>JAESGM010000064.1_pt1 | contig 340999 bp, 293 predicted proteins | sample 9269721 | NCBI WGS metagenome assembly JAESGM01 (sample SAMN15720920, study PRJNA650825) | algae metagenome | isolation source: Komarekiella atlantica HA4396-MV6 and co-occurring heterotrophs from... | place: USA: Theobald House, Kauai, HI | collected 2009-07-29
ACGGCGGGAGTCGTTACTGCGGGAGTCTTCACGGCGGGAGTCGTTACTGCGTCGCCTCAAGGCTCGGGCCGAGGGTTACGCAGTAACGACTCCCGCTCTGACGACTCCCGCAGTAACGACTCCCGCGGTCCGCGTTACGCCTCGGCCGCCACCGAGGCTCGCCCGGCGGTCGCCGCGGCCGCACCGCGCCTCCGCGCCTCGTCGAACAGCGCCCACTCGCGCGCGACGAAGTCGGCGAACTCGCGGCGGAAGCGCTCGGGGGCGAAGCGGCGCGCGTTGCGGCGGCAGGCGTCGGCGGTGATGCGGTCAGCGGCGGCCTCGAACGCGGCCACGCCGGCGCGGATTCCCTCTGGGGTCTGGCGGTCGTAGAGCACGCCGCACGGCTCGGCGGCGTCCAGCCCCGGGATCGTCTCGGGCAGCGCGCCCCCGGCGTAGGCGATCACCGGCGTCCCGGCCGCCTGCGCCTCGAGCGGCGCGATCCCGAAGTCCTCGACGGCCGCGAACAGGTAGGCGCGGGCGCCACGCAGCCACCGTAGCAGCTCCGGGAAGGGCTGGTGGCCGAGGAGGGTGACGTTGGGGCCCGCCTTGCGGCGCACGAGCGGCATCTGCGGGCCGTCACCGATGACGACGAGGCGCCGGTCGGGGAGCCCGCGAAACGCCTCGACGATCAGGTCGATGCACTTGTAGGGGACCATGCGCGACGCGGTGACGTAGTAGTCCCCCCGCTCTCCCCCGGCGGTGAAGGCGTCGACGTCGACCGGCGGGTAGATCACGGTCGACCCGCGCCGGTAGGTCTTCGCGATGCGGCGCCCGACGAATTCCGAGATGGCCACGAAGGCGTCGACGCCGTTCGCCGAGCGGGCGTCCCAGTCGCGCAGCCGCTTGAGCATGACGCGCGCGGCCAGCCCCGCCGGCCCCCAGCCGAGCCCCGCCTGCGCGAGGTACTGGTGCTGGAGGTCCCAGGCGTAGCGGACGGGGGAGTAGCACATGCAGAGGTGGAGCTGGTCGGGGCCGGTGAGCACCCCCTTCGCTACCGCATGACTGCTCGACACGACGAGGTGGTAGCCCGACAGGTCGAGCTGCTCGATCGCGAACGGCATCACCGGGAGCCAGTGGCGGTAGCGCGACCGGGCGAGCGGGAGCCGCTGCACGAGCGTCGTCCGGGGCGTGCGGCCGCCGAGGAAGCCGCGTTCGGCTGCGGGGACGAAGTCGCAGACCGCGAACAGGTCGGCGTCGGGGAGCACGGCGAGCATCTGCTCGAGCACGCGCTCCGAGCCGGCGTAGGTGACGAGCCAGTCGTGGACGACGGCGGTGCGCGGGCGGCGGCCGCCGCCCGCGCCGCGCGCCGGCCCGTCAGACACGGGCGAGACGCTTCGCGACGACGCGCTCGGGGTGGGGCTGGGGATCGGCGGCCGGCGGCGGGTCGTCGGTCCGCGTGCCCAAGTGCGTCCGTTCGGCTACGGCACGGCCCGCCCTTCCGGCAGCGGCAGCCAACTCCTCATTGACTGCTCGCTCGGCCATCCATCGCTCCACGTGCGGCGCCAGTCCACGCGCCACACGCTCGGCCACCCCGGAGTCGACCAACGGACGACACCGGCCACTCACCAGGATTCCACAGCGGCGAGGCGATGCAACCGCGAGCGGGAGGACAAGCGTCAGGGCCCCGGGCGGCGTGGTCCCGACAACTTGAACGCGATCCTCCAGGTCGACTACGTCCAGCCGTTCGAGGCCGAGCGCCGGTCCACGGGTCGCCAGATGGCGCCGCAACGAGTCCTCGTCCGCAATGCTAGCGAGCTCGTGTGCAATGTCACGTACGACGATCTGCGCACGGATGACCAGACGAGCCCGCTTCGGCGCGACAAGCAACAGGTTGACCGCCTCGTTGAACTCATGATAAGCCAAGCGAGAGGAGCCGTAGAGCAGCGCGGGTACCATCACGAGCGCACCGAAGATACCCACCGCCAGAGAGGCTTCCCGGGAGGCGAGCCCCGCCACGATCCCGAAAGCGGCGATCGCACAAGAGATCACGAATAGCATCGTCACGACACCGCGGGGACCGTAGCCAAGCGAGCCCAGGCGATGGTGGATGTGTCGAGCGTCTGGACTTGAGAGCGGGACGTGGCGAAGCCAGCGTCGGACAATCGCCGCGACGGTATCGAGTACGGGCACCGGGAGCGCGCAGATCGGCATGAGCAGCGAAACCGCGGCGCCGTCGCGGGCGGCCCCCTCCAATGATAGGAGCGCGATGACGTAGCCGACGAACAGGCTACCGGAATCGCCGAGGAAGACGCTCGCGGGAGCCAGGTTGTGCCGCAGGAAGCCGATGAGCGCGCCGGTGAGGACGACGGCAGGCAGCAGCACGTGCGTGTTGCCCAGCTGCGTGCAGTAGACGCCGACCGTCACAAGCGCGACAATGCCCATGGACGCGGCCAGGCCGTCCATCCCGTCGATCAGGTTGAACGCGTTCGTCACCGCGAGCACCCAGCCGACGAAGAGCAGCCCGTCGAGTGCAGGATGCGTGACCCACGGCATATCCGGCTGCACGCCGAGCGCGAGCGCGGCAAGCGCCGCGAGCACCTGCCCGGCGAGCTTGGTGCGCGGACGGACCCCCCGACGGTCGTCGAGCATGCCGACGAGCAGGAGGATCCCGCCCCCGCCGAGCAGCGCCGCCAAGAGATTTCGGTCGATCGGCACCGCGCCCGGCGCCCTAAGCTCGACGAACCCGAGTAGCACCGCGGCGGCGACGAAGATGGCCATGCCACCAGCCCGGGGGGTAGGCAGGTGGTGGATGCGTCGGGCATCCCCCGGGGTGTCTATCATTCCGACGCGTCGCGCAAACGCGCTCGTCAGAGGGACGAGCGAGCCGGCGAACACCAAGGACAGCAGGAAGGCACCCGCCAGCCAGACAGGAAACGAAAGCATGCCGCGATCGGAGACGTGACGGGCGAATCGGAACTGGTATAGTAGCTCGCCAGGGGGGGGCACTGGCTCCGAGTCGCCGAAGAGGGGCCCTGGCCGTCGTCGGCGCGACCGGATTGTACCGTAGCGTCGAGCCGGTCGCCAGCGACCGGCGTCCCCGCCAGCGCGACTCGCGTGCCGCTTTCTGTGATGTCACGCACACGCGCGCCCCTGCCGCGCATTGTGCGTCCCCGACTACCCGACACCGGGCGACGCCGTCACGACCCGCGATGCACTTCGTCCGTGGACGACCTAGCCTACCAGGAGCCGCCAGGGGCGGCGCAGGTCCTTGGCGAGCGCCCGCAGCGCGCCCGCGGTACGGGCCGGCGCGCCCTCCCGGCGATCCGGAATCGCCCCAATAAGCTGAAGAGCGAGGACGGCGCCGACCCCGAGGAGGAGGGTCGCGATTGCGGCCGCGACCGTGCCGCTGCCGATCGAGCGCTCGTCGGGGATCGCCGAGACGCGCGGGGCGTCGACGAGCGTGATCACCGGGGTGTCGCGTACCTCTTCGATGCGCGCCTGCTCATACGACCGCGATAGCGCAGACAAATTCGTTTCGAGTTCGCCCGCCCGGCGCTTGAGCCGCTCGTACCGGAGCGACTGCTCCGGCGACCCCTCGAACTCGCGGTTGCGCGACAGGAAGTCGACCAAACGTCGCTCGGCCGCAAGCAACTCGGCCGCGGCCAGGTCCCGCTGCGTCTGGAGGAACCGCCGTTCGCTGGATGCACGCGAGCGATGACGCTCCCCGTTAAACCGGTCCAATTCGCCGACCAGGGCGGCCGCAACTCGCGCGGACAGGTCGCGCGACTCCGTCCGCACCTGAAAGGTCGTGATCCCCGTCCGCTGGTCGTAGATTGCACCGATCACGTCCCGACGCAGCTTGCGAATGACGCGCTCGCGGAGCTCCGCGGGCGTATCGCCCTTCACGTCGAGCGTCCGCGCGACGCCGCGCAGCTGGGCCGTGTCCGCGCGCCCGCCGAGTGCGCCGTCCAGCACTGCCTCGAGCGTCTGATCGCTTGTCATCAGCGCCGCGAAGAAGCGCGGCGGGTACCCGCCGACCGTGCCGCCGATGTTGACCCCGAATTGAGAGGCGAGACCGGCCAGCTGCCCGAGCGACTCGCCCCCCCCACTCTGCACCACGAACGAGCCGGTAGCGGTCCAACGCGCCGGCCGGAGCCACAACGCGATCCCGGTCAGCGCGGTGACGAGGACGACGGAGCGGACGATCGCGCGGCGGAACAGCAGGAGTCGCGCAACGAGGTCCGGAGCCTCGAGGTCCGGGCGACGCAACGGCGGAGGAGCGGCAATCGGAGGCGGCGAGGCCGGCGGAGGCGGCGGAGCCGGAGGCAGCGAGACGGCGGTCATCGCGCCGGCGCCTCGACGTCTGCGGCGGCGTGGAACGGCGGGAGGATGATCGGGCGGTGCTGCTCGACGGCCACGCGGGCGGCCAGGAACAGTCGGGCGCTGTCGGACATCCCCTCGATACTGACCGAATCCTGGCCGCGCAGCGAGTTGAGCACGTTGGCGCCGTGCCCGTGGTCGCGGAAGCGCGAGCGAAACGTCTCCCGGTGGGCGCCGCGGTGGAGGGTCGAAATCTGGAAGTCCCGCATGCTGACTAAGGCGTCGCCGCGGTGCACGTTGAGGTACTCGCGGACCCCCTCGAACGTGCTGCCCTTGGCGCTGAAGGTGATGCTCGCGACCGAGCCGTCCGCGAAGTCGAAGGCCAGGGCGAAGTCGGACTTGCTGTTTTGAAAGGTCGCCGGAATCGCCCGCGCCGGGAAGGCGCGCTCGCGGCCCACCATCTCGAGCGTCAGGTCGGTCCAGTGGCACAGGTTGCCCAGCACGCGTCCCCCCTCGGCATCCGAAAAGTACCAGTGCCCCTCGGGAATGGCGTGGCCCGCCACGAACCAGTTGATCATGAGCGGACCGGACTCCGCGCCGAGCCACGCGTGCAGTCGGCGGAAGTGCGGACTCCGCGGCCGGTTAAAGCCCAGGAACACTCGCTGGCGGGGCGCCCCTCGCATCGCAGCTTGCAGACGAACCAATTGGTCGTCATCGACGACGTGCGGCTTCTCGATGTGCACGTCCTTCCCCGCCCCGAGCGCCGCTATCGCGTACTCGGCGTGCGACGCGTGATTCGAGGCGACGAACACCAGCCGGACCTTCGGATCGGCGATCAGCTCGCCCGGGTCTGCGGCCGCGTATCGGCCCCCGTACCGCTTGCACAGCGAGACTGCGCGCGCGCCCGCCGGGTCGTAGCAACCCCGCAGGAATCCGGGCTCCGCCCGGTCGCAGTAGTACGCAATGGTCGAGAACGCGAAGTTGCCGCAGCCGATGAGGGCAACGTCGCCGGGGCCGTGGGTGGCCGGGCGCGGGTTGTCCCACCGCGACGGCAGCCGGGACTCGTCGCCGCGCATGTGCCGCTGCGCGCGGACCTTCTCAAGCGTGCGCAACGGGCCGTAGAGGCGGACGTAGCGCGCGACTTTCTGCGCCTTCTGGGCGACGGTCAGTTTGCCGTAGTCGATGGCCAAGGGCCGAGCCCCACGTGGGTCAGAGCGTTGATGGTAGCGCCGCGCACGCGGTCGGCGTGGTACTCCGCCTCGTACAGCGCGCGGGCGCGTCGGCACGCCGTCAGATATCCCTCCCGATCGGCGAAGTGGTCCGCGAGGATCGGCCCGAGGCGCTCGGCGTCTGAGTAGGGGACGCTGATTGCTACCGCGGCACGCTCCAACGAAGCGGCCACGAGCAGCTCGCGGTTCGTCAGCACCGGCCGCCCGACGGCGAGTGCCTCGGCGATCTTGTTCGACGCCGCGTAGCGGTTGATCGCGCGCACCGGGTCGTAGAAGGCGGCCACGTAGTCGCACTCGGCTGTGCGCGCCATGATCTGCCCGTGCGTGCAGAACCCGAGGTACTCGACGTTGGGGTTCGTCGCGAGCTCGGCGCGGATGGCGGCGTCCCCCTCGCCGGCGACAATCAGCCGGATGTGCCCGGCTCTGGCGAGGGCCATCATCTGCCGAAGGCCGCGCCCTGCGTCGAGCCACCCCGCGAACAGCACCCGTGGGGGACGGCTGTGATCGGGCGCCGGCGGCGAGAAGCCGGGGTCGCCTGGGGCGTTCCGCACTACATGCACGCGATCGCGTGCCCAGGCGGGGAGCAAGTCGCGGCGGAAGGGTTCGGGAACCAGTGTTACGTCGGCCGCGCGCACGAGGAGCCCCTCGACGACGTTCAGCGCCGACACGGCCCACCGCGGCAACGCGTACCGCATCGCAAGGTTATCGTGAATGTTGTACACGACCGGGATGCCCAACAGCCGCCCTGCGACGATCGCCGGCACCCCTGTCTCGAAATCCGACGCGTGCACGAGGCGCGGACGCTCGCGGCGGAGCACCCCCATGACGCCCCGCCAGAACGAGAGGACACCGCCGAGGTAGGTCAGCGGACGCCGCCCGTTCACGAGCGGGAAGCTCCGGCCGACCCGTAGAATGGGATACCCGTCCCACCGATCGGTCCTTGGCAGATCCGTCTCCCGTGACGCGCCGACGAAGCGGCATGTATACCCGAGCTCGCCCACGACCGACATCATGCGCGTCACGCGGGGGATAGGCCGGGACGCCAGGCGGAGGAACAGCGCCTCGCCGCCGGGTGAGGCGCGCTCGTCAGCGGGCGACCGCGGCACGCCGCACCTCCTGAACGCCGACCGTGACCACCGCAGCCATCGCGACCCCCGCCGCCACCATCCCCAACACGAGCCGGCCAGTGGTCAGAGCAACCGCGACAAGCGTGACCGCCGCCGAGGCGTACGCAGCCGTTTCCAGGAAGCGCGCCTGCGACAGCTTGAGCAGATTCGCGGCGCACTGGACGAGGGACAGCAGCACGAAGGCGCAGCCGATGAGGGTGAAAATGCGAATGAAGCGTGGGTCATCGATCCCGTAGGTCCATGCGACAACGGGCGCGACCAACCAGAGGCCCCCTGCCATCAGCAGGGCCAGGACAGTTCCTTCGCGCGCGAAGCTTTGGAGGGCCGCCAGCGGGCCGTCGCGCCGAGTCGCTGACGCCAAGCGATACCAGACGACGTTGAATGCCATTCCGATGAACGTGGATGCAACGAACGCCACGGCGTAGAACCCGAGCTCGTCACCGGTCCCCAAGGCGCGACTGACTAGGCGCGGCGCCGTGACGAGGAGCCCGGACGCGGTCGCCGCCACGGAAAAATGAGCCGTGCGACGGGCGAGCCGCATGGCGACCGTCAGCCGGCCGCGCGTGACCGCCGCCAGCGGGACCGGGTGCCCAACGAGCGTGGCGGCCAGCTGCACGCCCGCACCCAACAGCAGCGCACGCGACCCCTCCCACCCTGCCGCAAGCGCGAGGGCGGCGGGGCCCGCGAAGGCGGCGAGCCGAAACAGTGACCAGCCGAGCAGACGGCGCATCGCGCGGTCGGACGTCTCACGAAGCAGGTCGAGGCCCAGCCGCAGGTCCGCCGCCGCATCGGCGAGCTTCACGAACACTGCCAGCAGCACGATCCGCCAGGCGATGCCGAGCGTTAGGAGGAGTCCGACGGTGAGCGTCGCTGCAGCCAGCGAGAAGACGATCCGGTTGCACCAGAAGTCCTCCTCCCGCTCCTCGCGCAGCCCCCACAGGGCGAGCGCGTGCGCGAGGTTGAACCAGGCGGCCGTCGAGAGTGCGCTCGCGAGGCCGAACGCCACGGTGAGGTCGGAGACCAGGACCAGTGCGGACCAGCGGGCGAGTACCAGCGACGCCAGCAGGGACGGGGCGCCGAACGCGACCTGCGCCCCGATCCCCTCGACGTGGCGGAGCGCCAACCGCGCGGCCTTCAGGGCGCCGTTTGCCACGCTACTCACGGCGGCGCAAGCCGAGGACGACCGCCGCGCCTACGAGCACGAGTCCGCCGTTCAGCACGAAGAGGAACGGCGAGTACCACGCAAACGTCAACGGGACGAGCAGCAGACGGAAGATGTGCGCGAGGGCGAGCCGGCTGCGCAATACGGCATCGTCCAGCGCATGGAGCGCCAGCACGAAGGCGCACGGCAGGAGCGCCACGCCGGGGTGCCCCCACGCGAGGAACAGGTCGGCCGGAAGACCGAGTGGCGAGGCCCCCTGCGCCGAGCCGCCGAGGAGCTCGTGCAACTCGTTGGACAGGTTGACCTGAACCCCCGGCAGAATGCCGGCGAGGTCGGCCGCCCAAGTCTCCCCCCACGTCGGCGCGGCGGCGCCCCAGACGAGGAACCCCAACGAGTTCTCCCGCGGCGCCGCGACGATGACGCGCTCGAACAGCCCTTTGCCCGTCGCGACGATCAAGCCGCCGAACCCCTCGACCCCCTCCGCTCGACCGAGGAGTACCGTGGCGCCCACGAACGCCGCGAAGATGGCGGCGCCGGCGACCACCGGCGCGACCACGCCGACACGGCCGCGGCGTTGGGGGCGCAGCATGTACGCCGCACCGGCCGCGAAGATATGGATCATGATGACGAACCGCTCGCCGCTCAGCACCGCCGCCGCGAGCCCGAACGCCGACAGGGCGGGCACGAGCCACCGTGCCCGGGTGGCCCCCGAGGCGGCCAACGTCACGAGCGCGGTGGGCAGCAACACGTCGCGGAACTGCTTCACGTAGCCAGGCGCGAGGTAGAGTGCCCCGCCGGTGGACATGGTGAGGCGGTACTCGAGGAAGCTCCCGTCGCCGGTCACCACGGCGGCGAGCAGCAGCGCCAGCTCCTCGTTGCGCAGCACGGCAGCGACGAAGGCGGCGCACACGAGCGCCGACACCACGCCGCCGATCGTGGCCGCCCGCAGCTCACCGGGCCCGACCGGGGCCGGGGCCGGGACCTCGCGACGCAGCGCCAGCGCCAGCGCCACCAGCGCACCGGCCGTGGCGGAACCGAGCGCGATGGAGGCGATCGTCGCGAACGCGGTCGCGGAGGCGCCTTCTTCAACGAACATAAGAGTGAAGGCGCCGAGCCAGTAAATGGCCACCCAGAGGACGAGAAACTCGTGCAGGCGCCAGGGCAGACGGCGCGCGACTGTAAGCCGAGCGGTGGCGAATGCGAGCAGCAGCAGCGCGGCCGAGCCCGCCGCTGCGAGGGCAGCAATTGTCATGTGCCCGCGCGGGCGGGCCGAACCGTCGCGGCACCGCTGGGGGCGTTCAGCGTGCGACCGGCGGCCGCGAAGGTTGAAACCACGCGATGCGACGTCGCCCGCGACGTCGCGAGCACCAGCCTCGCGGCCTCTTCGCGCCGGCCGTACGCAGGCGAGTGCCGATAGGGCTCGACGAGCAGCGGTCGGTCCGGGCGATCCGTCGCGATCGTAGCCTCGACCACGATCGCGGCCCCGCAACCGTGGCTGAGCCGCGCGGTCGCGCCCGCGACATCGGCGGTCCAGCACGGTGCCAGGTGCCACCGCACGACGGCAGACGTCGGCCGCTCGAACACGAGGACATCCTCGATCTCGAGAACAGGCTCGCGCCCGCCGCGCATCGTGATCGTGCGCTCGTGGCGGACGCGGCCCGCCGCCGCGTCGTCCCACGCGAGCGCGAGATGCAGCCGTGCCGCTTCCGCGGTGCGCGCCGGGCGCGCCGTTGCGATCGGCGCCCGCGCCACGTTAGGGGAGATCGAACCGGCGCGCGGCACGAAGCGAAGATTCTCGCCGACAGTGACCGTGTTGTGGCTGCTGCTGGCGATGTCGACCAATCGCTCGGCGGCCGAACGGGTGTAAGCGTAGCAGCCGGCCTCGACAAGAAAGTCGGCACCGGCGAAGCGCACCCATGGCGCCGCGTTGTCGTCGTGATCGTGCGAGGCGAGCCCAAACAGGCCATGCGGCCCCGCACGCACGACCAGATCGAACGGGTGGGCCGCGAGGCGGTGGAACGGCCCCACCACGGCCGTCGACGGTTCGCCGGCCACCGCTTCGCGCGAGTCCTCCGCCGGGATGAGCGCGCCGCCAGCGACGGCCTGTAGCAGTGCGGCGCCGCCGCCCGCGCGCCCCAGCAGTTGGCGGACGTACTCGAGCCCGCGTGAGGGGGGGCCGAACGTGACCACCTGCCCGCTGTCGCAGTCGCCGAGGACGGGCAACTCGCCGTCCGGCGAGAGCTCGCCGGGCTGCTCCAGCAGACGCGCCGCGTTCCAGGCGCGGGCGGCTAGTGGCGCCGCGTCGGGCGGGACGGCGACGCCGGCGCGCCGCGCGAACGCGAGCGTCCACAACAGTGCCTCGACGCAAAGGCGATGGTACAGCGGGGCGTGCTCGACGTGCAGTCCGTCGGTCGCGAATTGCGCGTCGAGCTCCGCGAACCAGGGGCGCTCCGCCAGACGGTGCGCCTGCGCGTCGCCGAATACCACGCCCTCGAGGAACACCAGACCCGTCACGTTCAGCAGGTAGTGGTTCCCCTCGTAGTCGCTGCGCTCGGGGAACGCGCGCAGATACCGGAGGTGCTCGGCGAGCGTCGCGCGCACGACGGCGCGCGTGGAGTCGGCCAGCGACGGCCAGGCGAGTGCCGCCGCCAGGCCGAGGTTGACCGCCCGAATCGCGACTTCCATCGCGACAGTCCAGTTCGGGCCGTAGCCGAGAGGGTTGTGTGCGCGCCAGTCGTCGAGGGTCTGCTCGAGCGCCGCCAGCGCGTCGGGGGCCTCCGGCGTGTCCGCGGCGACCGCCTCGGCAAGCCACACGAGCCACTGCAGGCGACTCAGCTCCCAAGGCACTTTGACGTCGGCGTCCGCGCCATGCGTCAGGAAGTTCACGAACGGGAATGCGCGGTCGGGCCACGCGTACCCGGTGACCGCGTCGGTCCGCCACGCCGCCCCACGCGGAACGGCGACGTCGCCGTAGCCGAGGCACGGGATCCGGCGCGGCCCAAGTAGCGTCCGCACGCGCGTCGCAAGCGACGCGCTGTATATCACGTCTTCGCGCGCGGCGCGCGAGACCTCGGCGCGGACGGCGGCGCCCATTGCCGCGAACGCGCCGCCGAAGCGCGGCGCGCGCGCGAGTTGCGCACCGCCGGCCCGGCGGAGCGCGCACGCCGGCCACCACGCGTAGCCGAGTGCGACGCGTCGCGCTCGCGCCGCCACTACGCGGAGCGGCGCTTCGCGCAGGCGGCGGGCGACGTGGCGAAAGCGGTTGGCGGTTAATGATGACATCGCGACGGCGGAACGGAGAGCGGTCGGTGCCGAGCGCCCGACGCGCAGGGGCGCCCCGCGCGCGCGGGGCGCCCGCCGCGCGATGCGGCGGGCGCCCCCTGGCGACGCATCAGGCGGACTCTTTACGTTTGAGGTCGCGAAGGGATGCTCCGCGCCCCATCACGCCCCGGCGCGGGGCTCGTCGCCCGGCGTCGTAGCGGCTGCCACTCCCGCAAGCTAATGCCTCGGCGGCCCGCCGGGCTACGCCAGAACCGCTGCCTCCGCCACATGAAAGTGCTGCTCCACCGGCTGGACGGTGGGCCGTCCTCGCACGAGGAAGTGCCCACACCCCGCGCCGGCGCCACGCGCGTCGTCGTAGAGACGCGCGCGACGCTCGTCTCCGCGGGCACCGAACGCACCATCGTCGAGTTCGGCCGCGGCAGCATGCTCGCGAAGGCTCGGCAGCAGCCCGCGAAGGTGCGCCAGGTGCTCGACAAGGCGCGCACTGAGGGCGTCGCCGCGACCATCGACGCCGTGCGCAGCAAGCTCGCCGAGCCGGTCGCGCTGGGCTACTGCCACGCGGGCATAGTCGTCGACGACCACGTCGCGTCGCGCTACGCGCCGGGGACGCGCGTCGTCACGAACGGGCCGCACGCGGAGTACGTCGCGGTCCCGCACAACCTCGCGGCGCGCATTCCCGAGGGGGTGCCGTTCGACGTCGCCGCGTTCACGCCGCTTGCCGCGATCGGTCTGCAGGGGATCCGCATGGCCGCGCCCACGCTGGGGGAGACGGTCGTCGTGTATGGCCTTGGGCTCATCGGGCTCTTGACGGTGCAGCTGCTGCGGGCGTCCGGCTGCCGCGTGCTCGGCGTCGACACGAACGACGCGCGGCTCGCGCTCGCGCGGCAGTTCGGCGCGGACGTGCTCGACGCGCGCGGCGGCGACGTGACGGCCACGGTGCTCGCGCTCACGGGTGGCGTCGGCGCCGACGCGGTGCTTCTGACGCTAGCCGCGGACTCGGACGAGCCGGTGCACAACGCGGCCGCGATGTCGCGCAAGCGCGGCCGCATCGTGCTCGTCGGCGTCACGGGGCTCAGCCTGCGGCGCGACGACTTCTACGCCAAGGAGCTCTCGTTCGCCGTCTCGTGCAGCTACGGACCCGGGCGCTACGACCCGTCGTACGAGGACGAGGGGCACGACTACCCGATCGGGTTCGTACGCTGGACGGAGCAGCGCAACTTCGACGCGGTGCTCCGGCTGATGGCGGACGGCGCGCTGGACCCGCGGCCGCTCATCAGCCACCGCTTCCCGTTCGACGCGGCGCCAGCGGCCTACGACCTCCTGACGTCGCCCGAGCCGTCACTCGGCATTGTCCTGGATTACCCGGATCGCGGGGGCGCGACGCCGACGGGCGCGGACCGCGTGCGCGACGTCAAGGCGGCGCCGGCGGCCGCCACGCCGTACTCCGTCGGCGTGGTGGGCGCGGGCAGCTTCGGCAGCCGCGTGCTGATCCCGGCGCTCGCCGCCAGCGGCGCGCGGCTGCGGGCCGTGGCGTCGAGCCGGGGCACGTCGGCCGCCGTGGCCGCCCGTCGCCACGGCTTCGAGCGCGTGGCCACCGACCTCGGTGCGCTGTTCGACGACCCGGCGGTCGACACGGTCGCCATCCTCACGCGCCACGACTCACACGCCGACCTCGCGCTGCGCGCGCTGCGCGCCGGGAAGCACGTGTTCGTAGAGAAGCCGCTCGCACTGACCGACGGGCACCTCGACGAGTTGGAGGCGGAGGTCGCGCGCGGCGGGAGGCTGTTGACCGTCGGCTTCAACCGCCGCTTCGCCCCGCTCGCGCGCGCGATGCGCGCGCAGCTGTCGCGCCGCGCTGGCCCGGCGTCGCTCGTCCTGACCGTGAACGCGGGCGCCGTGCCGCGCGAGCACTGGGTGCACAGCCCCGCGGCGGGCGGCGGGCGCATCGCGGGCGAGGCGTGCCACTTCATCGACCTCGCCCGTTTCCTCGTGGGCTCGCCGATCCGCGCCTTGACGACGGTCCCCGCGGTCGGCCGCGACGGCGCGGCCGTCGACGACGTCGCGCACCTGACGATTGCGTTCGCCGACGGCTCCACCGCCGTGGTGCACTACCTGGCGAATGGCTCACCCGCGTTTCCGAAGGAGCGCGTCGAGGCGTTCGCGGACGGCCGGGTATGGCAGATCGACAACTGGCGGCGCCTGCGGGCGTGGGGGGGGGGCACCGCGGCGGGCGGGATGCTCTCGCGCCCAGATAAGGGGCACGCCGACGAGCTGCGCGCGTTCGCGGCGGCGGTGCGCGCCGGCGGCCCGCCCCCCATCCCGTACGACGAGCTGTTCGAGGTCTCGCGTTGGACGCTGCGGGCCGCGGAGGCGGCACGCCGCCCGCCGACCGCGTGAGCCGCGCCGACCGCGCGCTCCTCGTAGCCCGCACCGTCCGACACCTCCGCGCGCGCCAGATCTTCGGGCGCGTTCGGCTCGCCGTCCGCGGCCACGCCGCGCGCCGGCCCGTCGACGCCCCCTGGCACCCGGCACGGGCGGGGCGCGTGATCGGAGCGCTCGTCGCCCTCGGCCCCGTGGGCACGCCGGACGAGGTACGGCGTGCGGTGGCTGCGTGGCGGGGGGGGCGGCTCGAACTGCTCGGGCGCAGCGAACCCGCCCCCGTGACGTGGCGCGAGCCGGCGCCCACGCCGCTGTGGGCGTACCATGTGCAGTACCACGACGCACTCGCCGAGGCGGCCTGGGTGGCAGGGGCCGACGGCGACGCACCTCTGGCCGCCGCCGTCCGTGAGCAACTCGCCGGCTGGCGCGCGGCCTGGGGCGGCGGCGGCTCGCCCGCCTGGGATCCGTACCCAATCGCCGTGCGGGCCATGAACTGGCTGCGCCTGCTCGGGTGGATGCCGCTCCCGGCCGCGTCCGCGGCCGCCCTCCACGCCGACCAGGCCGCGCAGCTGGACGTGTTGCGCCGCTCGCTCGAGTGGCACCTGGACGGCAACCACCTCCTCCGCGACGCATGGGCGCTCGCCGTCGCCCCGTGGTGCCACGCCGGCGCGTGGGCGGAGCGCGTTGGCGCTTTCGGCGCGCGCCTCTTCTGGCACACGCTGCTCGAGCAGGTCGGCCCGGACGGCGTACACGAGGAGCGCTCGCCGATGTACCACGCGCGCGTCTTCCGCGATGCGCTCGAGGTGCTGACCGTGCACCGCGCCCTCGGCCTCGCCGTGCCCGCCGCCGCGGTCGCGCGGCTGGCGGCGATGCACGACGCGCTGGGCTGGTTGCGTCACCCGGGGGGCGCCCTACGTCTGCTGAACGACTCCGCCGGAGACCACGGCGTCGATCTCGATCGGCTCACTCGTGCGTCGGCGGAGTTGACCGGCGCGCGTGTGGGTGCGCCCGGTGGCGTCTGGTGGGCGCCCGCGGCCGGGCTGCTCGCGGCGCGTGATCCTTCACACGGCGACGCGCTGCTGGTGGACTTGAGCGCTCCAGCACCACCCCACCAGCCCGGGCATGCGCATGCCGGTGCCCTCGGCTTCGAACTCGATATCGACGGCGAGCCGCTGGTCACCGACTTCGGGTGCTCCGGATACGACGCGGATCCCTGGCGCGCGTACCTGCGCGGCACCGCCGCCCACAGCACCGTATCCATTGGCGGGCGAGACCAATCTGAGATGTGGGCAACCTTTCGTATCGCGAGGCGGGCGGTCGTGGAGGTGGAGCGCGTCCGCGGGCCCGACGGAGGCATCGACGCACTCGCGCGCTGTCGACCGTACCACCGGCCGTCAGCGGTCCACGAGCGCCGCCTGCGGCGCGACGGTCGGGTGCTGGTCGTCGACGACCGGGTCGAGGGAGCAGGGGCCGATGCCGTCGAGGGGTACGTGCACTTTCACCCGGACTGGGAGGCCGAGCGGGCCGGCGACCGCGCGGTGCTACTGCGGCGAGGCTCGCGACGCGCGGTCGTGCGCGTCGACGGTCCGGTGTCGTGCACGCTGCACCGCGGCGAGCGGTCGCCGGTCCGCGGGTGGCGCGCGCTCGGGTTCGGCCACGTGGTGCCGAGCGTGACGCTGCGCCTCGCCGTCCCCCGCCCCGCCGACGCCGCGTGGCGCCTCACGATCGGTCCGGAGTAACGGGTGCACATCGTCGTTCTGATCCAAGACTTCCCGCCCGAGACAGGCGCCGGACCGGCGCGCGTCATCGAGCTCGCCGCGTCGTGGCTGGAGTCCGGACACGCCGTCTCGGTACTCACCGGGTTCCCGAACCGCCGCATCCCCGGGCAGCAGGACGGCGTCGTGCCGGCACCGTACCGGGGCCGCTGGTCGATGCGTGAGCGGTGGAAGGGGATCGAGGTCCACCGTACATGGCTGTTCACCTCGCCGCGCCGCGGGTTCGCGCCGACGCTGCTCAACAACCTCACGTTCGCGGGCAGCTCGCTGGTCGGCGGCCTGGGGCGCTCGCTCCGCCCCGATGTCCTCGTCGCGAGCGGGCCGCCGTACTTCTCACAATTCTCCGGCGCCCTGCTCGCGCGGTGGCACCGCGTGCCGCTCGTGCTCGACGTACGCGACCTGTGGCCCGACTACCTTGTCGAGATGGGTACGGTCCGGGCCCGCCCGCTCGTCGGCGCGATGTACGCGAGCGAGCGTTGGCTGCTGCGGCGCGCGAAGGCCGTCGTCGTGGTCACCCCTTCGTTCCGCGCGCGGTTGCGCGAGAAGGGGGTGCCGGACGATGCGATGACGGTGGTGCCGAACGGGGTCGACGTGTCGCGCTTCTACCCGGCCGACGAGCCGCCACCGGTGGCGGCGCTGATGCGGCGTGCGCCGGGCGAGCGCATCGTCGGATACCTGGGCACGTTCGGCGCGGGCCAGGGGCTGCACGCCGTCCTGGACGCAGCGCGCGAACTGCGGGCGGCCGGCGACGGGACGCGCGTTGTGCTCGTCGGCGACGGCTCAGATCGCGCCGCGCTCGAGAGGCGGCTGCGCGAGGCGCCGCTCGAAGGCGTGTCGATCCACCCGCCCATCCCTCGGGACGACGTGCGCGCGTTCTACAACGCGTGCGACGCGGTTCTGGTCCCTCACGCCGCGCTGCCGATCCTCGGCGATACCGTGCCGTCCAAGATCTTCGAGATCATGGCGTGCGGCCGCCCGATCGTGGCAGCGCTCCGGGGCGAGGGCGCCCGTCTCGTGGCCGAGTCCGGCGACGGCGAGCTCGCCACCCCTGGTGACGGTGCCTCGATTGCCGGCGCGATCCGGCGCCTCCTCGCTCGGTCGCCCGCGGAGCGCGCCGCCATGGGGGAGGCTGGCCGCGCGTACGCGCTCGCCAACTACGACCGCCGAGCGCTCGCCGCTCGCTACCTCGAGCTACTCGAGCGCACGGTCGGGGAGCGCGCGGGCGAGCGCGGGTCGGTCAGCCTACGTACGCCTCCCACCACAGGGCGAGGTTGAGCAGGAACCAGAGCCGGCCGTCCTGGCCGCCGTTCGCCATTGCCGCCACCGCCCCGCGGTCGAGGTAGTCCGTCCGGTCGCAGAACCGGTTGAGTGTCGCCCGCATTTCGCCGCCAAGACGGCCGAGGAGCCACTCCGTCACCGGGACACCGAACCCCTGCTTGCGGCGGTCGATCACCTCGTCGGGAATGACGCCGCGCACGCTTCCTTTGAGCAGGTGCTTCAGCTCGCCGTTCGGAATCTTCCGGGCCTCCGGGACGCCGAGCACCAGCTCGACGAACTTGTGGTCGAGGAACGGAACCCGCCCCTCGAGGCTGACGCCCATGGTCATCTTGTCGAGGCGCATCAACAGGAGCTCCGGGAGCCGCGTGCTGAGGTCCACGTAGCTCATCCAGTGGAGCCACGACGGTTCCCACGCCTTCTCCCGAAAGCGCGCCCAAATCGGTGCGATCGGCTCCCACGAGGACAGGCCCCGGAACTCGCCGCGGAGCCGCGGCGAGAGTAGCGCACGCTTCTCGACGTCGGTGAACGCCTCGGTTGTGCCCCAGAACAGAGGCTGCCCCCGCGCCGCGCGGGCGAGCGCCTCGTACGGCTTGGAGCGCGACCGCCCGGCGAGCGCCAGGGCGCCCAGCGCCGCACGGTGCGCGAGGCGCGGCACTGGCGCGCCAGCGAGTCGCTGGAGGCGCCACTTCGTCCGCCAGTTCTCGTAGCCGAAGAACAACTCGTCCGCCCCCTCCCCCGCCTGCGCTACCACGACGCCCTGCTCGCGCGCGAGCTGCGACAGGTAGTAGAGCGGCACGCAGACCGGGTCGGCGATCGGCTCGTCCTGGAGCCGCACCATCTCGGGAAGGAAGCCGAGCAGGTCGTCGACGGAGAGCCGTCGCTCGTGGTGCTCGGTGCCGAACCGGCGCGCCACCGCCGCCGCGTGATGCAGCTCGTTGCGGTACGAGTCGTATTCGGCGTCGTACCCGATCGAGAACGTCTTGACCGTTCCGGTGCTCCCCTCGCTGAATAGCGCGACGTTCGTGCTCGAGTCGACGCCACCCGAGAGGAAGACGCCGACGGGAACGTCGCTCACCTTGCGTAGGCGCACCGCCGTCCGCAGCTCGTCGAGCAACCGCTCGCGCAGCTCGGCGTCCGACAAGTCACGCTGCGGCACGACGTGGTCCCACACGTCGTACCAGCGCCGCACCTCGGGCTCGGCCCCCGCGCGCACGCGTAGGAGGCAGCCGTTCGGCAGCTTGCGGATCCCGGCGAACATGGTTTGCGGTGCGGGCGTCGCGATGAACGAGAGGTAGTGAAACAGCGCCTCCTCGTTGACCGCCGCCGGCTGGTCTGGGTCCGCGAGCAGCGCCTTGATCTCGGATGCGAAGGTGAGGCGCCCATGGTGCAGACTGTAGTAGAGTGGCTTGATGCCCATTCGGTCGCGCACCAGCCACAGCTCGCGCTCGCGCGCGTCCCAGAGCGCGAACGCGAACATGCCGCGGAAGCGGTCGAGCGCCGCCGCGCCCCACTCCTCCCAAGCGTGCAGGATCACCTCCGTGTCCGAGTGGTCCGTGCGCCACCGGTGCCCACCCCGGCGCTCGAGTTCCCGGCGCACGTCCGCGTGGTTGTAGATCTCGCCGTTGAACACCACGCGCAGCCGCCCGTCCTCGTTCTGCATCGGCTGGTCCGCGCAGGAGGACAGGTCGATGATCGACAGGCGCCGGTGCGCCAGGCCCACGCGTCCGTCCGGCGCGACCCACGTGCCGCAGCCGTCCGGCCCACGCAGACGCATGGTGTCGCGCATAACGGCCAGGTACGGCTCCGTAACCCGAAACTCTCCCGAGAGGACGAACGCGCCAGCGATCCCGCACATCGATGTAGTGAACTTGAGAAAGCGAGGGCGCGGCGGCGCACGGCCGACGCGCAGGTCGAGACGGCGCCGGCCGGCTACGCCGAGCGGCGGAGCGTCGTCACCAGCACCGCCCGAAGATCGGCCAAGCGCTCGGTAGCGTTCACGACGCGCTCGTAAGCGATCCCCACCGGGTAGAGCGGCGGGACGATCCGCAAGTAGTTAGGCGGCCCCTCCCACGTCGCCAGCCCGACGACGTCGAAGCCGGTGCGCCGCGCCAACTCGCGCACGGCGCGGCGCGAGTTCGCGAGGTAGTGCGTCGGGTAGGTGTCCGCCGCCGCGCGCCCGCGTCGCTGGTTGACCCAGGTGTGGAAGGCGTGCGGCGTGAGGGCCGCGATCGCCGCCACGTAGTGGGTCCGATTCGGCGTCTTGCTGACGAACAGGCCGCCCGGCCGCAGCACGCGGCGCACCTCGGCGAACATCGCGACCGGGTCGTCGACGTGCTCTAGCACGTTCGCCGTCACCACCGCGTCGAACGCTCGATCCGGGAAGGGCAACGGCGCGCGCGGATCGTCGAGCACCACGGCCTCGTGCAAGTGCGGGTTCTCGACCACGCACGGGTCGGGATCCGCACCCGTCACGTGCGCGACGGCGGCGCGGAGGTCCATCTCGGGGACGCGCCCGCGCCCGGCGCCCAGGTCCAGCACGCGGTCGCCCGGGCACAGGTGTCGCAGCAGGTGCGCCCGGTAGCGCTGGTTATCCCACGTCGGCGACTCGCCCGGGTAGCACGCCGCGTCCAGCCGCCGCACAAGTCGCGCGCCGATCACGGCCTCGCCCCGGCGCGCCGTGCCTGCCCCGCCGCGGTCAGCACGACGCGGCCAGCAGCGCGGCTTCGCGGGGCTCCGACCCCGCGCCGTCGACGAGCGCGCGCACCACGCGCTCCCCGGCGCGCCCGTCCCACCCCTCGGGGCGGCGCGCCGATTCGGGCGCGTTCCAGTGCGCGAGCGCAGCGTCCACCGTCGACAGCAGCCCGTCGCGGCTCAGCGGCCACGGAACCAGCCGGTTGGTCCCCTCGGTGACCGTGATGGGACGCTCGGTCTGCTCGCGAAGCGTCACACAGGGCACGCCGAGGGCAGTCGTTTCTTCCTGCAGCCCGCCCGAATCGGTGAGCACGAGCGCCGACTGATCGACCAGCGAGAGCATCTCGGTGTACGGCAGCGGGTCCATAACGCGGAACTGCGCCAACAGCGCGCCGAGCCCGAATCGCTCCGCGTTCGCGCGGGTGCGCGGATGCAGAGGCAGCACGATCGGCATCTGCATAGCGACGGCCGCCAGCGCTTCCAGGGCCGCGCGCAAGACGGCGGGGTCGTCCACGTTCGACGGGCGGTGCAACGTCGACACCGCGTACGCGCGCGCCGGCAGGCCCAGGCGGCCGGCGACGTCGAGCGCGCGCGCCGCGTCCCGGCGGGCGAACAGCGAATCGATCATCACGTTCCCGACGAACACCACCCGCTCCGCTGGAATGCCCTCCGCCGCCAGGTTCGCGTGCGCGTCGCGCGACGGCGTCAACAAGAGGTCCGAAAGCCGGTCGGTGAGCACACGGTTCACTTCCTCTGGCATGCGCCAATCGCCGCTCCGCAGGCCCGCTTCGACGTGAGCGATCCCACACCCCAGCTCCTCGCGCAGCTTCGCGGCGACCAGCGAGCACGCCAGCGTAGAATTCACGTCTCCTACGACCACCACCCAGTCGGGCCGTTCCGAGCGGAGGACTGGCTCGAAAGCGAGCATCACGCGCGCCGTCTGCTCGGCGTGCGTGCCCGAGCCTACACCTAGGTTGTGCCGCGGATCGGGTAGCGTCAGTTCGCGCAGAAAGGCGCCCGAGAGCCGGTCGTCGTAGTGTTGGCCGGTGTGGACGATCACCTGAGAAAGTCCGGCAGCCGCTGCGGCGTGATATACTGGCGCGAGCTTCGGGAAGTTTGGCCGAGCGCCGACGACGTGTAGCAGCTTCATGACTCGCGGGTGGGAAGGATGGCCGGGGTAGCACGCCACGCCAATCTAGCCGCCGCGGGCGGTCGGCGGGCTACCCGTCGCCACGTCGGCCACGTCGCGGGCGCCGGTCCACGGTGCGCAGCTGCCATCGTGACACGCCGTTGCGTCGGCACGCACGCGGTGACGAGATTGGCCGACGTCCCAGCGTCCGTGCGGTCGACAGCCGCGCGTCGGCTCACTGCTCCCGCGTCCCGATAGCGCATGCCCGCCCCCATCCTCGTCACCGGCGCCGCCGGCTTCATCGGCTTCCACGTCGCCCGCCGGCTCCTCCGCGACGGCCACCGGGTGGTCGGCTTCGACAACGTCAACGCCTACTACGACCCCCGCCTCAAGGAAGCCCGCCTCGCCCTCCTCCGCGAGCACCCCGGCTTCTCCTTCATCCGCGCCGAGCTGACCGACGAGCCCGCCGTCCGCGCCGCCGTCCGCGACCACGGCGTGCAGCGCGTCATCCACCTCGCCGCCCAGGCCGGCGTCCGCCACTCCCTGACCGACCCCGGCGCCTACACCGCCAGCAACGTCACCGGCTTCCTCCACATCCTGGAAGCCTGCCGCCACGAGCGGGTCGGCCATCTGGTCTATGCGTCCACCTCGTCCGTCTACGGCCTCGACGGCGCCATGCCCTTCAGCCCCCACCAGACCACCGACCACCCGGTGAGTCTGTACGCGGCCACCAAGAAGGCCAACGAGCTGATGGCCCACTCCTACGCCCACCTCTTCGGCGTCGCGAGCACCGGCCTGCGCTTCTTCACCGTCTACGGCCCCTGGGGGCGCCCCGACATGGCGCTCTTCAAGTTCACCGAGGCCATCCTCGCCAACCGCCCCATCGAGGTCTACAACCACGGGCGGATGCAGCGCGACTTCACCTACATCGACGACATCGTCGAGGGGATCGTCCGCGTGCTCGACCGCCCGCCGGTCGGTAACCCCGCCTGGGACGCCATGGCCCCCGACCCCGGCACCAGCTCCGCCCCGTACCGCATCCTGAACATCGGCGGCAGCTCGCCCGTGCCGCTCATGGACTTCATCGGCGCCCTCGAGCGCTCGCTCGGCCGGACCGCCGAAAAGGTGTTCCTCCCGCTCCAGCCGGGCGACGTCGTGGCCACCGCCGCGGACGTCGCCGACCTGACCGCCGTCGTCGGCTTCACCCCGGCGACCCCCGTCGAGCGCGGGATCGCCGAGTTCACCCGGTGGTACCTCGAGTTCTACGGCGCGGGCGTCACCCCGCCCGGTACGGCGCCAGCTCCGGCATCAGCCACCCCGGTATCCGCGCCGTGACCCGCAGCGCGCCGGCGCCCTCCCCGTCGCCGTCCTCGGACGCCACGTCGACCACGTCGGCCGTCTTGTAGAGCCGGGCCAGCAGCGCGCCGTCCTCCGCCGGGAGCGTCAGCGACACGAGGGGGAAGGCTCGCTCCGCCCGCGCCCGCAGCGCGGCGCGCAGCTCGGCCAGCCCGTCGGGGGCCACCGCCGAGACGAACACCGCCTCGACCCCCTCCCCCGCCGCCCGCTGGCGCAGCGCCTCGACCGTCGCCGGCTCCAGCGCGTCGACCTTGTTGAACACGTAGAGCACCGGCCGCTCCTGGGCGCCGATCTCGGCCAGCACCTGCTCGACCACCTCACGCTGCTCCTCCCACGACGGGTGGCTGGCGTCGATGACGTGGAGCAGCAGGTCCGCCTCGCGCGTCTCCTCCAGCGTCGCGCGGAACGACGCCACCAGGTCGTGCGGCAGCTTGCGGATGAAGCCGACCGTGTCGGTGACCAGCACCCGATACCCCTCGCCGAGCGTCGTCTCGCGCGTCAGCGGGTCGAGCGTCGCGAACAGCCGGTCCTCGACGAACACGTCGGGCGCCCCCGACAGCCCGCGCAGGATCGACGACTTGCCGGCGTTCGTGTAGCCCACCAGCGCCGCCCGGAACTCGCGCCGCCGCGACGACCGCTGCACCTCGCGCGAGCGCTCGACGTCGGCCAGCCGCTCCTTGAGCACGCGGATCCGGTGGTTCACCAGCCGGCGGTCGGTCTCGAGCTGCGTCTCGCCCGGACCCCGCATCCCGATCCCGCCGCGCGTCTTCTCGAGGTGGGTCCACATGCGCGTCAGCCGCGGGAGCATGTACTCCAGCTGCGCCAGCTCCACCTGCATCTTCGCCTCGTTCGTGCGCGCGCGCGTGGCGAAGATGTCGAGGATCAGCTCCGCGCGGTCCATCACGCGGACGTTGAGCATCTGCTCGACGTTGCGCCCCTGCGCGGGGCTCAGCTCGTCGTCGAACAGCACCAGCGTCGCGCCGCGGTCCTGCGCCAGCTGCCGCAGCTCCTCCACCTTCCCCTTCCCGAGGTAGGTGCCCGGGTGGGGGCGGTCGAGCTGCTGCGTGAGCGAGCCCACCACGTCGGCGCCGGCCGTGTCGGCCAGCCGGGCGAGCTCGGCGAGGTGCTCCTCGACCTGGTGCCGGTCGGACGAGCGCTTGAGCGGCGCGCCCACCATGATGGCGCGCTCGGCGGGCGGGGCGAGGTCGATCAGGTCGCGGGCGATGGGGACGGTCTCCTCGGGTGGCGAAACGCGAAGGGCGCGGGGAATCGCCCCCGCGCCGGAATTCTGATGCGGACCGCGCGCCAGGGCCAGCGCCGACCCCCGTTTCGTTGGCGGAGACCGACGGCCGGGGCAGGTCGTAGCGGTACCGGGGCATTAGCTTGGCCCTATTCCGCGCCGACGTCGGCTGCTGACGTCGGCCGCGCATGTCGCAGCGGACGGGACACTCGACGGGCCCGCGGACACCGCAGGGACGAGCGGCGCCGCGCCGGCGGCGGCGGGAACCAGGCGCGGTCCCACCCGCGGCGCGGGGTAGCGAGTTCAAGTACCCGGAGGCGTTATGAGCAACGGAGCCGGATCCCAACACGACCCTGCGACCATCGTTTCGCGCGACCCCGAGGTCCACAGCGGCGATTTGGTGTTTGCCGGCACGCGTGTGCCCGTCGATACCCTGCTCGACCACCTGAAGGACGGCGCGACGGTGGACGAGTTCCTGGCGGGCTACCCGAGCGTCGCGCGCTGGCAGGCCGAGGGACTCCTCGACCTGGCCGTCACGGGAGCCCTCGAGGCCCTGGACGCGGCGCATGCGGCGCCACGGCCGTCGGCCGTCCCCAGGCGCGCGTGATCTCGGTAGTCATCGACGAGGATCTCGACGTCCGGCTGCGACGGCACTTCGGGCCCGACGTACGAGCTGAGACGGTGGCGTATCGCGGTTGGAAGCGCCAGAAGAACGGCGTCCTACTGCGCGCGATGACCGAGGCTGGGGACGTCGACGTCTTCGTCACGGCCGACCAGAACCTGCGCCACCAGCAGAACGTCGCGGCGTTGCCGTTCGCGGTCCTCGTGCTGCGGCCGCGACGGAAGCTGCTGCCCTATCTCCTCGAGCTCATGCCCGAGATCATGCGATTGCTGCCGACCCTACGTCCCGGGACGGTTGAGGAAGTCGGTCCATCGCCCTCGGCTTAGCGACATGGCGCAAGGGCTAACGCGTCCCGCTGAGCGCCGAGAAGCGCCCCTGCCCCGAGTACGGCCGGGTGAAGCTGCCGAGCGGCGTCCGCACCGTCACGTCGCCCAGGACGCGGTAGTTCACGCTCCCCGACTGGATGAGCTGCCGCCCGGCCGCACCCAGCCCCGCGTACGTGAACGAGACGGGGAGCCGCACCAGCGCCGAGTCGTTCTCCTGCACGACGAACTCGCGGTCGAGCGCGCCCGTCCCGACGTCGATGCTGTCCACCTGCAGGCGGTAGGTCAGCCGCGTCGCGTCCAGGTTGAAGCCGTTCGGGTTGTAGACGCTCAGCACCACGTCGAGCGAGCCGCCCGACAGGCCGAGGCCCTTCACCTCGACGTTCCGGAAGTTCACGACCGGCTCGCGGAACACGCTGCGCCCCAGGGACGCACACCCCGCCGCCGACAGCGCGGCCACCGTCAATCCGACAAGCGTTCTGCGCATCGCTCTCCTCCTCATGACGCGCCCTCGGGCGCCGTCTCCCCGGGAGGTCGGTCCGCGTCGTCCGGAGTGGACGCCCGCGCCCGTCGCTCGGCCCACCACGCCAGCCGCTTCGCGATCTCCCGCTCGAAGCCGAAGGGGCCGGGCTCGTAGAACGCCGTCCCCCGCAGCTCTTCCGGCAGGTACTCTTGCGGGATGTATGCCTCGGGGACGTCGTGCGCGTACTGGTACCCGGCGCCGTACCCCAGTTCCTTCATCAGCCCCGTGGGCGCGTTCCGGATGTGCAGCGGCACCGGCGCCGCGGGGGTCTCGCGCGCCGCCGCCAGCGCCGCCTTCCACGCCGCGTACACCCGGTTCGACTTGGGCGCGGTCGCCAGGTAGACCGCCGCCTCGGCGAGCGCCAGCTCTCCCTCGGGCGACCCCAGAAAGTGATAGGCGTCACGCGCCGCGATCGCGAGCCGCAGCGCCTGCGGGTCGGCCAGCCCCACGTCCTCGGCGGCGAAGCGCACCGTACGCCGCGCGATGTACATCGGGTCCTCCCCGCCCTCGATCATCCGCGCCAGCCAGTACAGCGCCCCCTGCGGGTCGCTCCCGCGCAGCGCCTTGTGGTAGGCGGAGATGACGTTGTAGTGCTCCTCGCCGGCCTTGTCGTAGCGCGGCACGCGCCGCTGCAGCGCCTCGCGGACCACGTCCGGCGTGATCGCGCCCCCCGCGCCCACCGCCTCCGCCGCCGCCTCGAGCGCGGTCAGCGCGCGTCGCGCGTCGCCGTCGGCCAGCGTCGCCAGCAGCGCGACCGCGTCGTCTTCGGCCCGCAGCCCAAGCGCGCCCAGTCCGCGCTCGGCGTCCGCCAGCGCGCGGCGGAGCAGCACGGCCAAGTCGTCGGCCGACAGCGGCTCCAGTACGAAGACGCGCGTGCGCGACAGCAGCGCGCCCACGATCTCGAACGACGGGTTCTCGGTGGTCGCGCCGACCAGCGTCACCGTTCCGCTCTCGACGTGCGGCAGGAAGGCGTCCTGCTGCCCGCGGTTGAAGCGGTGGATCTCGTCGACGAACAGGATCGTCCCCCGCCCTTCCGCCTCCCACCGCTCCGCCGCCTCGGCGACGATCTCGCGCACCCGCGGCACCCCTTCCGTCACCGCGGAGAAGGGGACGAAGGCGCGGTCGGTGGTGTTCGCGATCAGCCGCGCCAGCGTCGTCTTCCCGGTCCCTGGCGGCCCCCAGAAGATCATCGAGCCCACGCGCCCCTGCTCGATCGCCTCGCGCAGCGGGCGCCCGGGGGCGAGCAGGTGCTGCTGCCCCACGTACTCGTCGAGCGCGCGCGGGCGCATGCGGGCGGCCAGCGGCGCGCCGGCCGCGCCCTGGCGCGCGGCGCCGAACAGCGTCTCCCCGCCCGCGCGCGGGCGCCCGCGCTTCCCCGGCACGGCGCTAGTGCCCGCCCACCGCCGCCCGCGCGGCGAAGAACAACCCGCTCCCGGCGAAGAACGCCGCCGGCAGCCGCCACCCCGGCTTCGACTGGAACTCGGGGACGAGGTTGCACGCCGCCACGTACAGCGTGACGCCCCCCGACAGCGCGAGCCCCACGTCGGCGACGACGGCCGCCAACTCCGTCACGACCAGCCCCGCGAGCGTCGCCGCGCCGAGGAGCGCCGCCGCACCGACCGCGCGCGCCCGCCCGAGCCCCGCCGCCAGGAAGAGGCTCGAGATCGCGAGCCCCTCGGGGAGCTTGTGCAGCAGGATGGCCGCCGAGAGCAGCACGCCCAGCTCGCGGCTCACCGCGAAGCCACTCGCGATCGCCACGCCGTCGACGAAGGTGTGCAGCAGCAACCCGACGAGCGCCGACGCGCTCACCACCGGCGTGACGTGGTGCGTCTCCTCGCCGAAGTGGAAGTGCGGCGCCAGCACGTGCTGCGTCAGGTGCACGAGCAGGAAGCCGACGACGGCCACCGCCCCCGCGCTCCGCCCCCCACGCTCCAGCGCCTCCGGCAGCACGTCGGCGACGGCGACGGTGATCATGAACCCCGCCGAGAGCGCGACCATCGCCTCGAGCGTCCGCACGCTCCACCGCCGGCGCGACGCGACGGCGGCGGCGCCGGCGACGTTCGCGAGCGCCGCCAGCACCGCGAACCCGAGCGCGACCCCGCTCACGGAGCGTCCGCCGCCGACACGCCCGCGCGCCCGACGCTCACTGCCGCGCCAGCGCGAGCCGCTCCGCCGTCGCCGCCAGCGCGTCGGCCAGCTCGGGCGCCGGCCCCAACTCGTCGGGGCGCAGCCGCCACGACTCGGGCGCCGGCGTCGTCGTCTCGACCAGCCCCTTCCCCTGCAACACGTACAGCCACCGGTCGGTGCGCGCGTACACGTACAACTCGAGGTCGGGCGAGAGCGTCAGCTGGTCCTCGCTCGTGTACACCGCCAGCTCGACGCCGCCGTACACGGCGAGCGACACCTTCAGCCGCGCGATCGCCTCGCGCACGTCGGGGAGCGCGACGTCGGTGCCGGACCACGCGCGGCGCCCGCGCACGTCCTCCAGCGCCACGTCCACCGCCGGCGGCAGGTGCTCGGCCAGCGCGTGCAGCAGGTCCACCGCCCGCTCGGCGTTCGTGGCGACGCGCGCCTCGTAGTGCTCCCCGGCGCGCACGAAGGTGAAGTCGTCGGCGTCGGAGCGGAAGCGGCGCCACACGGACGGCGCGGGCTGTCGGCCGCGGAAGAGCATCAATCTCGGGAGACGGGGGGACCGGACGCCCACTCGCGCGCCCGCGCCAGCAGCAGCTCGCGCCGGTTCAGCGCCGGGTCCTCGAGCACGAGGTCCAGCAGACGGTGCAGAATCATACCGACCGCCGGCCCCGGCGGGACCCCAACCTCCACCAGCTCGGTGCCGTCGACCGCCAGGTCGACCACCGCGATCGGGTCGCGAAACGCGACGCGGAGCATCCGCCGGTGCAGCGCGCGCACCGACGCCGCCGTCGGCGCCTCCCCCCCCGCCGCCCGCTCGGCGGCGAAACGCGCCGCCGCCAGCCGCACCAGGTCACGCACGCGCGTCCGCCCGGCCCGCGCCGCCCACCGCCGCAGCACGCGGTCGGCGGGCGGCGGCCCGCCGCGCTCCGCGTCGAGCAGCGCGGCGCGCAGCGCGCCTCCCACCTCCGCCCAGACCCCCACCAGCTCGGCGACCCAGCGCACCTCGTGGTTCGAGCAGCGCAGGGCGCGCAGCGCCCGCTCGACGGCCGCGCGATCGCGCTCCAGCCAGGGCGCGGCCAGCCGGAGCAGCAGGCGCCCCGCCGCGCGCGGCCCGGCGCCGGGGACGGGCAGCTGGTCGACGGTCGCGAACGCCACCGGACTCACGTCATCGAGCGCCGGGATCAGCGTCCGCAGCGCCCCGCCCTCCCGCCACCGCTCGAGCGCCCACGACGGCGCCCGCACCTGCTCGAGTGTTTTCGTCAGCTCCTCGCGCACCCGCTCGGGCGACAGCCGCCCCAGGTGCGGCGCGCTCTCTGCCACAGCCTCCCACGTCGCCGGGTCGAAGGCGAAGCCGAAGCGCGCGGCGAATCGGATCGCCCGCAGCGCCCGCAGCCGGTCCTCGCGCATCCGCTCGGGCGGGTCGCCGACGGCGCGCACCACCCCCGCCCGCAGGTCGGCCACGCCGCCGAACGGGTCGTGCAGCGCGCCGGCCCGCGGGCGGACGGCGATCGCGTTGATCGTGAAGTCGCGCCGCGCCAGGTCCTCGTCGAGCGACGCCCCGAACTCGACCACCGCGTGCCGGCCGTCGGTGCGCACGTCGCGCCGGAAGGTGGTGACCTCGTGCATCACCCCGTCGGCGTCGAAGATGCCCAGCGTCCCGAACTGCTCCCCCTTGGGGACCACGCGGCGGAAGACGCGGCGCATCTCCGCCGGCGTCGCCGCGGTCGCGAGGTCCCAATCGAGCGACGGGCGCCCGAGGAGCGCGTCGCGCACCGCGCCGCCGACGCACCACGTCTCGAACCCCGCCCCCTCCAGCCGCTCGGCGATCTCCACGACGCCGCGCGGCGGACGCACCACGCGGGCGGCGAGGTCCGGCGGGTCGGAGGGCGGGACGGAAGCGGGCGGCACGACGCGGGGAACGGGGTGGGGCGGCGCGCGCACGTTATCCGGCCCCGGTCCCCTCGACAATGGCGCCGCCGCGCCCGTGCCCTGCTCCTAGATTCCGACCATGCGCCTCACCCGCACGGATGACGAGCTCACGCGCCTGCTGGACGCCTCCCGCGCCGAGGGGGCCTTCCGGCGCGACGTCCTCGCCTACGCCGACGGACGCACGGTGTCGCTGCTGGTCGTCGTCCGCCCCGCGCCGCGGGTGAAAGTGCTGCGCGTCGTCTCCCAGCTCCTGCACGCGGAGCCCGCCCTCGCCGTCGCCCGCGTCGTCGTCGACGCGGTGGCCGGGTGCTGCGACTTCCACGGCTCCGTGGTCGCCCACGAGGCGCACGCCCCGACGCCGCACGTCTGGCGCTTCCGATGGGACTGCCGCTGGCGCGCCGAGCAGGAGGGGTGGGTGGATCGGTGGGGGAGCCCCGACCAGAGCCGCGCGGCGCGGGAATTTGCGTGGCGGTGCTTCGCGCGGTGGGAGCGCTGTCGCTGAGAGGTAGGGCGTGCGAGGTAGGGCGCGCGAGGTAGGGCGAGCGAGGGACGGCGTGCGAGGTGGAGCGAAAGTCCGCCCTACGTCGCACGCCGTTATCCGCACGCCCTACCTCGCACGCCGTTGTCCGCACGCCCTACCTCGCACGCCCTACCTCGCACGCCCTACCTCGCCCTCCTCACCCCTCGAACAGCGCCCGCAGCGCCTCCGCCCCCAACCCCGCGCCCAACCCGAGCATGAGGTCGATGCGCGCCTGCGCCGGCCGCCGCGCCCCCGCGAACAGCGCGCCCAGCTCCGACAGCTTCCGCCCGCCCCCCGGGTAGGCGTAGGTCCGCCCCACCATCCCGCGTCCGGCGCGCGAGGCGATCACCACGGGCCGCCCGGCGGCGATCCAGCGCTCGATCCCGGGCACCACCTCGGGCGGGACGTTCCCCCGCCCCATCGCCGCGACCACCACGCCGCGCGCGCCGCTCTCGCGCGACGCGTCGAGCAGGCGGGCGTCGCACCCCGCCCAGGTGGCGACGATGTCCACCGGCGTCGCCGGCGCCTCGGGGGCGAGCGCCGCCGGCGCGCCGATCACCCACCGCCGGAAGATCACCCGGTCGTCGTCCACCACGCCGATCGGCCCGAGCCCCGGCGCCTCGAAGGCGTCCAGCTGGTGGGTGTGCGATTTCGTGTCCTCCAGCCCCGCGAACACCCGCCCCCCCATCACGACCATCGTCCCGACGCCGCGCGCCTGCGGGTCGGCGGCCACCCGCACCGCGTCGATCAGGTTCTGCGGGCCGTCGTACCCCAGGTCGCTGGCGGCGCGCATGGCACCCGTGAAGACGACCGGCTTCTCGCTCGCGACCGAGCGCGCCACCAGGTACGCGGTCTCCTCCAGCGTGTCGGTGCCGTGGGTGACGACGACGCCGGCCACCTCGGGCGCCCCGAGCACCTCGAGCAGCCGCGCCCGCAGCGCCCACTGACGCTCGACGGTCATGTGCGGTCCCGGGAAGCGCCCCCACTGCTCGGCGCGCACCTCCGCGACCTCCTCCACTCCGCGCGCCGCGCCGAGGATCTCGTCGGCGCTGAGCGAGGGGACCGCGCCCCCCTCCTGCGCGTCGACGCGCATCGAGATCGTCCCGCCGGTGAACACCGCCGCGACCACCGGGCGGCTCACCCGCACAGCACGCTCCCGCCGTTCACGTTCAGGACTTCGCCGGTGACGTGCCGCGCCAGCGGGGAGCAGAGGAAGACGATCGGCCCCGCCACGTCCTCCGCCGTCGCCACGCGCCCGATCGGGATCGCGGCGGCGATGCGCTCGCGCCCCCCGTCGCGCATCGCGCTGTCGGTCATCTCGGTGTCCACCCACCCCGGGGCGACGCTGTTGACCGTGATCCCGCGCGGCGCCAGCTCCACCGCCATCGACTTCACGAACGAGATCATCGCCCCCTTGGTCGCCGCGTAGTCGGCGTGCAGCGCCTCGCCGCGCTGTCCGGCGGTGCTCGACACCATCACCAGCCGACCGTCGCGCGAGAGCGCCCGCGCAGCCGCCCGCGACAGCCAGAACATCGAGTCGAGGTTCTCGCGCATCGTGCGCGCCCACCGCGCGTCGTCCATCTCGCCGACCGCCGCCTCGTCGGCGGGCCAGACGCCGTGGTTGACGACCACCGCCTCCACCCCGCCGAAGGCGTCGACGCACGCCTGCACCAGCGACGCCGCCCCCGCCGGGTCGCCCAGGTCGGCGCCGTGCGCGAGGGCGCGCACTCCGGCGGCGCGCGCCTCCGCCGCCACCGCCTCCGCGTCGCCCGCCCGCGAGCGGTAGCCGACCACCACGTCCGCCCCCGCGCGCGCCAGCAGCCGCACCGTCGCCGCGCCGATCCCGCGCGACCCGCCGCTCACGACGGCCCGCACCCCGCGCAGGTCGATCACAGCTCGGCCTCCACGAGGTCGCAGATCAGGTGCTGGATGCACAGGTGCAGCTCCTGCGCGCGGTCCGTGCGGTCGGTCGGGACGACCACGTTGTGGTCCGCGAGCGCGCGCAGCGGGCCGCCGTCGCGCGCGCTCAGCGCCAGCACCGTCACACCCTTCTCGCGCGCGGCGCGCGCCGCCTCCAGCACGTTCGGCGACTGCCCGCTGGTCGAGTGGATGATGAGCAGGTCGCCCGGCCGGCAGAGCGCCTCGACCTGGCGCGAGAAGACGTGGTCGAAGCCGAAGTCGTTCCCGGTCGCGGTGAGCAGCGACGTGTCGGTGGTCAGCGCGACCGCGGGGTACGCGCGTCGGTTGCGCCGGTAGCGCACGACGTACTCGGTCGCCATGTGCTGGGCGTCGGCGGCGCTCCCGCCGTTGCCGCAGAAGAACAGGGTGCCGCCGGCGCGCACCGTGTCGCGCACCATCGTCGCGGCGCGCGCCACGTCGTCGGCCAGCGTCTCGGCGGTGCGGGTCGCCGTGGCGGCCAGCTCCAGCAGCGCCGCGCGCACGTCGCCCGGCGGCACGGCGCCGCCGGCGGGGGTGGTCTCGCTCATGAAGTCCCGAGTGGTAGGAGTGCGGCCGACATCGCGCCCGGCCGCGGCGCGCGGTCAGCGCTCCGCGCGCGGCGGCGCGGCCAGCGCCGCGAACCGGCGCATCGCCTCGTCGGCGAGCGCGCCGAGCGACTCGGGGCGCTGGCTGGCCAGCTCGAAGGCGTAGGTGGCCAGCGCGTCGGCGGCCAGCAGGTCGAGCGCCGTCGCCCGCGAGGTCGCGCCGTCGGCGATCAGCGCCCCGACCGCGCGCGCCGCCGCCGCCACGCACCGCTCGGGCGCCGGGTCGGGCGCCGCGTTGGGCGCCCCGGCCCCGTCCGCCGCGTACAGCGCGCCGATGCGCGCCGCCAGCGACGCCGGCGGCTCGGGGGTGCGCGACGCCGCCCACCGCGCCACGCCGGCGCTCACGGCGTCGCGGGCGCCGTCCGTCACGGCGCGGCCCCCACCAACGGGCCGACCAGCGCCGGCGCCTGCGCCAGCGCCTCGGCCAAACGCGACGCGTCCGGGATCCCGGCCTGCGCCATGTGCGGCTTGCCGCCCCCCTTCCCGCCCGCCACCGCCGCCACCCGGCGCACCACCTCGTCCGCCCGCACCCCGCGCTCGCGCAGGTCGTCGCTCACGACGGCCAGCATCGTCGCCTTCCCCTCGTCCAGCCGCGCGCCCAGCACCGCGACCATCCCCGGCAGCTGCTCGCGCAGCGCGTCGCCGAGCGCCTGCAGCGCGCGCACGTCCGCGACCTCGACCTCGCTCGCGACCAGCCGCGCGTCGCCGAGCGGGCGCGCGGCGGCGGCGAGCTGCTGCACCTGGCTCGCCCCGCCGCCCCGCCGCGCCTCGTCGACCTGGCGCTCCAGCTGTCGGCGCTCCTCGACCAGCGCGTGGGCGCGGCGCACCGCCTGGTCCGCCGGCGCCTTCAGCGCCTCGGCGACCCGTTCCAGCGTCCGCTCGCGCTCGCGCAGGTGTTCGAACGCCTTCGGCCCGGTGAGCGCGGTCACGCGCCGCACCCCGGCCGCCACTCCCGTCTCCTGCACCACGCGGAACAGCCCGATCTCCGCCGTGTTGCGCACGTGCGTCCCGCCGCACAGCTCGACCGACAGCCCCGGGATCTCGACCACGCGCACCACGTCGCCGTACTTCTCGCCGAACAGCGCCATCGCGCCGCCCGCGACTGCCTCCTGGTAGCCCTTCTGCGTCGTGGTCACCGGGACCGACGCCCACACGCCGCGGTTCACGCGCGCCTCGACCTCCTCGAGCTGCTCGGGGCGCACCGGCCCGTGGTGCGTGAAGTCGAAGCGCAGCCGGTCGGGCTCGACCACCGAGCCGGCCTGGTGCACGTGCTCGCCCAGCACCCCGCGCAGCGCCGCGTGCAGCAGATGCGTCGCCGTGTGGTTGCGCTCCGTGTCGCGCCGCCGCTCGGTCGGCACCGAGGCGCGCGCGGCGCCGAAGCGCACCGTGCCCTGGGCGCGGCCGACCGCCGCGATCCGTCCGTCGATCTTCCGCACCTCGTCGACGTCGACCCGCCACCCGTCGCCCACGATCTCGCCGCGGTCCGACACCTGTCCGCCGCTCTCGGCGTAGAACGGCGTCTCCTCGAGCAGCACCGCCACGCGCCCGCCCTCAAGCTGGCGCACCGCAGCCACCCGCGTGTCGAGCTCCGTGCGCTCGTAGCCCACGAACGCCCCCGCCGGGCCCATGTCGCCGTCGCCCTGCGCGCGCTCCCAGCTCGCCAGGTCGGCCAGCGCGTCGGCCGCGACGCCGAGGTTGCGCGAGCGCCGCTCCTCCTGCGACTGCGCGCGCTGCCGCTCGAGCGCCGCCTCGAAGCCCGCGATGTCGACGCGGTAGCCGCGCTCGCGCGCCATCAGCTCGGTGAGGTCGATCGGGAAGCCGAAGGTGTCGTACAGGCGGAAGGCGTCCTCGCCGGAGATCTCGCCGCGCAGTGTCACCGACCCCTGCGTCGAGCGCGCCGGCGCCAGCTCGTCGAATCGGGCCAGCCCCCCCTCGATCGTCGCCAGGAAGCGCTCTTCCTCGGCGCGCGTCGTCGTGACCAGGTGCTGGGCGCGCTGGCGCAGCTCGGGGTAGCTGTCGCCCATCGTCTCGATCACCGTCTCGACGACCGACGCCAGCGTCGGCTCGCGGCGGCCGAGCAGGTAGGCGTGGCGCACCGCGCGGCGGAGGATGCGGCGCAGCACGTAGCCGCGCCCCTCGTTGGACGGGTGAACGCCGTCGGCCAGCAGGAAGCTCACCGCGCGCGCGTGGTCGGCAATGACGCGAAATGACGCCAGGTGGCCGCCCGCGCGGCGCTCCCGCCCGACGATCTCCTCGGCGCGCCGGATGAGCGGCTCGAAGACGTCGGTATCGAAGTTGTTCGCCTTCCCCTGCATCACCGCCGCGATGCGCTCCAGCCCCGCACCGGTGTCGACCGACGGCTTGGGGAGCGGGACCAGCGTCCCGTCCGGCTGACGGTCGAACTGCATGAACACCAGGTTCCAGATCTCCAGGAACCGCCCCGCCTCGGCGCCCTCGACGAACGCCTCGGTCGAGAACTCTGCGCGCCCGCGGTCCGTCCACTCCCCGGCCGCGTCGGTCGGGAAGACGAAGTCCGGCGCGAGGTGCGCCAGGTCGACGTAGATCTCGGTGCACGGGCCGCACGGCCCCGTGTCCGCCATCTGCCAGAAGTTGTCCTTCGCCCCCAACCCGTAGATGCGCGCGTCGGAGAGCCCCGCCACCTCGCGCCAGAGCGCGCGCGCCTCGTCGTCCGTCTCGAACACCGAGACGCGCAGGTGCTCGCGCGGGATCCCGAGGTCCTCGGTGACGAACGCCCACGCGAAGCGGATCGCGTCGCGCTTGAAATAGTCGCCGAACGAGAAGTTGCCGAGCATCTCGAAGAAGGTGTGGTGCCGGGCCGTGTGCCCCACCTGTTCGAGGTCGTTGTGCTTCCCGCCCGCCCGCACGCACTTCTGCGACGTCGTGGCGCGCCGCCGCCCGTCGGGCGGCTCCTCCATCCCGAGGAACACCTTCTTGAACGGCACCATCCCCGCGTTCGTGAACAGCAGGGTCGGGTCGTCGCCCGGAACCAGCGAGGAGGACGGGCGGACGACGTGGTCGTGCCGGGCGAAGAACTGCAGGAAGCGGGAGCGGATCTCGGAGGCGCGCATCCGGGAAGTATACCGGCCGCCCGCCGGCGCGCTCAACCGGCGGCGGCCACCGCTCCCCGGTCGGCCGGCTCGGCGCCGCCGCGCCTCGCCACGCTGGCGAGCAGCGCGGCGGCGAGCAGGAGCGCGTTCGCCCCCCACATGCCGACGAACGGCGAGACGACCAGCCGCTCGGCGAGGCCCTCCCCGGTCACCAACAACAGGTAGTACGCGACGAACACGGCGACGCTCGCGCCGATCACCAGCGGCGCGCCGCCGCGCGGGGCGCGGAGCGCGACGGCGACGCCCACCAGCGCCAGGACGACGCACGCCGCCGGGAGGGCGAACTTCTTCTGCACCTCGGTCTCGTACCCGGCGACCTGGTACGCCGACTTGCGGGCGCGGGCGACGGGTCCGGCGCCCGCCCGGGCGGTTCGCGTCGCCGCTCGAAGCTCCGCGATCGTCATCGAGCGGTCGCTCGGTGCGCCCACCCGTCCCGCGATCACCGTCTCCAGCCGCGCGTTCGCGCGGGGGACGACCTCCGCCGTCACCACGAACGCCAGTGCCGCGACGCCGGCGCCGGCGCCCAGCACCGGGACGACCAGACGGCGGACGGCACCCGGCTCCCGTCGGGCGGCGGCGAGCGTCCCGTCCGCCCGCAGCCAGGTGAACTCGCGGAGCACGGCGACGAGAACGGCCATCGGCAACGTCATCGCCGCGACGAACGGCACCGCGAGCAGCAGCGCTTCGGCGAGCGTCCCCGCCGGCGCCCCGCGCGCGCTCAGCGAGGGCAGCTGTCTCGTCGCATACGGAGCGAGGAGCGCCGCTGTGAGCGCGACGAACGCGACGGCGAACGACGCCGCGTGACCGCGCAGGAGCTGCCGGGTCGTGGGCTTCGGCACGTTCGGACCTCCGGGGTTGGCGCCGGCGGGCCGCGGCCCGTGCGCGTGTTCGTAGGCGCCCCGCCAGAGCACGTCCCAGACGCCTGCCGCGCCGGCGAGCGCACCGTCCAGCGGCCCTCGCGCGCGGGCCCGCCCGAGCTCGCGCGCGAACAGGGCCTCCATGGCGGGACCGTGCTTGCGGCGCAACCGTGTGGGGAGCAGGTGCAGCGCGAGGCGATAGGTGCGCGCCCAGCTCATGCCCCGCCGGGCGCGAGGCGCAGGCGCGCGGTGCGGGCGAGCGACTCCAGCCGCGTGGCCTCGCGCTCCAGGGCCAGGCGGCCGGCGCGCGTGATTCGGTAGAACCGCTCCCGGCCCGAGATCCCGTCGGGGCGCTCATCCTCCGGGATCTCCTCCAGCCACTTCTGCTCGACGAGCTCCTCGAGCGAGCCGTAGAGCGTCGCCGGCCAGAGGCGCACGCCGCCGTCGCTCAGCTGGCGCACGTCGTCCTGGATCGCCGTGCCGTAGCGCGGCGCGGCGGACACGGAGAGGAGGATGAAGAACCAGTGCGGTTTCACGGGCCGGTTCGCGCGGGTAGTATTCGCACGGCGAGCTACGCAATCATACTATCAAACAGTAGTATATGTGGCAAGGCGCGCGTACGCAGCCGTCGAAGCCGCGCGCGGGCTAGAAGCCCAGCGAGAGCTGGTCGCGCCGTTGGGCGCGTGGCGGATCCTGCGTGGGCGCCGGCCCCGGCCGCTCGTCGCCGACCTCGTCGCCCGGCGCGATGTGCGCGGGGGCGGCGGGCGACTCCGCGCGTCCCGCGGGCTGCCGTTCCGCCTCGACCAGCGCCACCACCTCGCGCGTCGAGACGCCGAGCCGGCGGGCGAGCCCCGCCGCCACCGGCTCGCTCACCGCGCCGGCGAGCGTCGCCCACACCGCCGACGGCTGCACGGCATGCGCGCGCGCCCACGCCGTCAGCGTTTCGGGCCACATCGCCAGACCGACCACCGTCGCCGCCGGCATCGCCGCCACCTCACGCTCCACCTGCGCGACCGCGCGCCGCTCGAGCGGGCTGCTTCCGTCGCGAGCCCGGCCGGCGCCGCCCGCGGCGTCCGCGGGCGGGCGGTCCACCAGCGTCGCCAGGTGCCCGGTCGGCACGCCGAGTCGCGCCGCCAGCCGCTCCCGGATCCGCAGGTACGGCTTCCGCCGCGCGAGCAGGTTGTACACGACCGACTCCGCGATCCGTTCGGCGCGTGCCCAGCGCGCCAGCTCGTCCGGCCACAGGGCGAGCTGCACGACCAGCGACGCCGGCATCGCGGCGACGTGTTCGCGCACGCGTGCGATCGCCTGCGCCTCCAGGCGCGTAGTGCCGCTCCGCTGCGGGCGGTCGACGACGGGACCGGGCTGCTGCACGAAGACCTCCGTTGGTGGGGTCGTCTGCTCTTCGCCGCAAGCGTCGTGCACGTGAATCGGAGCCAGCGTTCCCAGGCATCATCCACTGTGCCGACGACAAACAGGGAATGATCCCCAAAGGGAATCATCCCCTGTCATTCCGCCCCACGGAGCCCACACTGCTATTCGCCGACGCCGTCGTCGGCCTCCTCATGCAACACACCCGCGCCAAGCACTCGGCCCAACACCCGACGGATCACGTCCCCGTCATGCCCGCGGCGCGCCAGATAGCCGTACAACCGCCGGCGCCGCGTCAGCGCGTCTTCCCCGGCCAGCGTCCGCACCTTCTTCCGCGCCGCCGCCTCCGCCAGCGCCTCCTCGTCCACCGACTCGTCGGCGAACACCTCGGCGACCGCCTCGTCGGCCACGTCGCGCGTGACGCCCTTCTGCGCCAGCACCTGCGCCACCCGCCGCCGCGAGTCCCCGCGCCCCCCCACCCGCGACCGCGCCAACTGCCGCGCGTACGCCGCGTCGTCCACGAGCCCGGCCACCGTCAGCCGCGCGATCGCCGCCGCCACGTCGCGCTCCCGCTCCCCGCGCTCCTTGAGCTTCCGCGCCAGCTCCCGCGCCGACCGCCCCTGCACCGCCAGCAGCCCCACGGCCCGGTCGTACGTCCCCAGCGCCCGCGCCTCGTCGGCCAACGCCTGCCCCGCCACCCCGTCCAGCGCTCCCCCGACACGCAACCCGAGCCGCTCGATCAACTCGACCGACACCACGACCGCGGCCTTCCCGTCGACCGCCAACTCGAACCGCCCGGGACGCCGCGGCGCCGCCACGATCCCCGTGATCACCCCGGTCACCGGCGCCGTCTCCTCCGGCTGCTGCTCCCGCCGCCGTCCTCTCATCCGCCCACTCCTCGCTCGCTGATCCCGCCGATCCCCCGAAACACACGCGTCGCCGGATGGAGCACCGAGTCGTCGGAGATTCCGGGCTCCGCCGCCTCAGGCCGCCCCACCCGGCGACGCTGTTCGTCCGTCATGCATCCGTCACGCGCGGAGACGCACCCCCGCGCCGCGACTTACTCCTCGCCCGCGCCCTCCTCGACGCCGGCCTCGCCCCCGATCCCGAGGACGCCCTTTACCTTCACCTCCACCTCGGCCATCAGCACCGGGTTGTCCTTCAGGAACATCTTGGCGTTCTCACGCCCCTGCCCGATGCGCTGCCCCTGGTAGCTGTACCAGGCGCCGGACTTCTCGATGATCCCCGCCTCGCTCGCGATGTCGAGCACCAGCGACGCGTGGCTGATCCCCTCGGCGTACATGATGTCGAACTCGGCCTGCTTGAACGGCGGCGCCACCTTGTTCTTCACCACCTTCACGCGGACGTGCGAGCCCACCACGTCCTCCTTGTCCTTCACCGGGCCGATGCGGCGGATGTCGAGGCGCGTCGAGGCGTAGAACTTCAGCGCCTTGCCGCCCGTCGTCGTCTCCGGGTTGCCGAACATGACGCCGATCTTCTCGCGCAGCTGGTTGATGAAGACCACCGCCGTCTTCGAGCGCGCGATCGCGCCCGTCAGCTTGCGCAGCGCCTGGCTCATGAGGCGCGCCTGCAGACCGACGTGGCTGTCGCCCATGTCGCCCTCGATCTCGGCCTTCGGCACCAGCGCCGCCACCGAGTCGATCACCACGACGTCCACCGCGCCCGAGCGCACCAGGATGTCGCAGATCTCGAGCGCCTGCTCGCCTGTGTCGGGCTGCGAGATCAGCAGCGCCTCGACGTCGACCCCCAGCTTGCGCGCGTACTCCGTGTCGAGCGCGTGCTCGGCGTCGATGTACGCCGCCACCCCGCCCGCCTTCTGCGCATTGGCCACCACGTGCAGGCAGAGCGTCGTCTTCCCCGACGACTCCGGCCCGTAGATCTCCGTGATGCGCCCCTTCGGGATCCCGCCAATGCCGATCGCCGCGTCGAGGTTGATCGCGCCCGTGGGGATCGACTCGACCTTCACCTTCGTGTCGGTCCCCATGCGCATGATCGACCCCTTCCCGCAGTTCTTCTCGATCTGCGCGATGGCCAGGTTCAGCGCCTTCTTCTTGTCATCCGTGTTGACTGTCGTCGCCATACGCTCGCCCACCCTGTTGATGTCGTGAACACGCTGAGGCCACCGGGAGCAACCAGCCGACGACGCCCACCCGGCCGGCGACGACGGACACCCCGAAGAACCCGAACAAAATACGAAGAATCGGCGGTCAGATCAAGCACGCTCGGGGAGCCCGAAGGCGTCCGCCACGTGCCGCACCCGCACCCGCGCCGCCCCCGCCCGACGGCTCGGCGGACGCGCCAGCAGTACCCCGATCACGTCGAACCGGTATGCTTCCCCGGGCCCGCCGAACCGGTCCACCCACACCTGCGCGCTGCGCGCCAGCTGTCGCCGCTTCCGCCACCCGACCGCCTCCACCGGGTCGCCGAACCCGAGCCCGCACCGCGTCTTCACCTCCACGAAGGCGACCAACGCCCCGCGCCGCGCCACCAGGTCCAGGTCGCGCCGCCCCGAGCGGAACCGCCGCGCCAGCACCTCCCACCCCCGCCCGACCAGCCACCGGGCCGCAATTCGCTCCCCAAGCGCGCCGACACTCTGGCGCCGGTCGCGGCGAGGACGCATGGTGTGCAGCACGTGAGCGGGACGGGGCGCGGGAGGCACGCCCCCAACCTCGCCCATCCCAACGCCGCCCACCGCACCACCGCGACGCACCACGGGTCTTGACGACGCCGCGACGCGCTGGAGCGGAAGCTGCGTGATCCCCGGCAGCCAACGGCCTCCCCGTCGGCTGACCCCAGTACCAAGCACCCAGTCCTTCGGACGGAGACCAGCACGATGCGCATGAAGGGAACGGTCAAGTGGTTCAACGACGCCAAGGGGTTCGGCTTCATCTCGCCCGAGGACGGGAGCAAGGACCTGTTCGTCCACCACTCGGCCATCCAGGGCGGCGGCTTCCGCTCCCTCGACGAGGGGGAGAGCGTGGAGTTCGACGTCGTCCAAGGCCAGAAGGGGCCCGCGGCTGAGAACGTCACCCGCCTCGGCGGCGGCACGCCGGGCGGCGGTGGCGGTGGCGGCGGTGGGCGCGGCGGCTACGGCGGGGGCGGCGGCGGGGGTGGTCGCGGCGGCTACGGCGACGGTGGCGGCGGCCGCGGCGGGTACGGTGAGGGAGGCGGCGGTGGCCGCGGCGGCTACGGCGGGGGCGGCGGGGGTGGCCGCGGCGGCTACGGGGGCGGCGGCGGGCGCGACCGCGACTACTAAGCGACGCCGTTCACGGCACGCGGGGCAGGCTCCAAACCCGGAGCCTGCCCCGTGCACCTTTTCGGAAGCCGCTCAGCGCCCGTCGCGCCGGCGCAGCATCGCACCCGGATCGTCGGTGACGATCCCCGCCACCCCCGCCGCCCACAGCGCGGCCGCCACCTCGGGGGCGTTCACCGTCCACACGTGGACCGGCACGCCCAGCGGGCGCAACGCCTCGGCGAAACGCGCGACCGGGAGCGGCAGGCCGTAGTACGCCAGCGGCACGCACACCACGCGGTACGGCACCGCGCGCGGCCGCATCCCGGCGGTCGTCGTCGCCAGCAGCCGCGCGACGTCGCCGCGGCTCGACCCGATCGCGATGCGCGACCCCCGAAACGCGGCCAGCGCCGCGCCGTCGAACGCGTCGACGACCGCGCGCTCCGCCGCCCCGTGCCGCTCGAGCACCGCCCGCACCGCGGGCGCGGCCGCCGCGACCTTCACCTCGATCAGCAGCGGCGTGTCCGGAAAGCGTTCGAGCACCTCGGCCAGCGTCGGCACCCCGATCCCGCGCCCGCGGTACGGGAACGTACCCCCGCCGTCCGCCGTCCACCGCGCCCCCGCGTCGACCCGCGCCAGCTCGCGCGACGTGCGCGCGGCGACCAGGCCGGCCGCCGACGTCGTGCGGTCGAGCGTGCGGTCGTGGTGCACCACCGGCACACCGTCGGCCGCCAGGTGCACGTCGAACTCCAGCGCGTCCGCCCCCAACGCCACCGCCTGCGCGAACGCCTCCAGCGTGTTCTCCGGGGCGTGCGCGCGGTTGCCGCGGTGCGCGATCACCGGGCGGCGCGCCAGGTCGAGGACGGGGTGCATGAGAAAATGAGGGGATAGACGGGGGCGGGGCGGCGCACCCCAACCGGTGCGCCGCCCCGCCCATGACGCCGCGCGAGCGCCGTCAGAAGTTGTACTGCAGCCGCGAGACCACCAGTCGCCCCACCGGCGCGACGCCGACGAAGGTCGGGCGCTCGTTGTCCAGCAGGTTCATCGCCGACAGCGAGACCCGCACGTCCTGCGCGATCGGCAGCCGGTACGAGACCGACGCGTCGACGAACGCGTTCACCGGGACGCCCGGGTAGCGCTGCTGCCCGGCGCCGACCCCGAACGAGTTGAAGACGCCCGAGTTCACCTGGAAGGCGTTCGCGTAACGCCCGCGCAGCTCGCCCGTGAGGCGGCGGTCCTCCTCCTCGTAGCGCACCGTCAGCGTGGCGCGGTGCGTCGGCGTGTTGGCCGCCAGCGGGTTCAGCGCCGTGGCGCCCGGCGCGTCCGGGAAGAGGTTGTCGCTCAGCCACGAGTACGTGCCCGCGAGCGACCACCGGTTGTTGAGCAGCAGGTCGCTGGCGAAGTCTACCCCGTGCACGTTCACGTACCCCGCCGCGTTCTGGTACGAGAACACCAGGTACGACTGGTCGTACAGCTCGTTCGTGAACGCCGTCGCCCCCACCGGGATCGCCGCCATCAGCGGCGTGAGCGCCGTCGCCGCGGCCGTCGCCGTGCCCTGCGCCTGCGCCGCCGGCGTGCCGGCCGCGATCAGCCGCGTGGCGATCTGCGTCCCCAGGAAGGCACCGAGCTGCTGCGGGTTGAACAGCACGCCCGGATTGAGGATCTGCGTCGTCGGGTCGGCCGGGCGGCGCTGGAACCACAGGTCGGCCGCGACGCGGAACCGGTCGCCGAACAGCCCCTTGTAGCCGGCCTCGATCGTGTTCGAGAAGTTCGCGCCGAGCGGCGCGTAGTCGCCGGGCACCGCCGCCACCGACGTGCGCGTGTTGAGGTCGAGCAGCACGCTCCCGACCTGCGCGTCGGTGGGCCGCAGCGCGGTGAGGATCGGCCCGAGCTGCGTCAGCAGTCCGAGGAGCTGCTGGCGCGCGGCCTCGCCGCCCGCGCCGAAGCTGCTCGCCGGCAGCCCGCGCACGATGTTCGGGAGCGCGGCGGCGAAGCCCGGGTACGCGGCCGCCGCCGACGCCGGCGTGAGTGCGTTCTGCGTGTACGGCGAGCGCATGCACACCGAGTACGGGCCGCCGCAGCTGCGGTCGAACTGCCACCCCTCCTTCGCCGGGTTCCCGAGGATCTGCACCGGCAGCCCCGGCGCCGGCGTCGTCCCCGAGAACTGGTCGAGGAAGAAGTTGAACGACGCCGGCGAGTTGAAGGCGCGGTTGAAGGTGACGCGGAAGTTCTGCGTCGGCGTCGCCTTGAAGATCAGCGCCGCGCGCGGGGAGAACTGCGCCCCCTCGATGCGCGAGTTGACGTCGCCGCGCGCCGCCAGCAGCAGGTCCAGCTTCGGCGTCACCGCCGTCGTCGTCTGCAGGTAGCCGCCGACCTCGTTGATGTCGTCGTCGTCGTCGTTGCGCCCGTTGATCGTCCCCTCGGTCGCCGGGCGCGTCCCGATGAACTCCCCGCCCAGCACGAGGCGCGTCGGCCCGAAGACGAGCCCCTGCTGCAGCTGGCCGACCAGGATGCTCGACTTGTCGACCACCGGGATCCCGGTGCGCAGGTAGTAGGTCCCGCCGACGTCCGACGCGTCGTCGTTGCCGGCGTTCGACTGGTTGTAGAACACCTGCGCGAAGAACTGCTTGTGCCGGAAGCGCTGCTGAAGGTTGGTGTAGCTCCAGTCGCGCACCTGCGACGCCCCGAACGTCGTCGTGATCTCCATCCCGCTGCCGACGCGCGAGTAGCCGGCCGTCGTGATGAGCTCCGTGTCCTCGTTCGGGCGGAAGTCGAGCCGCGCCTCGCCCGTGTACTTCCGCAGGTCGAAGTCGCGCTGCACCGCCGTCCCGCGCCGCTCCGCCGGGATGCGCAGGTCGGTCGTCGAGTACCGGGCCGGCTCGTTCGGGTCGCGGTACTCGAAGTCCTGGGCCGTGAAGTACTCGCCCGACAGCTTGTAGGCGACGCGCGGCGAGATCACCCCGGCGTGGCGCCCGGCCAGCCGCCCGTACGACCGCTCGCCGCCGTCGACGCTCACCGTCGTCCCGGCGGAGGTGAACGGCGACTTGGTGATGATGTGCAGCACCCCGTTGCCGGAGTTCGGCCCGTACAGCGCCGCCGCCGGGCCCTGGAGGACCTCGATGCGGTCGACGTCCTCGTTGGTCCCGGTGAACAGGAAGGGGACGTTGACGCGCAGCGAGGGGACCCCGGCGAACCGGTAGTCCTGCAGCATCAGCATCGACGTCGAGAAGGCGTTGTTGAAGCCGCGCGAGACGATGTTCGCCTGCGCGATCCCGCCGCTCGAGATCGAGAGCCCCGGTGACGCCTTCAGGTGGTCGGTCACCGTGGCCGCCGGGCGCTCGGCGATGCGCTCGCTGCTCACCACCGAGATCGAGTTCGGCGACTCGAGGATCTTCTCCGGCTCGGCGCCGCGGGTGGCCGTCGTGACCACCTGGTTGAGCACCGACGCGTTCTGGTCCAGCGCGACGTTGAGCGTGGCCGTCCCGCCGGCCGTGACCCGCACGGTGTCGACGCGGCGCAGCTGGTAGCCGATGCGCGACACCGTGACGGCGTAGCTCCCGGGGCGCAGCGAGCCCACGCGGTACTGCCCGTCCTCGCCGCTGTTCGCCGCCCCGGCGACCTCGCGCGACGTCAGCGTGAGGACCCGGACGCTGGCGCCGGCGATCGGCGCGCCCGAGCCGGCCTCGGTCACGCGCCCGCCGACGGCGCCGACCTCGCCCTGGGCGTGCGCGGCCGCCGGCAGGGTCGCGCACAGGGCGATGCCGGCGACGCGCGGGAGGAAAGCGGTCGCGCGCGTGCGCCACCGGCTTCCGGGTGGAACGACCATCAGCACACCTCCACGGGGGGGATGGGGGTCGCCGGCGCTGGCGATCACTGTTCGGCGCCGGCCCGCACCGGATGCCGCGCGTTGCCAGGGGCGGAACGCGGCGGACACGACGGTGCACCTCGCGCCCCACGATACTGCGCGGACGGGATTGGTCAACCGGTCGGACGAAAGGGGCGGCGGTCCGCCCGGACCGCCGCCCCCCTCTCACCGCGCCAGCCGCGCGCCGGGTGTCACTTCGTCAGCACCGACTCCACACGCCCGCCCATCTGCGGGACCGACTGGACCACCCGCACCACCGGACCGTCCTTGGACACGTAGAAGGTCACCGGCCCCGGCCCCCCCTGCGCGTCGACCACCCAGGTGTCGAACGAGCCGGCCGGCACGCTCACCTTCTCGTTCCCGGTCACCTTGAGCGTCAGCGGCACCAGCCCGCCGTTGGCCGGGTTGAGCATGTTCACCTGCCCCGTCCAGCCGGCGGCCAGCGGCAGGCGGCCGAGGGCGAGCAGGAGCAGGCCGTCGTTGGACAGCGTCCCCTTCGGGTTCTTGGCGGCGATCGTCTGATTCTGCCCGGGCGCCTGGAGCGCCCCCGTCACGCTGTCGGCCGTGTAGCTGAGCGCGAGCGAGGCCGACCCCATCGGCGAGTCCATCTTGAACGAGCGCCGCATCGGCCCCAGGTCGGCCGCCGAGAGCACGAGCGTGTCCGACATCGACACCGTCGCGTTTGCCTGGGCGTCGAGCAGCATCCAGCTGTCCCCCGCCTTGCTCTTCTGGAGCGTCACGGTGCGCGAGCCGAAGTCCTGCGCCTGGCCGTTCGTGTTCAGCGTGGCCGACCAGGTCCAGGTGCCCGGCTTCAGCGAGCCCGCCACCTGGTCGAAGGTGACCGTGGGGGCGGGGTCCTGCGCGGCCAGCGCGGCCGGAGCGACGAAGCCGGCGGCGAACAGCGCCGCACGGCGGGAAAACGACGGCATGGCGACTCCTGAGCGGGTGGGGCGCTCGGCGGAGCGCCTGCGTGGGCGGCCGGCGACCGGGCGCCCGCGTCGGAAGCTATCGGGCGCCCGGACGGGGCGTCAGTCGTGCGCGTCGCGGCCGCCGACGAAGCGCGGCAGCTCCTCGATCCCGACGAGCACGTCCCGTGGCTTGGACCCGTCCGGCGGCCCCAGGATCCCTGCGAGGTGCAGCTGGTCGATGATCCGCGCCGCCCGCCCGTAGCCGATCTTGAGCCGGCGCTGGAGCAGCGACGTCGAGCCCCCCTGGTGCTGGATGCACACCTCGGCGGCGTCGAAGAACAGCTTGTCGCGCTCCCCGCTCGCCGCCTCGTCGTCGCCGGCGCTCTCGCCGGCGGCCAGCGCCTCGCGCTTGCGCACCACCTCGAGGATGTCCTCCTCGTCGTCCCCCTGCGAACGGTCGATCGCGTCCGCCAGCTCGCGCGCCTCGGCCGACGTGCCGGCCTTCCGGTCGCGGTACCACTCCATCAGGCGCTCCGTCTCCTCGCTCGAGAGGAACGCGCCCTGGAGGCGCGCCGGCTCGCTCTTCCCCGGCGGGATGAAGAGCATGTCGCCGTTGCCGAGCAGCGTCTCCGCGCCCACGCCGTCGAGGATCGTGCGGCTGTCGACCTGCGACGCCACGCGGAAGGCGATGCGGCTCGGGAAGTTCGCCTTGATCAGCCCCGTGATCACGTTCACGCTCGGGCGCTGCGTGGCGATGATGAGGTGGATGCCGATGGCGCGCGCCTTCTGCGCCAGCCGGGCGATCGGCGTCTCGACCTCCCCCTGCACCGTCATCATGAGGTCCGCCATCTCGTCGATGATGACGACGATGTACGGCAGCGCCCCCTTGGTGTACGTGCGGTCCTCGAACGCGACGTCCGGGTTGCGCGGCTTGAGCAGCGGGACGCCGTCGCGCACGCGCTTGTTGAAGTCCTGCAGGTTGCGGCAGCCGTTGGCGGCGAGGAGCTCGTAGCGCTCCTCCATCGTCATGATCGCCCACTTGAGCACCGACGCCGCGTCCTTGCTGTCGGTGATGACCTTGTGCCGCATGTGCGGCAGGTCGTTGTACACCGACAGCTCGACCATCTTCGGGTCGACCATCAGGAAGCGCAGCGTCTCGGGCGTGTGGCGGTAGATCAGCGAGGTGATGATCGTGTTCACCGCCACCGACTTCCCGGCGCCCGTCGCGCCGGCGATCAGCAGGTGCGGCATCTTCGCCAAGTCGGCGACGACCGGCTTTCCCTCGAGATCCTTGCCGAGCGCGATCGGGAGCGCCGCCTTGGCGTGGTCGAACTCCGCGTGGTCGACCAGCTCGCGGAAGGTGACCATCTCGCGCGTCGCGTTTGGCACCTCGATGCCGACCGCGCCCTTGCCGGGGATCGGCGCGACGATGCGGATGCTCGGCGCGCGCATCGCGAGTGCCAGGTCGTCGGCCAGCGACGCGATCTGGCGCACCTTCACGCCGGCCGCCGGCTCGTACTCGAATTGGGTGACGGTCGGGCCCACCGTACGCCCGGCGATCCGCCCGTCGATCTTGAAGGTGCGCAACACCTCTTCCAGCCGCTGCGCCGCGGCGTCGAGTTCGCGGCGCCCCACCTCGGCGTTGCGCGGCGGCGCTTCGGCCAGCAGCTGCTTGGGCGGCCGCTCGGCGAGCGTCTCGGCGGCCGCGTCGGCGGCCTGCATCTCGGCGGCCAGGCGGGTGACCGCCGCGGCCTCGGTCTCGGCGCGCGCCTCGGCCTTCGTGCGCCGGCCGCGACGGCCGTTCTCCTCGGCGGGCGGCTCCTGCGCCAGGAGCGCCGCCGCGGGGGTCGCGAGCGCCTGCGCGGCGTGCACCGGGTCGAGCGCCGGCATCTCCTCGGGCGCCGGCTCGAGCGCCACGGCCAGGTCCTCGGCGGCGCGTCCGCGACGGCGCCGCGACGGCGCCGCGGCGGCGACCTCCCCCTGCTCGACGGACGCCACCGCCTCCGGAGAACGACGCCCGGCGAGCAGCGCGCGCACCGGGTTCCACGCCAGCGTCAGCACGGTGAGGACGCAGACGGCCAGCGAGACGAGCAGCCAGGCGCCGAACGTGCCGAACCCCTTCACCGCGTAGAAGGCGACGAGCCCGCCCCACAGGCCGACCGCCGCATTCGTCTCGGTGCCGACGTCGAACGCGAGCGCGACCACGACCGGCGTCAGGAGCGCGCAGCCGGCGAGCAGGAGGAGCAGGTTGCGGTCGTCGCGCTCGCTGAGGGCGCCGAAACGCCGCAGCGCGTGCGCGAGCGGCGCCAGCGGCAGGAAGAGCGACCCGGTCCACCCGAGCAGCGACAGCAGCGGCGTCGCCACCAGCGTGCCGATCACGCCGAACGGGCCGCGCACCGTTTCGGCGCCGTCGTCCGCGCCCGTCGCCGCGCCCCACGCGGCGGCGACCAGCACGCCGGCGAGGAAGAGCGCCAGCGCGAGCAGGCCGAGCGCGCGGGCGTCCTGCCACCTCGCCCGGCGGTGCTCCGACCGCGGGTCCGGCGGCGACCCGGGCGCCGCTCCGAACAGGGCCTTCACGCCCACAGCACACCTCCGCCGTTCACCGCCTGCCCTCCGTCCGGGGTGGGCGGCGCGTCAGCGCTCCCACCCGGGACCCAGCTTCGTGATCTGTCGGTCGTGGTAGACGGCCACCACGCCGTACGCGTCGAGCGCCGCGCAGGCGTCGAGGTCGGCCGCGAATCCCGCCTCCGCCAGCGCGCGCCCGTGGACCGCGTCGGCGAAGAGCAGGTCGAGCCGCTCCCCGTAGCGCCGGTCGAGCATCACGCTCGCCTGCGCCGCGTCGTTCAGCAACACGTCCGGGCGCCGCCGCGTCAGCCCGCGGACCAGCCGCCCGGCGCACGCCGCGTCCTCGAGCGCGAAGTGCCGCTCGCGGCCGGCGCAGACGATGAGCACGTCCGCCCCCCCGCGTGACGCCGCCCGCAGAAAGGCGAGCGAGGCCTTGAGGTTGACGTACGAGGCCACGATCACGTCACGCGCCCCCTGAGTCGCCAGCAGCGCCGGGGTGCCGTTGGTGGTCGAGAACAGGATCGTGCGCCCCTCGACCGCCTCGGGGGTATACTCGCCCGGCGAGTTCCCCAGGTCGAAGCCGGGCACCGGGAGCATGCGTCGCTCGCCGGCCAGGCGCACGTCACGCCGCTCGAACTGCTTGGAGCGCAGCACCACCTCGTCGGTGCTCTCGAGCGGGACCACGCTGCGCGCGCCGTTGGCCAGCGCGGTGGCGATCGTCGTGGAAGCGCGGAGGACGTCGATCACCGCCACCACGCGCCCCGCCGCCTCCCCCGGGGCCAGCGCGTGCGCCCCGAAGAGCACGTCGACGCGCACTCAGGACTCCCGCGCGGGGGTGCCGGGCGCGTGCGCCTCCGGTCGCTGCAGCTCGGCGCGCAGCCGCTCGAACTCGCGCTCGAGCCACTTGGTGTCCACCTCCCCGGCCATGAACTGCGGGTGCTGCATCACGCGCGCGAGGAAGGGCATCGTCGTCGCGACCCCCTCGATCACGAACGTCTCGAGCGCCAGCTGCATGCGCTTCAGCGCCTCCTCGCGCGTGCTCCCCTGCACGATGAGCTTGGCGACGAGCGAGTCGTAGAACGGCGGGACGGCGTAGCCCGCGTAGACGTGCGTGTCGAGCCGTACGCCGGGGCCGCCCGGCGGGTGGAAGGTGCTGATCTGCCCCGGCGACGGCTGGAAGTTGCGCACCGGGTCCTCGGCGTTGACGCGGCACTCGATCACGTGCCCGCGCAGCGGCGGCAGCTCGGTCGCCTGCATCGGCAGCCCGGCGGCGACGCGGATCTGCTCCTTCACCAGGTCGACGCCGGTCAGCATCTCGGTCACCGGATGCTCGACCTGGATGCGGGTGTTCATTTCCATGAAATAGAACGACCCGTCCTCGTTGAGCAGCATCTCGATCGTGCCGGCGCCGACGTAGTCGATCGCCTTCGCCCCCTTCACCGCCGCGTCGCCCATCGCCTGCCGCAGCTCGGGCGTCATCACGGGGCAGGGCGCCTCCTCGACCAGCTTCTGGTGGCGGCGCTGCACCGAGCAGTCGCGCTCCCCCAGGTGGATGACGCGGCCGTGCTTGTCGCCGAGGATCTGGAACTCGACGTGACGCGGACGCGCGAGGTACTTCTCGACGTAGACGTCGCCGTTCCCGAAGGCCGACAGCGCTTCCGAGCGTGCGAGCTGGAACGAGCGCGCGAAGTCGTCGGCGTCGTTGGCGACGCGCATCCCCTTCCCGCCCCCGCCGGCCGCCGCCTTGATGATCACGGGGAAGCCGATCTGCTCGGCGAAGGCGAGCGCCTCGTCGGCGTCCTCCACCGGGCCGGGCGTGCCCGGGACGACGGGGACGCCGACGTCCATCATCGCGCGGCGGGCGGCCGCCTTGTCGCCCATCACGCGGATCTGCGCCGCGGTGGGGCCGATGAAGGTGATGTTGCTCGCCGCGCACGTCTCGGCGAACTCCGCGTTCTCCGCCAGGAAGCCGTAGCCCGGGTGGATCGCGTCGGCGCCGGTGATCTCGGCGGCGGCGATGATGCGCGGGATGTTGAGGTACGACTCGCGCGACGACGGCGGCCCGATGCACACGTCGTCGTCGGCGAAGCGCACGTGCAGGCTTTCGCGGTCGGCCTCGGAGTAGACGGCGACGGTCTGGACGCCCAGCTCGCGGCAGGCGCGGATGACGCGGAGCGCGATCTCGCCCCGGTTCGCGATCAGGACTTTCTTGAACACGATCAGCCGTTCGGATCGACGCGGAACAGCACCTGGCCGTACTCCACCGGGTGCGAGTTCTCGGCGAGCACCTCGGTCACCACGCCGTCGTACTCGCTCTCGATCTCGTTCATGATCTTCATCGCCTCGATGATGCAGACCACCTGCCCCTTGGCGATGCGCTGCCCCACGGCGACGTACGGCTTGGCGCCCGGGTCGGCGGCGGCGTAGAACGTCCCCACCATCGGCGACTTGACTTCCAGCGCCCGCGCCTTGGACGCCTCGGCGCGCCCGGGCTCGTCGCGCGACTCGACGATCGTGGACAGCCCCTCCGCGAGCGTCGGCCGGGCGGCCGGCGCGGGCTGAGCGATCGGCGCCAGCATCGCCGGCATCGGCACCGGCGCCGCCACCTGCAGCGCCCCCCGCTGCTGCGGCGTCTTGGCGATGCGCAGCTTCATCCCCTTGTCCGAGGAGATCTCGATGGAGTCGACGGTCGAGCCGTCGAGCATCTCGATGAGCTTCTTGACGTAGCGGAGGTCGATCATGGGACCGTGGAGGGGTGGGCGCGGCGTCGCGCCGCAGGCGCTGCGGAACGCGGCCGCGCCGCGCGGACGGAGTCACCCGCCCGCGAGGCGCGCCCGCGCGTCGACGTCACGGGAGTTCGAGCAGCTCCCGCGTGAAGTGCGTCAGGACTTCGGGCCCGGCCGGGGCGAGGTGCACGTCGTCTTCGATGCGCACGCCCCCCCAACCGGGCAGGTAGATCCCGGGCTCGATGGTCACGACCGAGTCGGGCGGGAGCGTCGCCTCGGCCGACCGCGCCAGTCGCGGGGCCTCGTGCACCTCCAGCCCGATCCCGTGGCCGAGGCTGTGCCCGAAGGCGTCGCCGAAGCCGCGCCCGGCAATGTAGTCGCGGGCCAGGGCGTCGGCATCCCGCCCGCCCTGCCCCGCCCGCACCTGCGCGCTCGCCAGCGCGTTGGCCGCGCGGACCACGTCGTAGACCTCCCGCTGCCGCTCGTCGGCGCGCCCGAGCACGACCGTGCGCGTCACGTCGGCGCAGTAGCCGTCGACGATCGCGCCGAAGTCGATCAGCAGCAGGTCGCCGCGGCGCAGCTCGCGCGCCGCGGCCCGCGCGTGCGGGAGCGCGGCCCGCTCCCCGCTGGCGACGATGGTCTCGAACGGGAAGCCCTCGCTCCCCGCCTCGCGCAGCGCGCGCTCCAGCATCCCGGCCACGGCCAGCTCGGTGAGCCCCGGGCGCACCTCGGCCAGCGTCCGCTCGAGCGCGTGCACGGCCACGGCGCCGGCGTCGCGGATGCGGCGCACCTCGTCGGCGTCCTTGCGCTCGCGCAGCGCCTCGACCAGGTCGGCCGACGGGCGCCAGGTCCACCGCGCGCCGCCGTCGAGCAGGCGCTGGAAGTCGCGGTGCAGCAGGTGGGCGCTCTCGAAGCCGAGCACGGCGACGTGCGGAAGCTGCGCCAACTGCTGCCAGAGCCCGGCCCACAGGCTCTGCGACTCGATCACCACGCGCGCCAGCTCGCCCACCTGCTCGGCGGCCTGCGTCTGGTAGCGGAAGTCGGTGACGAGCACCGCCTCGCCGCGGTGCGTAACGACGAGCAGCGCGCTCGACCCGGCGAAGCCGGTCAGGTAGCGCACGTTGGCGAGCCCGGTCACGAGCAGCGCGTCGAGGTGCGCCTGCTGCAGCGACTCGACCAGCGCCGCGAGGCGCGCCGGCCGCGCGTCAGCCACGCGGCCGCTCCGCGCGGGCGCGCAGGCGCGCCACCAGCCCGCGCAGCGCCAGCTCGTACCCGGCGGTGCCGAGCCCGCACACCACCCCCTCGGCCGCCGGCGCGAGCATCGAGTGGCGGCGCTCTGGCTCGCGCGCGTAGACGTTGGTCACGTGCACCTCGACGAAGGGGAGGGCCACCCCGACCAGCGCGTCGCGGATGGCGAGGCTGGTGTGGCTGTACGCGCCCGCGTTCACGAGCGCGCCGTCGGCACGCCCGGCGAGCCCGTGGATGACGTCGATCAGCTCGCCCTCGCCGTTGCGCTGCGCGCACGTGACCTCGACGCCCAGCTCTGCGCCGACGGCGTGCAGCCGCGCCTCGACGTCGGCGAGCGTGTCGCGCCCGTAGAGCGCGGGCTCGCGGCGGCCGAGCAGGTTGAGGTTGGGCCCGTTCAGGACGGCGATCCTCACGGGTGCATCAACCCCTTGAGCCAGGCGTTGAACTGCGCGAGGTCGTCGTCGGCGTTGCCGTCGGCGTCGGGCGGCGGCACGGGGGCTGGCGGGGGGACGGGCTCCTCGGCGGCGCGCGCCGCTTCGGCCTGCGCCGGGGGTGGGGCGGGCGCCTCGACCCGCGCGTCGGGCGCACGCGACCACGGGTCGGCGGCGGGGCGCTCGCCGCGCGACGGCGCCGACTCCTCGAGTCCCTCGAAGAAGCGCTCGAACGAGAACTCGGCGTGCGTGACCTCGACGCCGGCGGCGTCGGACGGTGCCGCCGGCGTCGCAGGCGCGGCAGGCGTCTGGGCAAACGGCGTCGGTGCGGGGGTCGACGGCAGCGCCGCGAGCGCCGCGACGAGCGTCGGCCCGTCGCCGGGCGGCCCCTCGTCGAAGCCGCTGGCGAGGCGCTCGGCGGCCGCGTCGTCCTCGGGTGTCGGCGCGCCGGCGAACAGGGCGGCCGGGGAGGGCGGCGGCTCGTCGACTGGCTCGTCGGCCGGCGGAGCCCCGGCTTCCGCGCTGGCGGGCACCGTCATGTGATCGCGCCCCGCGTCGCCCGCCAGCGCGGCGAAGAACGCGCCCGCACTGGCCCCCGCGTCTGCGGCGGGCACCTCCGGCGTTGCAGATACTGCCGGGCTGGACGTAGCAGGCGTGAGCGACTGGCGCAGCGTCCCGACGCGCTCGCGCAGCTCCTCGTCGTGCGGGCGCTGCTCGGCGAGGCGTTCGTAGACCTCGAGCGCCTGCTCGTGGTGACCCTGCCGCAGCAGGAGCCCCGCCATCGTCTCGGTCACGAACGGCGCTGCCGGTGCCGGACCGCCGCCGGCCGCTGCGAGATCCTCGGGCCCCTCCTCGGCGAGGGGCGCGGCCGGCGGCGCCTCGGGCGTGACGTCGGGCGTGAGGTCGGGCGTCACCACGGCGTGTTCCGCGGTCGTCGTCTCGACGTCGACCGGCGGAAGGTCGAGCCCCACGACCGGATCGTACCACGCGTCCGCAGGAGCCGGCGTTGGGTCGGGCGCCGCATTGAACGGCTCGACGGGCACGTCGACGGCCGCCTCGATCAGCTCGACGATCTCCTGCTCCGGTTCGGACACCGCGCCGGCCATTGCCTCGGGCAGCTCGGGCGCGTCGAGCGGCTCGTCGGCGGCGTCGGGCAGCTCGGGAAGCAGCTCGGCCCACGCGACAGGGGACGCGGGGTCGTCGGGCGTCAGGGCCTCTGCCTCCGGCGCGGCGCCCGGCCCCCCGGTCACCTCGTCGACGTCGATGTCGAGCAGTCCGTCGGTCGCGACCGGCTCGGATTCGGCCGATGCCGGCTCCGACTCTGGCCCAGCCAACGTGAGTTCGGCCGGGATGGGCTCGGTCGTCGGCGCGGCGGCCGCGTCCGCGGGCAGCCCGAGGTCGAGCGTCGACCAGTCCAGCGGCTCGAGCGGCGGCGGAGGGGGTGGCGCGGGAGCGAACGGCGCTGCATCAGCGGCCGCCGCCGGCGGCGCGTGGCGAACGACGGGGGCGAGCTGCTCCAGTTGGGCCGCGATGTCGTCGTTGCGCGGGTCGGCCTCGAGCACCCGCTGGTACCAGCCGCGCGCCTGCGCCGCGTCGCCCGCCTCGCGCGCCAGGTCGCCCAGGTGCCGCAGCGCGATCAGGTTCTCGGGGTCGAGCTCCAGCGCGCGGGCGAAGGCATCGCGGGCGCCGGCGGACTCGCGCGACTCGTAGAGCGCCTGACCGAGCACCACGTAGCCGCTCATGTGCCCCGGGTAGCGCGCGAGCTGCTCCCGGCAGAGGGCCGCGGCGGCGGCGGGGTTGCCGGCCTTCCGGATCTCGTTGGCGAGCGGGGCGAAGTAGCGGCGCGGGTTCTCCGCGAACTTGCGCTCGAGCTCGGCGAGCCGGTCGGTGTCGGCCATGTAGCGGTCGGCGTCGGGAGGGGCCGGCGGAACGCCGCGCGCGGGCGGCGGGTACCGTCGCAGGGTGGGGCGCGCCGCGGCACCCGGACAGCGCGCCTGCCCGGGGCGAGAGGCCCGGCAAGATATACGGCGCCGCGGACCAGCGTCAACGCGCGCCGAGCGCCGAAGTCGCGCGTTCCCTTGCCTTTAGCCGTCGGCGCCCGGTAGCTTTTGCGGCTGCCCCACCCCGCCCGCGTGCGCCTCGTGCGCGGGCGCCCTCCCCGCACACCCCCCGACCGCTTTCCCGCCAGGAGTCACGCTCGTGCTGCAATCGATGCGGAGCGCCGCGAAGTACGTCTGGATCGTCCTGATCGTCGCCTTCGTGGGCGGCTTTCTTCTGTACGAGACGTCCGGGCTCATGGACACCGGGGCGGTCACGTCCAACACGTCGATCGCCGAGGTCAACGGCGAGGACATCCTGGCGACCGAGTTCTTCCGCGCCGTCCAGCTCCGCCAGCAGCAGGAAAGCCAGCGCCTCGGCCGCGGCCTCACGCTCGACGAGCAGCAGCAGCTCGAGCAGGCCGTGTTCGACGACCTGGTGAACGACCGCCTGGTGCGCCAGGAGCTGGAGCGCCGCGGGATCGCCGTCAGCGACGCCGAGATCATCCAGGCCGCGCAGACGTCGCCGCCGCCCGAGCTGCTGCAGAACCCCGAGCTGCAGACCGACGGGCAGTTCGACCCCGAGAAGTACCGCCGCTTCCTCGCCAACCCCGCGGCGAAGGCGCAGGGGCTCCTCCAGTACCTCGAGGCGTACTACCGCAGCGAGATCCCGAAGCAGAAGCTGTTCGCGCAGGTCGCGGGCGACGTCTACCTCTCCGACGCGCGCCTCTGGTCGATGTGGCAGGACTCGCACGACTCGGCGCGCGTGACCTACGTCGCCTTCCGCCCCGAGCTGATCGCCGATTCGGCGGTGCGCGTGAGCGACGCCGAGGTCTCGGCGTACTACGAGCGCAACCGGAAGAACTTCGAGCGCCCGGGGCGCGCCGTCGTCTCGCTAGTGTCGATCCCGCGCGCCGTGACGGCGCAGGACTCGTCGGCGGCGCGCGAGCGCGCGGTGCAGCTGCGGCAGGAGATCCTCGGCGGCGCGAAGTTCGAGGACGTGGCGCGCCGCGAGTCGGCCGACAGCGGCTCGGGCGCGCAGGGCGGCTCGCTCGGGCGCGGCCCGCGCGGTCGCTTCGTGCCGGAGTTCGAGAACGCGGCCTACGCGCTCCCGGTCGGCGAGGTGTCGCAGCCGGTGCTGTCGTCGTTCGGCTACCACCTGATCCGCGTCGACGCGCGGCAGGGCGACACGCTCGACGTGCGCCACATCCTCGTGAGCGTCGGGCAGAGCGACTCGAGCGCGTCGCGTACCGACCGCCTGGCCGACGCGCTGGCGAAGGACGCCGCGGCGGCGCAGGAGGGCGAGGGCCGCGCGAAGTTCGACGCCGCGGCCGCGAAGTACCAGCTGCAGAAGACGACGGTGGTCGCGATCGAGGGGGAGCCGCTCACCGCCTCGGGGCGCTACGTGCCGAGCGTGAGCGCGTGGGCCTTCGGCGGCGCGCGCGTCGGCGAGACGAGCGACCTGTACGACTCGCCCGAGGCGTACTATCTCGCCCGCCTCGACTCGCTGACGGCGGGGGGCCCGCAGCCGCTCGCCGAGGTGCGCGACGAGATCCGCCGCCGCCTGGTGCGCGAGAAGAAGCTGGAGCAGCTGGTGCCGCGGGCGCAGGCCTTCGTGCAGCAGGCGCGCACGCAGGGCTTCGAGCAGGCGGCGCGCGCGACCGAGGGGGCGGAGCTGGGGACGACGCCGATGTTCACGCGCACCTCGCTCGTGCAGGGGCTCGGCCAGTTCACGGCGGCGCACGGGGCGGCGTTCTCGGTCGCCGAGGGGCAGCTCAGCGCGCCGGTGAAGACGCGCGACGCCGTCGTCGTGCTGCGCGTCGACGACCGCGTGGCCGCGGACAAGGGGGCGTGGCAGGCGCAGAAGACGCAGCAGCGCCGGCAGGCGACGGCGGCGGCGCGTCAGGCGCGGGTGCGCGACTACCTGGCCGGGCTGCGCGAGTCGGCGGAGCTCGAGGACAACCGGAAGGAGGTCTACGCCGCGCAGCGCCGCCAGGCGGCGACCTGACCGGCGGCGCCTCGGCGGCGCCACCGCACGAGCGAAGGGCCGCGTCTGAAGACGCGGCCCTTTCGTTTCCCCGCGGATCGCGACCCGCCGGCGGAGGGTCAGCCGAGCAGCCGCTTGGGCTGGCGGACTTCCTCCTCCTCGGGGGTGGCCGGCGCGGGGCGCGGCACGTCGCGGTCGCCGGCGATGCTGCGCGGTTCCTCGCGCGCGGGCTCGGTGATCGCGCGCTGCGCCTCGCTCATGTTGCGCTTGAACTCGTTGATGCCCTTGCCGAGCGAGCCTGCCACCTCCGGGATGCGCTTCGCCCCGAAGAGGATGAGCACGATCAGCATGATGATCAGGATCTCAGTCCATCCGAGGCTTCCCATGGGGGTCTCCTAGAAGAGCGAGCGAGCGATCAGGTAGGCGAGCAGGACGCCGACGAGGCTGAGGAGTGACACGTCCAGCGCGATCGGCCCGAGGGCGAACTTCAATATAACCAGGTCGATCGGAAGGGGTCCCAGCGAGGGCGTGACGCCCGTGGTCAGGAACTCCTTCACCGACCCCGGCGGAAGGAAGCGCCGTGCCACCTGCGTGAGAAGCCCGCCGGCGACGAAGCCGGCGGCGAGGACCAGCACGTGGAAGCGGGGGCGCCGGCGCGAGGCGGCGCTGCTGCTGCGGTTCGCCATCCGCCCTCAGGCGCGCCGGTCGAGCACGTAGCCGATCGCGTCCAGCAGCGCGGTCCGGTACGCGGTGTCCGGCAGGTCGGCGAGCGCGTCCTCGGCCTCGCGGGCGAACTGGTCGCCGCGCCGGCGCGCGTACTCCAGCCCGCCGTGCTCCGCGACCAGCCCGATCACGTCGGCCACCTGCCGGTCGTCGGGCTCGGCGGTCGCGAACAGCCGCTCCACGCGCTGCCGGTCGCCGCCCGGCATGACGCGCAGCGCGGCGATGAGCGGGAGGGTGACTTTGTGCTCGCGCAGGTCGAGCCCCGTCGGCTTTCCCGTGACCTCCTGCGCCTCGGTGTAGTCGAGCAGGTCGTCCGCCACCTGGAACGCCATCCCCAGCCGCTCGCCGTAGCGCACGAGCGCGTCGCGGTGGCGCCGGGCGCCGCTCAGCGCGCCCAACTCGCAGGCGGCGCGGAAGAGCGACGCCGTCTTGGCGCCGATGAGCGTGTCGTAGTCGGCCTCGGAGAAGGCGAGCGCGTCGAGCGCGCCCAGCTGCCGCAGCTCGCCGAGCGTCATCGCCGTCGACGCGTCGGCGAAGACGCGGGCCACGTCCCAGTCGTTCAGCCGCACCAGCTCGGTGAGCGCGCGGGCGTAGAGCAGGTCGCCCATGATCACGCTCACCTGGTGGCTGAAGAGCGCGTTGATCGTCGGCATGCCGCGGCGGAGCACCGAGTGGTCGACCGCGTCGTCGTGCACCAGCGTCGCGAGGTGCAGCACCTCGAGCGTCGCCGCCAGGGGGACCGCGCGCGCCTCGGGGGCGTCGTCCGCCGCGCTCGCCAGCAGGACCAGTGTCGGCCGGAACATCTTCCCCTTCATCGCGGCGAGGTGCTGGTTGACCTCGGCGACGATGGGGAGGTCGGCCGCCACGATCCGCGCCATCTCGCCCGACACCCGGTCGAGCCGCTCGCGCACGGGGGCCTGGATGTCCTGCAGGGCGGCGACGTCGGCGCGGGAGCGCGCGGACACGGTCATCTGGGCGGGGGTGAGAGCGAGGCGAGGCGCGCGGCGGCGTCGCGGAAGGCGTAGTCCGTGGCGAGCACCCGGAGGTACCAGGCCCGCGCGTCCTCCGTGCGCCCGACCGCCTCCGACGCCGCCCCCAGAAGGTAGCACACCGCCACCTGCTGCGGCGCCTGGTCGCCGCCGGGGGCGGCCCCGGTCAGCCCGGCCGCCACCGGCGCCAGCGTCGAGAGCACCAGCTCCGGCTGCTCGCGCTCCAGGAAGCACGAGGCGAGCGCCTCGAGGGCGCGGAGCGGACGGCCCGGCGCGCGGGCCGCCTTCTGGAACTCGCCGATCGCCTCCTCGAGCAGCCCCATCTCCTTGTAGGCCACGCCCAGGTCGTAGTGAGCGTCGAAGTCGGCGTCCTCCAGGCTGCGCGCGATCCCGGCCTTGAACGCGTCGAGCGTCGCCTGGAAGTCGGCCTGCTCGTCGCCGGTGGCGGGGAGAACCGGCGCGACCAAGCGCGTGCTCCGCACCGGCTCGGATTCGCGCAGCCAGGCCCCGAGGTCGAGCCCGTCGGCGTCGGACGTGGCGGCCGGCGGGGCGGCGGGCGGCGCGGGCGTCGGTGCGGCGTCGGCGACCACCGGTTCGTCGCCGAGCAGCTCCAGGTCGAGCGCCGCGGCGGTGGCCGGCGTCGGTTCGTCGATCGCGAGGTCGTCGAGGGTCAGCTCCTCGGGCACGACCGGCGCGTCGGCGAACGTCGGCTCGTCGGCATACGCGGGCTCGTCGAGCAGCGGCAGACCCGCCGTGAGATCTGTGGCCACGTCGACCGCGACGTCGACGTCGACGTCGAGCTCGACTTCGGACTCCAGCTCCACGAACACGGGGACGCCCGTCAGCTCGGCGTCGTTGCTCCCCCACTCATCGATCTCGTCGTCGCCGACTTCGAGCGCGACCATCGACGGCGCGAGCGGCGGAAGCTCGCCCGGAAGCGCCGCGAGCGGCGCGTCGACCCAGCCGCCGGGCGCCGGCTCGTCGACGGCCGGCAGGAGGTCGAGCGTGACCATCGGCGCCGAGTCGCCCTCATCGTCGTCGTCCGGCGCCATCGCCGCCGCGTCGAGGTCGAGGAAGACGAGGCTCCCGCCCCCGGCGCCCCCAGTCGCCCCGGCCGGTCGCGCGGGGGCCGCCTCGCGCGCGTCGTCCTCGGGCTCGTCTTCGGTCCACTGCCCGGCGGCCCGCAGCGCCTGGTCGAGCAGCTCGTGCAGCCGCGCCGTCACCTCTGCCGGGCGCGCGGCGCCGGCGGCCAGGTGGGCGTCGAGTCCGCGGCGGGCGTCGGACGCCCCGTCGCACAGCACCACGTAGTCGGCCAGGCTGCGCGCCACCTCCCCCCCCTGCGCGGCGCGGTGCATCCGCTCGGCGTAGGTGAGGAAGTGCTGCCGCGCGTCGCTGCGGAACCCCTTCTTGGCGTGCAGCACGCCGAGGGTGTAGTGCGTGGCCGCGCGCTCGGGCGCCTGGCGCAGGATCTTGGCGCCGAGGGCGATGGCGTTGTTCAGGAAGCCGCCGGCCGCGTAGAGGTCGAGCGCGCGCTCGTAGTACGTGACCGCGCGCGGCAGGTCGCCGGCGCGCAGCGCCACGTCGCCGGCGCGGTTGTACAGCGCGACGTCGATCTCGTCGTCCGGGTCGGGCGACTCGTCGAGCAGCCGGGTGTACAGGGCCAGCGCCTTGTCGTACTGGCGCTCGTGCTCGAGCTGGGCCGCCTGCTTCTTGGTCTTGGCGAGCGCGGACATCAGGCGATCGGGGGCTCCAAGGGGGGTGGGGGCTCGAGCGGGTGACACGCCACACCGGCCACCCACGTCCCCCGGCAGCGCCGGTCGCCGTACCAGTACGGGAGCTCGCGCACGTCCTCGGCGTCGAACAGCGCCAGGTCGGCCGAGAACCCCGGCGCCAGCTGCCCGACCTCCCCCGCGAGGGAGAGCGCGGCGGCGCCGTTGACGGTTCCCGCGACCACCGCTTCCGCGGCGGTCAGACGCAGCTGGCTGACGGCGAGGGTGAGCACCAGCGGGAAGTTGACGGTGGGGCTGGTCCCCGGGTTGAAGTCCGACGCCAGCGCCACCGCGGCCCCGGCGTCGACGAGCGCGCGCGCCGGCGCCTGCCGCGCGCGCCCCAGGAAGAGCATCGTCCCGGGGAGGAGGGTCGCCACGGTGCCGCCGGCCGCCAGCGCCCGCACGCCGGCCTCGCTCACCGCCGCCAGGTGGTCCGCGCTCGCGGCCCCCAGGGCGACGGCCAGCTCGGCCGCGCCGGACGTCTGCAGTTCGTCGGCGTGCAGCTTGAGCCCAAGCCCCGCCTGGCGGGCGGCCTCGAGCAGCACGCGGCTCTCCTCCACGGTGTAGACGCCCGGCTCGCAGAAAACGTCAGCAAATCGCGCCAGCCCCTCCCCCGCCACGGCCGGCAGCATCTCGTGCACGAGGAGTCGCAGGTAGTCGCGCCGCCCCGCCTCACCGCGCGCCCGGGCCTCCTGCGGGATCTCGTGCGCGCCGAGCCAGGTGGGGACGAGGCGCAGCGGGAGCAGTGCCTGCAGGCGCCGGACGGCGCGCAGTGTCTTGAGTTCGTCCTCCAGCGTGAGGCCGTAGCCCGACTTGATCTCGACCGTCGTCGTGCCGTGGGCGGCGATCCGCCGCAGGCGCGGGAGGGCGAGGGCCACCAGCTCGTCCTCGCTCCGCGCGCGGAGGTCGCGCACCGAGCTGTGGATCCCCCCGCCGCGCGCCGCGATCTCCATGTAGCCGAGCCCCATCGCGCGCAGCTCCTGCTCGTCGTGGCGGGGGCGCCCGAAGACGGCGTGCGTGTGCGAGTCGACGAGACCCGGCATCAACAGCCGCCCGCCGCAGTCCACGCGCTCGGCGCCCGGAAAGCGCGCCTCCAGATCGTCGAGCTGACCTACGGCGACGATCCGCCGACCGTCGGCCGCGACCGCCGTCCCCGCGGGGGCGACGCCGCAGTCGCGCATCTCGGTGCCGCGGCGGGCGCGGGCCGGGCCGGCGCAGGTGACGACCTGGGCGGCGTTCGCGAAGAGGAGCGTCGCGCGACGCCCCGCGGTCACGCCGTCCCCGCCGGGTTGCGCGTGCTCCCCATCACGTCGCGCACCCGCGAGGCGATCCGCAGCGGCGCCTGCGCCTCGCCGCGGCAGGCGTAGTAGCAGTCGTTGCAGGCGATCGGCTCGTAGCGCCGGTACTCCGACCAGTGGAAGTCGGTCGGGAAGTCGGGGCAGCGCCGTACGCCGCCCGTCGGGCTCACGTGGATCGTGTCGATCCCGCTGCGGCACGGCTCCGTCATCTCGCCGCGCACGTAGCGCGGAATCTGCTCGAGGTAGTAGTCGGAGTTCGTGATCACGCCGCGGCGGCGGCGCTTGAAGGCCAGCAGCCGCGCCACCAGGTCGCCGAGCTCCGCGCGCTGCTCCTCGCCCAGCAGGTGCGCGCGGTTCCCGTTCTTGGCGTCGGTGTACACGCTGAGGTTCACGCCGCACCCCAGCCGCTCGGCGCGCTCGACGATCGGGAAGATCTGGTCGAGGTTGTCGTCCTTGAGCACGGTGTTGAAGCGCACGTTGTCGATCCCGCGCGCACGCATCGCCTCGACGGTACGGAAGATCTTGTCGGTGAGTCCCGGGATCCCGCGCGCCGCGTCGTGCCGCCCGTCGAGGTAGTCGAGCGAGATGTTGAACTGGTGGACGCCGGCGTCCCAGAGCGACTGCGCGCGCTCGGGCGTCAGCATCCCGCCGTGCGTGATGAGGGTGACGTACTTGAGGCGCACCGCGCGGTCGACGGCGGCGACCAGCGACTCGAGGTCGCGGCGCAGCAGCGGCTCGCCGCCGGTCCAGGTGATGAGCATCGGGTTGAAGCGCCGCGCGGCGTCGGCGAAGCTCTTCAGCTCCTCCGCCTTCGCCTCGGCGGGCGTCTTCCAGTAGTCGCAGAAGCCGCAGCGGGCGTTGCAGCGCAGCGTCACCTCGAAGTGCACCAGCACCGGGCGGCGGCGCGCCTTCAGCCAGGCGTACTTGGCGAGGAAGGCGGGGACGTGGTACGGCTTGAATCTCGAAGACAGCATCGGCGAGCCGCTACGCCATCGGAAGGGTGAGACCGTGCCGCCTCGCCGCGGCGACGGCCGTCGGGTAGCCGGCGTCCGCGTGGCGCGCCACGCCAAGCCCCGGGTCGTTGGTCAGCACGCGCTGCAGCCGCTCGCGCATCAGCGGAGTCCCGTCGGCGACGGTGACCTGGCCGGCGTGCAGCGAGTTGCCGATCCCCACCCCGCCGCCGTGGTGGAACGAGACCCACGACGCGCCGCTGGCCACGTTCACCAGCGCGTTGAGGATCGTCCAGTCGGCGATCGCGTCGCTGCCGTCGCGCATCCCCTCGGTCTCGCGGAACGGAGAGGCGACGCTCCCGGTGTCGAGGTGGTCGCGCCCGATCACGATCGGTGCCCGCAGCTCGCCGCGTGCCACGAGGTCGTTGAGCGCGACGCCGAACTTCGCACGATCCCCCTGCCCCAGCCAGCAGATGCGGGCCGGCAGCCCCTGGAACTGGATGCGCTCGCGCGCCAGCGTGAGCCAGCGCCGCAGCCCGGCGTCGTGCGGGAAGAGCTCGAGCGCCAGCGCGTCGGTGCGGTGGATGTCGGCCGGGTCGCCCGAGAGCGCGACCCATCGGAACGGCCCCTTCCCCTCGCAGAAGAGCGGGCGGATGTAGGCCGGCACGAAGCCCGGGATCTCGAAGGCGTCGCGCACCCCGGCGTCGAGCGCCACCGTGCGCAGGTTGTTGCCGTAGTCGAAGGCCACCGCCCCGGCGTCCTGCAGGGCGCGCATCGCGCGCACGTGGCGCACCGCGCTCGCGGTCGAGCGGCGCACGTACTCCGCCGGGTCGTCCGCGCGCAGCGCCGCCGCCTCGGCGAGCGTCATCCCGGCCGGAACGTAGCCGTGGAGCATGTCGTGCGCCGACGTCTGGTCGGTGACGACGTCGGGCACCACGCCGCGGCGCGCCAACTCGGGGAGCACGTCGGCGGCGTTGCCGACCAGCCCCACCGAGAGCGCGCCGCCGGTCGCGCGCGCGTGCGCCAGCAAAGCCAGCGCCTCGTCGACGTCGTGCGCCTTGCGGTCGCAGTAGCCGGTGGCGAGCCGCTTGTCGACGCGCGTCTCGTCCACCTCTACTCCCAGCACGCAGGCGCCGTTCATCGTCGCCGCCAGCGGCTGCGCGCCCCCCATCCCGCCCAACCCCGCCGTCACCACCAGCCGCCCGGCGAGCGAACCGCCGAAGTGGCGGTCGGCCACGGCGGCGAAGGTCTCGTACGTCCCCTGCACGATCCCCTGCGACCCGATGTAGATCCACGAGCCGGCGGTCATCTGCCCGTACATCGTCAGGCCGAGCGCCTCCAGGCGGCGGAACTCGTCCCAGGTGGCGAAGCGGGGGACCAAGTTCGAGTTGGCGATCACCACGCGCGGCGCGGCGGCGTGCGTGCGCAGCACCGCGACCGGTTTGCCGCTCTGCACGACCAGCGTCTCGTCGCCTTCGAGCGCGCGCAGCGCGGCGACGATCGCGTCGAAGGCGGCCCAGCTGCGGGCCGCCCGCCCCGTCCCGCCGTACACCACGAGGTCGTCCGGCCGTTCGGCGACGTCCGGGTCGAGGTTGTTCATGAGCATGCGCAGGGCGGCCTCCTGCTCCCACCCCTTGCAGGACAGCTCGGCGCCGCGCGGCGCCCGCACCGGTGCGATGGTCGGGGCGCTCACGCGTACACCTCCGTCAGCAGGGCGTCGAGGGGGCGGGCCGCGTCGGGGACGAAGCGGCCGAGGGCGACGGCGTCGGCGAGGCGTCGCACGTCGGGCGAGGGGGGGCGATCGGCGACCAGCGGCGGGACGAGGGCGCGCACCGCGGCGTGCGCCGCCGCGACGCCGGGCGCGGGGCGCAGCGGCGCGCGCAGGTCGATCCCGCGCGCCCCGCACAGCAGCTCGACCGCCAGCACGTGCCGCACGTTGTGCACCACGCGGCGCAGCTTGAGCGCGGCCCCCATCGCCATCGGCACCACGTCCTCCTTGCTGCCGTCGGTGGGGATCGTGTCCACGCTCGCCGGGTGTGCGAGCGTCTTGCACTCGCTGGCCAGCGCCGCCGCGGTGACCTGCGCCATCATGTATCCCGACTCGACGCCCGGCTCGACGGCCAGGAAGGCGGGAAGCCCGTGGTTCAGGTCGGGGTGCACGAGGCGGTCGGTGCGGCGCTCGCTCATCACGGCGAGGTTGGTGAGCGCGATCGCCAGCACGTCGGCCGCCAGCGCGCCCGCCTGGCCGTGGAAGTTGCCGCCGTTGAGCATCGCCCCGTCGTCGAACACCAGCGGGTTGTCGGTGGCGGCGTTCAGCTCGCGGCCGAGCAGCCCGGCGGCGAAGCGCAGCGCCTCGAGCGCCGGCCCGTGCACCTGCGGCATGCAGCGGAGCGCGTAGGCGTCCTGCACGCGCGCGTCGCCGGTGCGGTGCGACTCGCGGATCTCGCTGTCGGCCAGCAGCGCGCGCAGCAGCGCCGCGCTCTCGCGCTGCCCGGGCTGGCCGCGCACGGCGTGGATGCGCGCGTCGAAGGCGTCGGGCGTCCCCATCAGCGCCTCGAGCGTCATCGCGCCGGCGGCGTGCGCGGTCTGCCAGAGGACGAGCGCGTCGGCCAGCGCGAGCGCACTGACGGCGACGTGGGCCTGCGTCCCGTTGATCAGCGCCAGCCCCTCCTTCGGCTCGAGGGCGAGCGGCGCCAGGCCCGCGGCGGCCAGCGCCTCGCCGCCGCAGCGCACCGCGCCCCCGTGCTCCGCCTCCCCCTCGCCGATCAGCACGAGCGCCAGGTGCGAGAGCGGGGCGAGGTCGCCGCTGGCGCCGACGCTCCCCTGCTCCGGCACCACCGGATGCACGCCGCGCGCGAGCATCGCCAGCAGCAGCTCGACCAGCTCGGGCCGGGCGCCCGAGTGCCCGCGGGCGAGCACGTTCGCGCGCAGCACCATCATCGCGCGGACCTCGCGTGTCGGCAGCGCGGCCCCGACGCCGGCGGCGTGGCTGCGCACCAGGTTGGCCTGCAGCGCCCGCAGCCGCTCCGGCGGGATGGCGACCTCGGAGAGCTTGCCGAAGCCGGTGGTCACGCCGTAGACGACGGCGTTCCGCGCCACCACGTCGTCGACCACCGCCCGCGTCGCCGCCATGCGCGCCCGCGCCCCCGGCGCCAGGGCGACGCGCGCCGCGCCGTCGGCCGCGGCGCGAAGCTGGGCGAGCGTCAGCGCCCCCCCGTCGAGGTGCAGCTCTGGATGCCGTTCGCTCCCGGTCATGCCGGGAATGTCCACGGCGGACCCGGTCAGGGGAAGGAGCCGGCGCCGGGGGCGCGGAAGGTCTGCCGGTTGTAGTCGAACTTGAGGTCCGGCTGGGCCTTGAGCGCGACGAAGAAGTTGAAGCCGAAGTTGCCGTTGGGCGACTGCGTGAACGCGAACACCGCGCGCCAGTCGTGCAGCTCGCGCTGGAGCGTGACCTGGTTGCTGGCGAAGCCGCCGCGCTGCGCGTCGTAGGTGGTCGACCACTGCGCCGCCCACTTCTGCGTCACCGGGAAGCTCGTGTTGAGCGTCAGCGACTGCTGCGGCGGCGTGATGAAGTTAGGGCCGCCGAACGTGGTCGAGCCGAGCGGGGTCCCCGGCTGCGGGTTCGTCTGCGCTTGGAGGAGGCAGCGCTCGTAGACGTACGCGGGCTGGTTGATGGCGGCGCGGCACTGGACGGTCGGGTCGGCCTCGACCCGCGGGCCGCGCAGGTCGGGGCGCTGGCGCGACGCGGTGTAGCTGACGCTGGCCTGCCACCCCTGCTGGTTCCCGATCTCGAACGGCGCGTTGCGCGCCGCCGTGCCTGCCACTTGGGCCGCGACCGCCTGGCGGGCAAAGAAGGCGTCGCCGCCCGGGCCGATGATGCGACCGCCCTGCGACGGGTTCTGCTGCCCCGTCGTCGACGACGGCTGCACGCGCCGCCCGAAGAGACGCGCGATGGTGCCGAAGATCGCCGAGTTCTGGTCGAGCGAGAAGGTGACGCCGGTCTCGGTGCGGTACGGCCGGAACACGGCGGTGTCGGTCGCCGGATCGCCGAGGAAGAGCGAGTAGCTGCTGCGGAAGTCGAGCCCCGGGACGAGGTCGGAGCGCAGCGAGTAGTTGAACGTCTGGTCGGTGAAGCCGCGCCGGTTGATCAGGCTCCCGCCCAGCGAGTCGGCGCGCACGAAGTCGAAGTTCAGCGCGCTGAAGTTCACCGACAGCAGGCGGACCTTGGTCCCCTCGGCGGCCGCCGAGCCACCGGCGTCGGTCCGCACGGCGAGCCCGGTGGTGTCGCCAACCGCGGCGGTGTCGGCGGCGGCGCTGTCCCCCGGCGCGCGCAGCGGCGTCCCCGACGCGGGCTCGCTCGGCCGCCGCGACCGCAGCTTCGCCTCGAGGTTGGTCGAGAGCTGCAGCGAGACGCGACTCTGCTGGAGCGCTCCCAGGTACCCCTGGGGCGTGCGCCCGATCGCGTCCAGGTACTCGGCGCTCACGTCGGCGGCCGGCGAGTAGCCGAACGAGATGACCGGGTTGATCGAGTGCCGGAAGCGCTCCACCCGCCCGAACCCCGGCGGGAAGGCGTAGAACGTCGGCGAGGCGCTGAGCCCGAATTGCGCGCGCTTGCGCTGCGACACCCACCGCCCGCCCGTGCGCTCCGAGCGCACGAACAGCCCGCCCGCGTCGACGTTCGACAGCGTGACCGTGGGCGAGACGTTCCACGTCCCCTGCAGGAAGCGCGGCAGGTTGAACGACGTGTTCCAGTCGAGGCTGGAGAGGTACGTCTGGTTGTAGACGCGGAACTCGCGCGTCGTCGTGTCGCGGATGTCGCGGTAGAACGGCCGCGTCTCGGGGACGTCGTTCACCCGCTCCTCGAAGGTGAACGAGTTCGTCCAGTTGAAGTCGAAGATCTTGAGCGGGGTCTCGAGGCGCAGCGCGGTGTTGCGGCGCGACGCGTTGACGGCCGTCGAGTCGAGCGCGCCGTTCTCATCCCGCCCGTACGTGTACCCGAACTGCAGCCCCTGGTCGATCCTGACGCTCTGCGAGTTGGTGAGCGAGAGCGTCGGCGTCCAGCTCACGTTCTCGCCGAAGTTGATCGTGCGGGTCGTCAGGTTCAGGTTCGGGAAGTCGGTGTCCTGCTGGCTGCGGCCGGGGTACTGCTTGCGCGTGCCGCCGACGCTGAACGACGTCGGCCCGAACCGGTCCTGGAAGTTGAGCTGCGACGCGATCGTGCCGAGCACGGTCGCCGGGTTGATGCTGTTCTGCCGCTGGACCGTGGTGTTCTGGACGTAGTTCAGGTTCGCCGAGAGCCGCCGGTTCTGGTTGAACGACTGCTCGTGGCCGAGCGAGACCGCGAGGTTACGGGCGCCGTCGCGGTTGGCCGTGTACGCCGCCGAGAGCCGCCCCTGCAGGAAGCGGTCGATCACCCGGTAGCGCGTCTCGGCGTTGGCGCGCACCCAGCCGGGGTCGAAGCCGTCGCCGCGCGAGCCGCTGCGCCAGTCCACCCACGCCGACGCGTCGGCGAAGTCGCCCAGGTTGAAGTAGTAGCCCAGGTTCTCGATCGAGCGCCGGTAGGCCGGGCTGTTGCGGATCAGCTCCGCCACCCCGAAGCGCGGCGTCAGCAGCCCGCTCCGGCGCCCGCTGCGCATGTCCTGGAAGACGAACGGGAGCCACATCACCGGCACGTCGGCGATGTAGAGCACGGCGGGGCGCACGACCAGCAGGTTGCGCGTCACCATCTTGATGTCGCGCGCCTGGAAGTGGTAATGGGGGACGGTCTCGTTGCAGCTGGTGACCGTGCCGTCGCGCGCGAAGACGAAGCGCCGCCCCTCGATGATCGAGTCGCTCACCAGCGCGCCGCGCTCGCCCGACACGAGCCAGGTTTCCCCCGACGTCACCGCCGTCTGGAACTGCTCGATCGTGCCGCGCCGCTCGTTCAGGTAGTAGACGATGCGGCCGCGCACCGCGACGTCCGCCTGCGTGGGGTCGCGCAGGAACACCGTGTCGCCGCGCGCCGAGTCGGGGCGGGCCACCACGATCTGCGTCGAGTCGTTGTACTCGACGACGCTGCCGACGAGGAGCGTCTCGTCCCGCCGCACCGCCGCCGGGTCGCCCTTCAGCGACAACGTGCGCTGTTCGGCGCGGAAGCGCACCGTGTCGCCCTGGTACCGCGTGGCGGTGAATCCGGGGCGCTGCAGGAGCGCCTGCATCGTCGAGTCGGGGGTGAGGAACTCGACCAGCGCCGAGTCGCCGCGGGCCCCCGGCGTCCGGAGCGTGTCGTTCCCGCCGCGGGCGCCGGCGCCGGGCTGCGCGGGCGGCGTCTGCCCCGGGGCGGGCTGCCCGGGCGTTGGTTGCGGCGGCGCCGGCGGCTGCGCCCCTGCACCCGCCCCCGCCGCCGCCGCCACGACCGCTCCCAGCAGCGCCGCCCGTACCCGCATCGCGTTCACGCCACGCCGCCCCGGTCGAGGAGGCGCGACGGCCCATCGTCGGCGGCGTCCGCGAGGGGCGCCGGCGCCGCGGCGGCCAGCGCCGCGGCGCGATCGCGACGCTCACGCCGCCGGTACAGGATGGTCGACAGCACCACGCTCAGCTCGTAGAGGAAGTACAGCGGCACCGCCAGCGCGAACAGCGACGTCGGGTCCGCGCCGGGGGTGACGAACGCCGCCCCCGCGAAGCACAGCACGACCGCGTGCCGCCGGTAGGCGTTCAAGAACGCCGGCGTGATCACGCCCAGCGCCGTTAGCGCGATGATGACGATCGGGAGCTCGAACACGATCCCGAAGGTCAGCGCCATGCTGATCGCGAAGCCGAAGTACCCCTCCACCGTCAGCATCGGCTCGATCGACGCGCTCTGGAAGCTGAGCAGGAAGCCGAGCGTGAACGGCAGCACGACGAAGAACGCCAGCGACGCGCCGGCCAGGAAGAGCAGCACGCCGCCGGCGAGCACCGGCACGATGATCCGCTTCTCGTGCCGGTACAGGGCGGGCGAGAGGAAGGACCACACCTGGTAGCCGATCACCGGCGTCGCAAGCAGCATCCCGAGCGCGAACGACGCGTTCAGCGTGATGCTGAACGGGGCGCCGGGGGTCGTGTAGACCAGCTTGCGACCGCCCAGGTACGGCAGGACCGGGCGCTCGAGCCAGTAGATGATGTCGACCTGCGACAGCAAGGCGAACGCGACGACCATCCCGGCCACCAGCGCGCCGAGTGACCAGACCAGCCGCCAGCGCAGCTCCTCGAGGTGGTCGAGGAACGGCATCTCGGCGGCCGGGGGCGTCGGCGGAGGGGTGGGGGCGGTCATCGGGGGTGCGGCGCGGCGGGACGCGCGGCGGCGTCCGCGACGGTCACGGGCGGGCGGCCGGGCGCGCGGCCCCGGGCCGCGCCGTGTCGCGCAGCGCCTCGCGCGCCAGCTCCGCCTCGTCCGAGCTCGGGAAGCGGCGCACCAGCTCCTGGTACAGCGTGCGCGCCTCGTCGCGGCGCCCTGCCGCCTGGCGCGCCTGCGCGCGCTTGTACATCGCGGTGGCGGCGCGCGGCGACTGCGCGTAGCGCGTGACGACCACCTGGTAGGCGCTGTCGGCCGCGGCGGCGTTGCGCTCGCCGGCGTACGACTCGGCGACGTAGAACGCCGCGTCGGCGGCGACGTCGGACGTGGGGAAGCGCGTCAGCAGATCGGTGAACGCGGTGCGCGCGGTCGCGAAGCTGTTGCGCCGGTACTGCTCGTAGGCGATCTCGTAGAGGCGGTTCGGCCCCGGGCCGGCGGCCGCGGACGTGTCGCCTGCCGCGCCGGGGACCGCCGGCGCGGCCGTGGGGGCCTCGAGCGAGGCGCGCAGCTCCTGGATGCGGCGCTGGCTCTGTCCCGTCAGCTCCTGGACCTGGATCAGCTGCTCGCGGATCGCGCGCAGGGCGTCCCGCGAGTCGCCCTGGAAGCTGGCGGCGCGCGTCGACAGGGTGCGCAGCGAGTCCTGCGCCTGGCGCAGCTGCGCTGCGACGCGGTCGAGCTGCGCCAGGCGCGCCGAGTCCGCGCGCGCCGCCTCGGCGCGCGCGGAGGCGATGTCCTGCTGCAGCACGCGCACGTCGTTGCGCGTGGCGAAGCACGCGGCCGTCGCCAGCGGGAGCGCCGCGGCGGCGAGCAGCCGGGCGCGCTCGGACGTGCGGCGCGTGCTCACTGCCCGCCCGTCGGCACCGTCAGGCGGTCGCCGCCCACGGTCACCTCGAACTCGGCGCGGCGGTTGCGCGAGTAGCACCCCTCCTCCTCGTCCGTGCAGGTCGGGCGCTCCTCGCCGAAGTTGGCGATCTCCATCCGGTCGGCGCCGATCCCGCGCCCCTCGAGCCACTGCTTCACGGCCGAGGCGCGGCGCAGGCCGAGGGCGAGGTTGTACTCGTCGGAGCCGCGGCTGTCGGTGTGGCCGGCGACGCGGATGCGCAGCCCCGGGTTGGCGGTCAGGATCGGGAGCTTGGCCTCGAGCGCGGCGCGGGCGTCGTCGCGGATCTCGGACGCGTCGTAGTCGAAGTAGACCGGCGCGTTGAGCGTGTTGCGCGCCGCCTCGAGGGCGGCGGCGGCGCGCTGACGCGCCTCCTCCTCCGTGGCGCGGCGGCGCGCCTCCGCGTCGATCGAATCCTGATTCACCCGCGGGGTCGCCGGCGTTGCGGGAGTCGTGTCGACCGGCGCCGGCGCGGGGGTGGCGCGGCGGCGGCAGGCGCCGAGCGAGAGCGCGGCGACGGCGACGAGGACGGAGGCGCGGACGAGCTGCGGGCGACGAGCGGTGGGCATGCGGGAGGTCTCCAGGGGGTCGGTACCGCGGGTGATCGGGCGATCGGCCCCGGACGCGCGCGCGGCCGGAAGCGTCACTGCGGCTGGCCGGCGCCCGGCGACGCCAGCCAGGGCGACCAGGCCCCCATGCGCGCGCCGCCCCCCCCGCGGGTGAGCTGCCGCGCGCGCCGGGTCTCCGCGTCGATCACGAACAGCTGCTGCTGCCCGGTCCGCGTGGAGGCGACCACCAGGTGCCGCGAATCGGGGGCCCACGACGGGGCCTCGTTGCGCCCCTCGGACGTGAGCTGCTTCACCCCGCGATCCCGTAACGAGATGGTCATGACCTGGAACACCCCGCCAATGAGCGATTGGAACGCCACGAGGCGCCCGTCGGGCGACCAGTCCGGGTCCGACCGGTAGCTCTGCTCGCCGTACGCGAACTGCGTCAGCAGCTCGGCGTTGGTCCCATCGGCGTCGGTAATATATACCTCGGGGTGCCCCAGGCGTCCGGTCGTGAAGGCCAGCCGCCGCCCGTCGGGGCTGAAGCTCGGCGACACGTTGTCGGTGCCGCGCCCGACGGTGATGCGCCGCGGGCTCCCCCCCGCGAACGGCACCGCGAACAGGTCCACCCCGCGCTCCTGCCCGCTCGCGTAGACCACCGTCTCGCCGTCGGGGGAGACGGCCGGCGTGATGTTGGTGACGCCACCGGCCGCGACCACCCGCGCCCCACCGCTCAGGTCGCGCGCGACGATCTGCTGCGTCCCGCGGTCGGTGAGCACGCTGTGCACCACGCTCCGTCCGCTCGGGTGCCAGGCTGGAGAGAGCGCGCCGCGGTCCGACACCGGGCGCGCGTTCTCGCCGTCGCTGTCCACCACCCAGACGCGCCGGTCGCGCACGAAGGCGATGCGCGACGCGGCGACCCCGCGTACGCCGGTGAGCCAGCGCTCCACCTCGTCGGCCGCCAGGTGCACGCCGTGCCGCCACGCCCCGCCGGGCGCGCCGGCGGGGAGCGGAAAGTCGCGCACCGCGAGCACGGCGCCGCGCGCCACGTCGTGCACCGCCAGGTGCAGCGCGCCCTGCGCCGTCACCGTCCCCTGCACCACCGCCGCCGCGCCGAGGCGCTTGGCGAGCGCGTAGTTGATGGTCGCGCCCGCGGCCAGCGCGTCGCCGCCGGTGATGATCGAGACGCGGTCGCCGTAGTCCCAGTCGCGCTGCAGGATCGCGCGCACCGAGTCACCCTGGTCGCCGCGCACCGGGAGGACGATCACCCCCGGGCGCGTCCCCGGATCGTACTGAAGGCGGACGCTCACGCCGCTGGTCGTGTCCTGCGCGACGAGCGGCGCGGCGGGCGCGAGGCCGCCCAGCGCGGTCGTCAGTGCGGCGACGGCGAGGCGCGCAAAAAACTTCGGGTGCGGACGCGGATGCGAACGCGGGTCAGCGGATGACACGCGGGTCGAAGCTGAAGGTGACGGGGAGGACGTCCTCGCGGAAGGCCTCGGGGAGCGGGCCGAACGCCTTCGCCGCGCCCACCGCCTCGACCGCGCCCTGCGCCTCGAGGTCGAAGGCGTAGCTCCCCGAGCGCTTGACGAGGCGCACGTTGGAGACCGTGCCGTCGCGGTGGATCAGGAACGCCACGTCGGCCTGCAGCGCGGCGTCGCGGTTCGGCGGCGCGAAGCGGAGCGCCACCTGGCGGACGATGTTCTGCAGGTACCCAGGGAACGGGAAATCGAGCCCGCGCACGTCGACGTTCGCGACGTCCGTGCCGCGCCCGCCCTCGGGCCCCCCGCCGGCGCGCGGCGGCGGCACGGGCGCGGGACGGGTGCCCGGCGCCGGGCGCGCCGCACTCGGCGCGGGGCGCGCGGGCGTCGCGGCGTTCGGCGTCGCGCGCGGCGCGGGCGGGCGGCGCGCGGGTTCGGGGGCGCTCTTCGGCGCCGGCATCTCGCGCGGCGCCGTCTCGCGCGCCCGCGGCGGCGTCGCGGGCGCAGGTGCGGGTGTGGGCGGCGCGGGCGTGGGCGCGGGGACGGGCGGTGTCGGTGTGGGCGGCGTCGGCGCGGGCGTCACGACGCCCTCGGCGCGCGGTCCCGGCGGCGCGGCGACCATCGACACGCGGTACACCGGCGCCTGCGCCCGACGCTCGGGGCGCGGCCAGAAGAGCACCGCGGCCACGAGGGCGGCGTGTGCCACCGCCGACGCGGCGATCCCGCGCCCGAGCCACGACCGGCGCTCCGGGCGCCGCGCCGCGCGCGGGACGTAGCGTCCGACCGGCGCGGGGGCGGCCGTCACGGCGCCTGGGGCTCCGCGACCAGCCCCACGTCGGCCACGCCGCTGGCCCGCATCGCGCCCAGCACGCGCACCACGGTGCCGTACGGAACGCCCTCGTCGGCGCGCAGGTACACGCCGCCCCCCGCGCCCTTCTGGTCCGCGAGCGCCTTGAAGCTCCCCTCGAACTCCGCGAGCGTCAGCGGCGTGTCCTCGACGAAGACGCGCTGGTCGCGCGTGATCGAGACGACGAGGCTGCGCTTCGCCTCGAGCGGCCGCGCCCGCGCCGTGGGGAGCGCCACGTCCACCCCGCCCTGCATCATGGGCGCCGTGATCATGAAGATCACCATCAGGAGCATCATCACGTCGATCAGCGACACGACGTTGATCTCCGCGTTCAGGTGCAGGCGCTCGCGACGGCGTCGGCTCACGGCAGGGTCCCCGGGGTGCGGCCGGCGCTCAGATGCGCTCCTCGCGCACGAGCAGCGCGATGAGCTCCGACCCGAAGCCGTCCAGCTCCCCGTCGATCCGGTTGAGCCGGTTGGCCAGGGCGTTGTACCCGAACACCGCCGGAATGGCCACCGCCAGCGCCGCCGCCGTCGCCACCAGCGCCTCGGCCACCCCTGGCGCGACGGCGGCCAGGTTCCCCGACCCGCTGCGGGCGATCCCGGTGAACGCCGAGATCACGCCCAGCACCGTGCCCAGGAGGCCGATCAGCGGGCTCACCGACCCGATGGTGGCCAGCCACGACACGAAGCGCCCCAGCCGGTCGCGCCCCGCGTCGCTCTCGGCGTCGAGCACCAGGCGCAGCGCCTCGACCTGCGAGGCGCTCAGGCGTGCCCCGCGGTCCTGGCTCCCCGGGAGCGCCGGGCGCGTCTCGGAGAGGAAGAGCATCGCGCGCCGGAAGACGTCGGCGAACGGGTTGGCCTGCGCCCGCCCGGCCGCGCGCTCCGCCTCGGCGAGCGAGCCCGCGTGCTCGAACTCGCGCACGAAGCTGCGCCCGGTGCGCTGGACGCGCGCGAACTCGAGCCACTTGGCGAGCATGATCCCCCAGCTCACCAGCGATAGTACGAGCAGGAGCGCGAGCACGACCTTGGTCTCCGTCGACCCGGCGGCGATGAGCTCGAGCGCCCCCGACGGCACGCCGGCGGACGCGCCGCCGCCGAGCGGCGGCGGATCCTGCGCGATCACGCCGTCGCCCCCGCGGTGCGGACGCGGCGCTCGGCGAAGAAGCGGTACGTCTCCGCCAGCCCGTCGGCGAGCGAGACCTGGGGGCGCCACCCGAGCTGCGCGGCCGCCTTGTCGACCACCAACGCGCTGCGCTGCAGCTCCCCGGCCCGCGCCGGCGCGCGCTCGACCGCGGTGTCGGCGCCCGCAGCCTGCTTCAGCAGGTCGGCCAGCGTGTTCACGCTCGTCTCGATTCCGGTGCCGACGTTGAACGCCCGCGCATCGAGCGCGCCGACCGGCGGCAGCTCCTTCGTCGCGGCGAGGAAGTTGGCACGCGCCACGTCCTTCACGAACACGTAGTCGCGCGTCTGCTCCCCGCTGCCGAACGTCGTCATCGCGCGCCCGTCGAGGATGCGGTTGCAGAAGATCGCGACCACGCCGGCCTCGCCGTGCGGGTCCTGCCGCGGGCCGTAGACGTTGGCGAAGCGCAGCGCGACGCACTCCAACCCGTGCTGCCGCGCGTAGTACGCCATGTAGTACTCGGCGCTCAGCTTCGCGATGCCGTACGGCGACTCGGGGTCCTTGGGGTCGGTCTCGCGCGCCGGCGGCTGCACGAAGTCGCCGTAGAGCGCCCCGCCCGTGCTCGCGAACACCACGCGTGGCGCGCGCCCGCGCTCCGCCTTCGCCTGGCGCGCCGCCTCGAGGACGTTCAGCGTGCCCAGCACGTTCTGCGTGGCGTCGAAGCGCGGGTCGGTGACGCTCTTGCGCACGTCGATCTGCGCCGCGAGGTGGCAGACGACGTCGAAGTCGCCGTCCCGCACCAGGTCGGCCGTCTCGGCGGCGCCGACGTCCTGCTCGCGGAAGGTCGCGGCGTCGGGGAGGTTCTCGCGCCGCCCGCTCGCCAGGCTGTCGACGATCGTGACGGCGTACCCTTCCGCCAGAAAGAGGTCGGCGACGTGCGAGCCGATGAATCCGGCTCCGCCGGTGACGAGCGCCGTCTTGGCCATGGATCGAGGTGAGAGCTGGAGCAGAGGCCGGCGCGCCCCGCGGGGCGCGCCGGCGGCGCGGCGGCGCAATCTAACCGGGCCGGACGCTCGTAGGGGGGACGGCCCGCCGGGCCGCCCCCCCCACACCCCCTTGTCTCGGCCGGTCAGAACGGCAGGTCGTCGTCCTCGTCGGCGAGCGCGCCGGGGAAATCCTCGAACTCGTCGTTCCCCCCGCTCCGTCCACCGCCGCCCGCCGCGGGCGCGCGCCCGCCGTTGGCGGCGGCCGCCTTCGACGGCGTGGGCGCGGCCTGCCGGCGCGGCGCCGAGTAGCTCTCGCCGCCGTCGGCGTCGCCGCCCTCGCGGCGCCCGCCGAGGAGGATCAGCTCGCGGACGTTGATCTCGGTCGAGTAGCGCGTCTGACCATCCTTGTCCTGCCACTGGCGGTACTCGATCCGCCCCTCGACGTAGATCTTGTCGCCCTTCTTCACGTAGCGCTCGACGATGTCGGCCAGCTGCGAGCCCTTCGTGTTCCAGACGACGCAGCGGTGCCACTCGGTCTTTTCCTGCTTCACCCCCGCCTGGTCGTTCCAGGTGCGGCTGGTGGCCAGGGAGAACTGCGCCACGCGGTTGCCGCCCGGGGTCGCGCGGACCTCCGGGTCGCTGCCGAGGTTTCCGATCAACGTCACCTTGTTCAAGCTTCTGCTCACAGTATCCTCCCGGTTGAGTACGTCCGACCTCGCAGCGTCACGATACGCGCGGCTGCCCGCGCGCACCGTACCCAATCTATGCGGCCCGGGCCCTTGCGACGCCAGCCGGCGCCCGGGCCCCGCCGCTCACCCCCCGTCCGCCGCCCCCAGCGTGCGCCGCAGCACCAGCGCGTCCTCGACCGGCGCGCGGTAGTAGCGCTTCCGGCGCCCCAGCTCCACGAAGCCGCGCGAGGCGTAGAGCCGGCGCGCGACCGCGTTCGACTCGCGCACTTCGAGGAAGACGTGCGCCGCGCCGCGCCGCCGCGCCTCGTCGAGCGCCGCGTCGAGCAGCCGCGCCCCGACGCCGCCGCCGCGCGCCTCGGCGGCGACGGCGATGTTCGCCACCTCCGCCTCGTCGAGCACGAACCAGGCGACGACGTAGCCGAGCGGCGGCGCGATCGGCGCCCGCAGCGGCGGGGCGGCGTCGGCGACGGTGAAGAAGACGTCGGCGTTGCGCACCAGCGACGCGAAGGCGTCGCGCGACCAGGGGTCGCTGAACGACGCCTGCTCGATCGCCGCCACCGCGTCGACGTCGGCGGCGGTGGCGCGGCGCAGGCGCACCGGCGCGCGTGTGACCGCCCCGTCGTGGCGCACGCGGTCGGCGCTCGCGCGGTCGGCGCTCACGCGGTCACCGCGCCCGCGGCGTCGGCGGGGAGCGCGCGCCCATACTGCGCCTCCCACTTCACCTGCGCCTCCGCCTTGCGTCCGTAGTCCGGCTCCCAGAGCGCCAGGTCGACCGGCGCGAGCGCGAGCGTGCCCGGGCGCGGCCCCCCGTCGTCGGCGCCCAGCGCGAACGCCGACGCGCCGACCGCCGCCGGCGCGCCGCCGTTGGCGTCCAGCACCCCTGTGACGTCGGGGGAGGCGCCGCGGACCGCTACCGCTTCGGGCGCGAGCACCCCGAGGTACTGGTACCCGGTCGCGCTTATCCCGCCAGCCGCGGTGTCGAGCGCGTCGAGCGTGACCAGCGCCGCGTAGCGCTCCCCTCGCATGGCGTCGAGCGTGACCAGCCAGCGCCCCGGCGCCGGCGCGGCCGCCGCGGCGTAGAGCGCGAGCGACGGCGCGGCGTAGAGCGGGCAGTCCCACACCGTGGCCAGCCCCTTCGCGATCGCGCCCGCGATACGCAAACTCGTGAAGCTTCCCGGTCCGCCCCCGCAGACGATCGCCGTCAGCCCCCCGGCCGGAACGGCAGCCGCCGCGAGTGCCTCGGCCACCGCCGGCATCAGCCGCTCGGCGTCGCTGCCGCGCATCGCCGCCGCGCGCGCGGCGACCACCTTGCCCCCGCGCAGCACGGCGACGCTCGCCGCCGCCGTGCTGGCGTCGAGCGCCAGCACCATCTGGTCGGGCCGACCGAACACCGCGCTCACCCGGCCAGCAGCACGCGCCGGTCGTCGTCCCCCGGCAGGTGCTCGAGGTCGATCGGGACGTGCGCCGCGGGGAGGCGCGCGCCCGCGCGCTCCGGCCACTCGACGAGCACGAGGGCGGGCGCCGCCACCACCTCGTCCCACCCCAGATTCTCGAGCCCGCGCGGGTCCTCCAGACGGTACAGGTCGAGGTGGTACACCGCCCCGCGCGGCGACGCGTACTGGTGCACCAGTGCGTACGTCGGGCTGGTCACCGGCTCGGTGACGCCGTAGCCGCGGCAGATCGCCTGCGCGAGCGTCGTCTTCCCTGCCCCCAGGTCGCCGGCGAGCGTCACCACGAGCGGCGCGCGCGCGGCGCGCCCGAAGCGCTCCCCCCACGCCTCCAACTCCGTGCGAGTGACGGCGAGCCGCCCGCGCCCGGCCAGCGGCGGGACGCGCGGCCCGTCGTGCCCCGCCGGCGGCGTCGTGAACTCCGCCCCCCCCCTGTCGGACACGCGGCTACCGCTCCGCGCGCAGCGCCGCCAGCCCGCCGCCGCGCGCGCCGGCCGCGGCGGCGTTCGAGCCCCCCATCCGCGCCTTGACCTCGAACAGCTGGTCGCGCAGCCGCGCCGCCTGCTCGAAGTCGAGCGCCTTGGCCGCGTCCCTCATCTCGGCCTCGAGCTGCGCCACGAGGGCCGGCAGGTCCTTGGCGTCGTACGCCGGCGCGCGCTCGGCCACCTTGGCGGCCGCCTTCTTCCCGCCGCGCCCGCGGCCGCGCCCCGACTCCTGCGCCTCCTCCTCCCGCTCCTCGCGCGCGTCGGCCACGCGCGTCACGAAGCGCACGTGCTCGACGCTCTTCTCGACGCCGCGCGGGACGATCCCGTGCTCCTGGTTGTGCCGCACCTGCGTCTCGCGGCGGCGCGCCGTCTCGTCCAGGCAGCGCTGCATCGAGCCGGTGACGCGGTCGGCGTAGAAGATCGCGCGCCCGCTCACGTTGCGGGCGGCGCGCCCCACCGTCTGGATCAGCGAGCGGTCGCTGCGCAGGAATCCCTCCTGGTCGGCGTCGAGGATCGCCACCAGCGAGACCTCGGGCATGTCGAGCCCCTCGCGCAGCAGGTTGATCCCCACCAGCACGTCGAACTCGCCGAGCCGCAGCCCGCGCACGATCTCGACCCGCTCGATCGCGTCGATGTCCGAGTGCATGTAGCGCACGCGGACCCCCACCTGCTGCAGGTAGTCGGTCAGGTCCTCCGACATGCGCTTGGTGAGCGTGGTGACCAGCACGCGCTCCCCGCGCCGCTCGCGGATCCGGATCTCGTTGAGCAGGTCGTCGACCTGCCCTTTCACCGGGCGGATCTCGATTTCGGGGTCGATCAGCCCCGTGGGGCGGATCACCTGCTCGACGACGACGCCCTCCGACAGCTCCAGCTCGAGGTCCCCCGGCGTCGCCGAGACGGCGACCATCTTCGGGGTCAGCGCCAGGAACTCGTCGAAGATCAGCGGGCGGTTGTCGAGCGCGCTCGGGAGGCGGAAGCCGTAGTCGACCAGCGTCAGCTTGCGCGCCCGGTCGCCGTTGTACATCCCGCGGATCTGCGGCAGCGTGACGTGGCTCTCGTCGACCACCACGAGGAAGTCCTCGGGGAAGTAGTCGAACAGACAGGCCGGCCGCTCCCCGCCCGTCCGCCCCGAGAGGTGGCGCGAGTAGTTCTCGATGCCGGCACACGTCCCGATCTCCAGCATCATCTCGACGTCGAAGTTCGTGCGCTGCTCCAGCCGCTGCGCCTCCAGCAGCTTCCCCTCGGCGCGCATGAACTGCAGCCGCTCCTCCAGTTCGGCGCGGATCGCCTTGACCGCGCGCTCGAGCGAGGGGCGGCTGGTGATGAAGTGCTTGGCCGGGTAGATCGCCGTCTTCTCGAGCGTGGCGATCGTTTCGCCGGTGAGCGCGTTGATCTTCGAGATCCGCTCGACCTCGTCCCCCCACAGCTCGACGCGGACGCCCTGCTCCTCGTACGCCGGGAGGATTTCGACCGTGTCGCCGCGCACGCGGAAGGTCCCGCGCTCGAAGGCGACGTCGTTGCGGCTGTACTGGATCCCCACCAGCTGCCGCAGGATCTCGTCGCGCGCCACCTTCTGCCCGCGCTGCAACTGCACCATGCGCGCCTTGTACTCGACCGGGTCGCCGAGGCCGTAGATCGCGCTCACCGTCGAGACGATGATCACGTCGTCGCGCTCCATCAGCGACGAGGTCGCGCGCAGGCGCAGCCGGTCGATGTCCTCGTTGATCGACGCGTCCTTCTCGATGTACGTGTCGCTCGACGGGACGTAGGCCTCGGGCTGGTAGTAGTCGTAGTACGAGATGAAGTACTCGACCGCGTTCGTCGGGAAGAAGCTCTTGAGCTCCCCGTAGAGCTGCGCCGCCAGCGTCTTGTTGTGGCTCAGCACGAGCGTCGGGCGCCCGTGGTTGGCGATGACGTGGGCCATCGTCATCGTCTTCCCGGAGCCCGTGACGCCGAGGAGCGTCTGGAAGCGGTCGTTCCGCGCGAGGCCGGAGGTCAGCTCCTTGATGGCGCGCGGCTGGTCGCCCGCGGGGGCGAAGGGGGCCTGGACGTGGAACTCGGCGCGGTCGCTCATGCGGGCAATCTAACCTTTGCTGCCGGAATCTGTTCGGTCGCGCCCGCCCGCGGGCGGTCCGTTACAGCCGCGGGAACTCGGGCTGCCCCGGGCGGGTGCGGGCGGGGGGCCGCGCCGGCGCGGCGGCCGGCGCCCGCCGCGCGGAGTCGGCGGCCGCCTGCCCCGGCGGGGGGAGGGGGGGCATGTGCCGCGCCGCCCGCAGCACGAAGAGCGTTCCCGCGACCGCCGCCACCACCGCCACCCCGAGTGCCACGAACGCCGGCCCCGGACGCACGGAGCTGGGCGGCGCCCCGCCGGCGGCGGGTCCGCGGCCGGTCGGCTCAGTCATCCGCCACGTCCAGCCGCTCGCGCCGCGCCACCTCGGCGATCCCTTTCACCCGCCGCACGACGCGGATGATCTTCTGCAGGTGGGCGAGGTTCTCGACCTCCACCACCACCGAGCCGGTGGCGCGCCCGTCGGCCGTCTTGAGCTCCATGTGCCGGATGTCGGTCCCCGTCGTGGTCACCGCCTGCGCGACGTCGGCGTACAGCCCGCGCCGGTCGTACCCCTCGAGGGAGAGGCGCACGGTGAAGCGCTCCCCCTCCATCTCCTGCCAGTCGATCTCGAGCCGGCGCTCCGGCTCGTGCACCAACATGAGCAGGTTCGGGCAGTCGGCGCGGTGGATGCTGACTCCGCGCCCGCGCGTCACGTAGCCGACCACCGGGTCCCCCGGCACCGGCTGGCAGCACTGGGCGTAGCGGACCATGAGGCCGTCCGCCCCCTGGATGCGCACCCCCTTCCCGGGCCCGCGGATCCGGTCGACCAGCCGCTCGAACGCGCTCGCCGGCTTCGCCGGCTCCGGGGTCGGCTCCAGCTCGGGGTGCAGCGTCCGCAGCACCTGCAACACCGGCACGTCCCCCTGCCCGATGGACGCGATCAGGTGGGTGACGTCCTGCAGCTTGAGCTGCTTGGCGACCACCAGCAGCTGCGCGTCCTCGGGCTTCGCCAGCTTGCGCCGCCGCAGCTCGCGCTCGAGGATCTCGCGCCCGACCTTGGCCGCCGTCTTCTGCTCCTCGATGCGCAGCCACTGCCGGATCTTGTGCCGCGCGCGGCTCGTGCGCACGTGCGCCAGCCAGTCGCGGCTCGGCTTGGCCGTCGGCGCGGTGATGATCTCGACGGTCTCGGAGTTCTTGAGCTGACGGGCCAGCGGCGCGATGCGCCCGTTCACCTTCGCGCCCGAGCAGTGCAGCCCGACCTCGGTGTGCACCGCGAAGGCGAAGTCGATCGGCGTCGCCCCCTTGGGGAGCTGGATGACGTCCCCGGTCGGCGTGAAGACGAAGATCTCGTCCTGGTACAGGTCGAGCTTCAGGAACTCGAGGAACTCGTCCGGGTCGCGGGCGTCGAGCTGCAGTTCGAGCACCTGCCGGAACCAGGCGAGGTGGCGATCGAGGTCGTCGTGCGACCCGGGCCCCGCCTCCTTGTAGCGCCAGTGCGCCGCGATGCCGTAGTCGGCGGTGCGGTGCATGTCGCGCGTGCGGATCTGGATCTCGAACAGCTGCTTCCCCGGCCCGAACACCGTCGTGTGCAGCGACTGGTAGCCGTTCGACTTGGGCTGCGCGATGTAGTCCTTGATCCGCTCCTGCAGCGGCGTCCACCACTCGTGGATGACGCCCAGCGCGTGGTAGCACTCGGGCACGCTGTTGACCATCACGCGGATCGCCAGGAGGTCGTAGATCTCCTCGTACGGCCGCTCGCGCTGCTTCATCTTCTTGTAGATGGACCACAGGTGCTTGGGGCGCCCCGCGACGTCCATCACCTCGATCCCGGCGTGCTTCAGCTGCCGCTCCAGCGGCTCGCGCAGCTGCGCGATCAGCGCCTCGCGCTCGCCGCGCTTGGTGGCCACGAGCTTGGCCAGGGCGCGGTACTCGTCGGGCTCCAGGTGCTTGAACGCCAGGTCCTCGAGCTCCCACCGCACCTTCGCCATCCCGAAGCGGTGCGCCAGCGGCGCGTACAGGTCGCGCGTCTCCTGCGCGATCCGCCGCCGCTTCTCGGGCGCCAGGTAGTCGAGCGTCCGCATGTTGTGCAGCCGGTCCGCGAGCTTGATCAGGATGACCCGCGCGTCCTTGGCGACCGACAGCAGCAGCTTGCGGTAGTTCTCGACCTGCCGCTCCTCCTTGGAGTGCATCGGCAGGTTGCCGATCTTCGTCAGCCCGTCGACGATCTGGGCGATCTCGTCGCCGAACTCGCGCGCGACGTCGTCGGTCGAGATCGTCGTGTCCTCGACCACGTCGTGGATCAGCCCGGCGGCCACGGTGACGGTGTCGAGCTGCAGGTCGGCGAGGATCTTGGCGACCTCGACGCAGTGCGACACGTACGGGTCCCCGGACGAGCGCGTCTGCCCCTCGTGCGCGCGCTCGCTGTACCGGTACGCGCGCACGAGCAGCTCGGGGTCGAGCCGCTCGTGGACGGCGTCGGCGCCCAGGTCCCACCCCGGAATGATCTCGCTCAGAACGGTCGTGCTCACCCGCGCCTCCCTGCGCCCTCGCGGCCCCGGCCGAGGCCACGTCTCGCAAGATAGGCCACCGCCGACAGTTGGCGCCACGAGGGGGTGAATTCACACCTCGACGGCGGGAGTCGTTAAAGCGGGAGTCATTACTGCGGGAGTCGCTACTGCGTCGCTTCAAGCTGAAGGCCACGCCGTAACGACTCCCGTAGTGTCGACTCCCGCCGTCACGACTCCCGCAGTACCCCCCTCAGAGCATCCCCGCCTCCGCGAACGACGCGTACCGCCCCCGCCCCACCACGATGTGGTCGTGGACCGGGATGTCGAGCAGCCGCCCGGCGGCGGCCAGCTGTTCGGTCACGGCGCGGTCGTCGGCCGACGGGGTGGGGTCGCCGCTGGGGTGGTTGTGGACCAGGACGATGGCGGCCGCGCGCTCCGCGATCGCCTCGCGGAACACCTCGCGCGGGTGCACCAGGGAGGAGTTGAGGATTCCCCGCGTCACCAGGACGTCGCGCTCCAGCCGGTGCTGTGCGTCGAGGATCGCGACGTGGAACTCCTCCACCGGCAGGTCCTGCAGGCGCGGCGCGTACAGCTGGTAGACGTCGTGCGGCGAGCGGATCGGCGCCCCCTCCTCGCGCGTCTCGAGCGCCAGGCGCCGCCCCAGCTCGAGCGCGGCGTGGATCGCCACCGCCCGCGCCGGCCCGACGCCGCGCACCGCGGTGAGCGCGGCCACCGGCTGCCCCGCCAGCCGCCGCAGCGAGCCGGCGCCGTGGCCGAGTACGCGCTGGGCGACCTCGATCGCCGGGTCACCCCCGGAGCCCGTGCCCAGCACCACCGCCAGCAGTTCGGCGGCGCTCAGCGCCTGCGGCCCCAGCGCGCGCAGGCGCTCGCGGGGGCGTTCGCCGCGCGGCTGCTCGCGCAGGCGGCGCCAGGGCGGGTGCGGCCCGGGGACGAGCCGCGGGGGGGCGGTGGCGATCGGGAAGGGGGCGGGCGGGTCGCGGCGCATGGAGGCGGGGTCGGGTGCCACACGCTACCGCCGCCCGCCGTCGCCGTCCCAACCCTCCCGACGCACGACCGCCCGCCGCGCGGCATCGGGCCGGCGGCGGGCGGTGCGGAGTCGAACGGGCGCGCCGGTTAGCCGGCGCGCGGCGCCCGCCACCTCACAGGTGCGCGCCGTGGCACTTCTTGAACTTCTTCCCCGACCCGCACGGGCACGGGTCGTTGCGCCCGACGTGCGACCAGTCGCCGGCCGGCATCGCCTGCGGCGTGGCGAGCGAGCGCACCGGCCCCGCGCCCACTACCGTCGGGTCGCGGCGCGCCACCACCGGCTCGCGCGTCGGCGTCTCCGCCGGCCCGACGTCGACCGCCCCCTGCGCCGCCCCGGGCTCGTCGCCCCCGTCGTCGCCGTAGGTTGCCTCGACCAGCTCCGGCGCTCCGTCGTGCGTGCCGTTCCCGCCGATGCCGTTCGCGCCCGCGCCCTCCAGCTCGTGCTCCGGGATGTCCTCGAGGATGCCGAGCGCGTTGTAGCGCCGCCGCGGGCGGTCCTGCTCGACGTCGATCGGCCCCTCGTACCCGCCGGCGACGGCGCTCGCGTACGGGTCCATCGGCGGCATCGGGTCGAACACCAGCTGCGCCTTGAGGAAGCGCTCGGTGAACGTGGTCGCCACGTCGTTCATGAGGTCCACGAACATCGTGTAGGCCTCCTGCTTGTACTCGACCAGCGGGTCCTTCTGCCCCCACGAGCGGTAGTGGATCGCCGCCCGCAGCTGGTCGAGGTCGTACAGGTGGTCCTTCCACTTCTCGTCGAGCACGTTGAGCATGACGAGCGCCAGCAGCCGCTCGCCGTACCCCTGCCCGCCGTCGTCGGTGACGTCGTCGAGTTCGCGCAGCTTGCGGTCGAACGCCTCCGTCCCCGCCGCCGTCGCCAGCGCCTGCGCCTCGGCGAGCGACGCCGGGCGATCCGGCTCGCGCCCCTCCTCGGCCTCGAACGCGGGGACCGTCACCAGGTAGTGCATCAGCAGGTCCTGACGCAGCAGCGCCGGGTCCCACGCCTCCGCGTCGTCCTCGGCGAACTCGCCGAGCGCGGTCTCGATGCGGCGCGCGAGCGCCTTCTCGACCATCTTGCGCGCCTCGCCCTTCAGCTCCTCCCCGCCCTCGAGCGCGAAGGCCCGCAGCGAGTAGATCACCTCGCGCTGCTGGTTCATCACGTCGTCGTACTCGAGCAGGCGCTTGCGCTGCTGGAAGTTCTGCAGCTCGACGCGCTTCTGCGCGCTCTCGATCGACCGCGTGATCAGCGGGTGCGTGAGCACCTCGCCGTCCTCCGCGCCCAGGCGGTCCATCAGCTTCGCGATGCGCTCCGACCCGAAGAGGCGCATCAGGTCGTCCTCGAGCGACAGGAAGAACTGCGACGCGCCCGGGTCGCCCTGGCGCCCGGCGCGGCCGCGCAGCTGGCGGTCGATGCGGCGCGACTCGTGGCGTTCGGAGCCGATGATGTGCAGCCCGCCGTCCTCGGTGACCTCGACGTCCTTCCCGTCCAGGTCCTTCACCACGCTGGGGCGCCCCTCCGTGACCCCCGCGCCGAGTTTGATGTCGGTGCCGCGGCCGGCCATGTTGGTCGCGATCGTGATCGCGCCCGGCTGGCCGGCGCCGGCCACGATCTCGGCCTCGCGCTGGTGGTACTTGGCGTTGAGCACGTTGTGCTTGAGCCCCGAGCGCGCGAACAGGCGCGCGAGCGTCTCCGACGCCTCGACGCTCGTCGTGCCGACGAGCACCGGGAGCCCGAGCTCGTGCAGGCGGCGCGTCTCGTCGACGATCGCGTTGTACTTCTCGCGGCGCGTCTTGTAGATCAGGTCCTGCCGGTCGTCGCGCCGGATCGGGCGGTTCGTCGGGATCACGGCCACCTCGAGGCCGTAGATCTGGTGGAACTCGCCCTCCTCCGTCTCCGCCGTGCCGGTCATCCCGGCCAGCTTGTCGTAGAGGCGGAAGTAGTTCTGGATGGTGATCGTGGCGAGTGTCTGCGTCTCGCCCTTCACCTGCACGCGCTCCTTGGCCTCGACCGCCTGATGGAGCCCCTCGCTCCACCGGCGCCCGGGCATCGTGCGCCCGGTGAACTCGTCGACGATCAGGACCTGCCCCTCCTGCACGACGTAGTTCACGTCCTTCTCGTACAGGGCGTGCGCGCGCAGCAGCTGGTGCACGATGTGCAGGCGCTCGCTCTTGCTCGCGTACTCGATCTCGATCGCGCGGCGCTGCTCCAGCTTCTCCTGCGCCGACAGGTCGTGGTCGTGCTCGATCCGGTGCACCTCGGTCGAGATGTCCGGCAGGACGAACTCGTCGTGGTGCTGGGGGGCGAGGAAGTCGACGCCGCGGTCGGTCAGGTGCACCGTGTGCCCCTTCTCGTCGAGCACGTACAGCAGGTCGTCCTCGAGGTCGCGGTACTGCTGCTTGGACGCCGGCAGCTTGCGGTCCGCGAGGTAGTCGAGCTCCATGCGCTGCACGAGCTGCTTGACGCCCGACTCCTGGTAGGCCTTGAGGAGGCGCTTGTTCTTGGGCGCCCCCAGCTGCGCCTTGAAGAGCACCAGCGCGGCGGTCGACGTGTCGTTATGCCCGAGCGCGCGCTCCCCCTCGCCCACCAGCCCGTTGACCATCTCGTTCTGGCGGCGGACCAGGTGGCCGACCTTGTCGTTGTGCTCCGCGTACTGCACGTCGCCCTCGTTCCCCACCGGGCCCGAGATGATGAGCGGCGTGCGCGCCTCGTCGATGAGCACCGAGTCGACCTCGTCGACGATCGCGAACCAGTGCGGCCGCTGGACCCGCTGGTCGAGCGACACCACCATGTTGTCTCGCAGGTAGTCGAAGCCGAACTCGTTGTTCGTGCCGTACGTGATGTCGCACTCGTAGACGGCGCGCCGCTCCGGCGACCCCGGCTCCGTGTCGTCGAGGCAGCCGACGGTGAGCCCGAGGTACGAGTACAGGTGCCCCATCCACTGCGAGTCGCGGCGGGCGAGGTAGTTGTTCACCGTCACCAGGTGCGCGCCGCGCCCCGGCAGCGCGTTCAGGTAGAGCGGGAGCGTGGCGACCAGCGTCTTCCCCTCGCCGGTCGCCATCTCCGCGATCTTCCCCATGTGCAGCTGGATGCCGCCGGTGAGCTGCACGTCGTAGTGCACCATGTCCCACGTCAGCTCGGTCCCGGTCACCAGGACGGTCGAGCCGACCAGGCGGCGCGCCCCCTCGCGCACCGTGGCGAACGCCTCCGGGAGCAGCTCGTCGAGCACCTCGGCGACGGCCGCCCGAAGCTCCCCCTCGAGCCCGCCCCGCCCGTCGAGCCCCGACAGCTCCGTGTCCAGCCGCTCGCGCTCGGTGGCGTCGGTGGTCGCCCGCTTGGCGGCCTTGAGCTCCGCGATCCGCCCCTCGAGCTCCGCGGTGCGCTCGCGCAGCGTCTCGCGGAAGCGCGCCGTCTGCCCGCGCAGCTCCGCCTCGGAGACGCCCTGCAGGCGCTCGCCGTGCTCGGTGATCGCCTCGACGATGGGGGCGACGCGGCGGCGCTCGCGGTCGTGCCGGGAGCCGAAGACGCGGTTGACGATGGACTTGAGCATCGGATCCTCTATCGGTACAGCCCCGCCGACCGGATGAAGTCGGCGACGCTCTCGGGCACGAAGCCCCGAATCGATCGCCCCGCCGCCAGCCGCGCCCGGACCTCGGTCGAGGACACGTCCACGCGGCGGGTGGGGAGGAACAGGGGGGCGCCACCCGGGAAGTCGGGGGGCGCCTCGGTCGGGGACCGGCCGTCGGCGCCGCCCCGGGTGAGCACGACCAGCGTCGCCAGCCGCCGGATCTGCTCCGGCTCCCGCCACCGCGCGAACGTGGCGAGCACGTCCGCTCCAGCGAGCAGGAAGAGCTCGGCCCCCGGCGCGCGTGCCGCCAGGGTCCCGAGCGTCTCGACCGTATATGATAACCCGCCGCGCTCGATTTCGATGGGGTCGACGGCGAAGCGCGCGTCGTCCCCCACCATCGCCCGCACCATCGTCAGCCGGTCGGCGGTCGCCCGCCGGGCCGACTCCTCTTTCAGCGGTTGTCGCGCCGCCGGAACGAACACGACGCGGTCGAGCCCGAGCTGCTCGACCGCGTCCGACGCGATCAGGAGGTGGCCGACGTGCGGCGGATCGAACGTCCCGCCAAAGACGCCCAGGCGCACGTCGGCCGGCGCGCGGTCAGCGCGCCGCCCCGCCGTCGGGGGGCGGGACCGGAGGGGTAGGCGCCGGCCGGCTGGCCGACCCGCCTGCAGCCGGCGGCGCGGCGGGCGGCGTCGCCGTCGGACTCGCCCCCGCGGCCGCGGTCGAGGGGGGCGGGACCGGGGAGCAGCTGCGGGCGACGTCTCCGTCCTGCGGGTAGAAGCGCCGCATCTCGGCGCACACCTCGTCCAGCTCTTCCTTGTAGTTGATCGCCCGGTACGCGTCGACCATCCGGAAGTAGGCCCGCCGCGCCGCCGGCGTCCCGGGGTAGAGGCGCACGACGTCCCGGAAGTAGATCAGCCCCGGGTCCCACGCCTTCTGGCGGAAGTAGAACATCCCGCTGTCGTAGTCCTTGGTCGCGAACCACTCGTTGAGCTGCTGGATCTGCTTCCCCGACTCGGCCAGGAGCGGCGACTCGGGGTAGAGCGTCTGCAGCTGCCGGAAGGTGGCCAGCGCGGTCGTCCCGTACTGCGCGTCCAGCTGCGGCTTGCGCCAGAGCGCCTGGTACTCCTTCGCCTGGCGGTACAGCGCGTCGTCGGCCAGCGAGTCGTCGGGAAAGGCGTCGCCGATCCGCTGGTAGGCCTGCGCCGCCAGCAGGTGCTCCCCCTTCCGGGCGTGGGCCGCCCCCTGGTGGAAGTAGACCAGCGGGAGCAGCGTGTCGCGCGCCGGGAGCTGGGTGGCCAGCAGGTCGTAGCCGGCCAGCGCGTTGTCCCACTTCTTCTTCTGGAACTCGCGCATCGACGCCGAATACAGCTCGGTCGCCTGCGTGAAGCGGCGGGGCTGGAAGCCGCGGCCGCCGCAGGCCGCGACCAGGACCGAGGCGGCCGCCAGGGCGACGAATCCCAGGCGCGCCGGACGCCGGCGGGAGGACGGAAGGGGGGAGCGCATCGGGCGGTCGTACCCCGCCCCCGGCGCCGGAGTTCGCGTCACCGCGACCGCCCTCAGCCGACCGCCGCCACGCGGCGCGCCGGGGCCGCGAGCTGGGCGCCCGCCGGCGCCCCGCCCTCCCCCTCCAGCCGCGAGGTGGCCAGCGCCACCACCCGCGCGCGCCCGGCCTTGAAGCGCGACAGCGCGTTGCGCGTGTCGACGACCACGGCCGCGTGGTCGAGCACGAGCTGCCAGTCGATCGCCCGGTGGTCGGTCACGACCACCACCGCGTCCGCCCGGCCCAGCTCCTCGGCCGTCAGCGCGACGCCGGCGCGCGCGTGCCCGTCCTCGCGGTAGCTCGGCACGTGCGGGTCGTGGTAGGCCACCTCCGCCCCCCGCTGCTCGAGCAGCCGCATCACGTCGAGCGCCGGGCTCTCGCGCATGTCGTCGATGTCGCGCTTGTAGGCGATCCCGAGCACGAGCACGCGGCTGCCGTTCACCGCCTTGCGCTCGTCGTTCAGCGCGTGCGCGACCTTCTCGACCACGAAGTCGGGCATCGACGAGTTGATCTCGCTCGCCAGGTCGATGAAGCGCGTCTTGTAGTTCAGCGTGCGCATCTTCCACGCGAGGTAGTGCGGGTCGAGCGGGATGCAGTGCCCGCCGATTCCCGGCCCCGGCGTGAACTTCATGAAGCCGAACGGCTTGGTGGCCGCCGCGTCGATCACCTCCCAGACGTCGACGCCGAGCTTGTCGCAGATGATCGCCAGCTCGTTGACCATCCCGATGTTCACCGCCCGGAAGGTGTTCTCGAGCAGCTTCACCAGCTCCGCCGCCTCGGGCGACGAGACCGGGACCACCGAGTCGATGCACGTCGCGTACAGCGCCGAGGCCACCTCGACGCACGCGGGCGTGATCCCGCCGAGCACCTTCGGCGTGTTCTTCGTGTGGTACTGCTCGTTCCCCGGGTCCACGCGCTCGGGGCTGAAGGCGACGAACACGTCCCCGCCGACGGCGAGCCCCGCCGCCTCGAGTCGCGGCTGGAGCAGCTCGCGGGTGGTGCCGGGGTAGGTCGTGCTCTCGAGCACCACCACCATGCCGGGGCGCGCCTGCCGCTGGATCGCGTCGGCGGCGGCCAGCACGTACGCCATGTCCGGGTCGCGCGTCTTCGACAGCGGCGTCGGCACGGCGATCGACACGGCGTCGCACTCGCGCAGCCGCGCCTCGTCGGCCGTCGCCACGAAGCGCCCGGCGCGCACCTGCTCGGCCACGTCGGCGGCCGGCACGTCCTGGATGTGCGACTCGCCGCGGTTCAACAGGGCGACGACGCGCTCGCTGACGTCGTAGCCGACCACGCGGAAGCCGGCGCGGGCGAACTCCATCGCCAGCGGGAGGCCGACGTAGCCCAGGCCCACGACGCCGACGACGGCGGAGCGGTCCGCGATGCGATCCAGCAGCTGCGCTTTCATGGTGGGGGACGGCATGGGAGGGCGCGGCTCAGCGCCCGTAGAACGCGCGCACCGCGCCGACGACCTCGTCGAGCTGGTCGCGCGTGAGCTCGGGGTAGATCGGGAGCGACAGCACCTCGGCGGCCGCCCGCTCCGACTCCGGGAACTGCCCCTCGCGGTAGCCCAGGTAGGCGAAGCAGGGCTGGAGGTGCAGCGGGAGCGGGTAGTAGACGTAGCACCCGACCCCGCGCGCCTTGAGGTGCGCCTGCAGCTCGTCGCGGCGCTCGCAGCGGAGCGTGTACTGGTTGTAGATCGACTCGTTGGCCGGGTCGACGTACGGGGTGCGCACCTCGGGGACGTCGGCCAGCGCGGCGTCGTAGTACGCCGCGTTCTCGCGCCGCCGCGCGCTCCACGCGGCCAGGTGCGGAAGCTTGGCCCGCAGCACCGCCGCCTGTAGCGCGTCGAGGCGGCTGTTGTAGCCCACCTCCTCGTGGTGGTACTGCTTCAGCCCCCCGTGGGTGCGCAGCCGCTGGAGGCGGCGGGCGAGCGCGTCGTCCTGCGTCACCATCATCCCGCCGTCGCCGTACCCGCCCAGGTTCTTCGACGGGTAGAAGCTGAACGTGCCGATCGTGGCGGCCTCACCGGCCATGCGCCACTCGCCGTCGATCTGCCGGCGCGCGCCGATCGTCTGCGCGGCGTCCTCGATGACCGGGAGCCCCGGGGCGACGGCCCGCACCTGCTCGATCGGCGCCATCTGCCCGAACAGGTCGACGGGAATCACGGCCTTGGTCTTCGACGTCACGGCCGCCGCCACGGCCTCGGGCGCGACGTTGAAGGTGGCCGGGTCGATGTCGGCGAACACCGGTGTGGCGCCGACGTTGTGGATCGTCCCCGCGGTGGCGAAGAAGGTGAACGGGGTGGTGACCACCTCGTCCCCGCGCCCCACGTCGAGCGCGCGCAGCGCCAGCAGGATGGCGTCGGTCCCGTTCGCGCAGCCGACCGCGTGGCGCGCGTGCGACAGCTCGGCTACCTCGCGCTCGAGCTGCGCCACCGGCTCGCCGAGGATGAACGCCTGGTCGTCCACCACCCCCATCATCGCCGCGACGACGTCGTCGCGGATGGCGGCGTGCTGGGCGCGGAGGTCGAGGAGCGGGACGGGCATGGGGCGCGGAAACATGCGGGGCGGCGCGACCGCAGACGCGCCCGCGCAGAGGGGGAAAGGTGCCCGGGCCGCCAGATGAAGTCAACGGAACGGCCCGCCGGGGGCGGCGCCGTCAGCGCACCCGGAGCGGAATCGGGACCTCGCGCCCGGTGCGCGCCGCCTCGTAGATCCCGAGGATCAGCTCGAGCGACTTCCGCCCCGCGCGCCCGTCGGTCTCGGGCGGCGCCTCGCCGCGCAGCACCGCGAGCACGTTCCGGTAGTAGGCCTCGTGCCCGAACCCGTACACGGTCGGCGGGTTGGTGTTCGCCTGGTCGACCAGCTTATCGTCGTCGTCGTAATCGGCGAACTGCCAGGCCTCGATCCGGTTCACCGCCGTCCCGCCGACCTTGGCCGTCCCCCGCTCCCCAAGCAGGGTGATCGACCCTTCGAGGTTGCGCGGGAAGGTCAGCATGCTGACCTGCATCACGCCGAGCGCCCCGCTCCGGAACCGCATGACCGCCGCCCCCGAGTCCTCGGCCTCGATGCGGCGCGCCAGCGTGGCGGTCTTGGCGACCACGCTCTCGACGGGGCCCATGAGCCACTGCAGCAGGTCGACGTAGTGCGACGCCTGGTTCATGAACGCGCCCCCGTCGAACTCCCACGTCCCGCGCCAGGGCGCCTGGTCGTAGTACTCCTGCGGGCGCGTCCAGAGCACCGTGCAGTCGGCCATGTAGAGCCGCCCGAACCGCCCCTTGTCCACCGCCCGCTTGAGCAGCTGCACCGGGGCGTTGAGCCGGTTCTGCTTGACCACGAACAGGTGCACCCCGGCCTCGTCGCACGCCTGCACGAACGCGTCCGCGGCCTCGAGCGAGATCGCCATCGGCTTCTCCGAGACGACGTGCTTCCCGGCGCGCGCGGCCGCGATCCCGTGCGCGGGGTGGAGCCCGGACGGCGTGCAGATCGTGACGACGTCGCACGGCGCCTCGCGCAGCATCGCGTCGTAGCTGGCGAACCAGGGCACCCCCTGCCCCTCGCCGGCGGCGCGCGCGCGCTCCTCCGCGGGGTCGCACACCGCCACCAGCTGCAGCCCGTCGACCTTGGCGATCGCCTCGAAGTGGTTGCGGCTGATGCGGCCGCAGCCGACCAGCGCCACCCGGTAGCGCCCCGCCGCGCTCACCCGTCCTCCTCCCCGGCGGCCGCCCGGCGCAATTCCTCCCCGACCAGCAGGTAGCGCGTGCCGCACGCCTCGCACCGGCTCCGCACGGCGGCGTCGGGCGTCGCCACGGGGAGCGGGAGGCGCTCGCCGCATTGGCACATCCACCCCACGTGCCGCGCCGGGACGCCCACCACCAGCGCGTACGCCGGCACGTCGCGCGTCACCACCGAGCCCGCGCCCACGAAGGCGTACTCGCCGAGCGTGACGCCGCACACGATGGTCGCGTTGGCTCCGATCGACGCGCCGCGCCGCACGCGCGTCGGCCGGTACTCGTGCTTCCGCGAGACGTGGCTGCGCGGGTTGATGACGTTCGTGAACACCATCGACGGTCCGCAGAAGACGTCGTCCTCCAGCTCGACCCCCTCGTAGACCGAGACGTTGTTCTGGATCTTCACGTTGTCGCCGATGCGGACGCCGTTCATCACCACGACGTTCTGCCCGAGCGAGCAGCGGGCGCCGATCACGGCCCCGGGCATGACGTGGCAGAAGTGCCACACCTTGGTCCCGGCGCCCAGCCGCGCGCCCTCGTCGACGAAGGCCGACGGGTGCACGTATGCGGTCGGGTCGATCATCCCCCGGCCCTCAGCCGACGGCCGCCTCGGTCGCGCGCCCGGCCGGGGCGCCCAGCGCCTCGTACCACTCCTGCAGCGCCCGCACCTGCCCCGGCCGCCCGCGCAGCGACAGGATCGCGTCGCTGGCGGCGTTGGCCGCCGAGAGCGTCGTCGTGTAGGCGACCCGCCGCGCGATCGCCGCCTGGCGCAGCCGGTAGTCGTCCACCTGCGCGTACTTGCCGAGCGGGGTGTTGATGAGCAGCTGCACCTCGCCGTTGACGATCAGGTCGAGCCCGTTCGGCCGCCCCTCGTGCAGCTTGAGCACCCGCTCGCATGGGACGCCGCGGTGGCTGAGAAAGCGCGCCGTCCCCTCGGTGGCGTACAGGCGGAAGCCCATCTCGTAGAAGCGGCGCACGATCGGGAGCGCGGCCGCCTTGTCGCGGTCGTTCACCGTCACGAAGATCGCCCCCTCCGCCGGCAGCCGGTTGTCCGCGGCGAGCTGCGACTTGAGGAAGGCCGCCCCGAACGAGTCGGCGATCCCCATCACCTCCCCGGTCGAGCGCATCTCGGGGCCGAGCACCGGGTCGAACTCGCGGAACTTGCTGAAGGGGAAGACGGCCTCCTTCACCGACACGTATGGCGGGATCACCTCGGCCGTGTAGCCGACCGCCTCGAGCGTCTCGCCGAGCATGACGCGCGCGGCGACCGACGCCAGCGGCACGCCCACGGCCTTGCTCACGAACGGGATCGTGCGGCTGGCGCGCGGGTTCACCTCGAGCACGTACACCTGGCCGTCGCGCATCGCGTACTGCACGTTGATCAGCCCCACCACGCCGAGCTTCCGGGCCAGCGCCACGGTCTGCTGGCGCATGGTGGCCTGATCCTCCTCGGTGAGGATGTACGGCGGGAGCACGCACGCCGAGTCGCCCGAGTGGATCCCGGCGTCCTCGATGTGCTGCATCACCGCGCCGATCACGACCCGCGTCCCGTCGCTCACCGCGTCGACGTCGGCCTCGTACGCGTCCTCGAGGAAGCGGTCGATCAGCACCGGCCGGTCCTCGGACACCTGCGCCGCGCGCGTGAAGTACTCGCGCAGCGACGCCTCGTCGTAGACGATCTCCATCGCGCGGCCGCCGAGCACGTACGACGGGCGCACCAGCACCGGGTAGCCGACGCGCTCCGCGATCGCCACCGCCTCGTCGACGCTGGTCGCGGTGCCGTTGGGCGGCTGCGTGAGCCCCAGCTCGCGGGCCAGCCCCTCGAACCGCCGCCGGTCCTCGGCGACGTCGATCGCGTCCGGCGAGGTGCCGAGGATCGTCACCCCGGCGGCCTCGAGCGGGCGCGTGAGCTTGAGCGGCGTCTGCCCGCCCAGCTGCACGATCACCCCCACGGGCCGCTCGCGCTCGACGATCTCCAACACGTCCTCGAGCGTCAGCGGCTCGAAGTACAGCTTGTCCGAGATGTCGAAGTCGGTCGAAACGGTTTCGGGGTTCGAGTTGACCATGATCGTCTCGTACCCCGCCTCTCGAAGTGCCAGGGCAGCCCGGACGCAACAGTAGTCGAACTCGACCCCCTGCCCGATGCGGTTCGGCCCCGAGCCCAGGATCACGACCGACTTCCGCCCGCTGGGCGGCGCCTCACTCTCCTCGTCGTAGCTGCCGTACAGGTACGGCGTGGCGGACGGGAACTCGCCGGCGCAGGTGTCGACCATCTTGTACGCCGGGCGCACGCCGAGCGCCCACCGGCGCGCCCGCGCGTCCCCCTCCGACTCGCCGCGCAGCCCGGCGAGCTGCCGGTCGGAGAAGCCGAGGCGCTTCATGCGCCGCACGTCCGCCGCCTCGACCGCGCCCAGGGCGGCGTAGGCGCGCTCGGCGTCGACCAGCTCGCGCAGCTGGTGCAGGAACCACGGGTCGACCTTCGAGAGCGCGTGGACCTCGTCGACGTCCAGGCCGGCCAGCATCGCCCGCTTGATCTGGTAGACCCGCTCCGGCGTCGGCTGGCGGAGCGCGGCGCGCAGCGTGGCGTCGTCGCCGTCGGCCAGCCGGTCGTCGGCCGGGGTCGCGCCCACGGTCCACCCCGCGCGCCCGGTCTCGAGCGCCCGCAGCGCCTTCTGGAACGCCTCCCTGAACGTCCGCCCGATCGCCATGCTCTCCCCGACGCTCTTCATCTGCGTGGTGAGGCGCGGGTCGGCGGCGGCGAACTTCTCGAACGCGAAGCGCGGGCACTTGACCACCACGTAGTCGAGCACCGGCTCGAACGAGGCCGGCGTCGTCCGCGTGATGTCGTTCGGCACCTCGTCCAGCCGGTAGCCGACGGCGAGCTTGGCGCCGATGCGGGCGATCGGGAAGCCGGTGGCCTTGGACGCCAGCGCCGACGACCGCGACACGCGCGGGTTCATCTCGATGACGACCATGTCGCCGTCGGCCGGGTTCACGGCGAACTGGATGTTGCACCCGCCGGCGGCGACGCCGATCTCGCGGATGATCGCGCACGCCGCGTCGCGCATGCGCTGGTACTCGCGGTCGGTGAGCGTCATCGCCGGCGCGACGGTGATCGAGTCGCCCGTGTGCACGCCCATCGGGTCGAAGTTCTCGATCGAGCAGACGATCACCACGTTGTCCGCCGAGTCGCGCATCACCTCGAGCTCGAACTCCTTCCAGCCGAGGAGCGAGCGCTCGATGAGCACCTGCGTCACCGGCGACAGGTCGAGCCCGCGCCGCACGATCTGCTCGTACTCGTCGCGGTTGTAGGCGATCCCGCCGCCCGAGCCGCCGAGGGTGAACGAGGGGCGGATGATCGCCGGGTACCCCGTCCAGTCGACGATCGCCAGCGCCTCCTCCCACGTGTGCGCGATCTTGCCGGCCGGCGTCTGCAGCCCGATGCGCCGCATCGCGGCGTCGAACTCCTGCCGGTCCTCCGCCATGCGGATCGAGCGGGCGTCGGCGCCGATCAGCTCGACCCCGTACTTCTCGAGGACCCCGTTCTCGGCGAGCGCCATCGCCACGTTCAGCGCCGTCTGCCCGCCCATCGTCGGCAGGATCGCGTCCGGCCGCTCGCGCTCGACGATCCGCTCGACGTACTCGGGCGTGACCGGCTCGATGTAGGTGCGGTCGGCGAACTCGGGGTCGGTCATGATCGTCGCCGGGTTCGAGTTCACCAGGACGACCTCGAACCCCTCCTCGCGCAGCGCCTTGAGCGCTTGCGTCCCCGAGTAGTCGAACTCCGCGGCCTGCCCGATGACGATCGGGCCCGAGCCGATGACGAGGATCTTGCGCAGGTCGGTGCGGCGGGGCATGGCGGCGCGGGCGGGAGGGTCAGGCGGCGGGCGGGGGGGCGGCGATCAGGTCGTCGAGCAGCGCGTCGAGGTCGCGCGTCGGACGCCACCCCGTGTGCGCGCGCAGCTTGCCGGCGTCGCCGACCAGCGCCGGCACGTCGACGGGGCGCACGAGCGCGGGGTCGCTCACGACGTCGGACGCGAGGTCGAAGCGGTCGAGCACGCGACGGGCGAGCGCGCCGACGCCGTGCCCGACGCCGCTCGCCACGTTGTAGACCTCGCCGGTCCGTCCTGCCCGAACGAGGGCAATATAGGCGGCCACGACGTCGCCCACATGCAGGAAGTCGCGGACGGTGTTCTGGTTGCCGACCACGAGCGGCGCCGCGCTCCCCGCCTCGCGGAGCGCGCGCGCGCGGCCGACCAGCCCCGGGAGGAGGAAGCGGAACGCCTGCCCGGGGCCGCTGTGGTTGAAGCTCCGGGTCGCCACCACGCGCACCCCCTCGCTCCGCCACGCCTCGAGCGCGATCGCCTCCTGCGCGACCTTGGTCGCGGCGTAGACGGAGTGCGGGCGCTGCTCGGCGCTCTCGGGGAGTGGGAGCTCGCCTTCATCGTGGCGGCCGTACTGCTCGGCGCTGCCGACGACCAGCACCAGCGGGTCGAGGGTGCCGGCGCGCCGGCGCTCGCGCACGTGCCCGAGCAGGCGCGCCGCGGCGACGACGTTCACCTCGGCGGTCAGCCCGGGGTCGCGGCCGGCTGCGGGAACGAAGGTCACGCCCGCGAGGTGGAAGACGGCGTCCGGCCGCGCGCGGTCCAGCGCCTCGCCGAGGTGCGCGGCGTCGCGCACGTCGCCCGCCAGCCATTCGGCGGCGCGCCCGCCCTCGGAGAGGGCGTCGCGGTCGGGCGTCGCCGGGGCGAGCGCGGTCACCGCCCACCCGTCGGCCGCGAGCGCGTCGAGCAGCCACCGCCCGACGAAGCCCGACGCGCCGGTGACGAGCGCGCGCCCGGCACCCCTCCCGTCCGCGCTCAAACGGCGCGCGGCGTGTGCCCCTGGCGGCGGTACCGCTCCAGGTCCGCCTCGACCATCATCTGCACCAATCCGTCGAAGCCGACGCGGCGCTCCCACCCCAACTGCGCCTTGGCTTTCGACGGGTCGCCGACGAGGAGGTCGACCTCCGCGGGGCGGAAGAAGCGCTCGTCCTGCACCACGTACTCGCGGTAGTCGCCGAGCCCCGCGGCGCGGAAGGCCCGCTCGCAGAACTCGGCCACGCTCCACGTCTCGCCGGTGCCGATCACGTAGTCGTCGGGGGCGTCCTGCTGCAGCATGCGCCACATCGCCTCCACGTAGTCGCCGGCGAAGCCCCAGTCGCGGCGCGCCTCGATGTTGCCGAGGCGCAGCTCGCGCTGCAGCCCGCAGGCGATGCGCGCCACGCCGTCGCTGACCTTGCGCGTGACGAACTCGAGCCCCCGGCGTGGTGATTCGTGGTTAAACAATATTCCGCTGACTGCGAATAAATCGAAGCTCTCGCGGTAGTTCACGGTGATCCAGTGGCCGTAGACCTTGGCCACGCCGTACGGGGAGCGCGGGTAGAAGGGCGTCGTCTCGCGCTGCGGCGTCTCGACCACCTTGCCGAACTGCTCGCTCGACGACGCCTGGTAGAAGCGCGCGCCGGGCGCCGCCTTCTTCATCGCCTCGAGCATGCGCGTGACGCCGAGCGCGGTGAACTCGCCGGTCAGCACCGGCTGGGTCCACGACGTCTGGACGAAGCTCTGCGCGGCGAGGTTGTAGATCTCGTCGGGCCGCGTCTCGGCGACGACGTCGGTGAGCGACGTCTGGTCGAGCAGGTCGGCGGAGACCAGCTCGACCCGGTCCACGAGGTGGCCGATGCGCTCGTACGGCGTCGTGGAGCTGCGGCGGACGACGCCGACGACGCGGTACCCCTTGGCGAGTAGCAGCTCGGCGAGGTAGGAGCCGTCCTGGCCGGTGATGCCGGTGATCAGCGCGGTGGGCATGGCGCGGAATGTAAGCACACGAGAAAGGGGAGCCCGGTGGGGCTCCCCTCGCTCACGGCGTGCGACGACGGGTGTGTCGGGTCGTGCCCGGCGTCAGACCGCGGCGACGCCGCGGGGGGCGCGCTGGATCTTGCCGGCGTTCAGGCAGGAGGTGCAGACCTTGACCTTGATGATCTTCCCGCCCTCGGCGACGCGGGCCACCTGGAGGTTCGGCTTCCAGGTGCGGCGCGTCTTGTTGTTCGCGTGCGAGACGTTGTTGCCGAAGGCGACGCCCTTGTTGCAGGCGTAGCAGCGGCTGCGGTTGATGGCCATGATTCGGTTCCTCAGCTCACGAACTCGATGCGAGCCATTTCCGCCCCGTCGCCCCGGCGGTGGCCGGTCTTCAGGATGCGGGTGTAGCCGCCGGGGCGCGTGGCGAACTTCGGCCCCCACTCGCGGAACAGCTTGTCGGCGGCGTCGCGCTTCTGCACGTGCCGGCCGGCGAGCCGGCGGGCGTGCAGCGTGCCGGCCTTCGCCTTGGTGACGAGCTTCTCGACGAAGGGGCGGAGCTCCTTCGCCTTCGCCTCGGTGGTCTCGATCGCGCCCTGCTCGATGAGCGAGGTCGCGAGGTTGCGGAGCAGCGCGAGGCGCTGTTCGCTGGTGCGGCGCAGCTGCCGCCCGGCCTTCCGGTGACGCATGGCGTGTCTCCCTTACTCCTCGTCGTCGTCTTCCGGCGCGTTCGCGGCGGCCCGGCTGGGCGCGGTTCCCCAGTCGGTGATCCGCACGCCGTCGCCGGCTTCCTCGTAGCGCATGCCGAAGTTCAGCCCCTCGCGCTCGAGGAGATCGGCGATCTCCTGGAGGGACTTCTTGCCGAAGTTCTTGACCTGGAGGATCTGGCTCTCCGTCTGCCGGACCAGGTCGCCGAGCGTACGGATGTTCGAGTTCTTGAGCGAGTTGACGCTGCGCACCGAGAGCTCGAGGTCGTCGATGGGGGTGCGGAGCAGGTCGGCCATCCGGCGCGCGTCGCCGCCGCCCGCGTCCCCGCCCGCCGCCACCGCGGCCGCCGCGTGCGAGCCGAAGCCCGCGAAGTACTGGAAGTGCGTCTGCGCGAGGGCGGCGGCGTAGCTGACCGCCTCCTCGGGCGTGATGGTGCCGTTCGTCTCGACCGTCAGCGTGAGGCGGTCGTAGTCGGTGCGCTGCCCGACGCGCGTCTCGGCGACGGCGAAGTTGGCGCGGCGCACCGGGTTGTAGATCGCGTCCACGCGCACGAGGTCCACGGGGAGCCCGCGGTCCACCGGGTGCTGGTCGCTCTCGACGTAGCCGCGCCCCTTGTTGACGTAGAGCTCCACGTTCAGCTCGCGGTCCTCCTGGAGCGTGAACAGGTGGTGCCCCGCCTGCACGACGCGGACGCCGCTCTGCGCCTGGATGTCGCCGGCCGTCACCGGGCCCGCCTCCCCCTTCTGGATGCGGAGCACGGCGTTCTCGACGTCCTCGTCCATGTGGAGGACGAGCGTCTTGAGCTGGCCGATGATCTGGTGGACGTCCTCGACGACGCCCGGGATGGTCTGGTGCTCGTGCACGACGCCGTCGATGCGGAAGCCCCAGACCGCGGCGCCGCGCAGCGACGACAGAAGGAGGCGGCGCATCGCGTTGCCGAGGGTGTGCCCGAAGCCGCGCTCGAGCGGCTGCAGGTTGAACTCGGCGACGTTCGGGTTGTCGGCGCGCTTCGTCGACTCGACGAGCTGCGGCCGGACGAGCCCACGGAGATCGATGGTGGCCATGCGTGACTGTTGATCCTGGTCCGACCGGAGTGCCGTCTCACGACGGGCCCCGGCGACGCCCTGCCCCGCCCTTCACGCGCGGCAGGCTCGTTGGGGAGTGAAGGTCCCGACCGGTGCCGACGCGGTGCGTCGGCACCGGTCGGCCTCTCATTTGAACGCGGGCGCGGTCTGCGACCGCGCCCGCGGACACTCCTCGCGCCCGAGGGCGCGCGAAGAATTCGGTTACTTCGAGTAGAGCTCGACGACCAGCTGCTCCTGCGCGGCGATCGGGATGCTCTGGCGCTGGGGCTTCTCGAGCATGCGGCCCGAGTAGGACTCCTTGTCGACCGCGATCCACGAGAGCGGGGCGCCGCGCGACGACTGGTCCATCGCCGCCATGACGAGCGGCATCTCGCGCGAGGCCTGCTTGACGCGGATCTCCTCGCCCGGCTTCACCTGGAAGCTGGGGACGTCGACCGTGCGCTGGCGGACCTCGACGTGGCGGTGCCGGATGAGCTGGCGGGCCGCCTTGCGGCTCGGCGCGAAGCCCATGCGGTAGACGATGTTGTCGAGGCGGCTCTCGAGCGCGGCGAGGAGGTTGTGGCCCGTGATCCCCTGCTGGGTCGCGACCTTCTCGAACGTATTGCGGAACTGCCGCTCCGAGATGCCGTAGATGCGCTTGATCTTCTGCTTCTCGCGCAGCTGCTTGGCGTACTCAGAGACCTTGCGGCGGCGCGCCGTCGCCTGGCCGTGCTGGCCGGGGGCGTAGGGGCGGCGCTCGACGGGGCACTTCTCGGTGAAGCACTTGGTGCCTTTCAGGAACAGCTTCGTCCCCTCGCGCCGGCACTGCCGGCAGCTGGGACCCGTGTAACGCGCCATTGGTCAGACCCTCCGGCGCTTGGGCGGCCGGCAGCCGTTGTGCGGAATCGGGGTGACGTCCTTGATCGACTTGACCTGGAGCCCGGCGGCGGCGAGCGCCTGGATGGCGCTCTCGCGCCCCGAGCCCGGGCCCTGGACGCGCACGTGCACCCGGCGCACGCCGGCGCTCAGCGCCTCCTTCGCGCACTGCTCCGAGGCGACGGTGGCGGCGAAGGGCGTCGACTTCTTCGACCCCTTGAACCCCGCCTTCCCCGACGAGCCCCAGGCGATCGCGTTCCCCCGGCTGTCCGTGATGGTGACCGTCGTGTTGTTGAAGGTCGCCTGGACGTGCGCGATCCCCTCGGCCTCGACGACCTTCTTCGACTTCTTCGCGGTAGCCATTACTTGGTCACCTTCTTCTTGCCGGCGATGGCGCGGCGCGGGCCCTTCTTGGTGCGCGCGTTCGTGTGCGTGCGCTGGCCGCGCACCGGCAGCCCGCGGCGGTGGCGGATCCCGCGGTAGGAGCCGATGTCCATCAGTCGCTTGATGTTCATCGCGACCTCGGTGCGGAGGGCGCCCTCGACCTTGTGGGCGCGCTCGATTTCGGCGCGCAGGCGCGCCACGTCGGCGTCGCTCAGGTCGCGCACGCGCTGCGCCGCGTTCACGCCCGTCGCCTCGAGGATCGCCTGCGCCGTGGCGCGGCCGATCCCGAAGATGTACGTGAGCCCGATCTCGACCTTCTTATCGCGCGGGAGGTCCACGCCGGCAATGCGTGCCATGTCAGCCCTGACGCTGCTTGTGCTTGGGGTTGCGCGAGCAGATGATGCGAGTCACGCCGTCGCGCTTGACGACCTTGCAGTGCTCGCAGATCGGCTTCACGCTGCTGCGAACTTTCACAGTGCGCTCCAGTCGAACACGATGGGTTTTTCGGCCAAGACCCGGAATTAAATGAGCTTAGCCGACGGATGCAAGGCCCCGGGCTCGGCCATCGTGACGGCCCGCATGGCGGCGCGCGCGGCGCGCAAGGCCTCCGCCGGGTCGGCCGCCGCCGTCACGGCGCGCCCGAGCACGACGTAGCGCGCGCCGCGCACGATCGCCTCGCCGGGCGTGACCACGCGCGCCTGGTCGTGCGCCGCACCGCCGGCCAGTCGCACCCCGGGCACCAGCGGCGCCAGCGCGGCGCCGTGCGCGGCCCGCACGGCCGCGACCTCGTGACCGCTGCAGACGACGCCGTGCGCACCCGCCCCGCGGGCCGCCTCGGCGAGCCGCAGCACCTCGGCCGGCACGTCGTCGACCGTCCGCCCGACGGCCGCGCCGAGGTCGGCCGCCGAATGCGAGGTCAGCACGGTCACCGCGAGCACGCCGCAGCCGCCGTCGCCCTGCTCCCGCGCCCCCTCGACGGCGGCGGCGAGCATCGCCGGACCGCCGTACGCGTGCACCGTCGTCAGGCGAACGCCGAGTCGGGCCGCCGACCGGCAGGCGCCACGCACGGTGTTCGGGATGTCGTGGAACTTGAGGTCGAGGAAGACCTCCTTCCCCAGCCCGCGCAGCCACCGCACGACGTCCGGCCCCTCGGCGGTGTACAGCTCCAGACCGACCTTGTAGAAGTCGCCCGCGTCCCCCAACCGGTCGACGAGCCGGGCGGCGGCGGCGCGATCGGGGACGTCGAGGGCGACGATCGCCTGGGCGCTCACCGCGGCCATTCCAGCGCCCCCACTAGCTCGGCGATCCGCGTTCCCCGCCGCTCGCACCAGCGGCCGAGGTCCCGCACGACGCGTTCGGGAAGCCGCGGGTCCTGCATGGCGGCTGTTCCGATGCCGACGAGCGACGCGCCCGCGAGGATGTACTGCAGGGCGTCGGCGGCGCTCCGAACGCCGCCGAGTCCGATGAGCGGCACGGCTGGCAGCGCCTGCCGGACGCGCCAGGTCGCCAGGGCGCCGACGGGCACCAGCCCGGCGCCGCTGACCCCGCCCGACCCGAAGCCGAGCGCCGGGCGGCGGTGGTCGACGTCGACCACCAGGCCGGGAATCGTGTTGGTCAGGGTGAGCGCGTCCGCCCCGGCGTCGACGGCAGCGCGGGCGGTGTCGGCCACCTTCGGGAGCATCGGGGAGAGCTTGACCACGAGCGGCTTGCGAGTCGCCGCGCGCGCCCGCGTGACCAGCGCATGCAGCGCGAGGTGGTCCGAGCCAAACTCCGCCCCGCCGGCCTTTACGTTCGGGCAGCTCACGTTCAACTCGAACCCGGCCACCCCGGGCACACCGTCGAGTCCGGCCACCACCTCGGCGAACTCTTCGACTGCGAAACCGACCACGTTGACCAGGATGCGGGCGCGCGAGACGAGTGCCGCCAGCCGCGGCAGGTGCTCGCGACGCACTGCCTCGAGGCCAGGATTGGCGAGCCCGACGGCGTTGATCATCCCGCCCGCGAACTCGGCGACGCGCGGCGCCGGGTTGCCCTTCCGCGGCTCGACGCTGACCGCCTTGGTGACGATCCCGCCGAGCGCGTCCAGATCGACCAGCTCGCGCAGCTCGTGGCCGTAGCCGGCCGTGCCGGAGGCGAGCACCACCGGGTTCTGGAAGGCGAGGCCGGCGACGGCGACGGCCAGCGGCCCGCGCACCACGTCCGGCGCGGCCGGGCGCACTGGCGTCGGCGGCGCGGCGACCGTCACGGGCGTGTTCCGGCCCGGACGCGCTGGTCCAGTCGGCTCAGGTACTCGACCGCGGCGTCCGCGACGGCGTCGGCGATCTGGCGGCGGCCGGCGGCGCTCGAGATCCAGGCCGCGTCGTCCGGGTTGGAGCCGAAGCCGATCTCGACGAGCACGGCCGGCATGAACGCCGAGACGAGGACGCGGAAGCCGGCCTGGCGCACGCCGCGGCTCGGGCCCGGGTGGACCGCGGCGAGCCGGCGCTGGACCAACGCCGCCAGGGCGCTCGACTCCCGGAGGTGCTCGTTCTGCGCCATGTCGCGCATGATGAACGCGAGCGGGTCGTCCCCCCCGCCGGTCGCGGCGCCCTCGAAGCGGACCGATTCGTTCTCCCGGTCGGCCACGCGGCGGTCGTCGGCGGTGCGGGCCTCCGACAGGAAGTAGGTCTCGAAGCCGCGGGTGGCCGCGGGGTTGCGCCAGGCGGGGTTGGCCGCGTTGACGTGGATCGAGACGAAGAGGTCGCCTTTGCGCTGCGCGGCGATGCGCCCGCGGTCGGCGAGGGCGATCAGCGTGTCGGTGGTGCGGGTCATGGCGACCCCGACGCCGCGCTCGGTGAGTGCGGTGCGCAGCGCCCGGGCGACGGCCAGGGTGACGTCCTTCTCCAGGATCGGCGCCCCGCCGCCGATCGGCCCCCGCATCCCGCCGTCCGGCCCGCCGTGCCCGGCGTCTATGACCACCGTGTGGCGGGCGAGCGACCCCGCCGGCGCTGCAGAGCGCTCGTCCGTCGTGGGCGACGAATCGGCCACCGGTGCGGACTGCGGCGCGGCGGCGACCTGCTGTCGCGCCACTCGACGCGCGCGGCCGAAGGTGAGCGCCCGCCGCGCCGGGTCGTACGTCGCGCCGGCGACGACGCGGGGCAGGACGTCGCTCACCAGGTGGAAGGGGAGCCAGAGCCGCTCCCCTTCGACCTGCGGAGCGGCGGCCAGCGCAACCTCGGCAGGCTCGGCGTCCGAGGTCACCGCGAACGGTACGCCCTCGCGCACCACGAGCGACACGCCCGGGAGCCGCAACCGCCACCGCCCCACCCCGTCCTCGGCCAGCACGCCGCCGGCCGCGGCTGCGAGTTGGTCGGCGCGGACCCAGCGCCCCCCCGGCACGCTCTCGCCGTCCTCGAGCAACAGAACCTGCCGCTCTCCGCCCGCCGCGGTGCCGACCAGCATCGTGCCCGCCGGGGCGGCGGGCCGGGCGGCGCGGGCGGGCGGCTGGAGCGCCGCGGCGAGCCAGAGCAGCGGGAGGAGCACGCCGCCCTCAGCGGGCCCGCGCGACGCGCGCCATCTCGCGCTCGTCGTCGCGGCGCCGCAGGTCGTCACGCTTGTCGTGCTGCTTCTTCCCCTTGCCGAGCGCCAGGAGCACCTTCGCCCGCCCTTCCTTGAAATAGAGGTCGAGCGGCACGAGGGTCAGCCCCTGCCGCTCGACGGCACCGATCATCTTTCGGATCTGGCCGCGGTGCAGGAGCAGCTTTCGGGTGCGGGTCGGGTCGTGGTTGAAGACGCCGCCCGTGTCGTAGTGGCCGATGTGGAGGTTCAGCAGCCACACCTCGCCGTCCTTCACCACGCCGTAGGCGTCGGTGAGGTTCGCCCGGCCGTCGCGCAGCGCCTTGACCTCGGTCCCGAGCAGCGCGATGCCCGCCTCCCACGTCTCGAGGATGTGGTAGTCGTGGCGCGCGCGCTTGTTGCGCGCGATCGAGCCGTCGGCGGACTTGGCGTCGCCGGCCTTCGCGGACTTGGCCATCGAGCGGGGCAGCGAGGAGAGGCGGGGGGCGCGGCAAGTTAGTCGCCCCCGGCGAAGCGCGGCAACGCGCGCCGTCTCGCCGCGTTGACCTAGGCTCCGGTCCCGACTACACTTCCCGTCCTGCCGCGGTCCACGCCGCGGGCGCGCTCAGGTGGTGGAACTGGTAGACACGCAGGTCTCAGAAGCCTGTGTCGGAGACGACGTGGGGGTTCAAGTCCCCCCCTGAGCACTGACGCACTGCGGGGGCGATCCGACCGGATCGCCCCCGCTTCGCGTTCCGCCACTCGCGCCGCTCACCCCGGACGCTGGAGCGTCGACGGGCGCTGGTCCTCGGGCAACGTGGCCTCGCCGAACGCCTGCCGGAGGGCGGCGTTGGCCTCGTCGAGGTAGCGGCCGAGCAGCTCGCCGGCCGGCTGGAGCCCGGCGCCGCGCGCCGCCCGCACCGAGCCGGCGAAGACGAGCAGCACGCGCCCGAGCCGCGTACCGGGCGCCTCGGCGGAGCGCTGCTGCAGCGCGTCCCGGTAGGCGGTGAGCCGGTCGTTGAACTGCCGCTCGGCGAGCGCCGCCGCGCTGACGGCGACGGCGGGGTCGGTGGCCATCGCCTCGGTGAGGGCGCGGGCGACCAGCGAGCCGGTGCGGTCGTCGAGGGCGTCGCGCTGCGCGGCCAGCAGCCCGAGCGCCCGCCGCGCGTAGCGCAGCTCCCACCGCGCATGGTCGAGATCGCCGCCGGTCGCGGTGGCCGCCAGCCACTCGACCTCGGATTCGGCGGGGTCCGCCCAGATGGCGCGCACGAAGGCCGTGGCGCGCTGCCGCCCGTCGCGCGGCGCCGTGCCCCGGCCGAACAGTGCCACGCCGCGTCAGTCCTGCAGGATGGGGAGGCGGCGGTCGGTCGCCACCGGGACGGCCGTCTTGCGGCGGTTCCCGCGGGTCGCTGCCGCCTGCAACTGGCCTGGCGCCTTGGGTCCGACCCCGACGCGAGCCCGCACGACCATCTCGTCGTGCAGCAGGTCGGACAGACGGACGCTCTCGAGCACGTCGTCGATCCGCTGCTGGAGCATCATCCAGACGGGCCGGATGCTGCAGCTGTGGGCCGCCGAGCATCGCTCCTCGCCCACGGGGTGGGTGGCGCAGTGGAGCTGGAACGTCTCGAGCTCCGAGGCGGCGATCACCTCGCGGACGGTGATCTCCTCCGCCGGACGGGCGAGCGAATAGCCGCCACGGGCGCCGCGCGCCGAGCGTACGATCTCGGCGCGGCGTAGCCGGAGAAGAATCTGCTCGACGTAGTCCGCCGGCAGGTTCTCCTCGGTCGCGACCGCGCGCCCCGTGACCGGCCCGTCGGCGCCGCGCCGGGCGAGGTGGAGAGCGCAGATGAGGCCGTATTCGGCCCAGGTGGTGATGCGCACGTTCGTAACCTACGTGCTCGTGGCACGCCGCTCAACGACAAAAGATGCCGCCGCGTGGCAAGGTTGGTCGCGTGGGGGTTATCTGGCCGGGCGGGGCTCACGCCTTGCGCATGTCCATGTTTGGACATATTCTTGACCAGCTTAGGACATCACTATGGCGCTCCTCCGATCGACCCGCCGCCGGCGCGCGGTAGAAAGTGACGCCGACCCCGCCGCACTGATCCGGATCTTTTCGGGGATCGCGGAACGGTGGGGGCTGAACGTCCAAGAGCAGTGCGCGCTGCTAGGCGATGTCTCGCGCTCCACGCATCACAACTGGACGCACGGGCGGCCGCCGGAGCGGTTCACGACGGACCAGCTGCACCGCATCGCCCACGTCGTCGGCGTCGACGTCGCGGCGCAGGCGTTCTACGGCGTCGGCAGCGAGAACGCGGCGACGCACGTTCGGCGGCCGCGCACGGCACCGAACGGAGAAGGCACGGCGCTCGCCGTCATGCTGACCGGGCTGCCGGGCCTCGCCGCGGTGCGCCAGCACCTCGAGCTCCTCGCGGGCGGAAGCGTCGTCGGCACGCTGTACACCCCCGACGCCCGCGCCGCGGCCGACCGCCGCGCGCCACGACGCTCCGCATGAACGTTCGATCGGTCCGCCGAACGGGGTGAGCGCGCCGAACGTGCACACGCCGCTGGCGCTCGCGACGCTCACGTCTGCGGTGCTGCCGGCGGGGACGCTCACGCGGATCGTCGCAACTCCACCGCCGCGGCAGCTGCTGTCGACGCTCTACGGCGCCGATGCGCCGGCGGCGCTCGCCGTTCTCGCGGCGACGGATGCCGTTCTCAACCGATCGCTCGGCGGCGTACATCTGGTGCAGCCGGCCGACTGGCCCGTTTGCCCCGGCGCGGGCTGGATTCTCGCGCCCTTCGTCCGCGCGCCCGCCGGGGCGAACGCGTCACGCTTCACCGACGGCAGCTACGGCGTGTGGTACGGCGCCGAGAGCGTGGCCACGGCGCAGGCGGAGGTCGGACACCACCTCGCGCGGATGCTTGCCGACACGGTGGCCGCGCCCGGGACGCTGCCGCGGACGGCGACCGAGGCGACGCCGGATCCCACGCTGCCGGTCGTCGACCTGCGCCCGCCCAACCCCGCGCCCGCGGATGTCCTGGACGCCGCCAGCTACGCCGCGTCCCAGCCGTTCGGGGCGCACTGCCGCCGGGCGCAGCACTGGGGACTGCTCTGGCCGAGCGTCCGCAGGCCGGGCGGCACGTGCGTCGGGGTACTACGCCCGCCGCTGCTCGTCGGGGCGCGGGAGGCGGGGACGTGCGCCGCCGAGTGGGACGGCGCACGTCTGCGCTGGGTGTGAGCGCGGCTCAGCCCCCCGCCACCATCGCGTGCGCCCCGCCCGGCACGCCGATCTCCGTCATCTTGCGCAGGTCGAGCACCTCGTCGACCTGCTCGGCGGGCAGGAGCTGGTCGCGCCTCACCATCTCGCGGATCAGCACCCCTTCCTTCACCGACTGCTTCGACAGCTCCGCCGCCTTCGCGTAGCCGATGTGCGGCATGAGCGCCGTCGCCAGCGCCGCCGACCGCTCGACCCAATACGCGCACATCTCCTCGTTCGCCTCGATCCCGCGCACCGTCTTCTCGGCGAGCACGGTCGCGGTGCTCGTGAGGATCTGCATCGAGAGCAGGACGTTGTGCGCGATGACGGGCATCATCACGTTCAGCTCGAGCTGCCCGTGCTCGCTCGCGATGGCCACCGTGGCGTCGCACCCCATCACCTGGAAGCACACCTGGTTGACCATCTCGGGGATCGACGGATTGATCTTCCCCGGCATGATCGAGCTCCCCGGCTGCACCGCCGGCAGCTTGATCTCGTCGATCCCGGTGCGCGGGCCCATCACCATCAGGCGCAGGTCGCTCGCGATCTTCGACAGGTCGATCGCCAGCCCGCGCAGCGTGGCGCTGAACGCCGCGGCGTCGCCCATGCTCTGCATGAGCTGGATGCGGTCCTCGCCGACGCGCAGCTCGAGCCCGGTGATCTCCCGCAGGTGCTTGTTCATCAGCTGCGGGTACTCCTTCTCCACGGTCACGCCGGTGCCGACCGCCGAGCCACCGATCCCGAGGTCGCGCAGGTAGTCGGCAGCCTCCTTCACACGGCGGATCGCGCGGTCCATAGAACCGGCGTAGGCCGTGAACTCCTGGCCGAGGCGGATCGGCATCGCGTCCTGCAGGTGCGTGCGGCCGGCCTTGACGATGTGGTCGAACGCGCGCCCCTTCTCCGCCAGCGCGTCGCGCAGCCCCTCGAACGCCGCCACCAGCCCGCCGAGCTGCGACAGCGCGGCCAGCCGGATGTTGGTGGGGATCGTGTCGTTGGTCGACTGCGCCATGTTGACGTGGTCGTTCGGGTGCACGGGCTTGTACTCGCCGCGCGTCCCGCCGAGGAGCTCGTTGGCGCGGTTCGCCAGCACCTCGTTCACGTTCATGTTGTGCGACGTGCCGGCGCCCGCCTGGTAAGGGTCGACGACGAAGTGCTCGTCGTGCTTGCGCGCCAGCACCTCGTCGGCCGCGGCGACGATCGCGTCGGCGGCCTTGGCGTCGAGGCGCCCGGTCTCCTTGTGCGTCAGCGCGGCGGCCTTCTTGATCCAGACCTGCGCCTGCACGAAGGGCCAGAGCGGCTTCAGCCCGCTGATCGGGAAGTTCTGGCGCGCGCGCATGGTCTGCACGCCGTACAGCGCGTCGGCCGGGACGTCGAGCGGGCCGAGGGGGTCCTTCTCGGTGCGGAAAGCCTGGGACATGACGACGGTCGCGTGGAGGTCGCGGGACGGAACAGCGGGAAGGTGGCGGTCGGCGCTCAGCGGTCGCGGGCGGCGGCGACGACGGTGAGCACCAGCGCCGCGCCGGCGGCCAGCATCCCCGCGCCCATCAGCGCGACGGAGACGCCGTGCAGGCGGCCGAACTGGCGCCGCAGCGGGTCGGTGGGCGCGAGCGCCTCGACCGACGGGCCGATCTCGGCGCGCACGCGCTGGATGCGCGGGCCGACGCCGAACTGCGCCGCCGCGCACAGCGCGGCGGCAAGCAGCGGGAGCACGAGGCGGGCGCGCCCGAACGACGGCGCGGCACCCCAGCCGAGCAGCGCCGCAGCGACGCCGAGCGCGAGCCCGGAAACGAAGACGACGGGGAGCACGCGGCCGACGAGCGCGCCCGCCAGCGCCCGCGTCGGGAGCACGGCGAAGGCCGCGGGCGCGACGACGGCCGCCACCAGCGCCGCGGCGCCGATCCAGGCCGCCAGCAACGCGGCGGCGCCGAGCAGGCGACCGGGGGTCGCGAGCGTCGCGCTCATCGTCGTCACCCGCCGCGCACGCGCGCGCCGCCGTTAAGGAACGGGTTCGCCGCGCACTCGCGTCCGACAGTGGTGTGCGGGCCGTGCCCCGGATACGCGATCGTCTCGGGCGGGAGCGCGGCGATGCGCTCGAGCGAGCGGGAGAGCGCGCGCGGGTCCGAGAGCGGCAGGTCGGTCCGTCCCACCGATCCGTAGAACAGGCAGTCGCCCACCAGCGCGACCCCATGCCCGTGGATCACGACGTGCCCCGGCGCGTGCCCAGGGGCGTGCATGACCTCGAACGTCAGCCCGCCGAGGGTGACCCGCTGCCCCTCGGCGAGCGCCGCCGTCGGCGCCGGCTGCGGCTCGAAGTACAACCCGTACATCGCGGCCGCGCGCGGTGCGTGGTCGAACACCGGCTGGTCGAGCGGATGCAGGTAGGTCGGCACGTCCCACACGCGCAGCACGTCGGCCAGCGCGCCGATGTGGTCGAGGTGCGCGTGCGTGAGCCACACCGCCTCGGGGCGCACGTCGGCGGCGCGGATCCACTCGACGAGGCGGTCGCCCTCCGCGCCCGGGTCGACGACCGCGGCGGCGCGCGTCGACGGGTCGACTACCAGGTAGCAGTTCTCCTGGAAGGCGCCGACCGTCTGGACGAGGATCTCGGGGCGGACAGCGGCGGCGACGGTCGACTCGCTCACGCCGGCGTCTCCGCGCCACGCGCGCCGTGCGTCGCGGCGAGCGAGGCGTTGATCTCGGAGACGCCGATGGCGGGCGCGTCGTCCGCGGCGCACACGACCGTCTCCGCGGTCTCGAGCACCGGCGACTCGCCGATGCCGTGGTGCGCGAGGTAGCGCTCGGCCTCGAGCGCGGCCATGCACCCCGTGCCGGCGGAGGTGATGGCCTGGCGGTAGTAGTCGTCGATCACGTCGCCGGCGGCGAAGACGCCGGGACAGGTGGTCGCCGTGCGGCCGGGCGTCGTGACGATGTAGCCGTGCGGCGTCGTCTGCAGCTGCCCCTTGAGGAAGCCGGTGTTGGGCTCGTGCCCGATGGCGACGAACAGGCCGCCCACCGCCATGTCGCGCTCGGCCCCGGTGACGGTGTCGCGCAGCCGCAGCCCGGCGATCTCGGCGTCGCCGAGCACGTCGGCGACCTGCGTGTTCCAGAGCACGCGGATCTTGGGATGCGCGAGCACGCGCGACGCCATCGCTTTGGACGCGCGGAAGGCGTCGCGGCGGTGGATGACGATCACCTCGCTCGCGAACTTGGTGAGGTACATCGCCTCTTCCATCGCCGTGTCGCCGCCGCCGACGACGGCCAGCACCTTGTTGCGGAAGTGCGGGAGCGCGCCGTCGCACACCGCGCACGCGGAGACGCCGCCGCCGAGCTGCGCGAGGCGGAGCTCGTTCGGGAGCCCGATCCACTTGGCCTTCGCGCCGGTGGCGACGATGACGGTGTGCGCCAGCACCGGCTCCGAGTAGTTCGGCACGATGCGGAAGGGGTGCCCGGAGAGGTCGACGTCGCGCACCAGCTCGGAGACCACCTCGACGCCGTAGCGGAGCGCCTGCTCCTTCATCCGCTCCATCAGCGCCTGCCCGCTGATCGGCTCGGGGAAGCCGGGGAAGTTCTCGATGTCGGTGGTCAGCATCAGCTGGCCGCCCGGCAGGTCGGTGCCGACCGGCTCGCCCTCGAAGAGGAGCGGGCGCAGGTTGGCGCGGCCGGCGTAGATCGCGGCGGTCCAGGCCGCGGGGCCGGAGCCGATGATCACCAGCTCGCGCGTCGTCGTGTCGGGGGTCGTGGCCACGGGTGCCTCAGACGGAGTTCGGGGAGCGGGTTCGCGTCCCGTCTTTCGAAATCTCGCCAGCGGGGGAAGTCCGGGGGAGCCGGCGCCGGGCGCTCCTACCCGCGCACGTGGCGACCGCCGTCGACCACGATCGTCTCGCCGGTCACGAAATCGGCCTCGAGCAGGTAGAGCGCTGCCTGGACGACGTCGTCCGCGCTCCCGAGCCGGGCCAGCGGCGTGGTGCGGCGGAGGCGCTCGCCCGACTCCTCGTCCCACCCGGTGGGGAGCATGACCACGCCGGGCGCGATCGCGTTCACCCGGACGCGGGGGGCGAGCGCCCGCGCCAGCCCGCGCGTCATCTGCACCACGCCGGCCTTCGAGATCCCGTGCGGCACGTAGGCGGGCCAGGTCTCGAAGGCGGCGAGGTCGGCGATGTTGACGATCACCCCGCCCCGCTCCCCCATCGCCCGCGCGGCGGCCTGCGCGGCGAAGAATGGGGCGCGCAGGTTCACGGCGAACATCGCGTCCCACGCCTCCTCGGTGACCTCGCCGACGGGGGTGCGCTCCATCACCGCCGCCGAGTTGACCAGCACGTCGAGCGCGCCGAAGTGGGCGGCCGCCGCGTCGACGACGCGCGCCGGCTCGCCGCGCTCGGCCAGGTCGCCGGCGATCGGCAGCCCCTCGCCCCCGGCATCCTCGATGAGCCGGAGCGTTTCGCGCGCCTCGGCCTCCGACGAGCGGTAGTGGACGGCGACGCGCATGCCGCGCCCGCCCAGCGCGACGGCGAGCGCGCGCCCGACGCGGTGACCGGCGCCCGTCACCAGGGCGACTCGTCCGTGCAGCTCCATCGCGCGCCCTCAGCCCCGCGCCGCGTCGGCGCCGGCGCGACGGCGGGCGGCGACGCGCGCGTCCTGCCGCTCGAGCACCGTCAGCGGGACCTGCATCACGCCGAGCTGGCGCGGGTGGTCGGGGACGCCATGCCAGTCGGAGCCGCCGCTGGTGACGAGGCCGAAGTGGTCGGCCAGCGCCTGCAGCCGCGCGCGGTCGTCGGCGTTGTGCACGGGGTGGAGCACCTCCAACCCGTCGAGCCCCGCGGCGACGAGCGGCTCGACGCGGTCGCGCCGCCCCTCGCCCTTCGGATGCGCCCAGACGGCGATCCCCCCGGCCTCGTGCGCCAGACGAATCGCGTCGGCGGCGTCGAGGCGCGGCTTGTCGACGTAGGCCGGGCGCCCGTCGCCGAGGAAGCGGTCGAAGGCCTCGCGCACGTCGCGGGCGCCGCCGGCGGCGACGACCGCGCGCGCCACGTGCGGGCGCCCGACCGCGCCCCCGGCCGCCTCGCGCAGCACGTCGTCGAGCGTCACGGCGACCCCCTGCCCCGCCAGCAGCGTGACCATGCGCTCGGCGCGCGCCACGCGGTCGTCGCGGAAGCGCGCCAGCTCGTCGGCGATGCGGTGCACGTCGACCAGGTGCAGCGCGAGGAGGTGGATCTCGTCGGCGCCGAGGTGGGCGCTCAGCTCGCACCCCGGGACGAGACGCACCCCCGCGGCGGCGGCGGCGGCCTGCGCTTCGGGGACGCCGGCGACGGTGTCGTGGTCGGTGAGCGCGAGCGCGACCAGCCCCGCCGCCCGCGCGGCCGCGACCACCGCGGCCGGCGGCAGGTGCCCATCCGACGCGGTGGAGTGCGCGTGCAGATCGACGAAGGGGCCGGCGGGCGCGGGCGCCGTCACGCGGCGTCGCCCGGGAGTGCGCTGGTGCGGTAGCCGGCTTCGGGCGCGGTCGAGCTGGGCTGCGAGGCGCGCAGCAGTTCGGCCAGCCGCTCGTCGGTCAGCTCGGCCAGCGACTGCTCGCGCGAGCGGGTGCCGAGCGGCGAGTAGCGGGTGACGCGCACCTCGCGGTCGACGCCCTCGCCGGCGACGAAGATCAGCCCAAACTCGTCGAGGTTGTACTGGGTGACGAAGCCCGAGGGAAAGACGCGCCAGCTGCGGCCGTCGACGGTGATGCGGCGGGTGGGCATGGAACGGGGGCGGGTCAGGAGGCGTGCGGGATGCCGACGTAGCGCTCCCACTCGGGCGACGACTCGCCGCCCTCGTGGCGGAAGTCGAGCGACTCGGCGAGCAGCGCGTCCTGCAGGAGGGCGGTGCGGAGCGCGCCCTCGTCGGCGGCCTCCACGAACTCGACGACGCGGGCCGCGGCGTCGTGCCGCTCGAAGGCCCACAGGTGGTAGCCGCACGCGCGCGCGCCCGCCGTCCGCTCGGCGAGGCGGGCGCGGTACGCGTCGCGCCGCTCGCCGGGGACGTCGAGGTAGCGGATGGCGAGCGCGCGCGGCACGGTCAGAGCGCCTGCTCGGGCCAGCTCTCGAGCTGCTTCTTCACGAACGCCATGAACTTGTCGGCGTCGGCGCCGTCGACGATCCGGTGGTCGAACGACATCGAGAAGTAGCTGCACGTGCGGACGGCGATCGTGTCCTCGCCGTCGGGCCCGGTGATCACCTTCGGCCGCTTCTCGATCGCGCCGACGCCCATGATCCCCGACGTCGGGACGGGGATGATCGGCGTCCCCATGAGCGAGCCGAAGACGCCCGGGTTGGTGATGGTGAAGGTCGCGCCCTGCACCTCCTGCGGCTGCAGCTTCTTGCCGCGCGCCCGGTTCGCCAGGTCGTTCAGGCTGCGCGTCAACCCGGTGAGCGAGAGGTCGTCGGCGTTCTTGATGACGGGGACGATGAGCCCCCAGTCGAGCGCGACGGCGATGCCGATGTTGTACTGCTTGCGGTAGACGACCTCGTTCCCGCGCACGGCGGCGTTGAGCACCGGGAACGCCTTGAGGCCGTCGGCGACCGCCTTGATGATGAACGGCAGGTAGGTGAGCTTCTCGCCGGTCGCGCGCTCGAACTCCGCGCGGTGCTTGGCGCGGAGGCGCGCGACGCGCGTCAGGTCGATCTCGAAGAAGCTGGTGACGTGCGCGTTCCAGCGGCGCGAGAGCACCATGTGCTCCGCGGTGAGCTGGCGGATGCGGCTCATCGGCTCGACGACGTCGCCGGGCATCGCCTCGACGGTCGGGGCGTGCAGCTCGCCGAGGGAGGCGCCGGACGACGCGGGCGCGGCCGGGCGCGACGGGGCGGCCGGAGCGCTCGGCGCCGCCGGAGCGCCGGCCGCGGCGGTTGCCGGGACGCCCGCCTCGAGGAACGCCTCGATGTCCTTCTTCGTCACGCGCCCGGCGATCCCGCTCCCCTGCAGCGCGGCGATCTCGATCCCGTGCTCGGCGGCGATCTTCCGCACGAGCGGGGAGCTCTTGGTCCGGACGCGGTCCTCGAAGGAGTCGCCGTTGGCCGCGGGGGCGGCCGGCGCGGCTGCCGGCGTTCCCGCGGTCTGCGGTGCGTTCGCAGGGTTTGGTGCCACGGTCGCCGCGGGTGCATCCTGCTGTTGGGGGGGGGCCCCCGCGGCAGGCGCGCCCGCGGCCGGGGCGCCGATCGGCGCGCTCTTGTCGGTCTCGATGCGCGCGACGATGGTGCCGACGGCGACCGTCTGCCCTTCGGTCACCGACACCTCGGCCAGGACCCCGCCGGTGGGCGCCGGGATCTCGGCGTCCACCTTGTCGGTCGAGATCTCGAAGATCGGCTCGTCGCGCTTCACCTCGTCGCCGACCTTCTTCAGCCAGCGCGACAGCGTCCCCTCGGCGATGGATTCGCCCATCTGGGGCATGATGACGTCTACACGAGCCACGGGATCAACTCCGGTTGGGGTCGGAAATGGTGTCGGACGCGGGCGCGGGGTGCAGCAGCCGCCAGAGCACGAGCGCCGGGAGCGAGAGCGCGCCGGCGAGCGCGCCCCAGCCGGCGTAGACGTGCCAGTCGCAGGTGGGGATCCCGTCGCACGACGGGCCGCGGGTCACCCACTGCGCGATCTTGGAGAGCATCACGCCGACCATCGCGCCGCTCCCCGCCCCCATGGGGAGCATCAGGCAGCCGATGGCGAGGTTGCGCGGGGCGTCGGGGTTGCGCGCCATCGCGGTCAGTAGGCCGCCAGCCGGCGCACGGCGCGCACGACGTCTGCGGTCTGCGGGAGCACGAAGTCCTCGAGCGGCGGCGCGTACGGAAGCGGGATGTCGTGCGCCGTCACGCGCAGCACCGGCGCGTCCAGCCACTCGAAGCACGTCTCGCTGATGCGCGCCGTGATCTCGCCGGCGATCCCGCCGGTGCGCGTGTCCTCGTGCAGCACCAGCACGCGGTTGGTCTTCTTGACCGTCGCGATGATCGCCTCGTCGTCGAGCGGCGCGAGCGTGCGCAGGTCGAGCACCTCGACCGAGAGCCCATCCTCTGCCTGCAGCTGCTCCGCCGCCTCGAGCGCCTTGTGCACGGTGGCGGCGTACGTGATGATCGAGACGTCGGTCCCCTCGCGGGCCAGGCGCGCCTTGCCGATGGGCACCACGTGGTCGCCGGCGGGCATGACGCCCTTCACGCGCCGGTACAGGTACTTGTGCTCGAAGAAGAGCACGCAGTCGTCGTCGCGGACGGCGGCCTTCATGAGCCCCTTCGCGTCCTCGGCGGTCGACGGATAGACGACCTTGAGGCCCGGCGTGTGGACGAACCCGGCCTCGGGGTTTTGCGAGTGGAACGGCCCGCCGCGCACGTAGCCGCCGCTCGGCCCGCGGACGACCATCGGACAGGGGAGGAAGGCGCGGTAGCGCGCGGTCGCCACGTAGTTGGTGAGGATGTCGTAGGCGTTGGCGATGAAGTCGATGAACTGCATTTCGACCACCGGGCGCATCCCCATGTGCGCCGCCCCGGCCGCCGCGCCGACGATCCCGATCTCGCTGATCGGCGTGTCGATCACGCGCTGCTCGCCGAAGCGCGCCAGCAGCCCTTCGGTGACCTTGAAGGCGCCGCCGAACGCGCCGATGTCCTCGCCCAGGCAGAAGACGTTCTCGTCGCGCGCCATCTCCTCGAACAGCGCCTCGCGGATCGCCTCGAGGTAGGTGATCTCGGAGCCGGCGGCCGTCACGCGTCCTCCTGCGCGACCTGCGACTCGGCCTTCGCGTCCGCCTTGTAAACGCCCCACCCGTCGGCGGCACGCTCGCTCGCCGTCACCGCGCCCCCCACGCCCTCGCGGAACCAGAGCGGGCGCTCGGCCGGCGGGTCGGCGTACACGCCCGCCAGCGCGTCGAGCGGCTCGGGGGCGCCCGACGCTTCGGCGGCGTCGGTGGCGGCGTCGACCTCGGCGCGCACGCGCTCGTCGACCGCCGCCAGCTCGGCGGCGTCGAACCCCAGCTCGCCCGTGAGGCGCGCCACGTAGCGGTCGATCGGGTCGTTCTCGGCGGCCCAGCGCTCGATCTCCCCCGCCGGGACGTAGCTCTGGTTGTCGTGCTCCGCGTGCCCCTTGCGGCGGTACGTCATCAGCTCGACGAGCTGCGTCCCGCCCCCGGCGCGCGCCGCGTCGACGGCCGTCCTGGTCACGTCGTAGACGGCCAGCACGTCGTTGCCGTCGGCCTGGTAGCCGGGGATCCCGTAGCCGACCGCCTTGTCGATGAACTGCCGGGCCAGCGTCTGCTTGTGCGTCGGCGTCGAGTAGGCGTAGCCGTTGTTCTCGACCACCACCACCAGCGGGCAGCGCTGCACGGCGGCGAAATTGATCCCCTCGTGGAACGCCCCCGTGGAGGTCGCGCCGTCGCCGACGTAGACGAGCCCCACGCGGTCCTCGCCGCGCATCTTGAACGAGAGCGTCACGCCGGTCATCACCGGCACCATGTCGCCGAGCGGAGAGATCTGGCCGAGGAAGCCACGCGTGACCTCGGCGGCGCCGACGTCGCCGAAGTGGATGTTCAGCTCGCGCCCGCGGGTCGGGCTATCCCCCTTGGCCATATACTGCTTGAGCACCTCGACGGGCGTCGCGCCCTTCACCAGCATCGCGCCGAGGTTGCGGATGAGCGGAGACATGACGTCGCGCCGCTCGAGGGCGTAGCAGCTCCCGACGGCGTCGGCCTCCTGCCCGAGCGAGCGGAAGAGCCCACCGACGACCTTGGTCTGCCGGTAGAGCGCGACCAGCCGCTCCTCCAGGGTGCGCGTGAGGCGCATCCAGTAGTACAGCTCGAGCTTTTGGTCGCGCGTCAGCCGGTCGCTCGGCCGCGCGGCCGCGCCCTGCTGCTCCTTCCGCGCGGTGCGGGTAGCCATCAGTACCCCGCCTCCATGGCGTGGCGGCGGTCGACCTGCCGGTGCAGCGCGACGAAGAACTTCTTCACGTTCTTGTCGAGGCGGCTTTCCCCCACCTGGTCGGTGTTGGCCTCGACGAAGGTGTAGTGCCCGCCCTCCATCCTCACCGAGAGCTGCATGGTGCCGAGCTCGCCCGCGAAGCCCCGCGTGCGCGCGGCGCTCGCGGTCGTCGTGAGGCCGAGGGCGGGGAAGAACTCGTCGGCGAGCTGCATGACGGCGTCGGGGGCGACGCTCGTGCGGTGGAAGTGGCGCATGCGGTTACTTGAAGGGGCGCTCGCTGAGCGGGCGCGCGGCGGCGACCGTCTGCACCATGTCGTCGACCGGCTTCTCGATCGCGGAGAGCGAGTCGCGGCGGAAGCGCAGGTTCCACTTCCAGTCGCCCGCCGTCACGAAGGTGATCCGGGCGGTGTACGTGCCCGCCTCGGGCGCCGGGGTGAACGAATCATATCGGTTCACGCGGTCCTCGCTGGTCGCGAACACCTGCCCCTCGCCCCCCTCGATCGGCTGCCGCGTCTCGCGGTCGAGCACGACCACGCGGAAGATCGTCGGCTCGCTGGCGTGCGGCGGCGTCGGGTCCATGGTGACCCGGAACTCGAAGCTCGGCGTCCACGCCCGGGTGGACGGCGGCTCGGCGGGGCCGCACGCCGCGACGGCGCCGGCCAGCAGCGCGAGCGTGCCGCGACGCACGACCCCGCGGGCCATCACGCGTAGTACTCCAGGCCGAGGTGGGTGATCTGCTCCTCGCCCATCAGGTGGCGCAGCGTGTTCTTGAGCTTCGTCTGCTGGATGAACAGGTCGTGCTCGGGCTGCAGGCCGGGCGCGGTCATCGGGCTCTTGTAGTAGAAGGAGAGCCACTCCTGGATCCCCTTCATCCCGGCGCGCTGCGCGAAGTCGCTGAACAGCGCCAGGTCGAGCACCAGCGGCGCGGCCAGGATCGAGTCGCGGCAGAGGAAGTTGACCTTGATCTGCATCGGGTAGCCCATCCACCCGACGATGTCGATGTTGTCCCACCCTTCTTTGTTGTCGCCGCGCGGGGGGTAGTAGTTGATGCGGACGACGTGGCTGAAGCCCTCGTACAGGTCGGGGTACTTGTCGGGCTGCAGGATGGTGTGCAGCACCGAGAGCTTCGACTCCTCCTTGGTCTTGAACGACGCCGGGTCGTCGAGCACCTCGCCGTCGCGGTTGCCGAGGATGTTGGTCGAGTACCACCCCGCCAGGCCGAGCATGCGCGCCTTCATCCCCGGCGCGATCACGGTCTTCATCCAGGTCTGGCCGGTCTTGAAGTCCTTCCCCGAGACCGCGACCCCCTTCTGGTTCGCCAGCTCGAGCAGCGCCGGGACGTCGGTGGTCAGGTTCGGGGCGCCATTGGCGAAGGCGCACCCCTCCATGATCGCCGCGTAGGCGTAGAGCATCGACGGCGCGATGGCCTCGTCGTTGGCGTCGAGCGCCTTCTCGAACGCGCCGACGGTCGCGTGCTGCGGGCCGGCCTTGATGTAGATCTCGGTCGAGGCGCACCACACGAGCACGACGCGGTCGCACCCGTTCTCCTGCTTGAAGCGGCGGATGTCCTCGCGCAGCGCCTCGGCCTGCTGGCGCTTGGAGCCCTGCTTGACGTTCGTGCCGTTGATGCGGGTGACGTACTTGTTCTCGAACGCCGCCGGCATCGGCCTGATGCCGCTCAGGAAGTCCTTGATCGGCTCCAGGTCGCGCTCCTCGAGCACCCCGGCCTTCTTGGCCGCCGTGTACGCGTCGTCGGGGATCGGGTCCCAGGCGCCGAACACCAGGTCGCCGAGTTCCGCCAGCGGGACGAACTCCTTGATCAGCGGCGACCGGTTGTCGGTGCGCTTGCCGAGGCGGATCGTCGCCATCTGCGTGAGCGAGCCGATGGGCTTGGAGAGCCCGCGGCGCACGCTCTCGACGCCGGCGATGAAGGTCGTCGCCACGGCGCCGAGGCCGGGGGTGAGGATGCCGAGCTTGCCGGCGGCCGGCGCGATGGCCGTCCGGCGGTCCTGCGCGGTCGAGGGACCGGTCACGGGGGAAGTTCTCCGGGGAGTGATCAGGAAGGGGCGCCCGGGGCGCGGACCCCGGCGGCTTGCGGCGGCGCACCGGCCGCCGAGCCGTCGGGGTGGTCGATCGCCCGCGTCACGCGGTGGACGTAGGCGATGCGTTGGACCGCGGTGACCCAGGCCGTGACCGTCAGCAGCGTCACGATGAGCATGAGGACCCACCCGTCGAGGGCGAGCCCGAAGAACGCCTGCGGCGCGGAGAGCAGCACCACCCGCTCGGGGCGCTGCATCAGGCCGACCTTGGCGTCGATCCCGAGCGACTCGGCGCGCGCGCGGGTGTAGGAGGTCAGGAAGGTGCCGATGATCCCGAACAGCGTGACGACCACCATCGGCGTCCCGGCCCAGGGCGGCACGCCGCTCAGGACGTCGTTGCGGGCGAAGAAGATCGCCAGCCCGCCGAGCACCGCGCCGTCGGCCACGCGGTCGAGCGTCGAGTCGTAGAAGGCGCCGAAGACGGTCGACTTGCCGCTCGCACGCGCGACCTTGCCGTCCAACACGTCGAAGCACGCCGTCAACCCGAGGAACCACCCGGCCGCGCGGATGTGGCCCGTCGCGTAGATCGCCCCGCCCACCACGTACGTCAGCGTGCCGACGGTGGTGATCGTGTTCGGGCCGACGTCGTGGCGGACGAGCCAGGCGGCGATTGGATCAACGATCCGGAGGTAACCGGCTTTGATCCAATCCCAGAGACGCTGCATGCGGGGAGGGGCGGGCGCACATAGGGACCGGCCCGCCCCGCGCCCCGGCCGGGCCGGCGGAGCCGGCGCGGCGCGACGGCGCGAGGCGGGCGCGGACGCACGACGGGCCGAAGCGGAACACTTCGGCCCGGAAAGCTATCGGCGCGCCGGGGGAGGAATCAACGGCCGCCCGTCAGGGCACGCGCCACGCCACGCCGCGCCCGAGCACCACGTTCTCGCGCGAGTAGTTGGCCGAGCCGTCGACCGGCGCCGCGCGCAGCGTCACCGAGGTGCCGGCCGCGACGCCGCGCACGGCGATCGACTCGGTGGTGCGGCCGGCGACCTGGCGGAGGAAGATCTCGGAGCCGCTGGAGACGCGGGCGTACACGTTCACCGCCTGCGCCAGGTTGTTGGTGAAGTCGATGCTGCTCTCGGCGGCCGGGGCCTCGCCGGTGGTGACCTGCACCGCGCGCGGACCGCACGCCGCGAGGGGCCCGCCGGCCAGGCAGAGCGCGGCGGCGAGCAGCGGAAGCGGACGGCGCGCGGGCCGCGTCGGACGCTGGGGCATGCGAACCTCGATGGAGCGGGTGGAGGGCGGATCGTGCGGCGGGCCCAGGGGTGCAAGACACATGCACGGCGGGCGGCGCGCAGACAGGCCACGCGCCCAGCGGTATCATTCTCCGGCTCGCCCGCCCGGGTTTCCCCGCACCCCGCTCGATGTCGACGTCGATGCCTTCTGCCCGCCGCGCGGCCGCCGCGCTCCTCGCCGCCCTGGCGCCCCTCGCCGCCGGGTGTGCCCGGTCGGCGGCCGTGTCCCCCGCCCCACGACCGGCCGGAGCCCTTCCCGCCGCCCCGACCGCCGGCGCCTTCACCCGCGCCCTGACCGACGCCGAGCGGGCGTGGGTCGATCGGACGCTGGCCGCCCTTCCGCTGCGCGACCGGGTGGCGCAGCTGGTGACCGTCTGGGTGCTGGGCGATTACGTGAACGCGGAGGACCCGACCTTCGTGCGGGTACGCGACTGGATCACCCGGGAGCGCGTCGGCGGGGTGATCATGTCGCTCGGCTCGCCGCTCGAGGTCGCGGCCAAAGTCAACTCGATGCAGCGGCTGGCGCTCGCCCAGCCGGCCCGGATCCCGCTGCTCGTCTCGAGCGACCTGGAGCCGGGCCTGGGCCGCTTCGAGGGGGGGACCTTCCTCCCGGTGAACCAGTCGTGGCTGAGCGCCGGCACCGCCACCGTGCTGCCGACCAACATGGCCGTCGGCGCCTCGGGGCGGCCCGAGGACGCGCGGGCGGCGGGGGGGATCGTCGGCCGCGAGGCGCGGGCGGCCGGCATCCACGTGGTGTTCGCACCCGTGGTGGACGTCAACAACAACCCGGCGAATCCGGTCATCAACGTCCGCTCGTTCGGCGAGGACGCGGCCGCGGTCGCGCAGCTGTCGGCGGCGTTCGTGACGGGGCTGCAGGGGGAGGGGGTGGCCGGAGTAGCCAAGCACTTCCCCGGACACGGCGACACCGACACCGACTCGCACAACGCGCTCCCCGTCGTGCAGTCCGACCTGGCGCGCTTCTCGGCGGTCGAGCTGGTCCCCTTCCGCGCCGCCGTGCGGGCCGGGGTGCAGGGGGTGATGAGCGCCCACATCGCGCTCCCCGCCATCCAGGGAGACGGGACGACGCCGGCGACGCTGGCGCCGCGCGTGATGACCGGGCTGCTGCGCGACTCGCTCGGCTTCCGCGGCACGGTGTTCACGGACGCCATGACGATGGAGGGGGTCGGCCAGGGCTACCCGATCGAGCGCAGCTGCCCGCTGGCCGTGCAGGCCGGGAACGACGTGCTGCTGATGCCGAGCGACGTGGCCCGGTGCGTCGACGCGGTGACGGCGGCGGTCGGGCGCGGCGAGATCGCGCCGGCGCGCGTCGAGGCGTCGGTGCGGCGCGTGCTCGAACTGAAGGTGCGCACGGGCGCCGTCGCGCGACCGATCGTCGACCTCGAGGCGCTGCGCCAGACCGTCGGCGCGCCGGCGCACTGGGCGACGGCGCGCGAGATCGCGTCGCGGGGCGTCACGCTGCTGCGCGACAGCGCGGGGCTGGTGCCGATGGCCGGGAACCCGACGGTGACCGCCGTCGTGTACGCGCCCGAGACCGAGGCCGTGGCCGGTCTGTCGTTCGTGAACGAGCTGCGCACCGGCGCCCGCGTCGAGCGCGACGTACGCATCTCACCGCGTTCGTCGGTTGCGGCGCTCGACTCGCTGGCCGCGCAGGCGGCGGCGAGCGACCGGATCGTCGTCATGACGTACACGCGCACGCTCGAGGGCTCGGGGCGCCTCGCGATCCCGGCACACGTCAACGCGTGGATCGACGGGCTGGCGGCGACGGGGAAGCTGGTCGTCGTCGCCGGCGGCAATCCGTACGTCATCAAGCAGTTCCCGCGCGTCGGCACGTACCTCGTGACCTACGGGCGCGGCGATGCGTTGGAGCGGGCGGCGGCGCGGGCGGTGCTGGGGCGCGCGCCGATCTCGGGCAAGGCGCCGGTGACGCTCCCCGGCTTCTTCGCGCGCGGCGACGGGATCGTGCGGGGGGCGGCGCAGTGAGGCGCGCGGTCACGGCGGCCGGCGCCGCGCTCTCGCTGCTCGCCGCCGCGCGCCCGGCGGCGTCGCAGCCCGCGGCCACGCGCGTCACCAAGGAGGTGCCCGCGACGCGCGCGGCGCTCGCCGACCCGGCCGCGCGCCAGGCGGTACTCGATGCCATGCGGTCGGTGCTCGACCGCGCGCTGGCCGACAGCGCCTTCCCGGGCGCCTATGCCGTGGTCGGCGACGCCTCGGGCACGACCGTCGAGCACGGGGTCGGGCGCCTCGACGTCGTCGCCGACGCGCCGGCGCCGGACGCGCGCACCCTTTGGGACCTCGCCTCGCTCAGCAAGGTCGTGGGGACGACGTCGGCCGTGCTGCAGCTCGTCGGCGAGGGGCGGATCGACCCGGACGCGCCGGTGCAGCGCTACCTTCCTGACTGGACGGGGCCCGGGAAGGAGCGCGTCCTGGTGCGCCACCTCCTCGCCCACGCCTCGGGGCTCCCCGCCTGGCGCCCGCTCTACAAGGAAGCGACCTCCCCCGAGTCGGCGATGGCGCTGGTGCTGGCCACCCAGCCCGACGGCGCGCCGGGCGAGAAGTATCTGTACTCGGACCTCAACTTCATCCTGCTCGGCGAGGCGGTGCGCCGCGTCTCTGGGCGCCCGCTCGACGCGTACCTCGCCGAGCGCGTGTTCGGCCCGCTCGGGATGCGCGACACGCGCTACCGCCCGCCGGCCTCCGAGCTGGCGCGCACCGCGCCCACCGAGTTCGACCCGTGGCGACAGCGCAAGGTGCACGGCGAGGTGCACGACGAGAACGCCTTCGCGCTCGGCGGCGTGGCCGGCCACGCGGGGCTGTTCAGCACCGCCGCCGACCTGTCGCGCTTCGCCCGCGCCTACCTGAACGGGGGGGTGCTCGACGGACGCCGCGTCTTCGACGCGGCCACGCTGGCGCGCTTCACGCGCGTGGCCGACAGCGCCGTCTCGCGGCGCGCGCTCGGCTGGGAGGCGCCGACCGGGGGGAACTCGGCCGGCCACTACCTGTCGCCGCGCGCCGTCGGGCACACCGGCTTCACCGGCACGTCGCTCTGGATGGACCCGGAGCGCGGCGTCTACGTCCTGCTGCTCACCAACCGCGTGAACCCGACGCGGCAGAACCCGCGCGTCGGCGCCGTGCGCGTCGGCCTGGCCGACGCCGCCATGCGCGCGCTCGGCGCCCGGCCGGCGTTCCCCCTCCCCTCCTCCCCCGCCGCTTCACGATGAACCGCTTCACCGCCGCCGATTGGGCGATCGTCCTCGGCTACTTCCTGCTCACCGCGGGCATCGGCTTCCTGTACACCCGGCGCGCGGGGGCGAGCACGAGCGAGTTCTTCATCGGCGGGCGCAACGTGCCGTGGTGGCTGGCCGGGGTGTCGATGGTCGCGACGACGTTCGCCGCCGACACGCCGCTGGCCGTCACCGAGCTGGTCGCCAAGTACGGCGTCGCCGGCAACTGGCTGTGGTGGAACATGGTGATGAGCGGGATCCTCACCGTGTTCTTCTTCGCGCGCCTGTGGCGCCGCGCCAACGTCATGACCGACGTGGAGCTGGCGGAGGTGCGCTACGGCGGGCGCCCGGCGGCCGTGCTGCGCGGGTTCCGCGCGGTCTACCTGGCCGTCCCGATCAACCTGATCGTGCTCGGGTGGGTGAACAAGGCGATGATCACCATCCTCTCGGTCTCGCTCGGGATCGACCCGCTCCTCGCGGTGGGGATCTGCTTCGTCGTCACCGTGGCCTACTCGGCCGCCGCCGGGCTGTGGGCCGTGCTGTGGACGGACTTCGTGCAGTTCGGGATCATGATGACGGCGGTCATCGTACTCGCCGTCTTCGCTGTGGACCACGTCGGCGGCATGGAGGCGCTCAAGACGCAGGCGACGGCCCGTTTCGCCGGCGGCACCGACCCGCTGTCGGTGCTGCCCGTGCAGCTCGGCGGGGGCGGGATCAGCGGGTACGTCTTCATGCCGCTGCTGACGCTGTTCGTCTTCCTGGCCGTCCAGTGGTGGGCGGCGTGGTACCCGGGCGCCGAACCGGGCGGGGGCGGCTACGTGGCGCAGCGCATCTTCTCGGCCCGGACGGAGCGCGACGGCGTGCTGGCGACGCTCTTCTTCCAGGTGGCGCACTACGCGCTCCGCCCCTGGCCGTGGATCGTGACCGCGCTCGCGACCACGATCATGTACCCTGACCTGGGCCCCGACGAGAAGGGGAAGGGCTACGTCCTGGCGTACATGGACCTGCTCCCGTCGCCCTGGAAGGGGCTGATGCTGGCGGGGTTCGCGGCGGCCTACATGTCGACGGTGGCGACGCAGCTCAACTGGGGGGCGTCGTACCTCGTCAACGACGTCTACCGACGCTTCATGCGGCCGGACGCGTCGGAGCGCCGCCTCGTCAACGTCGGGCGGGTGTCGACCGTGCTCCTCTTCCTCGCGTCGATCGTCGTGTCGTGGCAGCTGGACACGATCGCGGGCGCCTGGCAGCTGCTGATCGCGATCGGCGCCGGCACCGGGCTGGTGCTGATCCTCCGCTGGTACTGGTGGCGGATCAACGCCTGGAGCGAGATCAGCGCGATGGCCGCCTCGTTCGTCGTGTCGCTGATCGCGACGCGGTTCATCCCGCCGATGTTCCCGAAGCCGGCCGACCCGCGCATCGCCGAAGATCCGCGCGGCGCGTCGATGGTACTCGTGGTGACGGTCGCGGTGAGCACGCTGGTGTGGGTCACGACAACCTTCCTGACGAAGCCCGAGTCGGATCGGGTGCTCCAGGACTTCTACCGGCGCGTGCGCCCGGGCGGGCCGGGGTGGGTGCGCGTGAGCTCCGCCCTCGGCTACGGGCGCGAGCCGATTCCCGACGGCGCGCTCGCGTGGACGAACTGGGTGGCAGGGGTCGTCGCCGTGTACGCCTCGCTCTTCGGCATCGGCAAGGTCGTCTTCGGCGACACGGGGCTCGGGCTGGCGATGCTCGGCGTGGCGGCGGTGGCCTTCGCCTGGATCGCGCGCTCCTTCCGCACCGACCGGACGCAGCCCGCCCCGGCGGGCGGACGCGTCTCCGAGGCCTACGTCGGCGACTGAGCCGACGCGGCGGGGGGCGGCGTGGCGCCCGCGCGACTCACCGCGGGCGCCGTCGGTGCCGCCTCGCCGTCGCAGGACAGCCCGAGCTGCTTCTGCGCGAACGGCTCGAGCTGCCCCACGTAGTCGAGATACTGCTTGGCCGCGTCGGGGGCGAGCTCCTGCCCCGCTTCCAGCCCGGCGCGGGCGACGGCGACGGTCTGCGCCCCCTCGCGCGCCAGCGCGCAGCTGAGCGCGCGGTCCTTCTCCAGCGGCGCCTCGCGCAGCGCCGCGCTGGCCACCTGCAGCGCCGCGGTGCCGCGCAGGAACTTGGACTGCGGCGAGCTGCGCACGCTGTCCGCCAGGTCGAAGAAGCGGAGCGCGCGTGCGAAGTCGCCGCGCGCCTTGGTCTGCCCGGCCGCGCGCAGGAGCGCGTTCCCCTTGGCGAGGACGAACTGCGCGACGAGCGTCGAGTCCTCGCCGCGCGCCAGCGCGCGCTCGACGGCCACCAGCGCGCTGTCGGGCCGGCCGAGGTCGAACTCGGCCTGCGCCAGCGTGAGCAGCCCCTGCGGCAACGAGGAGTCGGCCTCCAGCGCCCGACGCGTCGCCTCGGCGGCGTCGGCCAGCCGCCCCGCGGCGCGGGCGTCGCGGGCGGCGAGCGTGTTCAGCTCCGCGCTCTTCGGGAAGAGCGCCAGCCCGCGCGGGAGCACGCTGTCGCTCTCGCTGCGCACGAGCTCCGCGTACAGGGCGTAGAGTCGCCCGTCCTTGGGAAAGCGCGAGACCGCCCGCGCGGCCAGCTCGACGGCCCGCAGCCCGCCGCCGTTCGCCCGGTGGGCCGAGGCCAGCCGGAGGTAGAAGGTGGAGTCGCGGACGGCGGCCGTGTCCTTCTCCAGCAGCATCTCGCCGCTCTCGATGGCGCGCGGCCAGCTCCGGTTCTCGAACGCCACCCGCCAGCGAAGGCGCTGCAGCTCCATCACGTCCTTGTGCTCGGCGGCCGCGGCGGCGATCACCGGCTCGGCGCGGCGGGCGTTCCCCCCTTCGAGCAGGCCGAGCACCCCCTGGGCGATCAGCGTGGGGCTGAGCGAGTCGGTGGCGATCAGCCGGACCCACATGGTCGCCGCCTCGTCGCGCCGCTTGAGCGCGTCGAGCGCCCGCGCCGCCGCCTCGAGCCCCTGGCGGCTGAGCGAGTCGATGGCGAGCAGCTCGCGCGACTCGGCGAGCAGGTCGCCCGCCGGCGCCCCGGCCACGCGCATCGCCGACACCAGGCAGGCGCGGACGAAGGCGCCGCGCCCGAACGCCTGGATGCCGGCGCGCGCCGCCTCGACGGCCTGCGCCGGGCGGTTCTCGAACAGGGCGTTGGCGCAGCGGCGCTGGTGGACGAGCTGGGCGCGCGACGCGGACACCGCGCGGGCGAACTGGTCGGCGGCGGCCTCGAGGCGCGGGCCGCTGGCCGTGATCGGCTGGCGGGTCCCCCGGTCGCGCAGCAGGCGCAGCTCGCCGGTGAGCTGCACCACGCCGCCGCGCCGCGCCACCCGCCCCATCAGGTACTCGTCGGCGCGCGCCTGCCGCACGATGGTCTCGACCACCCCGGCCGGGTAGGTGGTGTCGAGGGTGAAGGTCAGGTCGGGGATGCGCCGGCGGGCGTCGCCCAGGTCGATGATCTCGGCGTCGCGCCCCTGGATCAGCTTTCCGACGCGGTCGCGGAGCTCGCCGGCGGCCTCGCGCCCGAGCTTGAGGTTCGCGCCCGCGTCGGGCTCGAAGGTGGCGACGTAGAGCCCCTGCCGGGTGAACTCGCGCGCCTGGGCGCGCGCGGCGTCGGGGGCGCCGGCCAGCAGCAGGGCGCCCGCGATCGCGGCGGGAGCCAGGACGCTGGTGCGGGGTAGGAACATGCGGAGACGATCGGGTGCGGAGACGCGGGATTACGGAACAGATGTCCTCGCCGTTGGAGGGTATCGACGCCGACGCCGTCGGGCCACCGGCACGTTTCGTCCCGAACCGAGCGTTCACGGCGTCGGGCGGGCGCCGCTGCGCTTGAGCCCCCCGCACGCCGACTGTAGACTTGACGCAGCGCCGGCGCGCGCGACGCGCCGCACCCTTTAGGAGAACCCCGATGACCATCTCCTCGCAGCCCGAGCTCCTGCTCGCGGTCTCCCCGGTCGCCGCGACCGAGGTGAAGAAGTTCATGGACGCCGAGGGCGTGTCGTACGACCAGGGCGGGCTCCGTGTGTCCGTCCAGCCCGGCGGCTGCAGCGGCTTCAAGTACGGCCTCTTGATCGAGGACCAGCCGGCCGAGGACGACCTCGTGCTCCAGCAGGAGGGGTTCAAGGTCTTCATCGACCCTTTCTCGGCGCAGTACATCAACGGCGTCCAGATCGACTACGTGACGTCGATGCAGGGCTCCGGCTTCACCTTCAAGAATCCGAACGCGACGGGCGGCTGCGGCTGCGGCAGCTCGTTCTCGGCCTGACCCCCGACCCTCCCTGATGCAACCCACCGTGTCTGGCGTCCGCCCGGACGCCGGCGGTGCGACGCAGGCCCGCGGCTCCTCGAGTCGCGGGCCTTCGCACGTCGCCGCCGGCGCCGGCCCCGAGCGCATCCGCACCGTCGTCGTGGACGAGCACGACGGCATCGCCCGCCTGGTCGCCGCGCGCATCGCCGCGGTCGTCCGCGAGAAGCAGGCGCGCGGCGAGCGGGCCGTCCTCGGCCTGGCGACCGGCTCGACGCCGATCGGCGTGTACCGCGAGCTGATCCGGCTGCACCGCGAGGAGGGGCTCTCGTTCCGCAACGTCACCACGTTCAACCTGGACGAGTACTACCCGATGCAGCGCGACAGCATCCACTCGTACCACCGGTACATGTGGGAGAACCTGTTCGCGCACATCGACGTCCCGCCCGACCAGGTGCACATCCCCGACGGCACGCTGCCGCGCGACCGGGTCGAGGACGCGTGCGCCGCGTACGAGGCCGCGATCCTGGCGGCCGGCGGGATCGACTTCCAGCTGCTCGGGATCGGCAAGACGGGGCACATCGGCTTCAACGAGCCGGGCTCCGGCGTCGACAGCCGCACGCGCCTGGTGCACCTGGACGCGGTGACCCGCACGGACGCCGCCGCCGACTTCTTCGGCGAGGAGAACGTCCCGCGCGAGGCGCTGACGATGGGCGTGGCGACGATCCTCGACGCCCGCGAGATCGCGATCCTGGCCACCGGCGAGCACAAGGCGGGGATCGTGCGCCGCGCCGTGGAGGGGGAGGTCGACATCGAGGTCGCCGCCACCTTCCTGCAGCGGCACCCGAACACGACCTTCTACGTCGACGAGGCGGCGGCCGCGGAGCTGACGCGCGTCGCCACCCCCTGGCTGCTCGACGAGGTCGAGTGGACGCAGACGTTGATGATCAAGGCGGTGGTCTGGCTCTCGCTCGCCACCGGGAAGGGGATCCTCAAGCTCACCCAGCGCGACTACGCCGACCACCGCATGTCGTCGCTGGTGGCGCGGTGGGGGACGCCGGGCGCCGTGAACGGCGAGGTGTTCAACCTCCTCGGCGCCAAGATCCGCGGCAAGAGCAAGCTGCCGCGCGGGCTCAAGATCGTCTGCTTCTCGCCGCACCCGGACGACGACGTGATCTCGATGGGCGGGATCCTGTACAAGCTGGTGCAGAACGGGAACGACATCACGGTCGCGTACATGACGAGCGGCAACATCGCCGTCTTCGACCACGACGTGCGCCGCTTCGTCGACTTCATGGAGCGCCTCGACCGCGAGCGCCACGTCGGCGGCGAGTCGCTGCGCGACTTCGCGGGGCGCGTGCGCGACAGCCTGGCGCGGAAGCACGCGGGGGACGTCGACATCCCCGAGGTGCAGGACGTCAAGCGCGTGATCCGCGAGGCGGAGGCGGTGAGCGGGATCGAGGTGATGGGGCTGACGAAGGGGAACGCCCGCTTCCTCAACCTCCCGTTCTACCAGACCGGCAAAGTGCGCAAGGACCCGATCGGCCCCGCCGACGTGGCGATCGTGCGCGCGCTGCTCGAGGAGCGGCGCCCCGACATGATCCTCGTCGCCGGCGACCTGTCGGACCCGCACGGGACGCACCGCATGTGCAAGGAGGCGATCGACCGCGCGCTCGACGAGATCCGGGACGCGGGCGGGAAGCTCCCCGAGGTCTGGTTGTATCGGGGCGCGTGGCAGGAGTGGCCGGTGACCGAGGCGACCTGGCTGGTGCCGATGTCGCAGGAGGAGCTGAAGATCAAGATCCAGGCGATCTTCAAGCACCAGTCGCAGAAGGACTCGGCCCCCTTCCCCGGGCAGGACGAGCGCGAGTTCTGGCAGCGCGTCGATCAGCGCAACAAGGAGACGGCGGCGACGCTCGACCGGCTCGGGCTGGCGGAGTACTTCGCCATGGAAGCGTACGTGGTCGCATGACGGGTCGCTTCACCCTCCTCGACCTCGGCGTCCTCGTTCTGTACCTCGTCGGGACGACGCTGCTGGGCGTCTGGCTGGGCCGCGGGCAGAAGGACGCCCGCGACTACTTCGTGGCCAGCCGCGCAATTCCGTGGTGGGCGATCCTGTTCTCGGTGGTGGCCACCGAGACCAGCGCCCTGACGTTCATCAGCATCCCGGGGCTGGCGTACCTCACCGACTTCAGCTTCCTGCAGATCGCCGTCGGGTACCTGCTCGGCCGCCTGGTGATCGCGTACACGCTCCTCCCGCGCTACTACGAGGGGGAGCTGGTCACCGCCTACGCGATGCTGGAGCGGCGGTTCGGGCTGGCGACGCGACGCGTGGCGTCGATCACGTTCATGGTCACGCGCGCCTTCGGCGACTCGGTGCGCGTCTTCGCCACGGCGATCCCGATCGCGCTGATCATCGGGCCGATCGTGCCGGGCCCGTACGTCACCCCGCTCTCGATCCTGATCCTCGGCGCCTTCACGCTGGTCTACACCTACCACGGCGGGATGCGCGCGGTGGTGTGGACGGACGTGCTGCAGACGGGGATCTACGTGCTGGGCGGCGTGGCGGCGCTCTACCTGATCGGGCGCGGCGTGCCCGGGGGGTGGGGCGAGGTGTTCGACGCCGCGGGCGCCGCCGGGAAGCTCCGGCTGATCGACAGCTACACGGGGGTCGACCGCCCGCACACGCTGTGGGCGGGGCTGCTCGGCGGCGCGTTCCTCTCGATGGCGTCGCACGGCGCCGACCAGCTGATCGTGCAGCGGCTGCTGGCCTCCGCCAACCTGCGCGACGCCCGCCTGTCGCTGATCGGGAGCGGCGTGGTGGTGATCGCGCAGTTCGCGCTCTTCCTGCTGATCGGCGTCGGGCTCTGGCGGTTCTACGGCGGGCAGGAGTTCCCGAGCGCGGACGCGATCTTCCCGAAGTTCATCGTCGAGGTGATGCCGCCCGGGCTCACCGGGCTCGTGATCGCCGCGATCCTGGCCGCCGCCATGAGCACGGTGAGTGGGGCGCTGAACTCGCTGGCGGCGGCGACCACGCACGACATCTACCTGCCGCTCACCGGCCGCCGGGCCGACGACCCGGGGCTGCTGCGCACCAGCCGGATGTTCACGCTGCTGTGGGCGGCCGTCCTGATCGGCGGCGCGATGCTCTACCCGAACGACCCGCGGCGGCCGGTGGTCGTGGTCGCCCTGCAGGTGGCGTCGTTCACGTACGGCGGGCTGCTCGGCGGATTCTTCCTCGCGCTCCTCTGGCGCCGCGCGGTGCAGCGCGACGCGATCACGGGGATGCTCGTCGGCATCGCGACGATGACGGTGATCGTCTTCGCCAAGTCGATCAGCGCCTGGGCGCCCGCCCTCGCGCCGACGCTGGCGCCGGTGGCCGCGATCGCGTGGCCGTGGTACGTGCTGATCGGGACGACCATCACCGTGGGGGTGGGCGTCCTCTCGTCGCTGACGCACCCGATGCCGTCGGCCGACCCGCAGGCGCGGGCGCGCAAGGCGGCGGCGTGAGCGTGATCGTGGTGGGGGTGGACGGCGGCGGCTCGAAGACGCGCGTCGTCGTCGCCGACGAGACCGGGCGCGCGCTCGGCACGGTCGAGGGCCCGGCGTCGGCGGTGCGTCCGGGGGCGGTGGAGCACTCGGCGGACGTGATCGCCGCCTGCGTGCGCGACGCGCTGGCGCACGCCGGGATGGAGCACGTCGCCCCCAAGGTGCTCTACGTCGGCGTGGCCGGCGTGGGGCGCGAGCCCGAGCGCGAGGCGCTCTGGCAGGCGCTCGTGGCGCGCGAGGCGGCGGAGGACGTGGCCGTGCACGCCGACGCGATGATCGCCCTCGACGACGCCTTCGGCGAGGGCGCGGGGGTGCTGCTGATCGCGGGCACGGGCTCGGTCGCGTTCGGCCGCGGCCCCGACGGCGCGTTCCGCCGGTGCGGCGGGTGGGGCCCGGTGCTCGGCGACGAGGGGAGCGGCGCCTGGATCGGGCGGCGGGCGTTGAACGTCGCCACCGCCTCGGCCGACGGGCGCGAGCCCGAGACGGCGCTCACCGACGCGCTGCTGACGGCGATCGAGGCCGACGACCCGGCGGCGCTGATTCCGTGGGCGGCCGGCGCGACCCCGGCGCAGCTGGCGCAGCTCGCGCCGGTGGTCTTCCGCGTCGCGGCGGCCGGCGACCTGCGGGCGAACACCCTGCTCTCGCTGGCGGTCGAGGAGCTGGTGCTGCACGTGCGCACCCTGGCCCGCACGCTGTTCGTCGACGAGCGGGCCGCGATCCCCGTCGCGCTGGCCGGCGGGCTGCTGTCGCGCGGCGCGCCGCTGCGCAAGCGCCTGGAGCACCGACTGCGCGCCGCCGTGCCCGGCGCCCAACTGCGCGCCGAGGACGTCGACCCGGCGCGCGGGGCGGTGCGCGGCGCGCTGCGGCTGCTGGGCGTCGAGCTCTGAGGCGCCGCGCGCGACGCACGCGCGCGGCTGAGCTTGACCCAATGGTTGGGACCCGTATCGTCTAGGGCCCGGACCCGGGCATGTCGTGGGGACTTCTACGCGGAGATCCACCATGTCGTCCAGCGCACGTCTCGTTCAACGCTCGGCCGTACTCGTCGCCCTCGCGGCCGCGCTCGGCGCGCCGGCGGGGGCGCAGAACTACACGATCGACTTCACCCTGCCGAGTCCGCCGTTTAGCAGCGGGAGCATGATCCCGAACACGCAGTACGACGTGCCCGGTGTCCTGGACTTCTCCATCCGCGCGCGGAGCGGGTGGGGGAACAGCTCGATCACGAGCTCGAACGGACTGTACTGGACCACGGGCTATAACGACCTCACCGGCGTCAGCTACGTGTCCGGAGCCGGGACGCTGGTCGGTGAGGTGGTGCTCGACAACCTCGCCGCCGGCGAGACGATCCGACTGAACTCCGCGGACGTGGGGGCGTGGCTCAATCGCACGGCCACGGTCGGGCTGCGCGTCTACGACTTCGGCTGGAACCTGCTCTTCTCCGGGACCGGCAACACGGTCGGCTCCACGACGCACGCGTCGTTCTTCCCCGCGTCCGCGACCGCGTTCAGCGGGCTGTACGTGCAGTGGTCGATCCTGAGCGCCTCGACGGGCGAACCGATCGACGCCTTCAACTCGGCGATCGACAACCTGAACCTCACCATCCGCCCGGGCGACGTGAACGTGATTCCGGAGCCGTCCACGGTCGCGCTGCTGGCGACGGGACTCGTGACGCTGGGCGCCCTCGCCCGCCGCCGGAGGGGATGACGGCGGAACGCCCGACGGCCGTCCGGCGGCGCCGCGGGCGCGACCGCCTACCGGACGACGTTCAGGTAGGCGGTGATGATCAGCGCGTTCGTGAAGTCGATGAAGAAGGCGCCGACCATCGGCACGACGAGGAACGCCCGCGGCGCGGCGCCGAACCGCTCGACCAGGGCGTTCATGTTCGCCACGGCGTTCGGGGTGGCGCCGAGCCCGAACCCGCAGTGGCCGCCCGCCATGATCGCGGCGTCGTAGTCGCGCCCCATCAGGCGGAAGGTGACGAAGGTCGCGAACGCCGCCATCGTCGCCACCTGCACCGACAGGATCGCCAGCATCGGCAGCGCGAGGTCGAGCAGCTCCCACAGCTTGAGTGACATCAGCGCCATCGCCAGGAAGAGCGAGAGCGCGATCGTCCCCAGGTCGTCGACGGTGCGCTGCTCGATCCGCAGCCGCCGGGTGGCGTCGGCGACGTTGCGGATCACGGCGGCGCACAGCATCGCCCCGATGTAGCCGGGGAGGGTCACGTACCGCCCGAGCCACGCGCTGAGCAGCGAGCCGCCCCACATCGCGACCAGGATCACCGTGAGCGTCTTGAGCAGCGTGTAGGCGGTGGGCGCCTCCCCGGCGGGCTCGGTGTCGATCTCGTCGTCGAGCGCCGCGTGCGCGAGCCCCGGGGGCGGGCCCGCGGGCGGGACGGGCGGCGCGGAGGGCGCCGGCGTGAGGCCGAAGCGCCGGATCAGCCGCGTCCCCACGGGCCCGCCGATCAACCCGCCGCTCACCAGCCCGAAGGTGGCGGCGGCCAGCGCCAGGGTGACCGCACCGGGAAAGGCGTACTGTTCCTCCATCACCTTGCCGAACGCCGCCCCGGTGCCGTGCCCGCCGGTCATCGTGATCGAGCCGGTGATCAGCCCGAGCAGCGGGTCCACCCCGAGCAGGCGCGCGAGCGCGACGCCGATCCCGTTCTGGACGGCGGCGAGCACGCTCGCGAGCCCCCAGAACAGCGGCACCTGCGGCCCGCCCACGCGCAGCAGGCCGAGACTCGCACCCAGTCCGATGGTCGTGAAGAACGCCACCATCAGCGGCGACTGCAGCGCCGTGTCGAACTCGAAGGCGAGCGCGCCGGCCTGGCGCAGCGCCAGCGCCGCCATCGCGAACAGGAAGCCGCCCACCACCGGCGCCGGGATGTTGAAGCGGTCGAGGAATCCGACGCGGCGCCGGACCCCGTAGCCGACGAACAGGACGACCGCGGCCAGCGCCACGGTCTGGACCATGTCGAGCTTCAGCGTGGGCGGCAGGCGGCGCCTCCTGGGGGGACCGGCGTCAGGCGCCCTGCACCGAGGCGATGCGCGGCTGGTCGGCCAGGTGCTCCTGCGCCTCCAGCTCCGTCGAGCGCTCGGCGGCCAGCGACGGCTGCTCGCCGAAGACCCCTTCCCAGCGCGCCATCACCGCCGTGGCGAGGCAGTTCCCGATCAGGTTCACCGAGGTGCGCGCCATGTCCATCAGCGCGTCGACGCCGAGGATCACCGCGATCGCCGAGAGCGGGAGGCCGAACTGCGCCAGGGCGCCCGACAGGATGACGAGCGAGGCGCGCGGCACCGCCGCCACCCCCTTCGACGTGAGCATCAGGGTGAGCATCATCAGCAGCTGCGTGCCGATGGGCATGTCGACGCCGGCCGCCTGCGCCGCGAACACCGAGGCGAGCGCCAGGTAGAGCGTGCTCCCGTCGAGGTTGAACGAGTACCCCGTCGGCATCACGAAGGCGACGATGCGGCGCGGGACGCCGAACGCCTCCATCGCCTGCATCGCGCGCGGAAGCGCGGCTTCCGAACTCGCCGTCGAGAAGGCGATCAGCGCCGGCTCCCGCACCCGCCGCACGAAGCCCGCGATCGGGATCCGGAAGATCAGCGCGACCGGCACCAGCACGAACAGGATGAAGACGAGCAGCGCGCCGTAGAGCGTCCCCACCAGCTTGGCGAGGCTGAGCAGCACGCCGAGCCCCGAGCGCGAGACGGTCACCGCGATCGCCGCGCCGATGCCGATCGGCGCGTACGCCATGACCAGCCCGACGAACTTGAACATCACCTGCGACAGCGACTCCATGAAGTCGAGCATCACCGCCTTCGCCCGCCCCTCCACCTTCGCCAGCGCCACGGCGAAGAGCAGCGCGAAGACGACGATCTGCAGCACCTCGTTCTGCGCGGCCGCCTCGAAGAAGCTCTGCGGGACCGTGTGCTCGAGGACGCTCGACACCGTGGGGACGCGCGTCGCCAGCTCGGCCGCCTCACCCGCCTCGGGCGGGAGCGAAACGCCGACGCCCGGCTTGACGATGTTCACGGCCAGGAGGCCGACGGCCAGCGCCAGCGTCGTGACCACCTCGAAGTAGATGATCGACCGTAGCGCCAGCCGGCCGACCTTCTTCATGTCGTCGCCGTGGCCGGCGATGCCGATGACGAGGGTGCTGAGCAGGAGCGGGACGATCAGCGTCTTGATCAGGCGCAGGAAGATCGTCGCCAGGATGCGCAGGTCGCTGGCCGCGAACCCGCCGTGCGCGGCGCGCTCCGACTCCGGGAAGATCGCGCCGACGGCGATGCCGACGACGAGCGAGATCAGGATCCACTGCGTCAGCGAGATCCGGCGCAGCCCCTTGGGCGGCGGCGCGGGTGCGGCCGGGGCGGTGGTGGCGGTGGACGTGCTCATTGCTTCCCCTCGATGGGCGCCTGGGGCTTGGGCGCGGGGCCGGACGGCGGCCGCCCGCCCCCGCGCAGGACCGAATGGCGGTACCCGTAAAGGAAGTAGATGACGAGCCCGATGACCAGCCAGACGCCGAACGCGACCCACGCCGAGGCCGGGAGCCCGCGCATCACGAACAGGCAGGCACCCAGCCCGCCGAGCGACACCAGCCAGAAGGCCGGGACGCGGAAGGGGCGCGGTCGATCGGGGTCGGTGAAGCGCAGGACGAACACGCCCAGGCAGACGAGCGCGAAGGCCCAGAGCGTCCCGATGTTCGTGAGGTCGTAGGTCGCGGCGTCGTCGGCGACGGCGGCGCCGGCGGCCACCAGCACCCCGGTCACGATGGTCGTGATGTGCGGGGTGCGGTACTTCGGGTGGATCTTCGCCGCCCACGGCGGGAGGAGCCCGTCGCGCGCCATCGAGAAGAAGATGCGCGGCTGCCCGTACTGGAAGACGAGGAGTACGGCGGCCATCGACACCACGGCGCCGGCGGCGATGATCCAGGAGAACTGCGTGAGCCCCGCGACCTCGAAGGCACGCGCCAGCGGGTCCGCGGACTCGAGCTGCTGGTACGGCACCAGCCCCGTCGCCACCGCGCCCACGATCACGTAGATCAGCGTGCAGATCCCGAGGCCGATGAGGATCCCGAGCGGCATGTTCCGCTGCGGGTTCTTCGTCTCCTCGGCGGCCGTCGAGATCGCGTCGAAGCCGATGTAGGCGAAGAAGACGATCGCCGCCCCCTGGTGGATCCCGCGGAAGCCGTTCGGCGCGAACGGCCGGTAGTTGGCCGGGTCGATGTGCATGGCGCCCACGACCACGAACAGCGCCAGCACCGCGAGCTTGATGACGACCATGACGGCGTTGACGCGCGTGCTCTCGCGCACGCCGATCACCAGCAGCCAGGTCACCGCCATCACGATCAGGAAGGCGGGCAGGTTCACCAGGATCGGGATCCCGGCGAGGCGCGGCGCGCCGTCCATCAGCGCCGTGATCGCGGGGTCGCTCGACGCCTTCACGTCCCAGTAGCCGTGCGTCAGCCACCCCGGCATGGTGAACCAGGGGGAGACGAGCGAATCGAAGTACCCCGCCCAGGCGATGGCCACGGCGACGTTGCCGACCGCGTACTCGAGGATCAGGTCCCAGCCGATGATCCACGCCACCAGCTCGCCGAGCGTCGCGTACGAGTACGCGTACGCGCTCCCGGCCTGCGGGATCATGCTCGCCAGCTCGGCGTAGCAGAGCGCGGCCAGGGCGCACACCGCGCCGAGCAGGACGAACGACAGGATCAGCGCCGGGCCCGCGCCGTAGCGCACGATTTCGCCGGTCGGGCGCACCTCGCCGGCCGCCGCGGTGCCGAGCGTGGAGAAGATGCCGGCACCGATCACCGCGCCGATGGCCAGCAGCACCAGGTCGCCGGCGCCGAGCGTCCGGCGGAGGGCGTGCGCGCCCTCGCCCTCCTCCGGGACCAGCGCGGCGATCGGCTTACGCGCGAAGAGAGAGGCCACGGCTCAGATGAAGAGCGGGGCCAGCACGAGCGTGATGGTGCTCAGCAGCTTCACGAGCACGTGCAGCGACGGGCCCGCGGTGTCCTTGAACGGGTCGCCCACCGTGTCGCCGACGACGGCCGCCTTGTGCGCGTCCGACTTCTTCCCGCCGTACATCCCGGTCTCGATGAACTTCTTCGCGTTGTCCCAGGCGCCGCCGCCGTTGTTCAGGAAGCCGGCCATCAGGATCCCGGCGATCGTGGCGATCATCAGGAACGCCGCCACCGCCTCGGCGCCGATCCCGAGCTGCTTGAAGACGAGGCCGACCACGATCGGGAAGAGCACCACCAGCGCCCCCGGGAACACCATCGCCTTGAGCGCGCCCACCGTCACGATGTCCACGCAGCGCCCGTAGTCCGGCTGCTGCGTCCCCTTCATGATCCCCGGCATCTCGCGGAACTGGCGGCGCACCTCCTCGATCACGCTCTGCGCCGCCTTGCGGACCGCGGTCATCGCCAGCGAGGAGAACCAGAACACCAGCATCGCGCCCAGCAGCCCGGCCACGAACACCTGCGGCTTGGCCAGGTTCACCGTCAGCTCCGTCCCGGTCAGGATCCGCACCTCGTCGAGGTACGCCGAGAACAGGAGGAAGGCGGCCAGCGCCGCGGAGCCGATCGCGTACCCCTTGGTCAGCGCCTTGGTGGTGTTCCCCACCGCGTCCAGGCGGTCGGTCTTCTCGCGGATCGACTCGGGCTGCTCCGACATCTCGACGATCCCGCCGGCGTTGTCGGTGATGGGACCGAACACGTCCATCGCCAGGATGTAGCCGGCGGTGCCGAGCATCCCCATCGTCGCGACGGCGGTGCCGAACAGCCCGCCCACCGGCTGCCCCGTCGACGGGTCGGTGAGCCCGCTGTTGAGGCCCAGGTAGTAGCTGCCGACGATGGCGACGGCGACCGTGATCACGGGGAGCACGGTCGACTCCATCCCGACCGCGAGCCCGGCGATGATGTTCGTCGCAGCGCCGGTCTGGCTGGCGTCGGCGATCGACTTCACGGGGCGGTAGCGGTACTCGGTGTAGTACTGCGTGATGTAGACGAAGGCGAACGCGGTGGCGAGGCCGATCATCGCGCACCAGAAGAAGTTCAGCCACGCCGTGGGCGCGGCGTCGGTGGCGAGCAGCCACCGGCAGAGGAAGAAGAAGGCGACCGCGACCAGCGCCGACGTGACGTAGAAGCCGCGGTTGAGCGCCCGCATCGGGTCCTCGGTGCCGCTCGTGCGCACGACCATCACGCCGATGATCGAGGCGATCAGCCCCACCGCGCCGACGACCAGCGGGAAGAGCACGCCGCTGACGCCGAAGAAGGGGAAGAGGAGCACGCCGAGGATCATGGCGCCGATGTTCTCGGCGGCCGTCGACTCGAACAGGTCGGCGCCGCGCCCGGCGCAGTCGCCGACGTTGTCGCCGACCAGGTCCGCGATCACCGCCGGGTTGCGCGGGTCGTCCTCGGGGATCCCCGCCTCGACCTTGCCGACCAGGTCCGCGCCGACGTCGGCCGCCTTGGTGTAGATGCCGCCGCCGAGCTGCGCGAAGAGCGCCACGAACGAGGCGCCGAAGCCGAAGCCGACGATGAGGAAGGGGATGCGCCGCGTCCACTCCTCCGCGCTCACGCCGACGGGCGCGAAGGCGTCGAGCGCCCAGAACAGCCCGGCCACGCCGATGAGCGACATCGCCACCGTGAACAGCCCCGACACCGCGCCGCCGCGGAGCGCGGTCTGCAGCGCCGCGTTGAGCGAGTTCCTGGCCGCCGACGCGGTGCGAATGTTGGTGCGGATCGACACCCACATCCCCATGAAGCCGGCGAAGCCCGAGCAGACGGCGCCGAGCAGGAAGGCCAGCGTCGTGTACAGCGCGAAGGCGCCGCTCGACAGCGCGCCCGGCCCCTCCTCGGCGGGGCGGAAGAAGGCGTAGCCGACGTAGATCAGCGCCGCCACCACGACCGAGAGCAGCCCGATCGTCTTGTACTGCCGCGCCAGGAACGCCTCCGCCCCCTCCTGGATGGCGTTCGAGATGCGCTGCATCGACGCCTCGCCCCGGTCCCGCGCCAGCACCCAGCGCGAGAGGAAGACGGCGAACACCAGGGCGGCGCCACTGAGGCCGAGGATGAGCCAGAGCAGGGCGGACTGCGACGAAGCCATGCGGTCGGGTGGTAAGGGTGGGGGCGGAACGCCGACGGCCGGCGTGGGGGCGCCGGCCGCGGTAGTGCGGAGAGCTTACGAGGTCGGCTCGGCGGCGTCGCGCGCCCGCCAGGCCAGGTAGACGGGGACGCCGACGAGCACCAGCACGAGCCCCGAGATCGCCTGGGTGCGGGTCTTCTCCGCCACCAGCAGGATGATCGCGACGGCGGTGCTGAGCGCGACGTACAGCGCCGGGAGGAACGGATAGCCGATCGCCCGGTACGGCCGCTCGGCGTCGGGGCGCGTGCGGCGCAGGATGAACAGCCCGATCGTCGTCAGCGCGTAGAACACCAGCGCCGCGAAGATCACGTAGTCGAGCAGCTGGCCGTACGTCCCCGACAGGCAGAGGAGCGTCGTCCACACCGCCTGCGCGATCAGCGCGAACGCCGGGACGCCGTTCCCGTTGAGCGTCGCGGCGCGGCGGAAGAAGAGGCCGTCGCGCGCCATCGACCAGTAGACGCGGGCGCCGGCGAGGATCAGCCCGTTGTTGCAGCCGAAGGTCGAGATCAGGATCGCGATCGCCATGATCGAGACCGCGCCGCCGCCGAAGATCACCTCGGCCACCGCGGTGCCCACGCGGTCCTGCGTGGCGTGCATGATCCCGCGCTCGAGCACGCCCGCGGCGTCGGCGGTCCCCGGCAGCGGGAGCACGTTGAGATAGGCGACGTTCGCCGTCACGTAGAGCAGCGTCACCAGCCCCGTCCCGAGCACCAGCGCCAGCGGGAGGTTGCGCCGCGGGTTCTGCACCTCGGCGGCGGCGAAGGTGACGTTGTTCCAGGCGTCGCTGGAGAAGAGGGAGCCGACCAGCGCGCTGCCGAAGACGATGGCGAAGGGCGCCGCGAAGCTGACGTCGGGGGCGAACTGGCCGGGGCCGAAGTTGGCGGCCACCGCGGTCGCGTTACGCCCGAGCGTCAGGCCGAGCACGATCAGCAGCGCCAGCGCGCCCGTCTTCACGACGGTGAGCGTGGTCTGCACCGCCTTCCCCTCGCGCACGCCGCGCAGGTTCACCGCGGTCAGCAGCCACACCGAGAGGAGCCCGACGAGGCGCTGCGGGGTGAGGCCGAGCTGAAGGCTCTGCGTCGCCGGGTTGCTGCACCCGAGCCAGGCGACGCACACGTCGGCCTGCGGAAACCAGCCGTAGCGGTCGGGGCTGATCGACGGAAAGAGCACGCCGAGGAAGCGTCCGAAGGCGACGGCGACGGCGGCGATGGTCCCCGTCTGGATGACGACGAAGAGCGTCCATCCATAGAGGAAGCCCATCAGCGGGCCCATGGCCTCGCGCAGGAAGACGTACTGCCCGCCGGCGCGCGGGTACATCGCGGCCAGCTCGCCGTAGGCCAGGGCGCCGAGCATCGTGATGACGCCGGTGAGCACCCACGCCAGCAGCAGGTAGGCGGGCGACTGGAGCGTGCGCGCGATGTCGGCGGAGACGATGAAGATGCCGGAGCCGATCATCGACCCGGCCACGAGCATCGTCGCGTCCGTCAGGGTCAGCGCCTTGACGAACTCCTGCTCGCTGTCGCCAGGGGCGTGCGACTGCCCCGCGCCGGAGCGGGGCTCGGCCGCCAGACTGCTCATGCGCGCAACCTGTGAGGGGGGCGCCGGGCGGGCGGAAACACACGAGGCAGCCCCGGCGATCGTGGCGCGCAACTTACTGGCGTGCGTGACGCCACGCCACAGCACCGTAACACAGCGCCCGGCGCCGCAACGAGATGCGCGCGCCGCCCCACGCGCGGCCGGACGTGAGAACGCCCGCCGGCCGGGGGTGGCAGAGCGGGCGTCTAGAACTCGTAGGCGATCTGGCCTTTCGCGCGGACCGGGGTGCCGTCGGCCCTCGTGCCGGGGCGAAAGCGGAAACCACCCAGCACCTCGCGCAGCTTGCGGTTGTAGCCGCCGTCGCGCGTCTCCGTGAACTCGAAGGAGAGGACCTTCCCGGTCGAGTCGACGTCGAAGACTGCCAGCAGCTTGGTGCCGCGCACGCTCTTCGGGTACGGCAGCGGCGGGATGAACACCTCGGTGGGCTGCGGCGGGAAGATCTCGGCGTTGCCGCCGCCGGTGCCGGGGCCAATGCCACTCCCCCGCCCCGTCCCGATCCCCGCGCCCACACCGCCGCCCGAACCGGGACCCGAGCCGGCGGTGCCGTCGTTGCCGGTGCCGCCGCCGACGCCGGGCACCGGCGCGGAGGCGCCGACCTCCGTGCTCGCCGTGGGCGGCGCAGGGGTCGGCGCGGCGGCCGGCGGCGTGGGCGCCACCGGCGGCGGGACGGGAGTCGGCGGGACCGGCGTCGGCTTCGGCTCGGGCGGCTTCGGGACCGGCGGTGTGGGTGTCGCGGCCGGCGGCGCCGGCGTGGGGGCGACCTCGACGTAGAACAGCCGCTCGCGGACGCCGAGTCCGCGCCGGCCGCCGGTGCCGAGGGTGCCTCCCCCGCCACCGCCGGCCGGCCCCGGCCCGCCCGCCCCTTCGATCTCGTCGAGCACCGCGGGCGCGGCCCACGGCGCGATGACGAGCAGGACGACGAGCAGGTGGAGCGCGACGGCGAGAACGGTCGAGCGCCGGCCGCCGCCGGTGCGCGAGGGGATGCCGATGGGCGGCCGGTAGCGGGGCCGCTCCGCCCGGGCGGCGTCGACGGGCTCGTCGCGCCAGGGCTCGTGGGCCATGCGGGAGGTCGGGAGGTGGGAGAGGCGGGGCATTGGGGCGGGCGCAGGTACTACACGCGACTACGGCGGACGAGCCCCGGAAGGTTCGTCCGCCGTAGTCGCGGAGCTGCCGCCGCCCGAAGGCGGGATCAGGAGGCGCCGGCGTCCTTGGGCGGGATGCCGATGACCTTCACCCCGGCGCCGCGCGCGATGTCCATCGCCTGGATCACCGCCTGGTACGGCACCTTCGGGTCGCCCTTGACGAAGATGATCTTGTCGGGACGTGGGTCGTAGATCTCCTTGAGCCGCTGCGCGAGCTGCGGGCCGGAGACCGGCTGCTTGTTGACCGTGAACTGGTCGCCCGGGAGCACCTCGAGGACGATCTGCGTCGACGGGGTGGACGTGGCGGGCGCCGGGTTCGGGTCGGGGAGCTGGACGTCGAGCGCCTTCCGGCTCGAGGGCACGATCACCATGAAGATGATCAGGAGCACCATGAGCACGTCGATCATCGGGGTGACGTTCGGCTCGGCGTTCAGCCCGCCGCCGCCGCCAGTGGACATGCTCATTTGGGGGCCCCCGCCGTCTTGGCCTCGACCGACTGCCCCTCGGTCCCGGGGGTCTGCTCACTGATGTAGCCGACCACGCGCACGCCGCTCTTCGACGCGATGTCCGAGGCGTCGAGCACCTTCGAGTACTCGAGCTGCCGGTCGGCGCGGATGTAGAGGATCTTGTCCGTCTCGCGGTTGTCGTAGATCTGCTTGAGCTGGTCGCCCAGCGTCTCGTTGCGGATCGGGTTGCGGTTCAGGTAGTACTGCCCGTCCCGCGAGATGCCGAGGAGCTGGTCGCCCTCCTCCTCGGGGTGCTGCTTGAGGTTGATCCCCTGCGGGGGCTCGGCGTTGAGGCCCGAGGTCAGCGTCGGGATGATCACCATGAAGATGATCAGGAGCACGAGCATCACGTCCACCAGCGGGGTGACGTTCGGCTCGGCCTTCACGGCGCTGCCGGAGACCTGCGCGGACATACCCATGCGTGCTTCCTCCTAGTGGCCTGGGCGCCCGCCCTGCGGCGGGCGCCCGGTCGTATGGGTGGCCGCGATTACTGCGAGATCGGGTTGTTGCCCGTGCCGGTCGTGAACTCGCGCGTGAAGCGCGACCGACCGAACTCGCCCGAGACGCCCTTGATGAGATAGTCGATCATCTCCTTGGACGTGTACGTCATCTCGGCCGTGAGGTTGTCGATCTTGGTCGAGAAGTAGTTGTACATCCACACCGCCGGGATGGCGACGAGCAGGCCGAAGGCGGTGGTGATGAGCGCCTCGGCGATGCCGGCCGAGATGGCGGAGAGACCGCCCGAGCCCGACGTCGCCATGCCCGTGAAGGCGTTCACGATGCCCATCGTGGTGCCGAGCAGGCCGACGAACGGGGCGGTCGAGCCGACGGTGGCGAGGACGCCGAGGCCGCGCTTCTGGTCGACGATCGTCATCAGCATCTCGCGCTCGACGGCGCGCTCGGCCGAGTTGATGTCGGCCACGGTGACCGAGCCGTCCATGATGAGCGGCTTGACCTCGTCGAGCGCGTTGCCGAGCACGCGGGCGACGTGCGACTTCTTGTAGCTCTGCGCGAGGTTGATCGCCTCGGAGAGGTTGTCCTCCTCGAGGAACTGGCTGAACTCGGGGGCGAACTTGCGGGTCTCCATCTGCGCGCCGCGCAGCGCCCACCACTTCTGGATCATCACGGTGAGCGACCAGACCGACATGATCGCCAGGGTGAGCACGATCCCCTTGGCGAAGTAGCCCATCGTGCCCCAGAGGTGCATCAGATCCATTTCCATCGTCGAATCTCCGTTACGAGTAGAGGGCGGGCGCGGGGCCCAGGGGGATCACTTGGTGAGGGCGAACTGGAACGGCTGCTGGACGAGCTGCTTCACCTTGCGCCCGCCGACCTCGGCCGGCAGGAACTTCATGTTGCCGAGCGCGGAGCGCACGGCCTGGGTGAAGAGCTCGTGGCTCGACTTCAGCACCTTGAAGGAGCCCGACTCGACGCGGCCGGTCGTGTCGACGACGAACTGGGCGAGCACCTCACCCTCGACGTTCGACGACTTCAGGATCTCGGGGTAGCGCGGCCCGCTCGTGCCCGGGACCGGCGCCACCGGTTTCTCGACCTGGAACTCGAAGTACGGCTGGTCCTGGACGACCGGGCCCTTGGCGCCCTCGACGCCCTTGGCGATGCCGCCCGCGACACCCTTACCGGAGAAGTCGGCCTCGTCGGTGACCTTCTTGCTGAGGTCGACCTCGGGGATGACGTCGGGGATCTCGACCGGGGCCTGAAGCACCTGGAACCCTTTCGGCGGCGGCGGCGCGACGGCGACGTCGGGCGGCGGCGGCGGCGGGGGCTCGTTCTTCGGCGGGGGCGGCTCCTCCTTCTTCATCTCGACGAACTCGACCTTCTCCTCCTTCGGCTTCTCCGCCTCGATCGCAGCGTTCGCGGTGGCGTAGACGGCGAGGACGGCCAGGCTGCCGTTGATGATGACGGACGTGATGGTCGCCCCCACGCTCTTCTGCTTCTTGGCCTTCGACTCCAGCAGGTTGTTGAACATGGGCTCGGGCGGGAACGGGACACGGATCTCCGCGGACCTTCGGGGCGTGAGTCTAGCCCGCGAACATGAGCCCCGGATGGCCCGAACATTAGGATTGGATTAGGACGGCGTTACCCGTCGCTAATCCCGATCGTCAGGGGCGCCCGGCGCGCCCGCTCAACTCTCCGCGTCGACCGCCGCGAGCTCCTCAGGCGTGGGCACCGGGAGCGTCACCGTGAACGTGCTGCCGCGCATCAGGCGCGAGACGACGCCGATCGTCCCGCCGTGCGCCTGCGTGATCCACTGCGCGATCGCGAGCCCCAGCCCGAAGCCGCCGCGCTGCTCGGCGGCCGCGCGCTCGCCGTGCGCGCGCCGCGACCGCGCGCGGTCGGCGCGCCAGAAGCGGTCGAAGATGTACGGCAGGTCGGCGGCGGCGATCCCGATCCCGGTGTCGCGCACCTGAAAGGCCACGGTGCCGTCCCCCTGCCGCAGGCTGACCTCCACCTCGCCCCGCCGCGGCGTGTACTTGATCGCGTTGGTGACCAGGTTCAGGAAGAGGTGGCGCAAACGGGTGGGGTCGCCGAGCACCGTCGCCGGCTCGAGCGCCGGGAGGGTGACGGTGAGCCCCGCCGCCTCGCCCAGGATCACGGCGGTCTCGTAGACCTCGCGCACCAGCGGCTCGAGCGGCACCGGCTCGAGGTGCAGGTCGAAGCGCCCCTCGTCGAAGCGCGCCAGCGTGAGCAGGCTGTCGACGAGGTCGGCCATGCGCGTGATCTCGTGCAGCGCCTCCTCGAGCGCGACCATCTGCTCCGCCGAGCCCTGCGAGGTCGCCATCGCGCGCTCGACGTTGGCGCGCATGACCGTGAGCGGCGTCCGGAGCTCGTGGCTGGCGTCGGCGGTGAAGCGCCGCAGCCCGCCGAACGAGGTCTCGAGGCGCCCGATCATGGCGTTGAGGGTCGCGCCCAGGCGCGCCAGCTCGTCGCCCGCGTTGTCGACGCCGAGGCGGCGGTGCAGGCTGCGGCCGTCGGTGATCGCCTCCAGCGAGTCGACCATGCGGTCGAGCGGCTGCAGCGAGCGGCCCGAGATGTAGTACGCCGCGGCGACCGACGCGCCGATGAGGATGGGCGCGACCGCGAGCATGGCGCCCAGCAGCTCCTGGCGCGCGCGGTCGCTGCTGCGCGTGGGGGTGGCGACGATGACCGACCGGATGGGGACGATGTCGGGCGGCGCGTCGGTGCGCACCACGAGCACGCGGTCGGTCGAGTCGAGCCCGCGCGAGCGGACGTACGCGCCGATGGAGCCGTCCATCTCGCGCTCGATGTTCTGCTTCCCGGCGATGGTCGGCGAGAGCTGCCGCGAGGTGGTCACCAGCTCCTCGGCGACCCCGACCTCCAGGGTGCGCGCCTCCACCGAGCGGTAGACGATGCGCCCGGCCGTATCGGTGAGGATGACGATGTTCGGGAGCGCCTCGAGCAGCAGCTGCGCGCGGTTCGCCAGCAGCGTCCCGACGGTCGGGTCGAGCGACTCGGTGAGGGGGAGGTCGCCGCTGCGGCCGCGCGCCTGCTGGAGCAGGCGGATGGTCAGCGCCGCTTCCTCGGTGACGTAGCGCTGCAGCTCGCGGTCTCCCGCCGCGCCGCGGGCGATCCAGAGCGTGGCCGCGAAGACGCCCAGCGTGGCGGTGAGGGCCAGCGCGTAGGTGGTGGTGAGCCGGGCGCGGATCGACGGCATGGGCGCTCGCGCCTCAGACCTTCACGACGTACCCGACCCCGCGCACCGTGTGGATCAGCTTCTGCTCGTGGCGCGCGTCGACCTTCTTGCGCAGGTGGTTGATGACCACGTCGACGATGTTGGTCCCGGGGTCGAAGTGGTAGCCCCAGGCGTACTCGGTGATCAGCGTGCGGCTCATGACGCGCCCGGCGTGGCGCATCAGGTACTCGAGCACCGCGTACTCCTTGGGCGTCAGCTCGATGCGCTCGCCGCCGCGGCGCACCTCGCGGGTCGCCTGGTCCAGCTCCAGGTCGGCCACGCGCAGCGTCGGCGAGGCGATGGCGCGCGGGCGCCGGGCGAGCGCCTCGACGCGCGCCAGCAGCTCCTCGAAGGCGAACGGCTTGGTGACGTAGTCGTCGGCGCCGGCGCGCAGGGTGGCGACCTTGGCGTCGACCGCGTCCTGCGCGGTGAGCACGAGCACCGGGCGCTCGAAGCCCCGGCCGCGCAGCCCGTTCAGCACGTCGAGCCCCGAGCGCCCGGGGAGGCGCATGTCGAGGATGATCAGGTCGTAGGCGCCGCTCCCCGCCAGCCGCTCGCCGGCCTCGCCGTCGGCCACCAGATCCACCCCCCAGCGCTGCTCCTCGAGCCCGCGCTTGACGAACTGACCCACCGTCGGGTCGTCCTCGATCACCAGGATCTTCATGGGCCCAAGCTAACCCGGCGCCCCGCCCTGCGCCGCCAGCAGCGCCGCCACCGTCAGCCGCAGCGCGCGCTTCTCCGCCGCGCGCTGCACCCGCAGCTCCAGTTCCTGCATCCGGTACGGCTTCGTGACGGCGTCGTACGCGCCCGCCCGCAGCGCGCGCAGCGGCGCGTCGCCGGCGCCGTTCCCGGTGACGACGATGACCTCGGGCGGCCGCGGGAGCGCGCGCGCCGCCTCGAGCAGCGCCAGCCCGTCGAGCCCCGGCATCTGCACGTCGGTGAGCGCGACGTCGTAGTCGCCCCCCTGCAGCGCGGCGAGCGCCGCCCGCCCGTCGCGCACCAGCGTCACGCGGTGCCCCCGCGCCGCCAGGAACCCCTCCAGCAACACGCCGAGGTGCGCCTCGTCTTCGGCGACCAGGACGCGCGTCGGGCGCGCGGCGTCGCTCACGCGGCGAGCGGGAGCAGCACGCGGAAGGTGCTCCCCTGCCCCGGCTCGCTGTCGACGGCGATCCGACCCCCGTGGTCGCGCACGATGCCGTAGCAGATCGCCAGCCCGAGCCCCGTCCCCGCGCCCGGCGCCTTGGTGGTGTAGAACGGCTCGAAGATCTTGGGGAGCGCGTCGCGCGCGATCCCCGTCCCCTCGTCCTCGATCTCGAGCACCGCGCCGTCGGCGGCGGCGCGGGTGCGCAGCGTCACCGCCGCCGGCGCCTCGTCGTCGCCGCGCGCGATCCCGTCGACCGCGTCGGCGGCGTTGAGCAGGAGCGCCATCGCCACCTGCGTGATCTGGTCGGGGTCGCACAGCACGCGCGGCCCCGCGCCTTCGTCGAGGTCGAGGCGCACCAGGCAGCGCTTGAAGCGCGAGTGGTGCTTGAGCAGGAAGAGCGTCGACTCGACGACCGTGTTCAGCCCGACCGGCACGCGCTGCAGCGGCTTGGCGCGGCTGAAGTTCAGCAGCCCCTCGGCGATCCCGCGGCAGCGGTGCACCTCGTGGTCGATGATGCGCAGGTACTCGCCGAAGCCGGCGGGCGCCTGCTGCGGGCGCTGAAGGTCGGCGAGGGCGAGCGTCATCGTCTCGGCGCACGCGGCGACGGTCGCCAGCGGGTTGTTGATCTCGTGCATCACGCCCGCCGCCAGCTGCCCGATGGCGGCCAACTTCTCGGCCTGCGCGGTGCGCTCGAGCGCCGCCTTCCACTCCGTGACGTCCTCGCCGACGGTGAGCACGTGCGTGACGGCGCCGTCGGCGCCGCGCATGGGGATCTTGCTCAGCCGGTAGGTGCGCAGCTCGCCGGTCGAGCGCGACTCGAGCTGCAGCTGCTGCGGCTGCCCGCTGGCGAAGGCGCGGTCGAACTCCTCGCGCATCAGCGCCGCGTTCTGCCGGGCCATGACGTCGAAGATCGAGCGGCCGAGCGCCGCCTCGCGGGCGACGCCCTGGGTGCCGACCTCGCGCTTGCGGTTCCAGAACTGGACGCGGTAGTCGCGGTCGATGGCGTACACGCCCACCGGGAGCGCGTCGACCACCGCCTCGGCGAAGCGACGCTGCTCGTCGAGCTGCGCGGTGCGGGTGTCGCGCTCCGCGGTGAGCGTAGCCTCGCGGGCGCCCTGGGCGAGGAGCACGGCCAGCAGCTCCGCCTCGGCGGCCAGCGCCGCCGCCGCCACGTCGGCGTTCGCGCCCCGCAGGGCGAGCGTCCCGACCAGGCGGTCGCCGGCCCTCAGCTCGCGCTCGGCGCTCGGCGCGCCGGCCGGCGGCTCCGCGCCGGCCGACCATCGGGGGGCGCCGGCGCCGACGGCGCAGAGCTCGACGGCGTCGACGGCGTGCGCCTCGCGCACGGCGGCGAGGGCGCCGGAGAGTGCGTCGTACGGCGCCGCCTGGCGGGCGGCCAGCGAGACGAGGGTGGCGAGGAGGGGGGCGGGCACGATCGGCGAGGCGGGGGGCGGTCGCGGCGCGCGCGGGCGGTGGTCGCGCTCGGCGTCGGAGAAGGACCGGCGAGCGGCCGGAGAGGTCACGACTGCTGCCCCGACAGCCCCGCCGGTCACCGCGGCAAGCGGAGGCGCCGAGGATGCGCCACGGTGGCCGACCTCGGCGGGAACGGAGGCTGCCTTTCACACGGGCGCCGCGCCGCGGACGTGATCGGCGGCGCGTGAACCACCCGTTTCACCGTTTCACCGCAACACGAGGCGAGACCATGTTCCAGACCGTTCCGATGCTGACGCTGCGCCGCGAGGTCGACCGCCTGCTCGACGAGACCATCGGCGCCTTCCCGCCGGCCGTTACCGCCGAGGCCGGCCGCGCCACCTGGGCGCCCGCCGCCGACGTGCGCGAAGGCGAGGGCGAGTACGTCCTCGAGCTCGAGGTGCCGGGAGTCGACCCGTCCACCATCGACCTGACGGTCGAGCGCGGGATGCTGACCATTTCGGGCGAGCGCGCCGGCACGACGCGCGAGGGGGAGCGCGTCCACCTGCGTGAGCGGGTGCGTGGGCGGTTCGTCCGCAGCTTCCGCCTGCCCAAGGGGTTCGACGAGAACGCGATCATCGCCGAGAGCGAGCACGGGCTGCTGCGCGTCCGCCTGCCCAAGGCGGCGCTCCCGCAGCCGCGCCGCATCGCGGTGCAGGTCGCCGCTGCCAACCGCCAGGTCACCGAGGGCGAGGCCGCCACGGCCTGACCCGATCGAGCCGGGCACGACGCGGGGGCGCTCCCGGCCGGGAGCGCCCCCGCGCTGCGTCCGCACGTCGCGTCAGCCGAGCCTCGCGATCTCGGCCAGGATCTCGGCGTTCTCGAGCCGCTGCCCGGGATTCGCCATCAGATGCGCCCAGCGCACGACTCCGTCGCGGTCGACCAGGAAGTAGGCGCGCGTGGAGTGGTTGCGCTCCTCGAGCAGCACGCCGTAGGCGCGCGACGCCTCGCGCTTGAAGTCGCTGAGCAGGTCGACCTTCATCCCGTACTTCGCCTTGAACTCCTTGAGCGTCGGGACCGAGTCGACGCTGATCGGGAGGACCGCGACGTCGCGCCCGGCGAAGGCGTCGAACTCGTCGGAGAAGGCGCAGACCTCGGCCGTGCAGGTACTGGTGAAGGCCAGCGGGAAGAACGCGAGCAGCACCGGGCGCCCGCGCAGCGCCGACAGCGTCACCGTCTCGCCGGACGTGCTGGCGAGGGTGAGGTCGGGGGCGGCGGAACCGACGGCGGGGACGGCGGAGGGCGCGGCGGGAGCGGTCATGGGGCGTGGCGAGGGGGTCGGCGCAGAGCGGCGGGCGCGGGCAAGCTAGCCGGCGCGCCGCACCCGGCCAACGGCCGCTCGCGGCGGTCAGAACCCGGTGCGCAGCCCCACCCGCACCGTGCGCCCGGGCAGCACGGTCACGTTGTCCGGCTCGCCCGTCTGCCGGTCGAGCAGGTTCTCGCCGACGAGCGTCAGCGCGCTGTTCGCGAACAGCGCGACCGTCGCGCGCGCGCCGACGCGCGTCACCCCGTCGTAGCGGCGCCAGAAGGATCGCAGCGCGGTGCCGACCGGTACGCGCGCCGATGGTCCGGCCGGCGGCGCGGCGAGCGCGTCGCCCACCGCGTCGGCGAGCGCGAGGCGGTCGTAGTTGATCCAATCGTCCGCGCGCGTGACCGTCGACGCGAGCGTCCAGCGCCCGGACGTCCACTGCGCGGTGAGCCCGAGCGTGCGGGCCGGCACCTCGAGCACGCGGTCGTCCGCCCGCAGGTCGCCACGGTACCCCGACGCGAGGCGGGCGACCTTGCTCGAGACGAGGGCGAGCGACGCCGAGACGCCGAGCGGCCCCGCGGTGGCGTTGGCCTGCACTTCCCACCCGCGGTTGTCGATCGCGCCGACGTCCTGGAGCTCGTAGCCGATACGGGCGCCGCGCACCGGCCCGCGCGGGCCGTACAGCGAGTCCACCACCAGTGCGACCGGCTGCACGAGTCCCGACGCGCGCTGGTCGAAGCGCGTGGCTTGCACGCCGAGTCGGCTTCCAAGGTAGAGATCCACGCCCGCCTCGACCCCCTCCTGCGACTCGGGGTCGAGCGAGGTGAGCGCCCCCGTCACCCGCCCGCCGGCCCAGGTGGCGCCACGGGCGACCGTGCGCGCGGGACGGATGCCGCGCCCGTACGCGGCACGCAGCTTCGCCGTCAACGGCCCCGCCTCGCGCACCCACGACGCGCCCAGCATCGGGAGGAGCGCCACCTGCGCCCCGCTGGCCGGGCCGGCGATGCGCTCCACACGCCCACCGCCGTTGAGGAAGAACGACTCGCCCCACGCGAGCTGCCCCTGCGCCAGCGCGCCGGTGCTGCTCCACCAGCTGGTGCCGGAGAGCGCCGCGACCATCAGCGTACCGGCGCCGCGTCCGTCGCGCGCGACCAGGCGCGTCCCCTCGCCGTTCGTCGCCTCGCGCGCGGTCGAGTGTTCGGCGCCGAGGGTGAGGCTGGCGGCCGGCCCGCCGGCGCGCTGGCCGCGCACCGTGCTGCTGGCGCGCAGCGTGAACCGGTCGGCGCCCCCGCGCGCCGCCCGCAGCGCCGAGTCGACGGCCGACGGCACCAGCATCCCGTCGGCGGCGACGCCGGCGAGGCGGTAGCCGTCGAGCCCCGCGATCACGGCGTGCGTCCAGCGCGGCGAGCCGACGAAAGTCGCCGACCCGCCGAGCGTGTACTGGCGCGCGCGCTGCGGGCTCGCGCTGTCGGCGGCGTAGAGCGGCGCCGCCGCCGTGTCGCGGGCCGTCCGGTCACTGCGGGCGCGGGCCGGCGCGTGCTCGGCGGTGGAGGCGGCCGGCGGCGCGCCGGCCCTCACCAGTGTCGGGAGGAGCGGGCTCGCGGGCGCGTCGGCGTCGCTCGCGTAGAGGCGCGCGGTGCCGGTGAGGATGGCGCGGGCGCCGACCTGCCGCGCCCCGCCGTGCACCAGCAGCTGCCGCGCCGCGGCGCCGGGGACGAAGGCGCCGAGCGTCGTCACCGTGGCCCCGAGCGACGCCGAGCGCGCCGCGCTCCCGGCGCGCACCACAAGCGCGTGGTCCTGCGACAGCACGCCGCCGTCGGCGAACGCGCTGGCCGCGCTCCCGGCGCTGCCGCGGAGCTGCGCGCGCGGCGCGCCGGCGCCCACGCCGTCGTGGCGCGTGACGATCTGCACCACGCCGCTGATCGCGTCGGCGCCGTAGAGCGCCGCGCCCTGCGGGCCGCGGATCACTTCGATGCGCTGCACGCGCGCCGGGTCGAGCTGCGTCAGCACGAGCGGGTTCGCGACCTCGATCCCGTCGATGTAGACCTTGGGCGTGGTGACGCCGAACGAGCTGGCGCCGCGCACGCTGCCGAAGCGCGCGAGTGCGCTGGTCGGCGACTGCGTCCAGAGCCAGAGCCCGGGGACGCTGCCGTTCAGCACGTCCGCCACCGAGCGCGCGCTCTCGCGCTCCAGCGCCCGTCCTTCGAGCACCGTCAGCCCGTAGGGCGAGCTGCGCTCGACGCTCCCGGTGGCGGTGCCGGTGACGACCACGCGCTGCAGCCGCCCGGTGGAGCGCGCCTGCAGCGGCACCGCGCCGAGCGCCGCCGAGGCGCGGGCGGGGGCGAGCACCACCTGGTCGGCGCCGGCGACCACCGGCGCGACGCCGGTGCCGTCGAGCGCCGCCGCCAGCGCGTCGCCGAGCGTCGCGCCGTCGGCGCGCACGCACACCGGTCGGTCGAGCGGCAGCAGGTCGGGGCTGTACGACAGCCGCACGCGCGCCGCCTGCGCCAATCGGTCGAGCGCGGCGCGCAGCGCCGCCGGCTCCTCGCGCAGCGCGAGCACGCGGTCGAGCGGCGCCGGCCAACGTCCGCGCGCCGCCGCCGCGCCGGCGGGGCGCGCGCAGGCCGCGGCCGCGGATGTCGGCGCCTGCGCGAACGCCGGGAGGGTGGCCGCCGCCGGCAGCGGCGCGGCCAGCAACGACGCGGCCAACAGCGGCGCGGCCGGTCGCGGCACGGCGGGCCCCCGGCGGCGCGGCGTCACCGCGCGCGGCGCGCCTGCCGCAGCGTCGCGACGTTCCCCTCGCGCGTGACCTCGCCCCCCACCGCCAGCGCGATCACGTCGAGCACGCGCGCCACGGGGTCGCCGTCGAAGGTCGCCGTCAGCCGCCGCTCGGCCAGCGCCGGGTCGGCGACGCGCAGCTCGACGCCGTACCACCGCCGCAGGTCGGCCTGCACCACCGACAGCGGCGCGGCGCGGTACGTCAACCGCCCGCGCGTCCACGCCGCGTCCCCCGCCGCCGCGGCGCCGCGCTCGGCGCGCACGCGTCCGAGGGAGTCGACCGCGCCGCGGTCGCCGGCGCGCAGCACCACCGGTCGCTGCCGCGCGTCGTCCCCCGAGTCGGCGGCGGGCGCCGCGGCCAGGGGCGCGAGCGACACCGAGCCCTCGAACACCGCCACCGCGACGGCGGCGCCGCCGTCGGTGCGGACGCTGAACTCGGTGCCGAGGTCCTCGACCAGGGCGCCGCCGGCGCGCACGCGGAAGGGGCGCCGCGCGTCGTGCGTGACGGCGAACCACCCCTCCCCTTCGAGCGTCACCTCGCGCGCGCCGTCGCCGTAGCCGGCGGCGACGCGCACGCGGCTCCCCGGCGCGAGCACGACGCGCGAGCCGTCGGGCAGGCGCAGCGAGTCGCGCACGCCGACGGCGGTCGCGAGCTCGGTGGCGGCCGCGGTGCCGGCGGGACGGGCGCCGTCGCGCCGTCCGAGCCCGAAGACGACCGCCGCCACCGCGGCGGCGGCCGCGAGCCCCGCCGGCCAGACGCGGCGCCGCGCGACGGCCGACCGCCCGGGCGCCGCACCTGTCTCGCGCGGTCGGAACGGGAGCACGTCCGCGTCGGGCGTCGCCGCGGCGTCGCGGCGTGCCCGCACGCGCCGCAGCGCCGCCTCGACGTCGATCGGCGTCGGGTCGGGCGCCGCGGCCGACGTCGCCGTCGCGTCGAGCGCCGCGAGCAGCGCCGCGTCGTCGGGGTGCGCGGCGAGCCACGCCGCGACCGCGCGCGCCTCGTCGGCCGCGCTCTCGCCGGCTAGGTGGCGCGCCAGCGCCTCCCAGTCGGGGGGGGCGCCCGAGTCGGCGGCGTCGGGGCGGGTGGGCGTGTCGCTCATCGCAGGGAGAACACCGGGAGCAGCGCGGACCCTAGCCCCGCGGCTGGGCGCGGCTGGCCGGGCGCCGGTGGGGCGCAGTATACATTGCGCTCCCGCGGCGCGCCGGCCGCGCCTCCGACCCGCTCCCCCGTTCCGTGGACGACCGCGAGCTGCTGGCCCGACTGGCCGGGGACGAGCAGGAGGCGCGGGCGGCGTTCGACGCGGTGTTCCGGCAGTGGTACGCGCCGCTGGTGCGCGCCGCCGACGCGGTGGTGCGCGAGCGCGCGGTCGCCGAGGAGCTGGCGCAGGACGTCATGCTCGAGCTGTGGCGCCGCCGCACCGCGCTCGACGCCGACGGGACCGCGCAGGCGTACCTCTTCCGCAGCGTGCGCAACCGCGCGCTCAACCACGTGCGGCATCAGCAGGTGGCGCGCCGCGGCGCCGACCGCGCGGCGGCGCCCGCGGCGCGCGACGCCACGGCGCCGGCGCAGCTCGTCTCGCAGGAGATGGACGCCGCGGTGCGCGAGGCGCTGGCCGAGCTCACCCCGCGCTGCCGCGAGGTGTTCGAGCTCAGTCGCACGCACGGCCTCAAATACGCGGAGATCGCGCACGCGCTCGGCGTCTCGGTGAAAGCCGTGGAAGCGCAGATGGGGAAGGCGCTGCGCACGATGCGCGAGCGCCTCGCCCCGTGGCTCCCGGGCGGCGACGCGCTGTAGCGCCGCCCCCGCGGGAGGGTCGTGCCCGCGACCGGATCAGGAGCAGACGAGCCGCCCGCGCGGCAGCGCGCGCGTGCAGTTCCGCGTGGTGCCGTTCTCGGTGATCGTCACCCGCGCCGTCGCGGTCCCGTCGTACGTCACCACCTCGCGGCGCGTCACCGTCGTCGGCGCCTGCCCCTGGTAGGTGAGCGTGGCGGTCATCGCGCGGACCACCGTGCCCGCGGTCGGGTAGGTGCGCGTCGTGTCGGTCGCCGCGCGGACGGGCACGACCAGGGCGCGCGTGGTGTCGCCGACGGTGCGCGAGGCGGTGAAGGCGCCGCGGCTCGACGTGCCGGTGGTCGACTCGGTGCCGCGCGAGGCGCCGTTCACGGTGCGCTGCGTGCTCCCCTGCGCCAGCCCGCCGACCGTGCGCTCGCTGGTGCTCTGCACGGTCGTGGTCGCGGTGAGGATCGTCGCCGTGTCGCCGAGCAGGCGGCCGAACGCGCCCTTCCCGCCGAGGTGCGGCCCGCGCCCGTCGCGCCCGCGCGTGTCCGACGAGTCGCGGACGTAGCTGACCGTCCCGGCGACGGTCGTGCGCGTGTTGACGGTGTTGGTCGTCAGCGTGTCGAACGCCTGCTGCGCCGCGCCGGCGGCGGTCGTGTAAGCGGCCGAGCGGTTGATGGTCAGGCCGTTGCGCGTCTCGGCCGGGCAGGTGACGCGCCCGGTGGCCGCGTCGAAGGTCGCGCCGGAGCAGCCGAGGCGCCCGAGGAAGACTCCGCCGAAGGGTCCCTCGTGCCCGCGGCCGCGCCCGAAGCCGCGCCCGCCGTCGAAGTCCGTCGCCAGCCCGCCGCCCATCAGCGCGCCGCCGTCGAAGCGCGCCTCGCGCCCGCCGCCCAGCCAGAGCGCGCCCGCCGAGGGCACGTCGGCGGCGGTCGTGCCGACGTAGCTGGTCGCCAGCTCGCCGTAACCCACCGGGGTGGCGGAGAGCGACGCGCGCAGCGCCGCGACGTCGAACGCCGACGGCGATTCCGCGGTCGTTTCCGTACAGGCGGCGGCGCCGAGGGCGGTCAGCGCGGCCGCGAGGGCCCCCCACTTTCTCGTCATACTGGTCATCGCGTGCTCCGGGTCGGGCCGGCCGTGGCGCGCGACCCCATTCGCGCGTCGCCGCCGGCATCGTGCTCGTGTCGACCGGAACAACACGCGACCTAACGGGCACCCTACCCCCGCCCGACCGCCGTCAGGCGGCGCGGACGGTATACGGCCACCGGCGACCCCTCGGCCACGAACGCCGACGACGGCGGCCGGCCGAGCGCCTCGGCGAACGCCGGGCCGTAGAGCGCCGCAGCGTCGACGCGCAGCTCGGGAGCGTGGGCGCGCCAGACGCGCCAGCGCGGGTGCGCGACCTGGTACTCCACCGTCCCCCCGTCGCGCTGGCGCGTGTACCCCCAGTAGTGCTCGGCGATGAAGGTCTCCTCCGAGTCGTCCGCGGGGATCGCGGGCGCGCCCCGGATCTCTGCGGCGAGCGCCTGCCACCCCGACGCGGTACGCCACGCGTACTCGAGTCGCGCGTCCTGCGCGCCTTCGAGGCCGGGCGGAGTGCAGCTGCGCATCGGCACCGCGCGGTACGGCTCGTTGTACGCCAGCCGCGCCACGAGTGCGATCGCGGCCCGCGGCACCAACTCCTTCACGAAGGTCACGCCGCGGCGCACCTCGCCGTCGGGGCGCTCGTGGCGCACGTAGAAGCGGAGGTTGACCTCGTCGAAATCGCGGTGGAACGGGACCGGGACGCCGAGGAGCCGCGTGCGCAGGAAGCGGAAGCCGACCATGCTGACGAGCGCGCGCCCCTGCCACAGGTCGAGCGTCGCGCCGGCGGGCACCAGCGGGGCGAGTAGCTCGGGCGCGATCTCGTAGTTCAGCATCACGAGATGGCGCCACTCGGCGCGGAGGAAGGGGCGGCGGGGATCGTCAGGCATGCCCCGAATGAACGACGGCGCGGCGGCCGGGAGATCCCCTGGCCGCCGCGCCGTCCGAGTTCGCGAGTGGAGCGTATCGGGCTCGAACCGATGACCCCCTGCTTGCAAAGCAGGTGCTCTCCCAACTGAGCTAACGCCCCGGCGCGGCGGAATATAGCGAGGGCGGCCGCGTGCCGCGCGTCACCCCGGCGCGGCGGGCGGGGCGAGCGGCGGGAGTACATTGGATGCTTCCGCCCCGCCCCCTCCCGCCGGCATGCTCGACCTTCCGCGCCTCCTTCTGCAGCTCGTCGTCGTGCTCGCCGCCGCGCGCGCCTGCGGGTGGCTGGCCCGTCGCGTCGGGCAGCCGCGCGTGATCGGCGAGATGGTCGCGGGGCTCGCCCTCGGGCCCACGCTGTTCGGCGCGGCCGCCCCCGACCTGTGGGCCGCGACCTTCCCGCCAGTATCGCTGCCGGCGCTGGCGGCGGTCGCGCAGCTCGGCGCGCTGCTCTTCCTGCTCGTCGTCGGCCTGCGGCTCGACCACGGGCTGCTGCGCGCGCGGGCCGGCGCCGCGGTGGCCACCAGCCACGCGAGCATCGCCGTCCCATTTGCGCTCGGCGCGGCGCTCGCTCCCTTTGTTGCCGCACACGCTCGCCGGCCCCACGGTGTCGCCGCTCGCCTTCGCGCTGTTCGTCGGCGCGGCGATGAGCGTGACCGCCTTCCCCGTACTCGCCCGCATCCTCGAGGAGCCCAACCTCACCGGAACGCGCCTCGGCGCGCTGGCCCTCGCCGCGGCCGCAGTCGACGACGTGTCGGCCTGGACGATCCTGGCCGGCGTGGTCGCCGTCGCGCGTGCGGGGGCGTCGTCCGAGGGCGCGCTCGCCGCCGCGCTGCGCACCGTCGGCTGCACGGCGCTGGTGGTCGCCGCCGCCGTCGTCGCCCGCCCGCTGCTCCGCGGCGTGCTCGGACGCGCCCGCGGGCGCGTCGGGGCGGACCAGGTGGCGCTCGCGGTGCTACTGGCGCTCGCCCTGGCGCTGGCGACCGAGTGGGCGGGAGTGCACGCCCTGTTCGGCGCCTTCCTGGCCGGCGCGCTCATCCCGCGCGACGGCGGCGTCGCGGCGGCGCTCGCGGCGCGGCTGGAGGAGCTGGTGACGACGGCGCTCCTCCCCGTCTTCTTCGCCTACGCCGGCCTGCGCGCCTCGGTGGCGCTGATCGACGGCGCGGCGCTCTGGACCGCGTTCGCGCTTGTGATGCTCGTCGCCGTCGGCGGGAAGCTCGGCGGCTCGGCGACCGCGGCGCGGCTCGCCGGGCTGCCGTGGGACGAGGCGCTCTCGCTCGGCGTGCTGATGAACACGCGCGGGCTGATGGAGCTGGTGATCCTCTCGATCGGGCTGGACGTGGGCGCGATCTCCCCCACCTTCTACGCCATGATGGTGCTGATGGCGCTCGCCACGACGGTCATGACCGCGCCGCTGCTGACGCTGGTCGCGCGCGCCCGCCTGCGCGCCGACGCCCGCGCGGCGCGCCTCGACGCCGCCGCGGGCTGACGGGAACGGAGGACCGGATGGAAGGGGGCCACTCGCTGGTCGACTGGATCTCGTACGGGATCCTCGGCTTCATCCTGTTCGCCTTCGCGGTGCTCCTGCTGCGCAGCGCGTGGTTCTTCCTCTCGCTGCTCGCGATCCCGCTCACCGACACCCTGGCGCGCCGCACCCGGCTGCGCGGCGCGATCCGCCGCTGGGGCGAGCGCGGCGCCCCCGTCGACCCGATCGCCGCCGCCGCCGACGTGGCGCACGAGGCGGCCCCCTCGCTCGTCCCGCGCCGCGTGCGCCTCGGCGCCGGCGTAGGCGCCGCCCTCGGTGCCCTCCCGGGCCTGTGGTGGGCCGGCCGCGGCGCCCTCCTCACCGCCGAACGCGGCGGCACCGCCCTCGAAACCCTCGCCCAAGCCGCGCTGGGCGTGGGCCTCGTCGCCTCCGCCGGCCTCCTCGCCGGCACCGCGGCCGGCGCGCTCGTCGGCCTCGTGCTCGAGGCGGTGCGGGGTCGGAGTCGCGAGTAGGGCGCGCGGGCTCGGGGCGCGAGCTCGCACGCCCAGATCATCGCGCCGCGCGGGGGGCGGGGGTGGGCCCGCCGGCTCCGAGATTCGCAACGCGGAGCCGCTCACGCGTCTCCGCAGCCACGAATCTCAGGTCGCTCGGCGGACCCCCCCCCCGCCCCCCGCGCCACGCCTCGTCGGCGCGTGAAAGCGAGCGCGCACGAGAAGGCCGCGCGACCCCGCGGTGCACGCCGCCGCACCGCCCCGTCGGTCGCGAGCCGAAGGCGCCTGGGGGCGGGCGGCGAGGGAGGTGCGAAGGGCGCCCTCAGGCGCCAGCGAGGAGACGCACGCAGCGCGTGCGGCTCCAACGCGTCCGGCGCCGTCGGGCGCCCGGAGCGCCTCCCTCGCCGCCCGCCCGCCACACCAAAGCGACGCCCCCACGACCGAACAGCCAAGGTCGCGGGGGCGTGCATCAACGCCGAGCGGAAGCCGACTACTCGTGAGCCGGGAGCGGCTCCATGGTCTTCGGATCCACCGGCACCTGCACCTCGTCCCGGTACCGCGACGTCATCAGGAAGATGCGCAGCTTCGGGAAAGCGTCCATGAAGCTCGTGTAGCAGAACACCCAGAGCCCCAGCATCCCGAGTCCGATCCCGAGCTCCCAGATCCCGAACGGCAGCGCCGCCGCCTCGCCGAACACGGACGGGTAGATCTCGAGGTAGCGGTGGATCCAGATCCCGAGCGCCGAGCACACCGCCACCGTGATCATCACCGGCGACACGATCTTCGCGGCCTTCGAGAGCAGCGTGAAGAACGGGATGACGAAGGTCAGGATCACCACCGCCGTCGACAGCCCGATCCACGGGTCGAGCAGGCGCAGGCGCGGCCAGTGCGTCTCCTCGGGCAGGTTGCCGTACCAGATCACGAGGAACTGGGCGAACGTCAGGTACCCCCAGAACGCGGTGAAGGCGAACGCCAGCTTGCCGACGTCGTGGAAGTGCGACTCGGTGACCACGTCGTAGACGCCCAGGTGGTTGCGCCAGACGCGCATCATGATCGCGAACGTCATGATCATGACGAGGAACCCGCCCATGAACACCTGCCAGCCGTACATCGTCTGCTGGAAGTGGAGCGAGAAGCTCATCGAATAGTCCCAGATCAGCACCGGCCAGAACCACCCGAACATCAGGCAGACCACGACCGCCAGCTTCCCGAGCAGGGAGTGCGTGCTGTGCAGCTCGCGGCGCTCGTCGCCGAAGCCGGCGCGCATCTTGGCGCGCATCCCCTTCGCCCACCCCGCGGCGCCCGGGTCCTCGGGCGTGACGCCGACGTCGAGCCGGACCGAGCGGAGGACGAACCAGGTGTAGAACGCCGTCATCAGGCCGAACAGGACCACCCCGCGCAGCTTGAAGAACGTCGGGTTCAGGTAGGTCGACTTCTGCGGCGTGTGGAGCTCCTCGCGGGTCCACTGCCACAGGTTGTCGCCGCTGAAGAAGAGCAGGACGAGCAGGATCACGAACGCCACCGGCAGCCACGCCACGTACCCCTCGATGAAGCGGACCACCGGGCGCGACCAGCGCGCCGTGGTGAGCCGCTGGACCGCCGCGAAGGCGACGCCGGCGCTCGAGATGATCGTGAAGTAGAGCCAGTTGAACATCAGGGCCATCCAGGCGCGGTTGGCGCCCGACGGCGTGTCGGCGGCGCCGAGGGCGCCGACGACGAAGGTCACCAGCCCGAGCACCGCGAGCGCGAGCGCGCCCAGCTTGATCGTGCGCGAGACGGGCTTGTTGGCCGTCGCGCGGATCAGCTCCTCGCGCGTCGGGACGTGGACGGCGTGCAGGCTCACTGGCGATCCCCCTTTGGCTGGGGCGTCGTGGTCGGACGGGCGGCCGGCGCCGCGGGCGCGGTCGGCGTGCCCAGGCGGCCCTGCGGGCCCGAGTCATTGACCGTGGGCGGCACCGGCGCGCCCTGCACGCCGGCTCCCGCCTCGTCGGGGGCGCGGATCTCCGGCGCGACCTGCGGCGGCATCCCGCCCATCGGCCCGCGCGCGTCGCGCCAGTGCGGCGCCGGGCGCGTGGGGGCGGTGACCGTGTAGCCCGGCACCGTGACGCCGTTCTGCCCCGGGTAGCCGACCTGTCCCAGCCCGGCCGTGTTCGGGATGCGGCCCTGGAGCGCGCGGACGTAGTTCACCACGTCCCAGCGGTCCATCTCCTCGATGCGGTTGTACGACGGCATCAGCCCGCGGCCGTTCCGCAGCATGCCGTAGATGTAGCCGTCGCTGCGGGCCTGCGTGGTCGCCGAGATGATGTTGATCGCGGGCATCCCGTAGCCGTTCTGCGTCGCCGGGCCGTTGCCGGCGCCGGTGTCGCCGTGGCAGACGGAGCAATTGATCGTGTAGTACTTCCGCCCGTTGACCAGCGACGCGGGGCTCGGCGGGGTCGGGTTGGTGAGCGCGCGGCCGATCGAGTCGACGACGCCCGGGAAGGCGCCGTAGCCGATCTGGTAGCCGGCGAGCTGCGTCCCGGTGACCGGGACCGCGAACGGCGGCTGCCCGCGCGGGGCGTGCACGGTGTCGGCGACGTTCTGCGACGCCGGCTCCCAGGCCTCGATCCGCGGCTGGTTCTTGAAGTCCGTGAACCAGTCGCAGGCGCCGAGGAGCGGCAGCGCGGCGGAGAGCGCGAGCAGGCGGAGGCGCGGCATGGTCGGGTTAGCGCTCACCGCGGACCTCCGCGGCGCCGTGGCGGCGGAGGAGCTCCTCCGCCGACGAGAACTTGTCGGGCGACGTGGCGACGAACACGCCGTAGTCGCCGTGGCTGAAGCGCGGGTCGTAGCCGACCGTCAGCGTGAGCCGCGGGATGCGGGAGAGGTAGAACATCCCGAACACCGTCGACAGCGCGCCGACGAGCACCATCACCTCGAAGCCGATGATCGTGTACGGGATCCAGCTGGCGATCGCCTTGCCGCCGGTGATGAGCGGCCAGTACTCCGAGGTCCAGATCGCGATCCAGTACCCGAAGGTCACCCCGAGCAGCCCGCCGACGAGGGTGAAGCGGCGCACCGCCGACATCGGCGCGCCGATCGCGTCCTCGAACTCGTGGCGCGGGGTGGGCGTGTAGACCGTGACGTCCCCCAGACGCTTCTGCTTCAGCTCCTCGACGGCGTGGACGGCCGAGTCCAGCTCGCGGAAGGCGGCGAGTACCCCCTGCATCAGGCGAACTCCCCCGGCGTGTCAGGCTCGAACGCCTGGTGCTTGCCGGTGACGTCGATGTGGTCGTCGTGCTTGTGCGTCCCCTTGAGCTTCGGCGGCACGATCTCCTTGATCTCGGCCAGCGCGAACACCGGGAGCTGCTTGGTGAACAGCAGGAACCACATGAAGAACCAGCCGAACGAGCCGACCAGGAAGCACATGTCGACCCAGCTGGGCAGGTAGCCGCCCCACTGCCACGGCTCGAACTCGTGGGTCAGCGACGGCACCACGATCACGAACCGCTCGTACCACATCCCGATGTTGATGATGATCGAGAGGATGAAGAGCCAGGTCGTGTTGCGCCGCAGCTTCTGCGAGAAGAGCGACAGCGGGAACACCATGTTGCAGATCAGCAGGATCCAGGCGCTCCACCACCACTGCCCGAAGACGCGGTTGTAGAAGTACTCGATCTCCATCGGCACGCCCGAGTACCAGGCGATGAAGAACTCGATCAGGTACGCCGAGCCCACCACGAGCGAGGTGAACAGCACGACCTTGGCCGTGGCGTCCAGGTGGTTCAGCGTGATGTAGTGCTTGAGCCCGAACCAGCGGCGCATCGGGATCGCGATCGTCCACACCATCGCGAAGCCCGAGAAGATGGCGCCGGCGACGAAGTAGGGCGGGAAGATCGACGCGTGCCAGCCCGGCGTGAGCCCCATCGCGAAGTCGAACGACACCACCGAGTGCACCGAGAGCACGAGCGGGGTCGAGAACGCGGCCAGGAACAGGTAGGCGCGGGCGAAGTGGCGCCACTCGCGGTCCGAGTTCCGCCAGCCGAGCGAGAGGATCGAGAAGATCCGCTTGCGCACCGGGTTGGTCTCGCGGTCGCGCAGCACCGCGATGTCCGGGATCAGCCCGATGTAGAGGAACGTGGTCGAGATCGTGAGGTAGGTCGAGATCGCGAAGACGTCCCAGACGAGCGGCGACTTGAAGTTGGGCCAGATGAGGCGCCAGTTCGGGTACGGCAGCAGCCAGAAGAACTTCCACGGGCGCCCGATGTGGATGATCGGGAAGAGCCCGGCCGTCATGACGGCGAACACCGTCATCGCCTCCGACACGCGGTAGATCGTCGTGCGGAAGCCGGCCCGGAAGAGGAAGAGGATGGCCGAGATCAGCGTCCCGGCGTGGCCGATGCCGACCCAGAAGACGAACGTGATGATGTAGACGCCCCACATGAGGGGCGGCTCGTACCCGGCCTGCCCGAGCCCCCAGTAGATCTGGTAGACCCAGGCGCTGGCGCCGATGAGCATGCACGCCACCGCGAGCCCCAGCCCGGCGAACCAGCCGCCGGTGGGGCGCATCGTGGCGATGATCTCGTTGTCGACCTGCTCGTAGTCCCGGACCGCGGGGAGCTGGACGTCGGCCGACGCGATGTTCGGTCGGCGGTGGGGGTCGCCCGCCCCACCCACCGGCCGCGCGAGAGTAGCCATTGCTGCGCGATCCTCCCGTTACGCCGTGGCCGGCGCGCCAGGCGCCGGGTGAATGACTTTCCTGAGGTAGACGACGGCCGTGTACGTGTTCAGCTCCGCGAACACGTGGTACGACCGGCGGTCGAGCGCGAGCTGCGCGACGCTCCAGTTCGGGTCGGCCGCGTCGCCGAACACGATCGCGCGCGACGGGCACGCCTGCGCGCACGCCACCGTGAACTCGTCCGGCTGCACCTCCCGGTTCTCCAGCTTGGCCCGGTTCTCGGCCTCGCGGATGCGCTGCACGCAGAAGGTGCACTTCTCCATCACGCCCTTGCCGCGGACGGTGACGTCCGGGTTGAGCTGCCAGTGCATCGGCTCCGGCCAGGCGTACTGCCGGCGCTCCGGCTCCCCGTACCCGAACCAGTTGAAGTAGCGGACCTTGTACGGGCAGTTGTTCGAGCAGTAGCGCGTGCCGACGCACCGGTTGTAGACCTGCACGTTCAGGCCGTCCGGCGAGTGGTACGTCGCGTACACCGGGCACACGGGCTCGCAGGGCGCGTTCCCGCAGTGCTGGCAGAGCATCGGCACGAAGCGCGTGTCGAAGTTCGGGTCGAACTCGTTCTCCGCGTTGTCCGCCCCCTCGTAGTAGCGCTCGAGGCGGATCCAGTTCATCTCGCGCCCCTTGAGGATGTTCGCCCCCGGGCGCTCGTCCCACACCCCGGGCGCCAGCGCGCGGCCCTGCCAGGGCGCGCCGACGGTCGGGAGGTTGTTCTCGCTGTAGCAGGCGGTGACGCAGGCCGAGCACCCGGTGCAGCGCGCCAGGTCGATGGTCATCGCCCAGCGCCGCTTCGCCATCCCGGTGGGATGGTTCGGGTCGTACATCCCCTTGTCCTTCGACGTGGGGTCGCCGTACTCGCCCTGCGCGTCGTTGGCCACCGGCGAGCGCAGCCCCGGCAGGAATGCCACGCTCGGCTCGCCCGGGATCTCGGCGCCGTGCGACTCGGCCGCGCCGTGCTCGCCCCCGGCCGCGGCGCCGTGCTCGCCGCCCTGCGTCTCCTCGGTCGCGCCGCCGCCCGGGGCTGCGCTCGGGTTCCCCTGCGGGGCGATGCCGCCGACGTTCTCGTCGCCGCTCGTCCGCGACCCGCCGCCGCGCTCCTGCTGCGACTCACCGCGCACTTCCGGCGCGCTGAGCGTCCCCAGCTCGCCGACCAGGACCGCCTGGCCGATGCCGCGTCCGTGCTGGCGCGCCGAGCCCTCGGTGCTCACCAGGTCGGAGTGGCCGCCCTCGCGCGTCACGCGCCCGGTGCCGGCGGTGAGCACCAGCCCGCCCGCCGCGTCCTCGGCGCTCGGCAGGAGCGCGTAGGCGTTGACGCCGATTCCGCGGGCGTAGCGCCCGTACGCCGTGTGCCCCTGCCCGAGCGAGACGCCCACGGTGTCGGGGCGAATGCCGAGGTACAGATACGCCGGCGCCGTGATGCGCCCCGCCGGCGTCTCGACGGTCACGTGGTCGCCGCGCTCGATCCCCAGGCGCCGCGCCGTCGACGGGTGGAGCTCGACCCACGACTGCCAGCAGACCTTCGACACCGGGTCGGGAAGCTCCTGCAGCCACGGCTTGTTGGCGCCGCGCCCGTCGCCCAGCACCGGCGACGGGAAGACCACCACCGTCATCTGGTCGCCGCTCGGCGCCGCCAGCGCCGCCGCGGGGCGGAGCTGCAGCGCGCCGCGCGCCGGCGCCGTCGAGGCGAGCACGGAGCCGCTGGCGAGACCGCGGGGCAGCGCCTGCGTCCAGGCGGCCTCGCCGCCGGTGCGCGCCATCAGCCACTCGCGGTAGGTGCGGTACGGGTAGCGGGCCGCGGTCGTCTGGTCGGCGCGGGCGAGCGCGATCAACACGTCCGCCGTCTGCCGGGTGTCGAACACCGGCTCCATCGTCGCCTGCTGCAGCGCGATCAGCCCGGGGCCCGCCTCGGCGTCGCCCCACGACTCGAGCGGGTGGTGGTCGGGCAGGATCAGGTCGGCCAGCTCGCTGGTCTCGTCCGGGTAGCTCGAGAACGAGACCTTGAACGGGACCTTGGCGTACGCGGCGCGGAAGCCGAGTGCCGCCGGCGTGCCGTACACCGGGTTGGCGCCGCGCACCATGATGAGCGGCACCTGGCCAGCGTTCATCCGCTCGACGAGCGCGCGCAGGTCGGCGTACGAATTGAGGCGGTCGTAGGCGCGGATCCCCTCACCGGGGATGATCGTCGTACCGACGGCGCCGGCGCGCTGGTTCACGGCGGCGGCCGCGGCCGCGACCTCCTGCGCCGCGCCATCCGTGGTGCCGGCGAGGACCACGAGCCCGCCGGCGGCGGCGGTGACCTCCTGCGCCAGCCGCTCGAGCGTCGCCTGCGGCACGCCGGCCTGTTGCGCGACCTGCGCCGCGGTGGCCGTGCCGTTCAGGAAGTTGAGGATCGCCAGCTCGCTCCCGGCGCGGGCCGCGATCCACTCGTCGGCGTTGAGCCCGGTGAGCGAGCGACGCGGGCCGACGTATATCATGCGCGGCGCGCCCTCGAGCTTCGCGCGCGCGTCGGCCCAGTCGATCTGGTGCCCGGTCGACTGCCCCCACGTGTCGAGGAAGTCGGCGCCGAACGACACCACGAGGCGCGCGGCGTTGAAGTCGATGCGCGGGATGGCGGTGCCGTAGGCCGCCCGGTGCGCGGCGAACATCGCCAGCGGCGCCTCGGCGTCGTACGCCAGGTGGGCGGGCATTCCGAGCCCCGTCAGCCACTGGTCGAGGAAGGCCGGGAAGCTCCCGAGCTCGTGCTGGTTGATGAACGCCGCCTGCCCCGCCGTGCCGCGGCTGCGCGCCTCGCCGAGCGCCTGGCTCAGGCGGGCCAGCGCCTTGTCCCAGGTCGTGGCGACGAGGCGGCCGTTCTCGCGCACCATCGGCGCGCGCCAGCGGTCGGGGTTGTAGAGCCCCTGCACCGCGCTCTGGCTGCGCGCGCTCAGCGCGCCGCGGTTGGCCGGGTGCTGCGGGTTCCCCTCGAGCTTGATGACACGGCCGTCGCGCACCTCGGCGAGCACGCCCACCGGCTCCAGCCCCTCGCGACAGATCGTCGCGAAGTAGTTGGAGACCTGCGGGACCGTGTTGTCGGGGTTGACGACGTACGGGATCAGGCGGCCGACGTTCTCGGACGTGCACCCGACGAGCGTCGAGGCGGCGCCGGTGGCGCCGAGGACCTTGAGGAAGTCGCGGCGCTTGACGCCGGCGGACCCCGTCTCAGTGCTCATGTGGTGGAGCGGTGGGAGTGAGCGAAGCGAGGAGCGAGGAGCGGTGGCGCGCGCGCGGTGCGCGGCGCGCCCTCCTCACCAGCTCAGTAGTGGCACACGGAGCAGTCGTAGCGCGCCTTGCGTAGCGGCTGCGAGGCGGCGGCCTGGACGACCGAATCCGGCGCGCCCGCGAGGCGGTGCCCCTCGGCCGCGTTGTAGCCGTTCACGTGGCAGTTGATGCACCACCCCATGTTCAGCGACGCGGCCTGGTAGACGCGCTGCATCCCCTGCACCTGGCCGTGGCAGCTCTGGCAGGTGACGCCCGCGTTGACGTGGCGCATGTGCGGGAACTGCACGTAGTCCGGCACCTTGTGGATGCGGACCCACGGCACGGGGAGCTTCTTCTGATAGTAGGCCGTCAGCTTCGCGATCTGCTGCTTGGAGCTGTCGGCCTTCCCCAGCACCACGGTGTGGCACCCCATGCAGGTGTTCACCGCGGGCATCCCCGGGTCGGGCGACTTGTTCGACGAGAAGTGGCAGTACAGGCAGTTCATCCCCAGCCCGCCCTGCGAGACGGGGCCGGCGTGTCTCGGGTGCGGGAAGTTGACCGGCTGCTCGGGCTCACGTCCTTCGGAGGACGAGGCGCCGCTGTACGCGGAGAGCACGGTGGCGGCGGCGGCCAGGGCCAGGAAGCCCGGGATCACCGACCACTTCCGCTTCTTCGTCATCGCTGCGACCTGGGCGGGAGGATGGAGGCGTCGAGCGCGTCGCTCGTCGTATTTGTGAACGATTTCACAAGACGCCGGTTGGAAACGGCGCGAAAGATGACCGGGCTCCACAGGTGACACAAGGGCGAGTCCGTAGGGACAGTTACGGATGCACGCATACCGCGCGCGCGCGCGCCGCGATCGCGTCGCCACCCGTGAGTCGCGCGAGTGTCGACGCGCGCAGCGCGCGCGGGAGGAGTGCCAGGTTCGCCGCCGGCGCCTGGGTGAGCCGGAGCGGCCACCCGCTGCCGTACACGAACCGCTCCGCGCCCAGGGTCCGCAGCAGCGTCGCCAGGTGATCCTCGGGCGGCCCCCAGACATGGGAGAAGTCGAAGAACACCCGCTCGCGTTCCCGGTCGGTGAGCGCCCACGCCGTCTCCTCGATGAACTCCCGCCCCGCGCCCAGCACCACGAGGTACGGGGCGCCATTCTGCCGCGCCAGCGCCCGGACGTGCGCCGGGCTCAGGTCGCCGGCGACGTCCGCCGGGTGCCGCTGCCGCACGTCCTCGAACCGCACCGGGAGGAGGAGCACCAGCCCCGCCGCCGCGCAGGCCGCGCCCAGCCGCGCCAGCGCGCCGTCGCCGGCGCCCATCCCCCACAGCGTCGGGTAGGCGCGGACGCCCGGTGCGCCGCGGGCCGCCGCGTCGGCAAGTCGACGCTCCCACCCCGGCCAGTCCGAACGTATGGTCGGCACGGGATCGAGCGAGGGGAGTTCCCTGACCGCGTCGTAAAGGATTCCGTCCTCGGGCGACGGGTCGCGCCAGAACGCCGACGGGAGGTGCGCCACCCACCCGCGCGCCACCCCTTCGCGCGCCAGCACGCGCGCCAGCACCGCGGGCTCGGGGTGCGGCACGTGGCGGAAGGGGTAGGCGCCGATCGCCAGATTCACGTCCACCGGGACGACGTCGACCGGAGTCATGCGCCCTCCAGCCCGGGGAAGGCGCCGGTGGGAAAGAGCCGCACGGCGTTCCGCCACCGCACGTCGGCCAGCCCCTCGGCGTCGAGCCCCACGTGGTCGAGCGCGCGCAGCTTGGCGAGTCCGGTCTCGATGGTCACGTCGCACGCCCAGAGCAGGCGGCGCGGCCCGACTGCCTCCAATGCCGCGTCGAGCATGCCGCGGTCGACGCCGCTCCCCGACAGGTCCATGACCACGTTCGGCAGCTCGGCGACGGCGGGGTAGGTGTGCCGGTAGTCCCCGCCGCCGCCGATGTGCGCCAGCAGAAAGGTCGTGCGCGGGTGACGGGCGGCCAGCCGCGCCAGCTCGACGCCGTCGGACGCCTCCTGCATCGGCCAGTCGCGGCGGCGCCACTGCCAGACGTGGTGCAGCACCGGGAGCCCGCCCTCGGCCGCCCGCTCGGCGATCGCGTCGAGCAGCCCGTCGTCGGCGCGGCGACTCGCCGAGAGCTTCACGCCGATGGCGCCGGCCCCCACGCACCGGTCGATCTCGGCGAGCGCGTGCGCGGGGAAGTTCGGGTTCACGTGCGCGTAGGCGCGCACCCGGTCGGGGAGGACGTGCTGCAGCGCGAGCTGGACGTCGTTGCCGAGGCGCACGTCGTCGGGGGAAGCGAAGTAGGTCGGCGACTCCTGCCCCCACGTGCCGAGCACCGAGGCGACGTGCCAGGTGATCCCGATGCGCTCGCCGGCGCGCAGTCGCGCCCCATTGACCGCCGCCCAGTCGGCGCGCGGCGAGGCGGGATGGTAGAAGTGCGCGTGCACGTCGATCAGCGGCGCCGGCCCGGCGAGCGTCGGCTCGGCGGCCTGCTCCTCCTCGGCGCGCACGGCAGCCAGCGCCGCGGCGGCGGTGGCCGCGGTCTCGCGGGCAACGTCTGCTCTGGTCACTGCGCCTCCGGTCATCGGGCCCCCGCCCGGTCGGGCGCCTCGTCGAGGGCGCGCACGGCGGCCAGGCCCGCGCGCGCCGCGGCACCGACGGCGTCGTCGACCGAGGCGTCGTGGGCCAGCATCGCGTAGTTGTAGGCGCCGCGCTTGAACAGCACGCCGGCCGCCCGCGCGCCGTCCAGGAAGCGGGCCTCGCGCCGCGCCGCACGCGCCGGATCGTCGGCGGGCCCGAAGCGCAGGAACCACATCGGCGCGATCCCTTCCCTGTGTACGTCGGCCGCGCCGGCCTCGCCGATCGCCTCATCGACCAGCGCGCGCAGCGATTCGCCGTGCAGCGCCAGCCGCTCGCACACCGCCTCGCGCGCGTGGCGGTCGAGCACCGCGTGCGCCGCGGCGAGCGCGGTGGCCTCGCTGGCCAGCGTCGACGAGATCCAGGCGCGTCGCGCCGCGTCCATCACCGCGCGCCGCCCCACGACGGCGGCCAGCGGGTACCCGTTCGCCAGCGCCTTGCCGAAGGTCGCCAGGTCGGGAAGCACGTCGCCCGCGTCGGCGGTGGCCTGGAAACCGCCGGTGTGCAGGCGGCACCCCGTCTTGATCTCGTCGAACACGAGCACGGCGCCCGCGCGGTCGCACAGCCGGCGCGCCGCGCGCAGCCAGGTCGCCGACGGCAGCCGCTCGACCACCGGCTCGAGCACGATCGCGGCCAGCCGCCCCTCGGCTTGCTGCACCGCCGCCTCGAGCGCCGGCACGTCGTCGAACGGCACGCCCACGAAGTCTGCGTGCGCGCCGGCGGTGACGCCGAGCCCCCCGCCCCACCAGTCGAGCCACCCGAAGTACCCGCTGCCGACGACGACGTCGCGCCCGGTCGCGGCGCGCGCCAGTCGCACCGCCGCCGCCGCCGCCTCGGCGCCGCTCTTGAGGAAGAGCACGCGCTCGGCGCAGGGCACCAGCTCGATCAGTCGCTCGGCGAGCGTGACCTCGCTGGCGTGCGTGAGGAGCGACGCGTGCCCCGCGGCCGCCGCCTCGCAGACGGCGCGCGTGACGTCGGGGTCGGCGTAGCCCAGCGCCACCGCGCCGAGCGCGCTCCCGAGGTCGATGAGCGTCTCGCCGCCGACGGTGGTGACGCGGCAGCCCGACGCGCGCACGAAGTGGAGCGGCGCCCGCTCGTCGTCGGTCGGGCCGTAGAGCGCGGCCGGCCGTTTGCTCCCGGTGGACGCAACGGCGGCGACCGCCGCGTTGGCGCGGGCGCGCCAGGCGGCGTGCGCCTCCCCCGCCCCCCCCCCGCGGGCGCTCACGCCGGCGGGTCTCCGGCCGGTGCCGCCTGCCCGGCGCGCCGCTCGACGCGCTCGATGGTGCGCAGCACCTCGATCGCCATCGCGCGCACGAGCCCGGTCTCGCGCGCGTCGGGTCGCGCCCGGAACGCGAGCGAGCGCACGCTGCGCATCACGTGCTCGGGGTTGCGCGTCTTGAAGAAGTCGAGCGCCTCGAGCGCGCGCGCCGCGTCGGCGAAGGTCAGCTCCAGCTCCGCGGCCTCGGGCGGGGGGGCGTGCTTGCGGTTGCGCGGGAGCACGCGCGTCGCGTCGCCCGCCGCCAGGTGCAGCTCGTAGAGCGCGACGAGCACCGCCTGCGCGACGTTGAGTGACGCCCGCTCGGTAGTCGGGATGGTGACCTCGGCGTGCGCGCGGTCCATCGCCTCGCCTGGCAGGCCGTCGTCCTCGCGGCCGAACATCACGGCCACCGGCCCCGACTCCGCGTACTCGAGCAGCTGTTCGGCGGCCTCGCGCGGCGTCTGGCGCGGCCACTTGGCGGCGCGCGTGCGTCCGGTGAAGCCAACGACGCGCACGCAGTCCGCGACGGCGGCGTCCACGCTGTCGAAGTGCTCGATGGCCTGCGCCAGGTCGCGCGTCTTGTGGGCGATGACCTCGATCTGGTTCTCGTCGTAGGCGCAGGGCCGGACCAGGCGCAGGCGCGACACGCCCATGTTCGCCATCGCCCGCACGGTGCCGGCGATGTTCACCGGCTTCTGCGGCTCGTAGAGCACGACGCGGACCTGGTCGAGGAGTGACGGCATCACGGAGCGGCGAGGGGCGGCAGCGCGAGCGGAAGCAAGCGCGCCGGGTCGTGGCGGTCGCCCTGAAGATACACGAACGTTCCACCGGCGCCGGAGAGCACGAGCTGGCCGCGGCGGCGCTCGCGGCCGGGCGGCATCTCGTTCACGAGCACGTCGACGTACGCGACGCGCGCATCGTCGCCCGCCCGCGCCAGCGCCGCCCGGTCCACTGCGAGCTCCACCGCGTAGCCGTCCGCGGTCGCGCGCCACGCGGCCCGGATCGGGAGCGCCGCGGCGGCGGGGGTCGTCGCGACCGCGCGCACGCCGCCCCCGAGCTCGGGCGCGACGAGCCAGCCTGCCATGGGACCGGCGCTCCCCCGCACGAACAGCTGTACGCCGTCCCCGTTCACCTCGGGGCGCTCGTTGTCGAGCAGGTTCTCGGTGCCGGGCGGCACGAAGGTCGTTGGGCGCCCGAGCCGTACCTCGACGGCCACGTACAACTTCTGTCCGTCGGCGCGGATCGCGACCTGCGCCTCGGGACGGCCGGCGTCCCGCCAGCTCTCCTCGGACGGACGGTAGTGCGGCTCGCCGAGCGTGCAGGTGAAGGGACGCGCGTCGTCGATCGGTCGCGCCTGCCGGTGTGGGGTCGCAGCCTGGACGAACGCTGGCGCCGGCGGCGCGGGCACGATCGGTCGCGCGGGGTGCACCGTGAGGCCGCCGTCATGGCGAATGATCTCTAAGGCGTCGCCGGCGTGCGTGACGGCGGCGACGCGTCCGCGCACGTCGAGGACGGCGCTCATGCGGCCGCGCGCTGCGACGGCACGGGCGACGTGGAACCGGCGCGCTCCGGCCCCCGGCGGTCCGGGCGCGGCGGCGCGCCACAGCTCCGCGCCGGCGGGGAGCACGAGCCAGAGTGCCGCACCCGCCGCCTGACCGCCCGCGGGCGTGCGCAACGCGAGTCGCACCACCGCGTCGTCGGGAACGCGCATCCGTTCGGCGTCCTCGACGAAGTCGAAGCCGTCCTCGAGGCCGCCCGCGCCCAACCGCTCGACCGGCTCCCAGAGAGGCGACACGCTCCCCACGGTGCCGAGCAGCGTGATCTCGCCGTCGACGTGCCAGGGCAGATCCACCGTCACCGCACGTGGCGCCGTCCACACCAGCTGGTCCACGATCAGCTCTCCCGCGACCCGCACGCGGCGCGCGGCGTCGACGTCCGCGCCGATGCGCGCGCACGCGGTGATCCCCTCCGCCTCGCCGCCCAGGTCGAGGTCGAGCAGCGCGCCGTCGCCGCGCGGCTGCGACGCGCCGTCGACCAGCGGTGCGTTGTGCGCGAGCGTGCTTCGATACCAGTGCAGCGCGCGCTCGACGTACGAGCCGGCACCCATGTCGTCGAGCCAGCGTGTCGCGCCGTCGGCGACGAGGAGGTTGAGCCGGTCCGGGTGCCCGTGTCCGCCGCCGGAGTGCCCGTAGTCGACGGCGACCCAGAGCCGTCCCCCGTCGCGGCGGAAGACGGCGAGCCCCTGCGCGGCGAGGTGCACGGCGCCCGGCGCCCACTCGATTGCCGGCGATGGCTCGGCGCGCGCGTGCAGGAGTGAGCGCCAACCGAGCTCCGCCCGCGTGAGCGCGGCCGGCGGCTCGTTGCGTTCCGATTCGGCCGCGGAGCGCCAGCGCCCCGTGTCGCCCGCGGGTGCGCCGCCGTCGTAGAGGCGGCCGAGCACCGCGGCGAGCGGCGCGCTCTCCGGCTCGCGCGCGAGCCCGAGCTCGAACATCTCGGCGTAGCGCCACTGGCGGAGCGAGATCGCGTACTGCGAGTCGCGGCGCGCGGGGAGCGTGAGGTCGGGGAGCGCGACGAGGTACGGCGCCGCGAAGCCGTCGGAGAAGCGGCGCGCGAGTGCGGGCGGCAGGGCGAGCCCCGCCGACTCGGCGAGCGTGACGCCGTACCAGAGCCCGCGGTGCGCGAACTGGTGGTAGTTCTCTCCCTCGTACCAGCTCCCGTCGGCGAGGAGGCCGTCGAGCAGGTGCTCGGTGACGCCGCCGGGTGCGTCGAACCAGCGTGCGACGCCTTCGTCGTCGCCGAGCACGCGCGACGCCGCGAGCAGCGCGGCGGCGTTCCACACCTGACGGTTCGAGCGCCCCTCGGGGAACCCCGCGATCAGCTGCCGGCTCGGCTCGACCACGCGCTCGCGCACGCGCGCGCCGAGCGGCGCGTAGGCGGCCGCGTCGGCGCACTCCAGCGCGTCGAGGGCGACGCACAGCTGCAGCAGCCAGATCGACTCCAGGTACGTGCTGAAGAACGGTCGGCTCGGCCCGAGGACGTTGTCGCGGTTCGGGTATCCGAGATAGCGCTCCGCGTAGGCGTCGAGCGTCGCGGCGGCGAAGGCGGCGAGGCGCGGCGCGCCGACCAGCAGGTGGAGCACCGCCGCGTGCACCGCGCGCTCGGCGAGCCAGAGCTGGTGCCACATCAGCCACCAGCGGTCGTGCGCCTCGTCGCGCCAGACGCGCCCGCATCGCGGGCAGCGGTGGTCGTGGGGCTCGAACGGGTCGAAGGCGAGGGCGGCGCCGTCGTCCGGGCAGCGACCGCCGGCGCGGGTGAGGCGCGCCTTGCGCGGGTCGGGCGCGGGCGCGGCGGCGAGGACGCGCTCCAGGTCCGCCGCCAGCGAGGCGGCGAGCGGCGCCAGCGGGCCCGCGACGGCGGTGCGGCGCGCCGGGAGCGCGTCGGAGGCGAGGAGAAGCGGCACCGTCAGCGCACGAGGCGGTGCCAGCGTGCGACGGTGGCCAGCTCGCCGCGCAGGTCCATCGTCACCCCGCCGAGCGAGCGAGCGACGCCCTGCACGCCGCGCGAGTGGTAGAGCCACGCCACCGGCACCTCGCGCGCCAGCAGACGCTGCACGTCGCCCCAGGCGGCCGCACGCGCGTCCGTGCGGGTGGCGGTGGCGGCGCGCGCGAACGCCGCGTCGAGCGCCGGACGATGGAAGCCCGCGTAGTCGAGCGCCCCGCCGGCCGACGCCGTGGCGAACATCGCCGCCAGGTGCGAGAGCGCGAGGTCGCCCGGGATCCCGGCCAGCAGCAGGTCGAAGGTGCGCTCGTCGGCGCGCGCGGCGGCCAGGAAGGCGCCCATCTCGCGCGTGCGGATCTCGAGGCGCACGCCGCGCGCGGCCAGGTCGGCCTGCACCAGCTGCTCGACCGCGTTGTCGCCCGAGCCGACGGTGAGCAGCTCCACGTCGAGCGGCCGGCCGCCGCGCGCGCGCCACCCGCCGGCGCCGCGCCGCCACCCCGCCGCGTCGAGCAGCGAGTCGGCGCGCGCGCCCTGCGGCCCGGGCGCGGGGGCGCGGTCGATCGCCAGCGGGTTGTCGGGCGGCACCGCGCCGGCGGCCGGCGTCGCGTAGCCGGCGAGCGCCGCCTCAACGATGCGCGCGCGGTCGAGCGCCAGCGACACCGCCTGCCGCACGCGCACGTCGTCGAACGGCGGGCGCGCCGCGTTGAACACGAGCGCGGTGGAGAAGGTCACCGGGTACGAGAGCACGCGCAGCGCCGGGTCGCGCCCGACCAGCTCCGCCATCGTCGGCGCGATGCCGGCGACGTCCAGTTCACCGCTGACCAGCCCCGCGAACTTGGTGGTCGGCTCGTCGACCACGGCCACGACGAGGCGCCGCATGCGCGGTGGGCCGCCGAGCGACGCCGGGAAGTCCGGGTTGCGCTCGAAGACCCAGCGCGCGTTCGGCGCGCGCGACACGAAGCGGAACGGCCCGTTCCCCACCGGCGCGCGCTCGTACGCCGCCTGCCGCAGCGCCGCGCGCGGCACGCCCGCCAGCAGGTGGCGCGGGACGATGGGCAGCTCGCACAGCACGCCCGGGAGCCCGGGCTGGGGCGCGGCGAAGCGGAGCACGAGCGTCGTGTCGTCGGCCGCGACGGCGTCGCGCAGCGTCGTGAGGTCGGCGGCGCGCGCGAAGCCGACCGCGGGGTCGCGCGCCAGCGCCAGCGTGAAGGCGGCGTCGTGCGCGGTGGTGGGAGCGCCGTCGTGCCAGCGGAGGGCGGGCGTCAGCCGCAGGGTCAGCGTCGCGCCGCCGTCGCTCCACGCCCACGACCGCGCGAGGTACGGCGCCGGCGCCAGCGTCGAGTCCCACCGCGCGAGCGTGACCAGCAGGGCGTGGCGCTGCACCTGGCGCGAGAGCGGGTGCACCGTCACCAGCGGGTTCGGCGACTCGAGGTCCGCCCCCGACGCGTAGACGGCGACGTCGGCCGGGCGCGGCGGCGGGGCGCAGGTCGCCGCCAGCGAGGCCGCGAGCGCGCCCGCCGCGCCCCACGCGCGCGCGCCGCCGCGGGGGCGACAACGGGTTGCATCCGCGCGTCCCGGTGCGATCATCGTCGGGTGCCTGCCCCGCTCCGCCGACTCGGCGCCGCCGCCGCGCTGCTCTGGCTCGTCGTCACGCTCACCTTCGTCCTGGTCCGCGCGGCCCCCGGCGACCCGTCGGCGCTGCTGCTCCCGCCCACCGCCGACGCGGCCGACGAGGCGCGGCTGCGCGCCGCGCTGGGGCTCGACCGCCCGCTGGCCGTGCAATATGCGCGGTGGCTCGGGGCGACGCTCCGCGGCGACCTCGGGACGAGCTTCGCGCAGGGGCGGCCGGTCGCGACCATCCTCGCCGAGGCGCTCCCGCCGACGCTGGCGCTCGGGGCGGCGTCGCTCGCGCTGAGCTACCTCGTGGGGGTGGCGGTCGGCACCGGGCAGGCGGTGTTGCGCGCGCGCGGCGACCGGCGCGGGCGCCACGCCGACGCGGCGATCACGGTCGCCACCACCGCCGCCTACGCCGCGCCGAGCTTCTGGGTGGCGCTGGGCGCGATCGCGCTGTTCACCGCCGGCGCGGCGCGGTGGGGGTTCCCGGCGGCGCTGCGGCTCCCCGCGTTCGGCCTCGCGGATCCGGCGGGGCAGCTGACCGGATGGGCGGCCGCGGTCGATCGCGTGCGCCACGCGGTGCTCCCGGTGAGCGTGCTCGCGCTCGTGGGCGCGGCCGGCGTGGCGCGCTACGCCCGCACCGCGGTCGCCGACGCGCTGGCCGGCGACTACGTGCGCACCGCGCGCGCGAAGGGGCTGGCGCCGCAGGCGGTGTTCGGGCGGCACGCGCTGGCCGTGGCGCTCCCCCCGCTCGTCGTGCTGCTGGCCCTCTCGCTCCCCGGCGTCGTGGCGGGGTCGGTGTTCGTCGAGAGCGTGTTCGCCTGGCCGGGGATGGGGCGCGCGATGGTCCTGGCGATCGCGGCCCGCGACTACCCGGTGGTGCTCGGCGCGACGGTGCTGTACGCGGCACTGACGATCGCGGCCAACCTGGCGGCCGACCTCGCGCTGCCGCGCCTCGACCCGCGGCGCCGGTGAAGGCTCGCGTCCGCGGTCCCCTGCTCTTCCTCGGCGCGCTCGCCCTCGCGGCGGCAGTCGGCCCCGCGCTGGCAGACGACCCGTCGGCGATCGGCGACGTGCTGGCGACGCGGCTGCTCCCCCCGGGCGCGACCGACGCGGCCGGCGACTGGCACCCGCTCGGCACCGACCGCTTCGGGCGCGACCTCCTGGCGCGCACGCTCGCCGCCGCGCGCCTCTCGCTCGCGGTGGGCGTCGCCGGCTCGGTGCTGTCGGGGGCGATCGGGACGGCGCTCGGCGCGTGGGCGGCGTGGCGCGGGGGCATGGTGGACGCCGCCGTCACCGCGCTCGCCGACGCGCTGCTCGCGGTCCCGCGCATCGTCCTCCTATTGGTCGTGGCCGCGCTGTGGGGGCCGGGCGTCGGCACCACGGTCGGCGTGCTGGCCGCCACGGGGTGGATGGGCGTGGCGCGGTTGGTGCGCGCCGAGGCGCTCGGCGTGCGGCGGCGCGACTTCGTGGACGGCGCGCGCGCGCTCGGCGCGACGGACGCGCGCCTCCTCTGGCGCCACGTCGTCCCGAACGCGCTCGGCGCGGCGCTGGTCGCCACCTCGCTCGGCGTCGGCAACGCGATCCTGCTGGAGAGCGGGCTCTCCTTCCTCGGCCTCGGCATCCAGCCGCCCGCGCCGAGCTGGGGGAACCTGATCGCCGGCGGGCGGGAGCTCATCATCACCGCGCCGTGGGTGGCGCTCGTCCCCGGCGTGGCGCTGGTCGCCACGGTGCTGGCGTGCACGCTGCTCGGCGACGCGGTGCGCGACCAACTGGCCGGCGAGGCGGACAACGCGCGGCTGCCGGCGGAGCGGGCGTGAACCGCGCGCCGGCGGCGGGCGTCAGCGCTCGACGAGCACCGTCACCACGGCTCGCGGGCCAGCCTCGAAGCGGACGCGCGCGCCGCCCGCGACGAACTCGACGTCGAGCGGCGCGAGCGGCGTCTCGTCCATCCGCGCCAGGCACGCGCGCGCGAGCGGCGCGCCGACGACCCACGCGCCGGCGACGGGCGACTCGGTCACGTTCACGCAGCGCAGCGTCACCGAGCGCCCGTCCTCCGACGGCTGCGCGGCGGAGAACGCGAGCCCGTCGCCTTCGAGCGTGAACCCGGCGATCGCAGCCGGCGGACGCACCGCGTCGCGCCGGGTCTCGCCGCACAGGGGAAGCAGCACGTCGTCGGCCAGCCGCTCGACGACGTCGGCGGTCGCGGGCCCCCACGACGCGCGCAGCGAGAGCGCGAACGTCGCCGCGAACGGGCCGAGCGACTGCGCTTCGGGCGTCGCCGTCGGCCAGCCGGCGTGTCCGGGACGCTCGGGGAGGTCGGGGCGCGACAGCTCGCCGACCGCGCGCACCAGCGTCACCAGCAGACTACCGTCGGCGGCCGCTTCGTACTCGGCCAGCCCGTCCGAGACCAGCGTCACGCCGTACGCCGCGCCTGGCGCCTGGCCGTCGACGCTCACCCAACGGTGCAGCGGCGCAGTGGGCGGGGGCGTCTCCATCGCGCGGTCCTCGTCGCGCACGCGGATCGGCTCGCGGCGCACCGGGCCGAACGCCGCGTCGGCGCGCACCGTGGGCGAGGCCACGCCCGTGCGCAGCGCCAGTCGCAGCCGGTGATCGCGTGCGTAGTTCTCCCCCCGCACCTCGACGCGCAGCCAGTCGGCGTCCGCGTCGAGCGAGAGTGTGACGTGCAGCGGCAACTCCACGTGCCCGCGTGCGGCGCGCGACGGGCGCGAGAAGCCGTCGGGCGCCGGCTCCAGCGCCGCCGGCACGCGCAGCCGGAAGTCGAGCACAATCGCGCCGCGCAGCGGGCCGCGGTGCGCCAGCCGCGCCCCCGCACACCAGAGGGTGGTGCGTGGCGCCCCGACGGGCGACGGCGTGTACGTGTCCCCCGCGTCGCCCACGTCCTCGAAGCCGAGGCAGTCGTCGAGTGTCACGCCCAGCGGCGGCGACGACACGCGCACGTGCCCGCGCGCGTCCGCCTCGACCTCGAGCAGCCCGTTGGCGAGTCGCAGCCCCTCGGCGCGCACCGGGTGGCGCGGTCCGTCCCCCGCAGCGGCTCGCTCGCCCGGCGCGACCGGAAGCGGGAGCAGCCCGTACCCCGCGACCGGCGGCACCCACGCCACCGCGCGCAGCTCGTCCACCAGGTCGTCGTCCGGGTAGTGGCGCGGGCTCTCCAGCCGGTCGTGGCGGCGCATGCGCGCGAGCGGCTGCACCGGCACGTCGGGGAGGAGGGTCGCCGGCCCCTCGTGTACCGGGCGCGACGCGCGCCCCGAGCCGGGGCCCACGCCGACGTCGCGCACGAACGCCGCCAGCGACACCTCGGCGACGCCGCCGCGCGGGCGCGCCGCGCGGTTGCGCACCACGAGCCACGGCCGCCACGCGCCGCGGCGCTCGCGCGCCTCGACCCGGTCGTGCCCGGCCAGCGCTGCGAGGGCGTCGTCGCGCAGCCCGCGCGCCTGCGCGTCCGCGTCGTCGAGCCGCGCCTCCATCGCCCGCGCCACCGCGTCGGTCGAGCAGCCGCACAGCGTGTCGTGCGGCAGGCAGCGCAGCAGCGGCCGCCAGGCGGCGTCGAGCAGGGCGGCGTCGGCGTCGCCCGCCGTGCCGAGCAGCCGGCGCAGCGCCAGCCAGGGCTCGGCGTCGCGCACCAGCCGACGCGTCGCGGACGCCACGCGGCGCTTCTGCGCCGCGCGCGTGCCGAACGTTCCCTGCAGCGTCCACGTGTAGCCGTACGAGTCGCGCAGCTCCCCGTCTATCTCGGGCAGCGGCGCCCGTTCGGCGGCGGCCAGCGCGCGCGCGGCGACGCCGGCCAGCGTGCTCACCTCGACGCGCGCCGGCGCCGCCGCGCGGCGCAGCGCGTCGACCGCGTCCGCCCACCGCTCCTGCCGCGCGTGGTGGTCGGCGCCGTTCTGCACGAGCAGGAACCCCAGTCGCGCGCGCGGCGCCAGCACGTCCCGCAGCGCCTCCCAGCGCTCCCGCGCGCCGGCGTCGTCCGCGGGAAGTCGTGAGCCGAACTCGTACCCGTCGGGCGGCAGGTGGAGAAGCAGCACGCGCGCGCCGTCGGCGGCCGTCCACCACGCGGCGTCGCCGTCGGGCCAGCGCGCGCCGCCGTAGCCGCGCCATGCCACCGCGACGCCGAACCCGAACCCCGCCGCCAGCGTCGGCGATGCGGCCGCGTGCCCGAACGCGTCGGGGGAGTAGAGCACCGGCGGCGGCTCGGCGCCGAGCGCGCGCAGCACGCGCCGGCCGGCGAGCAGGTTGCGGATCTGCGCCTCGCCGGCCGGGATCAGCTGGTCGGCGAGCACGTACCAGGGCCCGGCCTCCAGCCGCCCCCCCCGCAACGCATCCGCCAGCACCTCGCGCCGCTCGGGGCGCACGGCGAGGTAGTCCTCGAGGACGACCGCCTGCCCGTCGAGCAGAAAGGGAGCGCCGTCGGCGTCGTCGAGCCGCTCGTCGACCAGAGCGACCAGCCGCTGCCGGAAGCGGCCGACCTCGTGATACCACTCGCGGTCCCAGTGCGTGTGCGGGACCAGCAGGACGTCGGGGGCGTTCGGCACGGCGGAAAGGTTAGCAGCCCGCACGTCCCCGCGGCGCCGGGCGCGCGCTACCCCGCGCGCTCGTCGGCGTCGGGCTCGCGGCGCGCCGGCGCGGGCGGCTCCAGCGTGTGCGCCACCTGGCGGCCGAGGAGGACGCGGGTCGCGCGCACGTCGTGGCCGATGTCGATCAACAGCGTCGCCAGGTCGCCCGCCCCCCACAGCACGCCGGCCACGACGATCAGCCGGCTCGCCTCGGTGACGAGGGTGCGCAGCGACTGCGCCCCTTCGGAGTAGATGCCGACGACCACCTCCGCGACCAACAGCACCAACAGCAGGATCGCGATCAGCCGGAAGAGCTTCGAGAGGTAGCCGAGGCCCGTGTACGGCTCGATGTCGGACGAGCGCACCTGGTGCAGCGGGTCGGTCCCGCCGCGCCGGTGGTCGCGGGCGTCGATGCGCGCCTGGAGGTGGGCGGCGTCGGTCGGGTCGGCGACCGGGCCGGCGGCGCGGGGGTCGAGGGACGAGCTCACGGGTGGCTCCGGGGGTGCGGGTCGTGCGGCGCCAAGCGGCGGACGCCGATTGCGTGCGGCCCGGGCCCCGTGGAGCTTTCGGCTCCGCCGTACCGCCTCCCCCGTCCGCCGCGCATGAACGTCCTGACCGAACTCTTCGAACGGCTCCGCGACCTCCCCGCACTCGTGCAGTGGGCCGGGTACGTAGGGATGTTCGCGATCATCTTCACGGAGACCGGGCTCTTCTTCGGTTTCTTCCTGCCGGGGGACTCGCTGCTGGTCACCGCCGGCCTGCTGATCTCGCAGGGGCTCCCGCTCGACCTCGTCACGCTCGGCGTCCTGCTGACCGTCGCCGCCGTCGCCGGCGACACGCTGAGTTACTGGATCGGGCGGACCTCCGGGCCCCGGCTGTTCGCCCGCGAGGACTCGCTCCTCTTCAAGCGCAAACACCTCCTGCGCGCCGCCGAGTTCTACGAGAAGCACGGCGCCAAGACGATCGTACTTGCGCGATTCATGCCGATCGTGCGCACCTTCGCGCCGGTCGTGGCGGGCGCGGCCTCGATGAACTACCGCCGCTTCTGGCTCTACAACCTGGTCGGCGGGGTCGTGTGGATCTGGAGCATGCTGCTGGCCGGCTACGTCCTCGGCAGCCGCTTCCCCGCCGTCGGGCGCCACCTCGAGAAGGTGATCCTGATCGTGATCTTCCTCTCGATCCTGCCGGGCATCATCAGCTGGCTGCGGGCGCGCCGCGCCACCCCCACCGCAGACGCAGGTTGAGCTCGTCGCCCGCGATTGGCCGCGCCCGACACGCCGGCTAGATTCGCCCCGCCGCGCGCCCCGGGTAGCTCCGGCGCGCCAGACCGCAGGCCGACCCCGACCCGTTCGGAGAACGTCGCATGCCCCACACGCTCCCCCCGCTGCCGTACGCCCCCGACGCGCTCGAGCCGCACGTCGACGCGCAGACGATGCAGATCCACCACGGCAAGCACCACCAGGCGTACGTCACCAACCTGAACGCCGCGCTCGAGAAGGCGCCCGAGCTCGCCGACCGCCCGCTCGAGCAGCTGCTGGCCGACCTCAACGCCGTCCCCGAGGCGATTCGCGGCCCGGTGCGCAACAACGGCGGCGGGCACTGGAACCACTCGCTCTTCTGGCAGCTCATGGGGCCGAACGCGGGCGGCGAGCCCGGCGACGCGCTCGGCCAGGCGATCGGGCAGAGCTTCGGCGACTTCGCCAAGTTCCGCGAGCAGTTCAAGGCGGCGGCGGTCGGCCGCTTCGGCTCGGGGTGGGCGTGGCTCGTCCGCAAGGGCGACAGCCTGGCGATCACCAGCTCGCCCAACCAGGACAACCCGCTCATGGAGGGGACGAAGCCGGGCGACGTGCTGCTCGGCCTCGACGTGTGGGAGCACGCGTACTACCTGAAGTATCAGAACCGCCGGCCCGACTACATCGACGCCTGGTGGAACGTGGTGAACTGGGGCGAGGTCGCACAGCGCCACGGGCAGCGCTGACCCGTGCGGCGCGCCGCGGCGGCGCTCACCCCATTGCCGCCGCGGCGCGCAGCCCGCTCAGCACGGCCCAGAGCGTGGCGACGCCCCACAGCAGCGCGGCCACGACGAACCCCTTCGCGCGCGTCGTGCGCGCCATGACCGCCACGCCGATGCCGACCAGCGCGGTCGTCCAGAGCGTGAACAGGTCGAAGCGCGAGAGCAGCCCGACCAGCACCGGCGAGGCGTCGCGCGAGAGCAGCAGCACCGGCCCGGCGACGGCCCCCTGCAGCGGCGGCAGCTCGTTGGCGTCTCTGAACGCCAGCACTCCCGCCGCCGCAAAGCTGCCGAGCAGCCGCGGCACCTGCGCATAGGTGACGATCGTCGCCGCCTGCCCGAAGCTCACCGGCGCGCCCCCGAGCCGCGACACGCCGAAGAGCAGCGCGCCCGCGACGAGCACCAGGACCGGCGCCCCCACCACCGCGCCGACCGGCAAGAACACGCGGCTGAACCGCTCCATCGTGGCCTGCGCCGAGGCCCGCTGCTCCTCGGTCATGCCCGGGTTCTGCCGCGCCATCGCCTCGGCCTGCGCGTCGAACATGCGGTCGAACATCGGCTGGACGAGCGGGCGCGTGGCGAAGAACACCGCCGCGGTGAGCACCGTCAGGACCAGCAGCGCCGCGCCGAAGCGCCCGTCGCGCCGGCGCGCGTACACCGCCGATGGCTGCGTGAAGACGTCGACGAAGTCCTCCCAGAGGGAGGCGGGCTTCGCCGGCGCAGCGACGGTGCCCTCGGTCATCACCGCGCCGCCTCCCCCTCCAGGTACGTGTACCCCTCCAGCCCCGCCACGTACTCGGCCACGAACTGGTTCGCGTCGCTGCGCTGGAGCCCCTTGGCCGCGTTCACCTTGCGCCGCCATGTCGCCAGCAGCGCCGAGGCGCCGAACTGCACGTAGTTGAGCACCTCGGTCACCGTGTCGCCGTGCACCAGATCGGTGATCTCGTACCCGCGCTCGGTGAGCTGGATGTGTACCGCGTTCGTGTCGCCGAACAGGTTGTGCAGGTCGCCCAGGATCTCCTGGTACGCCCCCGTCAGGAAGATGCCGAGCACGTAGTCCTCCCCGTCGCGGAACGGGTGCAGCTCGAGCGACGGGCGCCCGTTCTTGTCGCCGACGAAGCGGTCGATCTTCCCGTCCGAGTCGCACGTCACGTCCTGCAGCGTCCCGCGACGGCTCGGCGGCTCGTCAAGCCGGTGGACGGGCATGATCGGGAAGAGTTGGTCGATCGCCCAGTTGTCGGGCAGCGACTGGAAGAGCGAGAAGTTGCAGAAGTACCGGTCGACCAGCGTCGCGTCGAGCTCCGTGATGATCTCCTCGTACTCGTCGCGGTCGCCGTTCACCACCGCGGCGATCCCGTTCATCAGGGCGAAGTAGAGCTGCTCCGCCACCGCCAGCCCGCGCAGGTCCAGCACGCCGCTGTTGAACAGCTGCCGCGCGCGGTCCTTGTCGAAGCTCGCGTCGTGGTAGATCTCGAGCACCTTGCGCGGCGTCAGCCCGCCGGCGCGCATCGCCTCCACGTCCTCCATCATCTCGTGGAGGATCGCGTGGTCGTCGTCGGAGAGCGTCGGCAGCGGCGGCTCGGCCTGGCTCTCGACGTCGATCACCTTCAGCAGCAGCAGCGCGTGGTGCGCCGTGAGGGCGCGCCCGCTCTCGCTGATCAGGTGCGGCATCGGCACCTCGTTCTCGCGGCACGCCTCGGCCATCGTGTAGACGACGTCGTTGGCGTACTCCTGCAGCGAGTAGTTCACGCTGGCGTTCGACTGCGACGAGCCGGTGCCGTCGTAGTCCACCCCCAGCCCGCCGCCGACGTCGACGTGCGTGATGTCGACGCCCATCTGGCGCAGCTCGACGTAGAAGCGCGCGATCTCCTGCAGCCCCGCCTTGATGAAGCGGATGTCGGGGATCTGCGAGCCGAGGTGGAAGTGGATCAGCTTCAGGATCCCGAGCCGCCCCTCCCCCTGCAGCCGGTCGATCAGCTTCACCAGCTGCGCGACGTTGAGCCCGAACTTCGACTTCTCCCCCGCGCTCTGCGCCCACCGCCCGGCGCTCTCGGTGGCCAACTTGATGCGCACGCCGATGGTCGGGTCGACCCCCAGCTCCTCGGCGACTTCCAGCAGCACGTCGATCTCGGAGAGCTGCTCGATCACGATGAACACGCGGTGCCCCACCTTCTGCCCCATCAGGGCGAGGCGCATGAACTCGTGGTCCTTGTACCCGTTGCACACGATGATGTGGTCGGTGCTCTCCGAGAGCGCGAGCACCGCCTGCAGCTCGGGCTTCGAGCCGCACTCCAGGCCGACCCCGTAGGGTTGGCCGTATTCTACGATCTCCTCGACCACGTGGCGCTGCTGGTTCACCTTGATCGGGTACACGGTCGTGTACCCGCCGGTGTACTCGTACTCCTGCACCGCGCCCTGGAAGCGCTCGCTCAGCTGCTCGATGCGCGAGCGCAGGATGTCGGAGAAGCGCAGGAGCACCGGGAGCGCGACTCCCTGCTCCTCCAGGTCGCGCGCCAGGTCGAGCAGGTCGAGCTGCCGCTCGGGGTGGCGGCGGTCGGGGCGCACCACCACGCGCCCCGCGTCGCTCACGTCGAAGTAGCCGGCGCCCCACCCTTCGATGTTGTAGAGTGCGCGTGCGGCCTCGATGCTCCACCCCGCGTTCGCCGCGGCGGGGGCGGTCTCTCTCGTGTGCGGAGTGCTAGTCGCCATGGCGCAACAACTTAGGTGGTCTCGTGGGCCGTCGGTACCGGCGGCGGGCCGGCGGGCCGGCGTCTTGTCGCTGCTGGCCGTCGCCTGCGCCGGCCGCGCCCGACCGGCGGCGCCCCCGTCGCTCCCGCCACTGCGCCCCGCCGCCGACTCGGCGGCGACCACCGAGATCGCGCCCGGCGTCCGCCACCACGCGCTCCGCTACGCGGCGGGGCCGCAGCGGGTGCACGTGCTCGAAGTCGACCGCGCCGCCTGCTGGACGCTCCGCGCCCACAAGGCGGGCGAAGGCGCGGCCGGGCGCACCGGGACGCTCGCGCTGGCGCGCGACCTGACCGCACGCGCCGGCGCGGAGGTCGTCGGGGGCGTCAACGCCGACTTCTTCCTCTTCGCGCCCGCCGGGCTCCCCGTCGGCGCCCACGTCGCCGGCGGCCGCGTCGTGGCGGGTCCCGTCGCCCGCCCGGTGCTGGCCCTCGACTCCGCGGGCGCCGTGCACGTCGCCCAGCTGCGCTCGGCCGGCGACGTGCGCCTCCCGGGCGTCGCGCTTCCGCTCGACGGGTGGAACCGCGGCAGCGCGGGCGGCGTCGCGCTCTTCGACCCCGCGTGGGGGACGCGCACCGACAGCGCGCCCGGCCGCCGCTTCGCGCGCCTGCGCACGCTCGGCGACCCGCGGGCGGCCACGCTGGTCACCCTGGTGACCGCGGTCGACACGGGGAGCGTCGCGCCGATCCCGGCCGACGGGGCGGTGCTCGCCCTCGGCGCGCAGGCCGGTCCGGCGGCGCGGGCGGCGTTCGCCGCGCTGCGGCCGGGCGCGGACACGGTGCGCGTGACGCGCGCCCTCGCCCCCGTCGCGCCGCGCGAAGCCGTGGGCGGCCTCCCGGTGCTCGTGCGCGACGGCGCGATCGACCCGGGCGTCGACACCGTCGGCGCGGCCGGCTTCCGCGGCCCGAACCCGCGCACCGCGGTGGGCGTGCGCGACGGCGGCCGGCGCGTCCTGCTGGTCACGGTCGACGGGCGGCGGCCGGGGGTGGCCGCCGGAACGACGGTGCGCGAGACGGCGGAGTTGCTGCGCGCCCTCGGCGCCCGCGACGCGATCAACCTCGACGGCGGCGGCTCGACGACCATGGTCGTGCGCGGCCCCGACGGCGCGCTGCGGATCGTCAACACCCCGTCGGACTCCGCCGGCGAGCGCCCGGTCGGCAACGCGCTGCTGGTCGCGCGCGGCGGCTGCGCGGCCCGCTGACGGCGCGTCACCCCTCGGCGGCGTAGACGCGCACGCGCGCCGGGTCGAGCGCGAGCGTCACAACGTCGCCGACCGCCGGCACTTCGGCAGGTGCCGCCGCCTCGAGCAGCACGTCCGGCGCGTGCGCGAGCGCGACCACGAGCGCACTGCCGCGCGGCCGGTGCCGGTGCCCGCGCACAGCGCCTGCCAGCGGCGCCCCCCCTCCCCCTTCGACGACGCGCACCGCGCCTGGGAGCAGCGCCGCGACCGCGGCGCCGCGGCGCACCCCACACGCGTCGAGCGCGCCGAGCGGCGAGACGAAGCGACCGGCGTCGTCCACGTGACCGCGCACCTCGTCCGCCACGCCCAGGAAGCGCGCCGCGGCGAGCGTCGCCGGTTTGCGGAACAGCACCGCCGGCGCCGCGATCTGCTGCAGCCGCGCCTCCAGCAGCAGCGCCACCCGGTCGGCCACCAGCCCCGCCTCGTCCAGGTCGTGCGTCACGAGCAGCAGCGTCGCGCGCTCGCGCGCGGCCAGCGCGGCGATGGCGTCGCGCACCTCCGCCCGCAGCGCCGGGTCGAGCGCGGCCAGCGGCTCGTCGAGCAGCAGCACCGCCGGCCGCGCGGCCACGGCCCGGGCGAGCGCCACGCGGTGCCGCTGCCCCCCGCTCAGCGACTGCGGCGCGCGGTCGCCGAAGCCGGCCAACCGCACGAGCGCCAGCGCCTCCTCGACGCGCGCCCGCACCTCGCCCTCGCGCGCGCCGCGCAGGCGCAGCGGGAACGCCACGTTCTCCCGCACACGCAGGTGCGGGAAGAGCACGGGCGCCTGATGCAGGTACACGACGTCGCGCCGCTCGGGCGGGAGCGCGGTGACCTCGCGCTCGGCGCCGCCCGGCGCGCGCACCCACACGCGCCCCGCCGTCGTCGGCGCGAGTCCCGCGACCGCGCGCAGCAGCGTCGTCTTCCCCGCCCCCGACGGCCCGACGACCGCGACGACCTCGCCGGGCGCGAGCGCGAGCGAGACGTCGGCGAGCCCCGCCCCGCGCCCGAACGGTGCGGCGAGCCCCTCGACGCGCAGCGCCGGCGCGTCGCTCACGGCGCCACCGGCGCGCCGCGCCGCACCACCGCACGCGCCGCCGCCAGCGCGAGCAGCGGCGGCACCGCCAGCAGCAGCGCCCCCACCGCCGCCTCGCGGTCGCTCCCCGCCCGCAGCGCGTCGAAGACGTCGAGCGCCAGCGTGTGCACGCGCCCCCCGCCCACCAGCTGCGTCGTCGCCACCTGCGCCCAGCTCACCAGGAAGCCGAGCGCCCACGCCTCGCCCAGCTCACGCCGCAGCGACGGGAGCGTGACGCGCGTCAGCGCCTGCCAGGGTGTGGCGCCGAGCGTGCGCGCCTCCTCCTCCGCGTGCCCGTCGCGCCCCTCGAAGACGCCGGCGAAGAAGAGCGTCAGGTACGCCGCCGCCGGAATCAGATGCGCCAGCAGCACGCCCGCCGCCGTCCCCGCGACGCCGGCGCGCAGGAAGAAGAGCTGCGCGCCCGTCGCCAGCGCGGCCGGGGGCGCGGCGACGGGGAGGAACGCCAGTCCCGCCGCGACGCGCCGCCGCCACCCGCGTAGCCGCGCCAGCCCGCGCCCCACGGCGAACCCCGCCGCCGTCGCCAGCGCGCCGGCGAGCGCCGCGAGCCAGACGCTGCGCGCCGCGCTGCCGAGCAGCGGCCCCGCCCACGCCCCCTCCCACGACGCGAGCGTCACCCCCGCGGGGCGCAACGCCGGGAAGAACCACCGCTCGGCGACCGACGCGGCGATCAGCCACGCGAACGGGACGAGCGTCGTCGCGGCCAGCGCGACGAGCAGCAACGCGCGCCACGCGGTCCGGCGCGGCGCGCCGTCAGCGCGCATCGTCCGCCAGGGCGCGCGCGCCCTCGTGCGCCGCTACCGCGACTGCGGCGAGCAGCAGCGCGAGCAGCGTCAGCACGTACCCCTCGCCGCGCCGCGCCAGGTCGAGGTCCTCGTAGCGCTCCAGCATCAGCACGGGGAGCGCCGGCGGGTCGCTGGGGCCGAGGAGCGCGGCCACCTCGTAGCTGCCGGCTGCGAACGCGAACACCGCGACCAGCGCGGGGAGCAGCCCGCGCCAGAGCGCCGGCCAGGTGACGCGCCGGAACGCCTGCCACGGCGTCGCCCCGAGCGTGCGCGCCGCCTCCTCCGCTTCCGTCCCGCGACCGACCAGCAGCGCGCCGGCGACGAGCGTCAGGTACGGCGCCTCCTTCCACGCCAGCGCCAGCACCACCGCCCACCCGGCCGGGTCGAACACCAGCGCCGGCATGTCGGCCGGCGTCCGCACGACGCCGGCCGCGTACCCCAGCCGCGCAAGAAGCCCGCTCTGCCCGAGCACGAACAGCGCGCTGGTCGCCGCGACGACGGGCGGAAGCGGGAGCGGGAGTACGGCCAGCGCGCGCCCCACGCGGTCGGTGAACCGCGCACCACGGAAGGCAGCGGCCAGCAGCACCGCCGCCGCACCGGCGAGCAGCGTCGCCAGCAACGCCACCCGCACCGACCAGCCGAGCGCGCGCCAGGTGAGGGGGTCTCCGAGCGCGCGCGCCAGACGCGACGCCGAGAGCCCCGTCGCCCCGACCCCCACGACGCCGAGCGCCGCCAACGCGCTGTACCCCACCCCGGCGAGCACCGGCGCCGCGACCAGCGCCGCACCCAGGAGCGCGCCGCGCCCGTGACGTTCCGGCGAACTAAGCATTCGAAGGCTTCAACGTTGGCTCTTCAAAGACCAAGAAGAGCAGGAGGGATGAAAATCTGAGAAGATCGGAAAGGGCGGGGAGAGTTGTGAGCCTGGAGCTCTCCCCGCCCTTTCAGAGCCGTTCTCAGATTTCAATCCCTCCTGCTTTTCAGTTGATCTTGAAAGGATCCGGCGCGTCGACGTCACTCGACGCGCCCCCCGGCCGCCCGCACGCGGCTCCGCCAGTCGGCCAGCAGCCGCTCGTGATATGCGGGCGCGACCTCGGGACGCGCCAGCAGCTCCAGCGTCTCAACCGGCAGCGACCGCAACTCACGGCGCACGGCCTCGAACCGCGCGCGCCACTCGGCCGGCAGTCGCGTATCAGAGAGCACCGTCCCGTCCGCCCACACGCTCGGCTTCTGCTTCTCCAGCTGCGCCTCCGGCGAGAGCAGGAAGTCGGCGACCACCATCGCCCCCGTGGCGTTCGGCGCGTTGAACGGGATCCCGAGGTAGTGCGCGTTCGCGATCGTCCCGTCCTCCAGCACCAGTGCGCGCGCGGTCGGCGGGAGCACCCCCTGCCGCACCTTCGTCACCACCTCGTGCTGGTTGTTCGACATCGTGAAGTCGACCTCCCCGTTCGCGAACAGCCGGTGCAGCTCGGCGACGCCTGCCGGATACGTGCGTCCCTCGCGCCAGAACGCCGGCCGCACCGAGTCGAGCCAGGCGAACACCGCGTCGCGCCCCGCGGCGTACGCGTCCTCGCGGAAGCCGCCCTGGAAGCGGGCCACGCCTCCGCCCCGCGCGTACATCACCGACTTCAGGAAGGTGACGCCCGTGAACCCCTGGTCGTGCACGAAGCGCCCCGGGTGCGCGCGGATCCACGCGCCCAGCGCCGCGACCGTGCGCGGCGGGTCGGGAGTGCGCGCCGTGTCGTAGATGAGCGCCAGCTGCACGCGCCCCCACGGCGACTCGTACCCCTGCGGGTCCTGCTCGAAGTCGCGGGCGACGATCGGCGAGGCGCTGTCGACGTACGCCGCGTTCGGGAGTCGCCCAGCCCACGGGCCGTCGAGCAGCCGCTCGGCGCGCAGGTTGGCGAACGTCTCCCCGTTGATCCAGAGCAGGTCGGTCGTCCCCGCGCCGCGTCCCGCCTCGCGCTCGACCACCAAATGGTTGAGGATCCCCGCTCCCTGCCCGCTCACGACGTTCAGCGTGACCCCGTGCCGTTCCTTCAGCCGCGGCGCGACCCACCGGTCGACGTACGCGTTGATCGACGGGTCGCCGCGCCACATCATCCACGTCACCGTCGTGCCGCGGGCCCGCGCCCGCACCGAGTCCCAGGGCAGCTCCGCCAGCTCGGCCGCCGAAGCGCGCGACGCGCCGACCGCGGCGTCGCGCCCGCACCCCGCGAGCAGCAGCGCCGCCGCCCACGCGAGCGCCCGCGCGCGACGCCCGACGCGCGACGCCCTCACAGGTGCCGCCGCGCCCACACGACGCGCTGCGCGATCGTCGCCGCGACCAGCGCGGCCATCAGCGCGAACAGCTCGGCGAGCCGCCGCGGGAAGAGGAAGAAGCACGAATAGAAGATGACGGTCTCGGTCCCGGCCACGAGCCCCGGCGGCATCGTCACCGACGTGAGCTCCGCGCGCGCCGCCGCGCCGGCCTGCCGGCGCTCCAGCAACGCCGACAGGTACATCCACGACGCTGCGTTCACGAAGAAGCTCGCCAGTAGCGCCAGCCCCGCGAAGGGGAGCCAGGGCGCCGCCGCCTCCCACGCCCCGCACGCCAGCCCAACCGGCACCGCCGCGTACACCACGAAGTCGAGCAGGATGTCGAGGTAGCCGCCGAAATCCGTCTGCCGGTCGTGCACCCGCGCCAGCGTCCCGTCCAGCCCGTCCAGCCCGCGGTTGAGCAACCAGAGCGCCAGCCCCATGCCGAAGTGCCCCGCGGCCGCCGCGACCGCCGCCCCGATCCCCACCAGGCACGCCAGCACGGTCACCAACGTCGGCGAGAGCCCAGGCCCGATCGCCCGCGCGACCGGCGCCAGCAGCCGGTCTTTCAGCACGCGCAGGAAGTGGTCGAACACTTAGAACGCGTAGCGCGCCGAGAGCTGCAGCTGGCGCGGCGCCCCCGCGCTCGAGAGCAGGATCGGATCGCCCGGGCGGCCCACCTGCGTGCGCGCCCCACCGCCAGGGATTCCGTTCGCGTACCCGCTCTGCACCGTCGAGTTGAGCAGGTTGAACACGTCGAGCCGCAGTTCCACCCCGCCCGGCGCGCTCGGCACCGGCACGCTGTACGCCACGCTCCCGTTCAGCAGGAACGCGCTCGGCAGCCGCTCGCCGTTGCGCGGCACGCCGAAGAAGCGGTCCTGGTTGCCGAGGAAGCCGTTGCCGAACGTGTCGCCCGAGCCGTCCAGGTCGCGGAAGAAGGCGACCCGGTTCACCGGCGTTCCGGTCTGGAAGTCGGCGATCCCGGCCAGCGTCAGGCGGCGGATCCCGGTGTACGTGGTGCGCACCGTGACCTTGTGCCGGCGGTCGTTCACCGCGTCCGCCCACTCCAGGTCGAAGCGGTTCCCCTGCGTGGCGTTGAAGTTGATGTCCTCGGTGTCGTTGCGCGACCGGGACCAGACCCAGTTGGCGTCGACGAGCACCGTCGCCGTCGCGGCGTAGCGCAGCGCGGTGAACAGTGCCGCGTATTCGCTCCGCCCCCCGCTCTCGCTCGTCGTGCGGCGGCGGTACCCGCCGGTCGCCGGGCGCACCGGGCGCGCCGCGTCGCCGACGCTCACCGGGAGCGACACCGTGTCAGCCGGTCCGATCGTGCGCGCGCTCGCGTTGAGGTCCCACGACCGCGGCAGGTTGCGCGTGTCCACCCACACCACGTCGGCGCTCGCCGCCAGCCGCTCGCCGAGCTGCCGCTGGTAGCCGAGCGACGCCTGGCGGCTCATCGGCTGCTCCAGCCCGAGCGCGAACAGGTCGCGCACCTCGCCCGGCGGGAGCGTGCGCCGGTCGATCGTCGCCGTGCGCGGCCCGCGGCCGAACGCCGGCGCGCGCGCGCCCTCGAACGTCACCGTCTGGTTCCCGTTCGGCCCGAACTGGATCGCGTCCGAGTAGATCGCGTACGGGAACTTGCCCGCGTACAGCCCCGCCCCGGCGCGCACCACGCTCGTCGGCGTCGCCAGCCAGTTCACCGAGAGGCGCGGCTGCACGTTGTTCAGGTCGGGCGAGCTGGCCCCGCGCGACGTCAGGTCGTCGTAGTCCCAGCGCAGGCCGGCGGTGACGGTCAGCGCCGGCGTCGGGCGCCACCGGTCCTCGACGAAGGCGCCGAACAGCATCTGCGACAGGTTCACCTGCTGCTGCGCCGCGTCCACGGTGTACGAGAGCACGCGCACGTTCGCCGGGACGTCGGCGTAGCGGTACCGGCCGTCGGCCTGACGCGGGATGTTCCCCTCGTCCAGCACGACGTAGCTCCCGCTCGGGTTCGTGTTCGATCCGGTCAGCTCGAACGCCGAGCGCCAGGCGTCGACGCCGGCGCGCAGCGTGTGGCGGTCGCCGAGCGCGGTCTCGAACACGTTCTTGAGCTGGAGCTGCAGCTCCGTCTCGTCGAAGATGAAGTTGCTCGAGCCCACGACGCCCACCGACACCGTGTCGCGCCCCGCCACGCGCCGGATCGTCACCTGCGGCACGTCGAACGAGCTGCGCGCCGGCGGGAAGTTCCAGGCGAAGGTGCCGAGCTGCACGCTCGCCACGTTGCTCGCGCGCCCGCCGCGCAGCGCACTGCGGTGGATGAGCGCCGTCGCCGTCCCCACGCGGCGCGTGACGATGTCCGCCTCGGGCGCCACGATCCCGCTCCCCCGCCCCTCGCGGTTCGCCGCGCTCGACCCGAAGCGCAGCGTCGTCGTCTGCGACGGCGACCAGCCGTGGTCGAGGCGCCCGAACGCCTTCCACGTGTCACGCACCTCGCGCCCGAGGAACACCGCCTGCGCGGTCGAGTTGACGCGGTCCTCGTTCTCGTTCGTGTACTCGAGCGCGCCGAACACGTACGTCCCCGTCCCCTCGGCCCCCGCCCGCAACCGCCCGCCCCCGCCCCCGCCGAACTGCGTGCGGCGGAAGCCGTCCTGCGCCCGCCGGAAGTCCGACGTGTCCTGCCCCGACGGAACGATCGGCGCCGTGGCGTCGAGCGGGATCCCGGGGCGGTTGTAGACGAACGCCTCCCCCGTCCAACGCTCACCGCCCGCACGCGTCTCGAAGTTCACCACCCCGTTCGAGCTGCGCCCTGGTTCCGCGCCGTACGTGGTCGCGAAGACGCTCAGACGCGACAGCGCCGAGAGCGGGAGCTCGACGCGCGGCCCGCCGAGGAACCCCTCGTTGTTCTCCAGTCCGTCGAGCGCGTACTGCGTGTAGAGCGCGTTGGCGCCGCCGACGCTGAGCTTGGGCGCGTCGCCGAAGAACGCCGTCGCCTGCGCCACGCCGGGGATGTTGAACGCCAGCGCGATCGGGTCGCGGCGGTCGGTCGGGAGCGCCTGCAGCTCGGCGCGCTCCACGGTGCCCCCGGTCGCGGCGTCGCGCGTCGCCAGCAGCGGGCGCTCGCGTTCGGCGACCACGCTCACCACGTCGAGCTGCGCCAACGGCTCGAGCGCCACGGCGACGGCGCGCCGGTCGCCTCCGGCCGCGACGTCGACGCTCGCCGGCGCGTAGCCGACGCGCCGCACCGAGACCGCGCCCGCCACCCCCGCGGGCACCGCCAGCGAGAAGCGCCCCGCCGCGTCCGTGCGCGTGCGGAGCGTAGCGCCCTCCTCGCGCGCGCCGGCGGGGACGAACACGACGTCGGCGTCGGCCAGCGGGCGCCCGTCGCCGGTGCGAACGACGCCACGCACGGCGGGCGCGGCCGGTGTGGCCGCGGCCGCCGGTTGGGCCGTGCTCGGCGCGGGAGCGGCGAGAGCCGGAAGGACGACGGCGGCGGCGATGCGGCGGACCGCGGCGCGCGCGCCGGTGGGGCGTGACATGAGTCGGGCGGTAGAGGACGGAGCGGACACGTGGACGTATGTCGATACGTCATTAGGCCGGGGCGCGGATTGCAGTTCCCGGCACTTCCGTCACGAGTCCCGGCCCGGTTCCCGCGCGCCGCCCGGCAGCCGGGCGACGCGGAAGTGCTGCAGCGTTACCTCGTCCGCCCCGCCCAGCAGCTGGTCGAAGAAGCCGTCCGCCACCTCGCGCCACACCGGCACGTTCAGGCGGTACACGACGTACTGCCCCTCGCGCTGGTCGGTCACGAGCCGCGCCGCGCGCAGGATCCCGAGGTGGTGGCTGGCATTGCTCTGCACCAGCCCCAGCGCCTCGCACAGTTCGCTCACGGTGGCCGGCCCCTGCGCCAGCGCGAGTACCAGCCGCAGCCGCGTCTCGTGGCTCAGGATGCCGAGCAGCTCCGCTGCCACCTGCACGTAGGCGGCGGAGAAGACGCGCGAGCCGGGAGCGCTCAGTTGTCCCCGTCCAACAGCGCGCCCAGCCCGCCGAGCACGCTCCCCTCTTCGCGGCGCGCCCCGCCCGCGCGCGGCGACGCGGCGAGGATCCGGTCGGCGAGGCGCGAGAACGGCATTGTCTGCAGGATCACGCGCCCCGGGCCGGTGAGGTTCACGAAGAAGAGCCCCTCGCCGCCGAACAGCGCCGTCTTGATCCCCGGCACCATGCGGATGTCGTAGTCGACGTTCGGCTGCATCGCCACCAGGCACCCCGTGTCGACGCGCAGCTGCTCGCCGGGCCCGAGGTCGATCGTCACCAGCGTCCCCGAGGCGTGCAGGAAGGCCAGCCCGTCCCCCTGCAGCCGCTGCAGGATGAACCCCTCACCGCCGAAGAAGCCGGCCCCGATCTTCTTCGTGAACGCGACCGAGACGTCGGTCCCGCGCGCGGCGCACAGGAACGAGTCCTTCTGCGAGATCACCGTCCCGCCCCACTGCGCCAGGTCGAGCGGGACGATGCGCCCCGGCGTCGGCGACGCGAACGCCACGTCGCTGCGCGCGCGCCCGTGGTTCGCGAACATCGTCACGAAGAACGACTCGCCGGTGAGCAGCCGCTTGCCGCCCTGCAGCAGCTTCCCGAAAAGCCCGCCGCCCCCCTGCCCGGTGGCGTCGAGGGTCGTCGCCATCTCGATCCCCTCGCGCATGTACATCATCGCCCCAGCCTCGGCCACCACGGCTTCGCCCGGGTCGAGCGTGATCACGACGGCCTGGAGGTCGTCGCCGAGGATGCGGTAGTCGATCTGGTCGGCCATGGGCGAGGCGGGTGGGTAGGCGCGTGCGGGCGAGCCGCAATCATGGCCAATTATGGCATCGTCGACTGCGAAGTGACACCACCCCCGACCGCCGGGACCGCCGCCGGCGGCGCCAGCTGGTCGCGCCCCTTCTGCAGGAACGGGATCCCGCTCCGCATCCACTCCGGCGCCGGCTCCCCCTTCAGGTGGTGCGCGAAGAACTGCTGCATCCGCCGGTCGACGTCGTGCTGGTTCGCCCGCTTGCGCGGGTTGTGCCCGTCGCCGTTGTAGTTCAGCAGGTACGCCTCCTTCCCGAAGCGGCGCGCCGCCACGTACATCTCGATCCCCTGGTACCACGGCACCGCGCCGTCGGCGTCGTTGCTCATGATCAGCATCGGCGTCCGCACCTTGTCCATGTAGAACAGCGGCGAGTTCTCGATGTAGCGGAAGGGCGCCTCCCAGAGCGACTTCCCGATGCGGCTCTGCCCGTGCTCGTACTGGCCGGCGCGCGAGTTCCCGCTCTCCCACCGGATCCCGCCGTACGCGCTCGTCATGTTCGCCACCGGCGCGCCCAGGAACGCCGCCGCGAACATCGGCGTCTGCGTGATGATGTAGGCACTCTGGTACCCGCCCCAGCTCTGCCCGCCGATCCCGATCGCCTTCTCGTCCACGAAGCCGCGCGCGATCAGCGACTGCACGCCGGGGACGATCGACTGCATCGCGCTCCGGCCGGGGAAGCCGTCGGTGTACGCGATGTCGGGGAAGAAGACCAGGTACCCGTTCGACGCGTAGACCGCCGGGTTGACGACGTTGCGCCCCGACGGGTTGTGGTACTGGTGCAGGTTGTCCGACAGCGACTCGTAGAAGTACACGACCATCGGGTGCTTCTTCGCCGGGTCGAAGTTCTCGGGCTTGTACAGCAGCCCCTGGAGCTGCGGCCCGTCCCCGCTCCGCCACGACACCAGCTCCACCGAGCCCCAGCGGTACCCGGCCTGCTGCGGGTTGACGCTCGTGACCCGGGTCAGCGCGTCCAGGCGCGACCCGACCCACACGTCGGGCGCCTCGGCGTACGTCTGCCGCGTCACCGCGAACACGTCGGCGTCGCGCGCCTTGAGCGGCGGCCCGAAGCGCGCGTCCGCCATCACGACGCGCTCCGGCGGCTGCGCCCCGTCCACCCGGTCGCGGTAGAAGCCCGCCGCCTTCGTCGAGTCCTGGAACGCGCTCAGGAGGATCGGCGCCGCCGGGTCGACGAAGCGGTCCTCGCGGTCGAGGTCCACGATCCGCAGCACCGTGCGCGTGCGCGCCCCCAGCGAGTCGGTGACCGCGCGCGGCGCGCGCCGGCCGGCCGGGTCCACCTCCCACACGTCGTAGTGCGCGTTCAGCAGCAGCGAGCGGTCGCCCGTCGTCCACCCCGCCACGCCCCACGGCGCGGGCTCGCTCGGCGTGTCCCACGTCTCCTGGTCGAAGCGCACGCCGACGAGCCGCCCCGTCAGGTCGGCCGTCTGCCCCGTGCGTACGTCGAACGCCTGCCACTTGCGGTCCTGGAAGAAGAGGACGTAGCGCCCCGTCGGCGAGAGCTGCGCCTGGAAGGGCACGCGCTTCGCCACCGCGCGGCGGGCGCCGGTGCGGGCGTCGATCGCGTACACGTCCGAGCCCCCCTCCCCCCACATCCCCGAGATCGCGTAGGGCACCGACGTCGCGCCGATCGCCGTGCGCCCGTCGTCGCTCACCTGCACCTGCTGCAGCGTGTCGTCCCCCAGCCGCACGAGCGCGTTCGTTGCCAGCGTGAGCACCGCCGTGTAGGCCCGGTTGCGCTCGCGCCCCGCGTCGACCCGCTGCTGCGGCTGCAGCCGCAGGTCGCGGTGGTGCCAGAGGTCGACCACCGCCTTGTCGGCCAGCGAGTCCGCCGGGATCGAGTCGAGCGGCGCCGGCTGCACGCCCAGCACCAGCGCCGAACCGTCGCGCACGAACGACAGCCCGCGCTCGCTGACCCGCAGATCGCGCCCCGCGTTCGCCGCCGCGACCACCGCGCGCGCCGCCGGCGCCCCGCGCCCGTCCAGCCGCGCGTGGAAGAGCGCGAAGCGCGGCCGGGCGTTCTGGTACTCGTCGCGGTCGGTCACGAAGGCGAGCTGGCGCCCGGCGCGGTCGAACGTCAGCCCGCGGTAGTTTCCGCGCCCGCTCGCCAGCGCCACCTCGCTGCCCAGCGTTTGCGGCGTCAGCGACCGCACCCAGGCGCCGTCGCGCTCCGCCGTCCGCGACGACGTCGTGTACGCCAGCCACCGCCCGCTGTCGGCGAACGCGTACGCCGCCACCTCCTCGATCCGCGTCTCTTCGCCAGTCGTGAGATTGCGGACCACCAGCGTCGTCCCGGGCTCCTTGCGCCGCTCGCGCCGCCCCGCCGAGTCGGCGGCGATCGGGCGCGCGGCCCCTCCGGGCGTCACCGCGGCCGCCTCCGGCGCACGGGCTCCCGAATCGCGCGCCGCGGCCGCGCGCCCGGCGCTGTCGGCCGGCTCCAGCAGGTAGGCCAGCCACCCAGCCCCCTCGCGCGGCATCGCGAACGACCGCACCCGCGGCACCGTCGTCACCCGCCCGTCGGCCAGCGACACGATCGCCAGCGAGGGGCGCGGCGCCGGGCGGCGCGCGCGGCGCGCCCGCTCGAAGTCCGCCCCCGGCGCGTACGTCAGCGCCGCCAGCACTCGCCCGTCGGCGCTGAAGGTCGGCGCCGGCGCGGTGAACCCGGAGTCGGCGTTGGGGGTGAGCTGCGGGCGCCCCGTGTAGCCACGCGGCACGCGGTGCTCGGTCGCGGCGCCGACCGCCCGCACCACCAGCTCGCCGTCGCCGATCACGGGGCCGAGCTGGTACGCCAGCCACCGCCCGTCGCGTGACAGCGTCGTCCCCTGCACGGTGCGCCAGCTGTCGTACTCGGCCTGCGTCAGCGGGCGCTTGGCGGGCGCCTGCGCGGCGGCGGGGAGCGCGCCCAGGGCGAGCGCGGCGAGGATCCGGACCTTCATGGCGGCGGTGGGCGGAGGGATGGGGCGGGCGGTCGCCCGCGACCCGCAAGCTACGTCGCGGGTGCGGACCCCGTTGGCGCCCCCGCCGTCATCACCCGGGAAGCAGGTCGGCGAAGACGAAGCCGCCCCGCTCCACTACCTCGCCCTGCGTCACCGACACCGGCGCCCGGAAGATCGGCCCGTCGTACACGAAGGTGTGGAACTCCCCGTTCTCCCCGCACGGGTCGGCCCCCGGCGGCAGCTCGTCGAGGAGCGCGTCGTCGTACGCGCGACCGGCGAAGTGCGGGTCGAGCTGCTTCGGGTCGACGCACACCAGCACCGCCCGGAAGCCGAGCGCGACGAAGCGCCGCGCCAGCGCCCCCGTGTCCTCCCCCCACAACGGGAAGCGCGGCACCAGCGGGTGCGGCGCCAGCAGCCGCTCGCGGTAGGCGCGCACGTCGGTGAGGAACAGATCGCCGAACGCCACCGCCCGGCCCCCCTCGTCGGCCCACGCGGCCAGCGCCGCACCCGTGCGCGCCTCGTAGTCGTCGTTCGTGCACGCCGGCGGGATGGCCACCGTCCGCAGCGGCACCCCCACGGCCGCCGCCTGCGCCTCTAGCAGCGCCCGACGCACGCCGTGCATGCTGATCCGGTCGTACTCGGCGGTCACGGTCGTCAGCAGCCCCTCGACCCGGAGCTCGCCCGTCTCGCGCAGCCGCTGGAGCGCCAGGGCGCTGTCCTTCCCGCCGCTCCAGCTCAGGAGCGCCCGCGGCGCGTCGGTGTCATCCATGCGCGCACCATAACCACTAGCTTTGGCGGATGCGCGCCCTCGTGAACTACTTCCTGCGCGGCCTGGTGGTGGTCGCGCCGATCGCCGTCACCGCCTACGTCTGCTGGGAGCTGTTCGTCGCCATCGACGGGCTGCTCGGCCTCCCGGTGCCGGGGCTCGGCTTCGTGGTCACGATCGCGATGTTCGTGCTGGTCGGCTTCCTGGCCTCGACCTTCCTCGCGCGCGGCTTCTTCAACCTCGTCGAGTCGGTGCTGGCGCGGCTTCCCTTCGTGCGCCTGCTCTACGCCTCGACGAAGGACCTGCTCAACGCCTTCGTCGGCGAACAGCGGCGCTTCGACCGCCCGGTCGTCGTGACCGTCTACCCCGAGTCGCAGGGGAGCGCGATCGGCTTCGTCACGCAGACGTCGCTCGACCATCTGGGGCTCGGCGGGCAGGTCGCCGTCTACTTCCCCTTCTCGTACAGCGTCGCCGGTCACGTGCTGCTCTTCCCCGCGGAGCGCGTGCGCCCGCTACCGGCCGACAGCGCGGACGTGATGGCGTTCCTCGTCTCGGGCGGCGTCACGCGCGTCAACGCGACGCCCGCCTTCGCGCGGCGCGCGCAGGGCAGTTGACGATGGCCACCGCGCGCCGCCCCACGCGCCCCACCATGCCGCGCCTTTCGCGCCTCCCGATCGTCGCGGCGCTGACCGCGCTCGCCTTCCTCCCGCTCGGCGCGCAGCCCCGCGCCGCCGCGCGCGACACGACGCCCGTGCTCCTGCGCCCCGACGCCGTCTGGGACGGTGACGCCGACGCCCCGCGCGCCGGGTGGGCGGTGCTCGTGCGCGGCGAGCGCATCGCCGCCGTCGGGCCGGCCGCGTCGGTCGCCGTTCCGGCGAACGCGCGCACCGTGGCGCTCCCCGGCACGACGCTCATCCCGGGGCTCATCGACGCGCACTCGCACGTCCTGCTGCACGCCTACGACGAGACGAGCTGGGACGACCAGGTGCTGAAGGAGCCGCTCGCGCTCCGCGTCGCCCGCGCCGTCAACCACCTCCGCGCGACGCTCGAGGCGGGCTTCACCACGCTCCGCGACCTGGGCACCGAGGGGGCCGACGACGCCGACGCCGGGCTGCGGCAGGCCGTCGAGCAGGGCATCGTCCCCGGCCCGCGCCTGATCGTCGCCAACCGCGCCATCGTGGCCACCGGGAGCTACGCGCCGCGCGGCTTCGACCCGCGCTGGCAGGTCCCGCAGGGCGCCGAGGAGGTCGGCGACCCGGACGCGCTGGTGCGCACCGTCCGCGCGCAGATCGGCCGCGGCGCCGACGTGATCAAGCTCTACGGCGACTACCGATGGGGTCCGCGCGGCGAGTCGCGCCCCACCTTCAGCGAGGCCGAGCTGCGCCTCGCCGTCGAGACGGCGGCCAGCTCCGGCCGCCCGGTGGTCGTCCACGCCAGCACCGCCGAGGGGATGCGGCGGGCCGCGCTCGCCGGGGTGCAGACCATCGAGCACGGCGACGACGGCACGCCCGAAGTCTTCCGGCTGATGGCGCAGCGCAACGTTGCGCTCTGCCCCACCGTCGCCGCCGGCGACGCGGTGAGCCGCTACCGCGGGTGGCGCCCGGGCGTCGACCCCGAGCCGGCGCGCATCGTGGCCAAGCGCGCTTCCGTGCGCGCGGCGCTGGCGGCGGGCGTCACCATCTGCAACGGGAGCGACGTCGGCGTCTTCCCGCACGGCGACAACGCCCGCGAGCCCGAGCTGCTCGTGCAGTACGGGCTGACGCCGCTGCAGGCGCTCAAGTCCGCCACCAGCGTCAACGCCCGCGCGCTCGCCCTCCCCGACCGCGGTCGCGTGGCGCCCGGTCTGCTCGCCGACCTGGTGGCGGTAGTAGGCGACCCGACGCGCGACGTGGGCGCGCTGCGGCGGGTGCGCTACGTGATGAAGGGCGGGGAGGCCGTCGGCCTCCCCGCCCCTCGCTGATCACCGGCGAAGTTCAGTCGCCCGACTTGGGCGCCGCCGCCCCGCTCGCGCCCGACGGCGGGGGCGCGCTCGTGCGCGGCGCCGGGATCGTGTCGGCCGCGTCCGGCGTCCGCCCGGTGAGCACGTCGCGCGACAGCCGCAGGTACCCGTTCACGATCGACGCCTGCTTCCCGAGCGCCACGTTGGGCTGCAGCTGGCTGGCCGCGCTCGTCAGCTTGCCGTCGTCGACCTTGGCGTCGTTGAGCGCGTACGCGTAGGCGAAGAAGGCCAGCTGCGTCAGGTCGGGGACGCGCTCCGCCTTCGTGTCGGGCATCGCCAGCGTGTCGGCGATCGCCTGGAGCAGGTTGATCTGCACGCCGTTGTTCGGCGCCTTCTCGCGCAGCACGCCGGCCATCAGGCGCATCGCGTCGCCGATGTACTTGCGCTGGTCGGCGTCCCCGCCGGGGAGCCGGCCGGTGTCGGAAAAGCGCGCGAACTGCGCGACCGCGCTCGTCGGCGCGGCGGGAGCCGCGGCGGCCGGAGCGGCAGCGCCCGGCGTCGCGGTCACCGCCGCCGCGGAATCGGCTGCCGTGACGGTCGGCGCGTCGGGGCGGCTCTCCAGGAAGAACCAGGCGCCGCCGCCCAGGACGGCGAGCACCAGCAGCACGAGCCAGAGCGGGGTGCCCCGGCGCTTGAATTCGATCTCGGCCATGACTCTCGAACGGAAGGAGGCGGTTCAGAGGAGGGGCCGGCGTCGCGTCCCCGCGCCGCACGGCCAGCCCTGAACACAAGCCGACCCGGGGAGTGGCCGCAAGGCGCTACCTGGCCGCCAGCGCCCCCCGCAGCTCCTCGATCCGTCCCTCGACCAACCCGACCAGCTCCGCCATCCCCTCGGCGTCGAACACCAGCCGCGCCCCCGCCGCCGCGTAGATCTCCGGGAGCGACCGCGTCCCCCCCAGCCCGAGCGCCGCCTTGTACCGCCGCACCGCGTCCTGCGGGTCCGCGAGGCTGCGCCGCCACACCTGCAGCGCCCCCAGCTGCGCGATCCCGTACTCGATGTAATAGAACGGCAGCTCGAAGATGTGCAGCTGCCGGTACCAGCGCGCCACCCGCTCGCGCTCCAACCCCGACCAGTCCACCCCGCGTTCGAAGCGGGCGCGGGTCGCCAGCCAGGCCGCGTCGCGCGCGTCGGCGTCGCCGCCGGCCGGGTCGGTGTAGATCCACCGCTGGAAGGCGTCCACGCTGGCGACGTGCGGAAGCGTCGTGATCACGTCGACCAGGTGCTCCAGCTCCGCCGACATCGCCTCGTCGGGCGCGTAGTAGCCCGTCGGGCGCGCCAGGTGCGGCGCGGCCAGCAGCTCCATCGACATCGAGGCCAGCTCCGCCGCCTCGTGCCCGGTGGAACGCTGCCACACCAGGGGCAGCCCGTGCGACGCGAAGTCGTGGAAGCAGTGCCCGGCCTCGTGCACGAGCGTGTTCACGTCGTCCGGCACCCCGACCGCGTTCATGAAGATGAACGGGCGCCCGCGGAAGCTCAGCTTCGTGCAGTAGCCGCCAGGCGCCTTCCCCGGGCGGCTCTCCAGGTCGAGCAGCCGCTCGCGCGCCATCAGCCCGAACTGCTCCCCCAGCTCCGGGTCGAGCCGCGCGAAGATGCGCTCCGCCGCATCGACGAACTCCGGCGTCGTCTCGAACGGCTTGAGGGGCCGGTCGCGGAACAGGTCCACCCCGGTGTCCCACGGGCGCAGCTGCGCCACCCCTAGCTTCTCCCGCCGCCACGCGTGCAGCCGCTCGGCGGCCGGCGTGACCGTCGCCTCGACCGCCTCGTGGAAGCGGCGCACGTCGTCCGGCGTGTAGTCGAACCGGTGCTTCGCCGCGAAGCAGTACTCCATGAAGTTCGCGAAGCCCGCATTCGCCCCGACGCGCACCCGCTTCTCGTACATGCGGTCGAACAGCGCCGCCAGCTCGTCGCGCTTCGTCAGGTACGCGTCGGCGCCCAGGCGGAAGGCCCGCTCGCGCACCGCGCGGTCGGGGCTCTTCAGGTACGGCTGCAGCTGCGGGATCGTCTTCCGCTCGCCCTCCCAATCCGCCGACAGCCCGCCGACGATCTTCTGGTACGCCGCCGACAGCTCCTCCAGCTCGGCGAACAGCGGGACGTTCTCCTCGCGGAAGATCTCGGCGTCGGTGCGGAACCGGCGCAGCGTCGTCTCCAGCTCCGGCCGCGACCAGCCGAGGTCGAGCAGCCGCTTCGCCAGCCGCACCTCCTGCTCGTCGAGCTTGGGGAAGATCTCGGTGGAGAAGCGGAGGTACGCCGCCTCCTTCCCCGCGTCGGCCGTGTCGCCCGTGTAGGCGATCATCGCCAGCGTCCCCGCCTCCCCCACCAGCGCGTTCAGCCGCGACCAGCGCGTCAGCCACGCCTCGACGTCGGCGGCGGAGAGCGGCGCGGTCGCGAGCGCCTCGTAGTGCGGCGCCACGTCGTCCCAGGTGGCGTCGGCGAAGGCGTCGGGCGAGGGCGGAAGCTCGGGATGGAGCGCGAGGGACACGGAGGCGGGGGGCTCGGGCGGTGATCGCGGGCGGGTCCCGCGACCGCGCATGATACCGCCGTCATCACCCGCCGGTCGAGGTCCGGACGCGACGTGCGACACGCCGCGCGCCCACCCGTTACCGGGCCGGCGCCCCCGCCAGCCCGCCGCCGACCGTCCGGGCCGCCCGCGCCCGCCGCCGCGCCACCAACGTGATCCCGAGCGCGAGCAGCACCAGCAGCCCGCCGAGTGCGCGCGCCAGCGTCCCCGCCGTCGCCTGCGCCTTGAACACCGCCAGCACCGCGATCGCCAGCAGGAACACCGTCGGCACCTCGTTCAGCACGCGCGCCGCCGTCGACCCGACGGGTCGCTCCCCACGCGCCAGCGCCGCCACCAGCCGCCCGCAGTAGAGGTGGTAGCCGGCGAGCAGCGCCACCAGCCCGAGCTTGGCGTGCAGCCACCCCTCGCGCAGCAGCGCCGGTTGTTCCGCCAGCATCCCGGCTGCGAAGGCGACCGTCAGCACCGCCGCCGGCGTGAGGATGCCGCGGTAGGCGCGCCGCGACATCCCGGCCAGCTGCTCGTGCAGGATCGTGCGCGCCGGCTCGGGGCGCGCCAGCGCCTCGACGTGGTTCACGATCACGCGTCCCACGTAGAAGAGCCCCGCCATCCACGACACGACGGCGACCACGTGCAGCGTCTTGAACCAGAGGTACGCCATAGTCCCCCCCGGGCCCGTCAGACCACCGCGTCCGCCGCCAGCCAGTCCCGCGGCGCCAGCATCGACGTGAGCCGCGCGCCCAGGCTCCCTTCCGGGTGCCCGCCCGGCCGCGGCCAGCTCGCGTGCGGCGGGAGGCTCATGAGCACCGAGTCGGTGCGCGCGCTCGTCTGCAGCCCGAACAGCGTGCCGCGGTCGTGCAGCAGGTTGAACTCGACGTACCGCCCGCGGCGCTCGAGCTGGAGCGCGCGCTCCTCCGGCCCCCACGGCGCGTCGCGCCGCGCCTCGACGATCGGCGCGTACGTCGCGCGCAGCGACGTCCCCACCGCCACCGCCAGCCCGTGCAGCGAGCGGCGGTCGGGGCCGAACTCGTGCGGGCGCAGGTGGTCGTAGAAGATCCCGCCCACCCCGCGGCGCTCCTGCGTGCGGTGGCGGTTCACGAAGTAGTCGTCGCACCAGGCCTTGAAGCGCGGGTGCAGCGCGCGCCCGAACGGCTCGCACACCTCCGCCAGCCCGCGGTGGAAGAGGGCGGCGTCCTCCGGCTGCGGGTACATCGGCGTCAGGTCGGTGCCGCCGCCGAACCAGCGGTCCACCGCGTGCCCCTCGTCGTCGGTCAGCTCGAAGAAGCGCACGTTGAGGTGCACCGTCGGGATGCGCGGGCTGCGGGGGTGCACCACCACGCTGACGCCCGACGCGAAGAACCGCACCTCGCCCTCCACCCCGCGCACGCCCAGCCGCTGCAGCGCCTCGGGCGGCAGGACGCCGTGCACCATCGAGCGGTTGACGCCGGCCTTCTCGAAGGTGGCGCCCTCCACGAGCAGGCGCGACACGCCGCCACCGCCGCCGTCCCGCGTCCACTGCTCCTCCGCGAACTCGCCACCGCCGTCGAGCGTCGTGAGCAGCTCGGTGATCTCCTCGTGGACCGACACCGTCCACGCGGTCGCGCGAATGCGGTCGTACGCGTCGTCGGCCAGCGGGAGCGGCGCCCGCCGGTCCTCGAGGGCGGTGGGAGCCGGCGCGGCGGCGACCGCGCCGGTTCGAGGTGCGAGCGTTACCATCCCCCCTCCTCGGGCGCGTCGGCGCGCCACTGCTGTACGGTTTCGACGAACGCGCCCACGTTCTCGACGGGCGTCTCCGGGAGCACGCCGTGCCCCAGGTTCGCGACGTGCCCGGGGCCGCGCATCCCGCGCAGCATCGCCGTCGTGCGGCGGCGCACGGTCACCGATTCGCCGAACAGGTGGCACGGGTCGAGGTTCCCCTGCACCGCGACGCGCATCCGGTCGGCCAGTCGCCGCGCCTCCTCCGGACGCACGTGCCAGTCGGCGCCCAGCGCCGTCGCCCCCGTGGCCGCCGCGATCGCCTCGGCGTGCATCCACGCCCCCGGCGCGAACACGATCACCGGCGCCCCCGCCTCCGCCGCACGCCGCGCCGCGCGCGCCAGGTACGGCAGCGCGAAGCGCGCGAAGTCGTCGGGGCCGAGCGCCCCCGCCCACGAGTCGAACAGCTGCACCGCCTGCGCCCCGGCCTGCACCTGCGCGACCAGGAAGTCGCCCACCGCGTCGGCCAACCGCGTCAACAGCGCGTGCGCCACCTCGGGGCGCTCGGTGAGCAGCCGCTTCGCGACCGCGAACTGCTTCCCCCCGCTCCCCTCCAGCATGTAGGCCGCGAGCGTCCAGGGCGCCCCCGCGAAGCCGATCAGCGCCGTCTCGGGTGCCAGCGCGCGCCGCGTCTCGCGCAGCGCCGTGAGATGGTACCAGAGGTCTCCTTCGGGCTCGACGGGTCGCAGGCGCCCGACGTCTGCCATCGTGCGGATCGGGTCGTGCAGCTGCGGGCCGACCCCCTCGTCGACCGTCAACCGCATCCCCATCGCGTCGGGGATCACGAGGATGTCGCTGAAGATGATCGCGGCGTCCACGCCGTAGCGTCGCACCGGCTGCAGCGTCACCTCGACCGCCAGCTCGGGGGTGCGCACCATCGTCAGGAAGTCCGAGCGCGCACGCACGGCGCGGTACTCGGGGAGGTAGCGCCCCGCCTGCCGCATCAGCCACACCGGCGGGCGCGGCACGGGCTCGCGCCGCAGCGCGCGCAGCAGGAGCGGCGCCTCGGCGCCTACCGCGACCGGCTCGTGCGCCGGCGCCTCCATCGTGAGCAGCGACGCCATCAGGTCGTACCTCCGGGCAGGGCGAGCGCCGCGCGCACGGCGGTCGGCAGCACGCCCCCGACCGCACGCCGGCCGCGCGCGGTCGGGGGCGCGGGGAAGAGGCGCGCGAGCGCCGAGACCAGCTCCTCCAGCGACTCGCCGCGCGCCGCCGCGCCGCGCAGTTCCACCATCGGCCGCGCCAACAGCTTGGCGACGATCCGCTCGGTCGTGCGCGCGGCCACGGTCTCCCCGGCCGCGAACGCGACCTCGCGCCGGCACACCTCAGCCAGCGCGTCGCACAGCGGCCGGATCGCCTCGCGCGCCGACGCCGCGCGCAGCCACTCCAGGTACTCGGCGGCCTCCTGCTCGACCAGCGCCTGGGCGTGCGGGATCGAGGCGTTCCGCTCCCGCTCCCCCGCCGCCACGGCGGGGCGCAGCGCGTCGAGGTCCACCACCACGCACCCCGGCACGCTCCCCACCGCCGGGTCGACGTTGCGCGGCACCGACAGGTCGATGAGCAGCAGCGGGAAGTGCAGCGTCGCGAAGCGCCGCCGCGCCGAGACCAGCGGGTCGGCGAACACCAGCGGCCCGACGGCGCTGGTGGCGACGATCGCGATGTCGGCGAGCGCCAGCTCGCCGTACAGCGCCTCCAGCGGCGCCGCGCGCCCGCGCACCGACTGCGCCAGCGCCTCGGCGCGCTCGGGCGAGCGGTTCAGCACCACGATGTCGGTCGCCCCGAGCTTCGCGAGCTGCCGCGCCACCCGCTCCCCCGTCTTCCCCGCGCCGACCACCACCACCCGCGCGTGCGCCAGCGACCCGAAACGCCGCGCCGCCAGGTTGGCCGCCTCCGCCCCCACCGAGTGCCGCCCGCTCGACAGCCCGGTCTCGGTGCGCACCCGCTTCCCAACCCGCAGCGCGTGCTCGAACAGCCGGTGAAGCACCGACCCGGCCGCGTGCGCGTCGCGCGCGTGCGAGTACGCCTCGCGGAGCTGCCCCAGGAGCTGCGCGTCCCCGAGCACCTGCGACTCGACGCCGGACGCCACGCGGAAGAGGTGGTGCACCGCCTGCGCCCCGCTCCGCCGCCGCGCGACGCCGAGCAGCTGCCGCGTCGCCGCCGCCGTCCCCATCCACGCCCGCGCCAGCGCGCCGAAGTGCGCGTCCACCGAGCGCGAGGTCGCCTCGGGCACCCACGCGTACAGCTCGCTGCGGTTGCACGTCGCCAGCCCCACGCGCTGCGCGCGCGCCCCGGCGCCGGTCGCGGCATAGAGCGTCGCGAGTCGCTCCGGGGTCAGGTGGAACCGCTCCCGGGTGGCGACGTCGGCGTGCCGGTAGTCGACCGCGATCGAGATCAGCATGCGCAGGGGGCGGGGGCGGTCGGTCGCGGAAAGGCGCTCATGCCGACGCCAACCCGCTGAGGTGCGCCCAGTTCTTCATGAAGATCCGGAAGTGCGACATCGGCCGCGCGCGCACCAACTTCTTGCGCATGTAGCCGTCGAAGGTCAGCTGCTGGACGTCGCGGTCCTCGCAGATCGCCACGAACCGCTCGCGCCGGTCGTCGTTCCGGTACCAGAACGACTGCATGACGTTGAGCACCAGGAACACCTGCCCGTGCTCCCACATGAAGCGCCGCCGCGCGCTGCGCAGCGCCCGCGCGCTCCCGGTGCGGATCGCCAGCTCCACCGCCTCCGCCGCGCGCCGCCCGCCGGTCATGGCGTAGAAGATCCCTTCGCCCGACGCCGGCGCCACGATCCCCGCCGCGTCCCCGGCCACCACCACGTCGCGCCCGTTGTCCCACCGGCGGAGCGGCGTGAGCGGGATCGGCGCCCCCTCGCGCTTGAGCGTCCGCACGTCGGCCAGCCCGGTGCGCTGGCGCAGCTCGGCGATCGCCCCGCGCATGTCGAACCCCTTCTGGAACGTTCCCGTCCCGACGCTCGCGACCCCGCCGTGCGGGAATACCCAGGCGTAGAAGTCGGGCGAGTAGGTGCCCTCGTAGTACACGTCGCACCGCGACTTCTCGTAGGCGGCGTGCAGCGTCTCCGCCGGCGCCTCGACGATCTCGTGGTACGCGAACACGTGCTTCACGCGGTCGGCGCCCGGGATCTCCTGCCGTGCCACCGCGGAGAGTGCGCCGTCGGCGCCGACCACGAAACGGGCGCCGACCCGCACCTCCGCGCCCGACCGCGACCCGCCGGACTTGTAGACCACGATCGCCGAGCCGTCGGCCGCGCGCTCGATCCGGTCGAAGAAGCCGGTGCGCCGCTCGGCGCCGAAGTCGACGGCCCGTTGCCGCAGCCACTCGTCGAAGTGCCCGCGGTCGACCATCCCGACGAAGCCGTCGCCGACCGGGATGTCGACGTTCCGCCCTTTGGGCGAGATGACGCGCGCGCAGTCGATCTCGGCGACGAGCACCGAGCGCGGCACGTCGAAGTCGACCAGGAGCTGCGGCGGCACCGCACCGCCACAGGGTTTCACGCGACCGGCCTTGTCGAGCAGCAGCGTGCGCCGCCCGCGCTTGGCCATCTCGTGCGCCGCGGTCGCGCCGGCCGGCCCGCCCCCCACCACCACCACGTCGAAGCGCTCCATGCTCATCGCTCCTCCCCGGTCGGCCCACGTTCGCCGGCGCGCGGCGTCAGCCCGTACGGGGCCGCCAGCCGCCACGCGAACGCCGGCACCATCGTGCGCAGCCGCCGCGGACGCTCGGCGCGCAGGTTCACGATCCCCTCGGCCACCTTCATCTCCACCCGCGTGCGCGCGAACTCGAGCCCCTTCGGCCCGAAGCGCGCCTGCGCCCACCCGATCAGCGGGCGCACCCACCGCGGCGCGCGCCGCACCGGCATCCCCCCCTTCTGCCGCTCCAGGATCCGCACGAAGGTGCGCACCGGCCCGCGCCGGTCGCCGCGCGACCCGAGCGCCGACAGCCGCACCTCGTCGCCCAGCAGCGCGGCCAGCTCGCGCCCGCGCGCGTTGCGCACCAGCAGCCACTGGTCGCCCTCGGCGGCCATGTACCCCACCGTCACGTCGGCCAGCGCGTTCGTGTAGTCGAAGCACGCGCGGCAGGTGAGCGGGATGAAGTCGGGCGGAAGCTGCGCGATCGGAAGTTGAATGAACGGGACGCGGCGCGGCGGTCCGTCGGCGAAGCGCAGCTCGACGTGCATGTCGGGCATGAACTCGAGGTAGGTCACCGCGTGCGGGCGGTCGGTCAGCTTCCCGAGGAAGTCGTGGAAGCGCGCCGTCGTCGTGTTGTCCGAGCACGGCGTCCCGATCACGTACAGCCGCTCCAGGCCCAGCGACGCCTCGAGCGCGCGCAGCGCGTGCACCTGGCACGCGACCCCGACCACCGCCAGCCGCCGGTAGCCACGCGCCGCCGCCTCGTCGAGCAGCGCCAGCACCGGCGAGTACCCCATCTTCATCCCGCGGCAGCGCGCCATCCCGCGCGCGTCCGTTACCAGCACCGGCTGCGGCGCCCAGCGGTCGTCGGGCGCGCTGGCGGTGGCGATCACCGCGTCCACCAGCCCGCGCTCCAGCAGTCGTTCGGCGATGCGCGTGGTCAGCCCGGTCCACTGCGCGCCGGCGCGCGGGGCCGCCAGCCGCGCGCGCCACATCTCCAAGTACGGGCCGAAGAACGCCTCGTCGCCGCGCGACGCGTCGCGCGCCCGTCCGTGGACCTGCCGTTCCAACTCCTCGTGCCGCGGGTGGATGAACTGGCAGGCCGCCCCGCACCGCCCGGCGTGCGACGATCGCGACACGCCGCAGTCAGTGCACAGGTCGCGCGGCCGCGGCGCGCCCAGCGTCGGCACGATCACGCCGTCCGCGTCGGGCGCGGCCAGCACCGGCAGCGCGAGCACCGCCATCAGCGCAGCACCGCCACGAGCGCGTCCCCGCGCTCCGCCAGTCGCGCCGCCCGCGGCGACGCCGCCGGCGCGCTCCGCGCCGCCAGCCACGCCGCCCCCGCGAACAGCACCGCCTCGGCCACGAACACCGCCGCGTACCCCGCCGCCGGCGACCCGAGCGCCCACCGCGCGACGTCGCTCGCCGCGCCGCCCGCGAACCCGCCGATCCCGTACGCGATCCCCTGCGCCGCGCCGAAGATCCCGAGCCGCAGCCCCGCCTCCCCGCGCTCCGCCGAGGCGGTGATCGCCATCATCGACCCCACGCCGCCGACGGTGAACACGCCGTTCGCCGCGCCGAGCGCGAACACCACCAGCTGCAGCGCCGCCACCGAGCCGAGCGCCCCGACCTGCGACAGCGCCACGAACGCCGCCGCGGAGGCCAGGCACCCGCTCACCGCCCACGCCCGCAGCGACCCGAATCGCGTGCTCGCCCACGCCGCCGCCAGCATCCCGAGCAGCACGCCGCCGTGCTGCATCGACGCGAGCCGCGTGGTCTCACCGGGCGACATCCCGAGCACCTGCCCGCCGAACGGCTCGAGGATCAGGTCCTGCGCGCTGAACGCCAGCATCGCCAGGAACACGAAGCCGACGAAGCGCCGCGTCGGCCCCTCGGCGAGCGCCGCGCGCACGGCGCGTCGGAACGCCCGCGGGTCCTCGCGCGTCGACGCGCGCGGCGCCCCCGTGCGCTCGGCGCGGCGCACGACCGGGCTCGTGGCCGCGATCACGCACAGCGCGAGCACCACGACGCTCACCCCGACGGCGACGGCGACCAGCCGCTGCAGCGAGAAGGGATCGAGCAGCGCACCCGTGATCCCCGCCGACGCGGCGATGCCGAAGATCATCATGATCCAGAGCGCCGCCGCCACCGCGCCCAGCCGCCGCGGCGCCACGCGCTCGGCGACCAGCGCCAGCAGCGCCGTTCCCGACGCGCTCAGCCCGAGCCCGATCGCCAGGTAGGCGAGCGCCGCCAGCGCCAGCCCGAGCCCGAGCCGCGTCGGCACCAGCGCCGTTGCCAACGCGGCCCCCGTCGCGCCCGCGGCCAGCAGCGCCGCGCCGCCCAGGATCCAGGGCGTCCGCCGCCGCTGCCGGTCGGACGCGAAACCCAGCCGCGCGCGCGCCAGCTGCGCCACGAAGTGCAGCGCCACCAGCGCGCTCGGGATGGACGCCGGGAGCGCCAGCTCGACCACCATCACGCGATTCAGCGTCGACATCATCAGCGCCGCGACCGCGCCGATCGCCACCTGCGCGAGCCCGAGGCGCGCGACGTCGCGCCACCGCAGGTCGTCCGCGTGCGTCGCCACGCCCGCCGTCATGCGCCCCCTCCCGCCGCCCGCACCCCGGCGGCGCTCACCAGCATCCCCAGCACGTAGAACGGCACGCCGACGCCGCTGTACACGAAGGCGGCGCGCGGCGTCACCGCGCGCAGGAAGCGCCGCATCAGCCCGAGTTGCAGCAGCACCAGCGTCGCCACCCCGGCCAGCGCCGCCCACGCGCCCCACGCCGCCAGCAGTGCGAGCACCACCAGCTGCGGCGCCAGCATCACCGCGCACGCCACGCGCGCCGCGCGGTCGGGGCCGAGCTGCACCGGGAGCGAGCGCACGCCCATGCGCGCGTCGCCGGCCACCGCCTTGAAGTCGTTGAGCGTCATGATCCCGTGCGCGCCCAGCCCGTACAGCGCGGCGAGCAGCAGTACCCGCGGCCCCGGCACCCCGCCGCCCAGCGCGACCGCGGCGCCCGTGACCCAGGCGAGGCTCTCGTACGACACGCCCACGGCGAGGTTGCCCACCCACCCGTTCTGTTTGAAGCGCAGCGGGGGCGCGCTGTAGGCCCACGCCATCGCCAGAGCGCCGGCCGTCGCCAGGGCGCCCGTGGGCCCGAGCAGCGCGCCCGCGCCGAGGGCAAGCGCGCTCCACGCGATCGCCAGCCAGAACCCCCACGTACCCGGCACGCGCCCCGACGGGATCGGGCGATCGGGTTCGTTGATCGCGTCGACGTCGCGATCGTACCAGTCGTTCACCACCTGGCTTGCGCCGCACACCAGCGGGCCGGCCACGCACACCCCCAGTGCGAGCGCGTCCCAGCCGGCGTCGACGCGCCCGGCGGAGACGACGCCGCACCCGAACGCCCACATCGGCGGGAACCACGTCACCGGCTTGAGCAGCGCGAGGATCGCGCGCGGCTCCGGCAGGCGTCGTATCTGTAGCGTGACGTTACCGACTGTCATGTTTAGTTGACACCTGGGCTACACGACGTGCGGTGAGGGGAGTAGCGGGGCATCGCGAGAGCGACGCGTCGATCGCGACGGGGCGCCGGCTCAGCCGGCGCCGGGCTCGGCCTCCTGCTCGCCTGGCGTCAGGCGGTGTCGTCGCAACTTCAAGTAGAGCGACTGGCGGCTCAGCCCCAGCACCTCGGCCGCGGCGGTCCGGTTGTCGTGCGTCAGCTCGAGCGCGGCTTCGATGAAGTGCCGCTCCACCAGTTCCACCGTTTCGCGCAGCAAGTCGGGGAGCGACACGCGCCCCACGAGCGTCGTCAGCTGCTCGACGGCGCGCGTCAGGTCGCGGGCGCCCTGTACGCCGCCCGCCACCCGGCGGCTGACGTCGCGGATCACGAAGGCGATCGACGGGATCTCGGCGTCGGGAGCGATGACGGCCGACACCTCGACCTCGGTCACCGTCCCCAGCTGTCCGCGCGCCGCCGTCGCGACCAGGCGCAGCGCCCCGTGCTTCTTCAGCATCGAGAGTAGCACCGGCACGTCGGCGCCCGGGCGCCCGAGCCAGTTGGCGATCGGGTGGCCGAGCACGTGCGCCTCCTCCCCCACCTCGATCAGGTCCAGGAAGGCGCGGTTGGCGCTCAGGATCTCGCCGGCGGGCGACGTCACGACGAACGCGTCGGGCGCCTGCGCCAGCAGGTCGAGCACCACCGGGCGCGCCGGCGCGCCCGCGTGTTGGCCGGGGGGCGTCTGCGGCGCGAGGCGCAGCAGGAAGAGCGTCTGCGCGTCCTGCCGGAAGCACGACGCCGAGGCGCGCAGCGACTGCCCGTCGCGCGTCGCGAGCACCACGTCGGCCGCCCGTCCCTCGCGCCGCGTGTCGGCGAGCAGCTGCTCGAAGGCGCGGTCGCTCTCCGCCTCCAGCTCGAGCGGCGCCGCGCGCCCCACCAGCCGGTCGGCGGGCACGCCGAACAGCGCCCCCGCCGCCGCGTTCGCGTCGACGACCTTGCGGAGCTGCCCGTCGAGCACCAGCACCGCTTCGCTCGAGAGCTGGAAGAGCAGGCGGTAGCGCGTCTCGACGTTGCGCAGACGCCAATAGTCGCGCTCCATCGCCTGCTGCGTCTCGACCAGCCGCTGCTGCATCTGCGCCAGCGCGCGCAGGTCGCGCCCGCTCGCCACCAGCATCCCGGTCTTGCCGAGGCGCACCGCGGTGTACGCCACCGGGAGGTCCATCCCGTCGGGCGTCACGTGGTTGACCTGGCGCCGCGGCGACGAGCCGGTGGCGGCGACGTCGTTGATCAGCAGGTCGATCTTCGGGCGCGAGTCGTTCACGACCGTCTCGACCCAGCGCCGCCCGACCCACCCCTCGAGCGGCGCCAGCGTCGGGTCCCCGCTCCCGAGCGCGAGGTCGCGGATCACCCCGTCGCCGTCGACGATCACCGCCAGGTCACTCGCGGCCACCAGCAGGCTCGCGGCGTCGGGCTCGATGCTCGCGAGCGCCGCGCGCCCCCAGGAGAAGGCGCGCGTGGCCCGCGCGGTCGCTCGCGGCGAGGCCATGACGTCAGGCGCCAGTCCGCGGGAGGAGGGTGCGCGCGACGAGCGGCGCGTCGGCCGCGCTGGCGGCGTGTCCGTCGGCTCCGACGCGGGCGACGAGCTCGGGGTGTTCGGTGAAGACTCGGCCACCGACTAGAACGACCAAGTGTGGGTTGGAGGAAACGCGGCGCGCCGTGGCAATGAGCCGACGCGCCGTGAGCAGGCTGTTCTCGCTGGCCACCGACAGCCCCACCACGTCCAGCCACCCCGCCCCCACGAGTTCGGACAGCTCGTCGTCGACGGCCGGCGTGCCGACCCGCACGCCCCACCCGTCACGCACGAAGAACTCGGCGACCATCGCCAAACCTAACGTGTGGTGCTCGCCGGGAAGGCAGGACAGGAGCACCTGTCCCCCGTGCGCATCTTCGGGCGCCGGCGGCGGGACGCGCTGCGCGGCCTCCCGCAGTGCGCGCTGGATGCGCCCGAGCGCGGCGGTCACCTCGAGGAAGTTCGCCTCGTCGGTCTCCCAGAGGTGGCCGAGCTGCACCGCCGTCGGGGCGAGCAGGTCGAGGTAGACCGCCTCGACGGTCACGCCGCGGGTCAGCAGCTGGGAGACGTAGCGGCCCGCGGCGTCCTCGTCGGGCCCGAGCACCAGCTCGGTGAACTCGTGGCGGTCGCCGCCGCACACGGTGGTCGCGCTCGCGGTGAGGAGCGCGCGCTCGAGGGGCGGGAACGGGCCCGCCCGGTGGGCGAGCAGCAGCCGCGGCACGAGCTCGCGCTCGATCGTGCTCGCCAAGGCCGCGTCGCCGCGCCACGGCGCCGGCACCCCCAACGTCCGACCTCCCATCGAAGCCCCATGCCATGGTGCGGGAGAAACGGTCCGCGACTCGACGTTGCTCATCTGCGCCTCCGCAGAAGTGTGTCGTGTCCGTACCCGGGGGTGGCCCGAGCGTCAGGCCGGGTGGCGCGGCCCCATTATGGGAACCGAAGCGCCCGGTGTCAACTTGAATTGACGTCAACTCGCCTTGACGGTTGCGTGCACCAACCGTATCCTGGCGGCAGTGGTTCCTGCGGCGACCCATCGCCGTCCGACGGCCCCCGGCCCAGGAGTGCTATGCAGCCCGCGCGGCCCGCGACCACCCCCCGACCGCTCTACACGCCCGCGGAGCGCGCCCGCCGCGACCGGTCGGTGTGGACCCGCGTGCAGGGCGCCCTCGCCGCCCTGCAGTTCGCCGTCTTCCTCGCCAGCCTCGTGCTGGTCGTGCGCGCCCTCGTCTCCGGCGAGGGGCTCTGGGCGGCCAACGCGTCGGTCGTCGCCAAGACGCTGACGCTCTACGCGATCATGGTCACCGGCGCGCTCTGGGAGCGCGACGTCTACGGTCAGTACCTGTTCGCCGAGCCGTTCTTCTGGGAAGACGTGGTGAGCATGGGCGTCATCGCGCTCCACACGGCGTATCTGGTCGCCCTCGCGTCCGGCTCCCTCGCGCCGCGCCCTCTCCTGCTGCTCGCCCTGGCCGCTTACGCCGCCTACGCCGTCAACGCCGCCCAGTTCGTCGTGAAGTTCCGGCGCGCGCGCCGCGACCGCAAGAGCGCCGCGGCCGACGCCCCGCCGCTGGCTCTTCCCGGGGCGGCCGCGTGACCGCCGCGCTCCCAGCGCCCCCCCGCCCCGCCCCGGCCGCGCTCCCGGTCCTCCGCGAGCGCGGACAGCGCGAGGTGTTCTGCGGGTTGACGGGGATCGTCTGGCTGCACCGCAAGCTGCAGGACGCCTTCTTCCTCGTCGTCGGCTCGCGCACCTGCGCCCACCTGCTCCAGAGCGCGGCCGGCGTGATGATCTTCGCCGAGCCGCGCTTCGCGACCGCGATCTTGCAGGACCGCGACCTCGCCGGCCTCGCCGACTGCAACGAAGAGTTGGACCGCGTCGTGACGCAGCTGCTCGAGCGGCGCCCCGACGTCACGACGCTCTTTCTCGTCGGCTCCTGCCCGTCCGAGGTCATCAAGCTCGACCTCGCGCGCGCGGCCGCGCGCCTCAACGCCCGCACCTTCCCCCGCGTGCGGGTGCTGAACTACTCGGGCAGCGGGATCGAGACCACCTTCACGCAGGGCGAGGACGCCTGCCTCGCCGCGCTCGTTCCCGAGCTGCCGGCGGCGCCCTCGGACGCGCCGCCGTCGCTCCTGGTGGTCGGCACGCTGGCCGACGTCGTCGAGGACCAGTTCGCGCGCGTGTTCGCCTCGCTCGGCGTCGGCCCGGTGCGCTTCCTCCCGCCGCGTCGCGCGCGCGACCTGCCCGAGGTCGGCCCGAACACGCGCCTGCTCCTCGCGCAGCCCTTCGTCGGCGAGACGGCCCGCGCGCTCGAGCGGCGCGGCGCTCGGCTGATTCCGGCCCCCTTCCCGCTCGGCGCGGAAGGCTCGCGCGCCTGGTTCGCTGCCGCCGCGCACGCGTTCGGCGTCGCCGACGCGGCGCTCGACGGCGCGCTCGCCCCGCTCGAAGCGCGCGCGCGCCGCGCCCTCGCCCCGTACCGCGCGCGGCTGGCAGGCAAGCGGCTCTTCCTCTTTCCCGACTCGCAGCTCGAGGTGCCGCTCGCACGCTTCCTCCACCGCGAGCTCGGGATGGAGCTGGTCGAAGTCGGCACGCCCTACCTCGACCGCGCGACCGTCGGCGCCGAGCTGGCGCTCCTCCCCGAGACGACGCTCAGCGAGGGGCAGCACGTCGACCGCCAGCTCGAGCGCTGCCGCGCCGCGCGCCCCGACCTCGTCGTCTGCGGGCTCGGGCTGGCGAACCCGCTCGAGGCGGAGGGGATGACGACCAAGTGGTCGATCGAGCTGGTGTTCACCCCGATCCACGGCTTCGACCAGGCGGGCGACCTGGCCGAACTGTTCGCGCGCCCGCTCGTGCGGCGCGAGCGCCTCACCGTCTGACCGGGCCGCGCCGATGCAGCTGACGCTCTGGACGTACGAGGGGCCGCCGCACGTGGGGGCGATGCGCGTCGCGACCTCGATGCGCGACGTCCACTACGTGCTGCACGCGCCGCAGGGCGACACGTACGCCGACCTGCTGTTCACGATGATCGAGCGGCACGACCGCCGCCCCCCGGTCACCTACACCACGTTCCAGGCGCGCGACCTGGGCGGCGACACGGCCAACCTGGTGCGCGAGGCGGTGCGCGACGCCTACGAGCGCTTCCGCCCGGCCGCGCTGCTCGTCGGCGAGAGCTGCACGGCGGAGCTGATCCAGGACCAGCCGGGCGCGCTCGCCCAGGGGATGAACCTGCCGGTCCCTGTCGTCCCGCTCGAGCTCCCGTCCTATTCGAAGAAGGAGAACTGGGGGGCGAGCGAGACCTTCTACCAGCTCGTGCGCGCGCTCTGCGCCCCACTTGCCCCGCCGCCGGGCACCGTGCGCCCCGCGCGCCCGGCCGATCGGCGCCCGCGCGCCAACCTGCTCGGCCCCACGTCGCTCGGCTTCCGCGCCCGCGACGACGTGCGCGAGGTGACGCGGCTGCTCGACGCGGTCGGCGCCGACGTGCACGTCGTCGCCCCACTCGGCGCGACGCCCGACGACCTCCGCCGCATCCCCGAGGCCGACTTCAACGTCTGCCTGTACCCCGAGGTCGCCCGCAGCAGCTGCGACTGGCTGCGCCGCACCTTCGGCCAGCCGATTGTGCAGACGGTGCCGCTGGGCGTCGGCGCGACGCGCGACTTCCTCGCCGAGGTGGCGCGGGTCGCGGGGCTCGACGCGTCGATCGCGTCTGCGGCCGAGGGGTGGCGCCTTCCGTGGTACTCGCGCTCGGTCGATTCGACGTATCTGACGGGAAAGCGCGTCTTCGTCTTCGGCGACGGGACGCACGCCGTCGCGGCGGCGCGCATCGCGACGGAGGAGATGGGGTTCGCGCTCGTGGGGCTCGGCACCTACAGCCGCGAGCTGGCGCGCGAGGTCCGCGAGGCCGGCGCCCGCCACGGCGTCGAGGCGTTCGTCACCGACGACTACCTCGAGGTCGAGCGTCGCATCGCCGAGGCCGCACCGGAGCTGGTGCTCGGCACGCAGATGGAGCGCCACGTCGCCAAGCGGCTCGGCATCCCGTGCGCCGTGATCTCGACGCCCATCCACGTACAGGACGTTCCGGCCCGCCACTCGCCGCAGATGGGGTGGGAGGGGGCGAACGTCATCTTCGACACGTGGGTGCACCCGCTGATGATGGGGCTCGAGGAGCACCTGCTGCAGATGTTCCGCGAGGACTTCGAGTTCCACGACGGCGCCGCCCCCTCGCACCTCGGCGACCGCCGCCCGCCGACCGCGGCGCACGAAGCGCCGCCCCCGACGCCGCGCGATGCGCCCGAGCCGGCCGGCGCGCCGCGGTGGAGCGCCGACGCGGAAGGGGAGCTGCGCAAGATCCCGTTCTTCGTCCGCGGCAAGGCGCGCCGCAACACCGAGCGCTTCGCGAGCGAGCGCGGCATCGCGCTGATCTCGCTCGACACGCTGTACGACGCCAAGGCGCACTATGCCCGGTAGCGGCGCGCCCTTCCGCTTCGTCGTCGTCACCCTCGACGCCCACCTCGCGGGCGCCTTCGAGGCGGCGCGCGCGCTGCTGCGGCGCGAGCTGCCGGCGCTCGAGCTGTCGCTCCACGTGCAGGCGGACTGGGAGGCCGATCCGGCCGCGCTGGAGCGCGCGCGGGCCGCGATCGCGGCGGCGAACGTGATCGCCTGCGCGCAGCTCTTCACCGAGGAGCAGGCGGCGCCGATCCTCGACGCCGTGAAGGCGCGCCGCGCCGCCGCCGACGCCGTCTTCTGCGCGCTCTGCACCGGCGAGCTGACGCGGCAGACGAAGCTCGGCCGCTTCTCGATGCTCGACGACGCCGACCGCTCCCCGTTCTCCCCGATCACACTGCTGAAGAAGCTGCGCGGGAGCCGCGCGGACGGACGGTCGAGCGGCGAGCGGCAGATGGCGGCGCTCCGCCGGCTCCCGGCGCTGCTGCGCTTCGTTCCGGGGACGGCGCAGGACGTTCGCGCCTACTTCCTGAGCATCCAGTACTGGCTCGGCGGCACCGACGCCAACCTGGCCAGTCTCGTCCGCTACCACGTCAACCGGTACGCTGCCGGCGAACGCGCCGCCTACCGCGGGTCGCTGCGGGTCGAGGAGCCGGAGCTCTACCCCGAGGTCGGCGTCTGGCACCCGTCGCTGTCTGGCCGCGGGATGCGCGAGGACGCGGCCGAGCTGCCGCGCGGGCGGGGCGAGCGCGGGACCGTCGGCGTACTGGTCGGGCGGTCGTACCTGCTGGCGGGCAACGCGCGCCACTACGCCGCGGTCGTCGAGGCGCTCGAGGCGCGCGGGCTACGCGCGCTGCCGGTGTTCGCCTCGGCGCTCGACGCGCGGCCGGCGATGGAGCGCTACTTCGGCCTACGGCGCGACGGCGACACCTGGCAACTGGAGCGCCCGACGATCGACGCGCTCGTGAACCTCACCGGCTTCTCGCTGGTCGGTGGGCCGGCGTACAACGACGCCCCGGCGGCGCAGGCTGTGCTGGCGGCGCTCGACGTCCCGTATCTCTCGCTGCAGACACTGGAGTTCCAGAGCGTCGCCGAGTGGCGCGCCGACCCGCGCGGACTCAACCCACTGCAGGCGACGCTGCAGGTCGCGATCCCGGAACTCGACGGCGCCATCGCGCCTGCGGTGTACGGTGGTAAGGGGATCGGCACCCCCGAAGCGCCGGCCGCCCCGTCGGAGCCGCTTCCCGATCGCGTGGCCGCCGTCGCCGACCGGGTCGCGCGGCTCGTGGCACTCCGCCGCACGCCGCGCGCGGAGCGGAAGCTCGCCATCGTTCTGTTCAACTTCCCGCCCAACGCCGGCAACACCGGGAGCGCCGCCTACCTGGCCGTCTTCCCTTCGCTGCAGCGCGTCCTGGCGTCGCTCAAGGAGCAGGGGTACACCGTCGACCTGCCCTCGGGCGTCGACGAGCTACGCGCCCGGGTGTGCGACGGCAACCGCGAGCGCCACGGCACCCCCGCCAACGTGCACGCGCGCGTCCCCGCCGACGAGATGGTGCGGCGCGACCCGCACCTGCGCGAGGTCGAGGCGGTGTGGGGGCCGGCGCCCGGGCGCGCGCTCTCCGACGGCGGCGGCGTGTTCGTGCTGGGGGCGCAATTCGGCAACGTCTTCGTCGGCGTGCAGCCGTCGTTCGGGTGGGAGGGCGACCCGATGCGCCTTCTCTTCGAGGGGAACTTCGCGCCGACCCACGCCTTCACGACCTTCTACCGCTGGCTGCGCGAGGACTGGGAGGCGGACGCGGTCCTGCACTTCGGCACGCACGGCGCCGTGGAGTTCATGCCCGGGAAGCAGGCGGGGCTCACGAGCGAGTGCTGGCCCGAGCGGCTGATCGGCGACCTGCCGAACGTCTACCTGTACGCCTCGAACAACTCGAGCGAGGGGACGCTGGCCAAGCGGCGCGGAAGCGCGACGCTGGTCTCGTACCTCACGCCCCCGGTCGCGAGCGCGGGGCTGTACCGCGGGCTGGCCGAGCTCAAGGCGTCGCTCGACCGGTGGCGCGGCGCGCAGGGCGCCGAGCGTGACGCGATGCTGGCGATGGTGCAGGCGCAGGGCGCGGCAGTCGAGCTGTGCGCCGCCGAGCCGGCGTGGGCGCCGAGCGAAGGTGACGCGCGCGCAGCGACGCTACGCGAGGCGCTGCTGGAGCTGGAGTACGCGCTGATCCCCATCGGGCTGCACGTCGTCGGCGAGCCGATGGCCCAGGCCGACCGCGCCGACACGCTGCTCGCGATCGCGCAAGGCGGGCGCCCGGAGCACGACCTCCCGCCGCTCGCCGAGGCGCTGGGCGGCGGCGCGGCTGCCGACGCGACCGCGCGTGCGGCGGTGACCGCGCTCGTGACCGACGGCTCCCCGGCCGCGGCGCGGCGCGTGATCGAGCGCGCCGGCGGCGACGCGCGGCGCCTTGCGCCGCTGTTCGACGACCTGGCGCGCTTCGACGCGCTGCTGCGCACCGACCACGAGGTGCCGGGGATCCTGCGGGCGCTCGACGCGCGCTGGGTCCCGCCCGCGCCCGGGGGTGATCTGCTGCGCACGCCGGCCGTGCTCCCGACCGGGCGTAACCTCTACGGCTTCGACCCGTACCGCGTGCCGAGCGCCTTCGCGCTGCTCGAAGGGCGGGCCCGCGCCGAGCAGCTTTTGCAGCGCCACCAGGCCGACGGGCACCCGTTCCCCGAGACCGTCGCCTTCGCGCTCTGGGGGACAGACAACATGAAGAGCGAGGGGGCGCCGCTGGCGCAGGTCCTCGCGCTCATGGGCGCCGTCCCGCGCTTCGACGCCGTGGGGCGGCTCTGCGGGGCGCGCCTCGTCCCGCCCGAGCAGCTCGGCCGCCCGCGCGTCGACGTCGTGGTCACCCTCTCCGGGATCTTCCGGGACCTCCTCCCCTTACAGGTCAGGCTGCTCGCCGAGGCGGCGCTGCTGTGCGCGCAGGCCGACGAGCCCGAGGAGCGCAACTTCGTGCGCAAGCACACGCTGGCGACGGCGCGCGAGACGGGGTGCGACCTGGCAAGCGCCGCGCTGCGCGTGTTCAGCAACGCCGACGGCGCGTACGGCTCGAACGTCAACCTGCTGGTCGAGACCGGGCAGTGGGCCTCGTCGGACGACCTGGCCGACCAGTTCGTGCGCCGGAAGTGCTACGCCTACGGCGTCGCGAAGGCGCCGGTGGCCGCCCCCGATCTGCTGCGGCGTACGCTCGGCACGGCCGCGCTCTCGTTCCAGAACCTCGACTCGGTCGAGCTGGGCGCCACCGACATCGACCAGTACGTCGAGTCGCTCGGCGGGATGAACCGCGTGATCGCGCAGGCGCGCGGCGACGAGGCGCCCGTCTACCTCGGCGACCACACCGGCGCGACCGGGCGCGTGCGCACGCTCACCGAGCAGGTCGCACTCGAGAGCCGGACGCGTCTACTCAACCCCAAGTGGTTCGAGGCCCAGCTGGCGAGCGGCTACGAGGGCGCGCGCAACATCGCCGGCCACGTGACGACCACCTTCGGCTGGTCCGCCACCGGCGCGCAGGGCGCCGTCCCGGGCTGGGTCTACGCCGAGGTGGGGAGCACCTTCGTGCTCGACGCCGACATGCGCGAGCGGCTGGCGCGCCTCAACCCGAACGCCGCCAGCGCCATCGCTGGCCGCCTGCTCGAGGCGACCGACCGCGGCTACTGGCAACCCGACGACGCCACCCTGGCCGCGCTGCGCGACGCCGCCGCGGACCTCGAAGACCGGCTGGAAGGGATCGCCGCCTGACGGCGCACCCGTTCCCTCGCACACTCCCATCCATCATGGCCACCGCCCTCTCTCCCCGAGTGCTCCCCGTCCGCGAGGACGGCGAGGGCAGCCTGCAAGTCCACCTCGACCCGAACGAGAAGATCGAGGGGACGCTGGTCATCGCCGTCTACGGCAAGGGGGGGATCGGCAAATCGACCACGTCGTCCAACCTCTCGGCGGCGCTGGCCACGCTCGGCAAGCGCGTGCTGCAGATCGGGTGCGACCCGAAGCACGATTCGACGTTCACCCTCACCAAGCAGATGGTCCCGACCGTCATCGACGTGCTCGAGACGGTCGAGTTCCACAGCGAGGAGCTGCGGGTCGACGACTTCGTCTACCAGGGCTACAAGGGCGTGATGTGCGTCGAGGCCGGCGGTCCGCCGGCCGGCACGGGGTGCGGCGGCTACGTGGTCGGCCAGACGGTGAAGCTGCTCAAGGAGCACCACCTGCTCGAGGACACCGACGTCGTGATCTTCGACGTGCTCGGCGACGTGGTGTGCGGCGGTTTCGCGGCGCCGCTGCAGCACGCCCACCGGGCGCTGATCGTCACCGCCAACGACTTCGACTCGATCTTCGCCATGAACCGCATCGTCGCGGCCATCAAGGCGAAATCGAAGAACTACCGCGTCCGCGTGGGGGGCGTGATCGCCAACCGCTCGAAGGACGTCGACCAGATCGACCGCTTCAACGACCGCGTCGGTCTCACGCTCGCGGCGCACTTCCCCGACTGCGACGCCATCCGGCGCAGCCGCCTCAAGAAGTGCACGATCTTCGAGATGGAGCCGACCGAGGAGGTCGTGGCGGTCCAGAACGAGTACCTGCGCCTCGCGCAGTCGCTGGTCGACGGGGTGGAGCCGCTGCTCCCCGAGCCGCTCAAGGACCGCGAGATCTTCGACCTGCTGGGGTACGACTGATGACCGCGCCCGCCCGCCCCGCCCCGCAGCCGGCGCTCGGCGACCGCTACGCCGAGCGGCGCGCCTGGGTGACCGAGTACTTCGACCGGACGGCGCCGGCCGCCTGGGCGCGGCTGACCTCGGACGCGCCGGTGAGCGGGATCCGCCGCACGGTGCGCGAGGGGCGGGAGCGCATGCGCGCGACGATGGCCGGCTGGCTCCCAGCCGACCTGCGCGGCGCGCGCGTCCTCGACGCCGGGTGCGGCCCGGGCACGTTCGCGATCGAGCTGGCGGCCCGCGGCGCGCGCGTCGTCGCGGCCGACGTGTCGGCGACGCTGGTCCGACTGGCGCGCGAGCGCGCCGCCGGCCAGTGCGGCGCCCGTCGCATCGACTGGCACGTCGGCGACATGCTCGACCCGTCGCTCGGCCGCTTCGACTACGTGGTCGCGATGGACTCGCTGATCCACTACCCCGCCGCCGAGATGGTGGCCGCCCTGTCGGCCCTGGCCGCGCGCACCGCGCACGGCATCGTCACCACCTTCGCGCCGGCGACCCCGCTGCTCTCGACCATGCACGCAGTCGGGCGCCTCTTCCCGCGCGGCGACCGCGCCCCGGCCATCGAGCCGGTGGCCGAGTCGCTGCTGCGCGCCCGTCTGTCGTCCGCGCCCCCGCTGGCCGGTTGGCGGACGGGGCGCACGGCGCGCGTGGCGTCCGGCTTCTACACGTCTCAGGCGATCGAGCTGTGCCGCGCGGCGGGTGACCGCGCGGAGACGCATCCCGCGCCCCCGAGCGGGTTGCGTCCGACCATCACCCCGGAGGATCCCCGATGACCCCCGTCCTCATCGTTGCCGCCCTGACGGCGGCCGCGCTGGCGCTCTGGTTCGCGGTGCGCCGGCGCCTCGAGGTGCCGTGCACGCTGGAGCTCGAGGCGACGCAGGAGCACTTCCACGCCCACGTGCACCTCGAGGGCGTCGCGCCCAACGAGGGGGACGAGGTGCTGGTCCACGGCGCGCCGTCGCGCATCGCCCACGGCGAGCGGCGCTCCGTGCGCGCGCAGGCGACGGTGCACCAGGCCTCGATGCTCCGCCGCGCGTGGACGCGGGTGATCGGCACGTCGGAGATCACGAGTCTGTACGAAGTCGGCTTCGAGGGCTGAGGAGGCGACGACGATGACCCCGCCCACCTTCTCCGCGGCACCGCCCACGGGCTTCCACGCCGGCTACGGCATCTCGGACGCCACGCTCGCGGCCCCCAACGTGGCGACCCAGATCGCGCAGCAGGACGCGACGCTGACGCCGCGCTTCTACACGACCGACTTCGCGGAGCTCGACCGGCTGAACGTGGACCGGCACCGTGCGCTCTGGGACGAGCTGGTGGCCGAGTTCCGCCGCGACCCGAACAAGGACCACTTCAAGCGCACCCCGGAGTTCGACGCCGACTTCTCGGCGATGCCGCCCGCGCTGCGCGAGCAGTTCATCGACTTCCTGGTCTCGTCGGTCACCGCAGAGTTCTCGGGGTGCATCCTGTACGCGGAGATCAAGAAGCGCGTCACGAACCCCGACGTCCGCGAGCTGTTCGGCTTCATGAGCCGCGACGAGGGGCGGCACGCCGGGTTCATCAACAACACGCTAAAGGACTTCCGGGTCGCGGTCGACCTGTCGTTCCTGACCAAGGCGAAGAAGTACACGTACTTCAAGCCCAAATTCATCTACTACGCCACGTACCTCTCCGAGAAGATCGGCTACGCGCGGTACATCAACATCTACCGCAACTTCGAGCGCCAGCCGGAGAAGCGCTTCCACCCGATCTTCAAGTGGTTCGAGGAGTGGTGCAACGACGAGTTCCGCCACGGTGAGGCGTTCGCCGTCCTGATGCGGGCGAACCCGGAGACGCTGCGCGGGATCAACAGGTACTGGATCCGCTTCTTCCTGCTGGCCGTGTTCGCGACGATGTACGTCCGAGACCACCTCCGCCGCCCCTTCTTCGAGGCGATGGGGTGGGACGTCGACGATTTCGACCGGCGCGTCATCGCGCTCACCAACCAGATCAGCCGGCAGGTCTTCCCGGTCGTCGTCGACGTCGACAACCCGAAGCTCTGGGCGCTCTTCGAGCGGCTGTACCGGAACACGGTGGCGATCGAGGCCGCCGAGCGGCGCGGCGGGGTGGGCGGGAAGCTGCGCGCCACCGCGCTGCGGCTGGACTGCGGGCTGACCTTCCTGCGCTGCTACTTCCAGCGCCCGGTCGAGAACGCGCTGCCGGCCGACGTCCGCCTGCAGCCGGTCTGGTGAGCCGCATGGCCGACGAGCGGGAGCCGCCGACCTCCCCGGACGCCGCGCCTGCGAGCTGGCGCGACGTCCGGCGGGCGTGGACGCGCGCGACGATGCGCGTCCCCACGCGCTGGCTTCCGTTCGCGGACGCCGCCACCGCCGAGCTGCCGCTCGGGCGGTTGCTGCGGCTCGGGCTCTTCCAGGTGACTGTGGGCGCGACGCTGACCCTGCTCACCGGGACGCTCAACCGCGTCATGATCGTCGAGCTGGGGGTGCCGGCGTCGGTGGTCGGGTGGATGCTCGCGCTGCCGCTCTTCGTCGCGCCGTTCCGCGCGCTCATCGGTCACAGCTCCGACACCTACCGCTCGGTCCTGGGGTGGCGACGCGTGCCGTACCTCTGGTTCGGGACGATGCTGTCGTGGGGTGGGCTGGCCGTGATGCCGTTCGCGCTCATCCTGCTCTCGGGGGACACGCGCGGCTCGCGCGTCGAGGCGATCGCGATCTCGGCGTTCGCCTTCCTGCTGGTCGGCGCGGGGATGCACACCACGCAGACGGCGGGGCTGGCGCTCGCCACCGACCTCGCCCCGCCGCGCGCGCGGCCGCGGGTGGTGGCGCTGCTCTACCTGATGCTGCTCGTCGGCACGCTCGTCAGCGCGCTCGCCTTCGGGCAGGCGCTGCGCGATTTCGGGCAGATCCGGCTGATCCAGGTGATCCAGGGGTCGGCGGTGGTCACGATGCTCGTGAACATCGTGGCGCTCTGGAAGCAGGAGCCGCGGCGCCCGATGACGCGCGCCGAGGTGGCGGCGGCGCGGCGCCCGCGCTTCCGCGACGCCTGGCGCGCGTTCGCGGCCGGCGGCCCGGCGGTGCGACTGCTGGCCGCCGTGGGACTGGGCACCTTCGCCTTCAACCTGCAGGACGTGCTGCTCGAGCCGTACGGCGGCGAGGTCTTGCGCCTCTCGGTCGCCAGCACGACCTGGCTCTCGGCGCTGTTCGCCCTCGGCTCGCTGGTCGCCTACGCGCTGTCGTCGCGCCGGCTGGAGCGCGGGCGCGACCCGATCCGCGTCGCCGCGGTGGGCGTGCTCGCCGGGGCGCTGGGCTTCGTAGCCGTGATCTTCGCGACCCCGCTGCACGCGGTCGACCTGTTCCGCGCCGGCACGATGCTGATCGGCTTCGGCGAGGGGTGCTTCGCCGTCGGCACGCTCGCCTACGCCATGGCGATGCCGAGCGGGGAGAGCGGCATCGCGCTCGGCGCCTGGGGGGCGGTGTTCGCGACCAGCGAGGGGCTCGCGCTCGCGCTCAGCGGCGGGGTGAAGGACTTCGTCGACCACCTCGCCGCGCGCGGCGCGCTGACCGGCGGGATGGCCGACCCGTCGGTGCCGTACAGCTTCGTGTACCACGTCGAGATCGCCTTCCTCTTCTTCACGCTCGTCGCGCTCGGCCCGCTGGTGGCCACGCGGCGCGGCGCGGCGTCCGAGGCGGCTTCGGCGCGCTTCGGGCTGGCCGAGCTTCCCGGGTAGCCGTCGACACGTCCAGCACCGTCGCAACCTCGCAGCTCCCGTCCGTCCCCCTCTCTTCGGAGGCCGCATGCAGTTCTTCAACTCGATCGACGTCGCGCAGCTCGCGATCTGGCTGTTCTGGGGATTCTTCCTCGGGCTCGTGCTCTACCTGCGGCGCGAGGACAAGCGCGAGGGGTACGCGCGCGACTTCGAGAACCCGGGCGGCGTCGCCCACGGCTTCCCGCCCCCGCCGGGCCCCAAGACGTTCATCCACCGTCCCGAGCAGTGACCCCCGAGGAGCCCACACGATGACCACCTCGACCACCCCCGGCGTCTCGTACTCCCCCGGCTCGCCGATCCAGCCGGCCGGCGACCCGCTGCTCAGCGGGCTCGGGCCGGCGGCGTTCGCCGACCGCGCCGACCACCCGGACCTGACGGCGCACGGCGAGCCGAAGGTCGTGCCGATGCGCGTCGCGCAGAACTTCTACATCGAGCCGCGCGACCCCGACCCGCGCGGCATGGCGATGCTCGGCGCCGACGGCGCCATGGCGGGCACGGTCGTCGACCTCTGGGTCGACCGGTCGGAGCCGCAGGTGCGGTACTACGAAGTCGAGCTGGCGGGGGGCGCCGGCCACGTGCTCGCCCCGTTCGCCGTCTGCCGCGTCGACCGGCGGCGGGGCACGGTGCGCACGAAGGCGATCCTCGCGTCGCAGTTCGCGAACGTGCCGCGCACGGCGAGCCCCGACCAGATCTCGCTGCTGGAGGAGGACAAGGTCATGGCGTACTTCGCGGGCGGGTACCTGTACGCGACGCCCGACCGCGCGAGGCCCGTCGTATGACCGCCGTGGGGGCGCCGGTGCCGGCGGTGGGGGCGCCGGTGCCGGCGGTGGGCGCGCCGGCGCCGGCCGCGCCGCGCGTGCGCGCGCCGAGGGCGGCCGGCGCGCGCGCGTTGATCCCGGGGATCGGTGAGCCGCTCCCGGCCGGCGAGTCGCTGCTGTGGACGGGCGGCCCCGAGCGCGCGGCGGTCGCGCGTCGCGTCTGCCACACGCGCGGCGTGCTCTGGTACTTCGGCGCGCTGACGGCGCTGGTGCTGGCGGGCGGCGTCGCGTCGCCGGACACGCTGCGCGCGTCGGCCGCCGGCGCGGCGATGTTGGCCGTCGCGGCCGCCGCGGTGCTCGCGTTCGCCCACGTGTACGCGGCCCTGGTCGCGCGCACGACGGTGTACGCCGTCACCGACCGCCGACTGGTGCTGCGCATCGGCGTCGCGATCCCCGCGGTGCTCAACGTCCCGCTCGACCGGATCGAGTCGGTGGACCTGCGCGCCGGTCGCGACGGGACGGGCGACGTCGTCGTCACGCTCGGCGGGAACGCGCGCATCGCCTACCTGCTGCTCTGGCCGCACGCCCGCCCGTGGCGCTACGCGCACCCGCAGCCGGCGCTTCGCTGCCTCGCCGACGCCGCGGCCGTGGGCGCGGCACTTGCCGCGGCGGTCCGTGGCGCCCCGGGCCCCCGCGACGCGGTCGACGAGGACGACTCACCCGCACCCGAGGCGCCACGCGCGACGCAGGAGGTCGCATGAACGTTCGCATCGGATCGGTCCCGCCCCCGCCCGCCGGCGGCGGCGACGCTCTCCCTCCCCCGCCGCCCCGCGGCCGCCGCAGCAACGGCGCGGCGCGGCGGCTCACCGCCGAGGTGACCGAGGGGGGCAGCGGCGGCGCTTCACCCCCGCGCCCGCTGCTGATGGCCGCGGCCGCCGTCGCGATCCTCGCGATCGCGCTCGCCGCGGGTGCGCGCCTCACCGGCGCCGGCCACATCCCGCCGCCCGCGGGCGTCGTCGCCGAACAGCGCGACCTGCGCTTCGAGGACGCGAGCGACGGCTCGGTGCTGGTGCGCGCGGTCGGCGACGGGGGGACGGTGCGCGACGTCGCCGTCCTCCGCCCCGGCCAGCTGATGTTCGTGCGCAGCACGCTGCGGGCGTTGGTGCGCGAGCGGCGCCTCGGCGGGCGCGTCGACCAGGACGCCCCCTTCCGCGTGACGCGCTACCGCGACGGCCGGCTCACGCTCGACGACCCCGCGACCGCGCAGCACCTCGAGCTGGCCGCCTACGGACCCGCCAACGCGGCGGCGTTCGGGCAGCTGTTGGACGCCGCGCGCGATCCGGTTACGGCTGCGCGGGACTGACGCAGAGCGGAGCTTCAGAGTTAGGCAAGATCAACTGAAGAGCAGGAGGGATGAACATCTGAGAAGATCGGATGAAGATCTGAGGGTCCCGGTGTGGTGCGAGGCTCCCCGCCGCCACGATGAACCATCAGATCTTCATCGGACTTTCTCAGACGTTCATCCCTCCTGCTTTTCTTGGTCTTGCGAACCCGCAGCGGCTCACCGACGTGCGTCGAGCGCCACGTGCGCCGCGTGCGCCACGCCCGCGACCAACAACGCCCCCAGCGCCACCGCGGGATGCCAGTCGGCCAGCGCCGCCCGCAGCGCGACGAGCAGCGCCGCACCGGCGCCGAGGAACGTTACCGTTTGAGCGACGGTCGGCCCGCGGTCGCGGCGCACGCGCACGGCGATCAGCGCGACAGTCTCGAGCGCGACCAGCAGCAGGATGGCGTCCACGATCCAGACGCCGTAGCGGGCGAGCACGGGTCGCTATCCGTGGGAATGGCACGAGGGCCGGCCGGCGGGAGTGATCCCCGCCGGCCGGCCCGTCGTGGTCGAACGTCGCGTCGACGGCCCTGCGGTCGTCAGCGCGTTCCCTCCCGCGACGCGGTGCGGGCGGCGGTGCCCGCCGCGGCCGGCGCGGGCGCCGTCGGCCGCGAGCGCGGCATGATGTCCGGCGCCTGCAGCGGAACCAGCGGCCCCTGCCCGTCCGACGGGATGCGGTCGGCCCCGCGGAGGTCTTGGATCCCGTTGAGCGCCGTGTCCGACGGGAGCGTCGCCCGCCACGGCCCGGCGTGCCCCCACAGCCCGGGGTACGCCTCCGCCATGTTCGCCCCGGCCAGCGGCTTGTGCAGCCCGTTGTGGCAGGTCGCGCAGCCGACCTTGGGCGCGTCGCCGTGCGGGCCGAGTCGCGACGCCGGGAGCACCGTGCCCAGCGGCGCGATGTAGCCCTGGTTCAGGTAGCGCGTCATCCGCAGGCCGTACTGCGCCTTCACGCGCGTCGGCGGCGCGTCCTGCCAGGTCGCCCAGGAGCGGCTGTTGTGGCAGAATCCGCAGTTCACGCCCAACGAGTTGGACATGTTGATCATGAGCGCGTACGTGTACTCGGTCTGCTTGATCGACGACCGGTTGTAGTCCGCGGGGAGCGCGGCCGGCGTCTGGACGCGCAGGTCCGACTTGTCCAGGTACGCGCGCAGGTACTGGTTCTCGTCGGTGAAGTGCCAGAGTCCCGCCCGCGGGACGGCGTTCCCCGCGTGGCAGGTGTAGCAGGTCACCCCCGTCTGCGCGACGTGCGACCGCCAGTTCGCGTTGATGTCGCGTGTCATCGCCAGCATGCGGCGCGACACGACCTTGGCATACTTCTCGTCCGAGGCGAGGTTCGCCGGGTTGTGGCAGTAGTTGCACCCGGCGTCCGGCCCCGTCTTCGGCGCCACCCAGTTGGTGATCGCCGTCATCGTGCGGGTGAACTCGTTGACGTTCAGGTCGTTGAGCACCTGAACGTTCTGCCACCGCGCCGGGGGACCGGGGGGCGCCGGCGGGAGCGCCGCCTGCGCCTGGTTGTTGACCAGCACGGCGCGCTGGCGATCGGGGTCGACCACCTGCTCCATCCCGACGCCGCGATAGCCGAGCTGCGCGGTGCTCTTGGGACCCGCCTCGCACCCGGCCAGCGCGAGCGCGCCGGCCAGGACCGAAACGGTCTGTCGTGCGATGCGCGTGGTCATGGCCTCCCTCCCGGCGGGGGCGCCGCCGGCGGCGCGGCCGGGCGCCTGGCGGTGTCCGGCGTGGACGTCACCGGCGCCGCGCCCGGCGTGGCGGCGCTCGGCCTCCCGCTTACCGCGCCCGACGTGCCCGGCCCGGTTGGCGTGGGGCCCGCGGGCGTTGCCGCGGCGGCGGCGGCGGCGTTCGCCGAGTCGGTGAGCGCGGCGCCCGCCGGGAGCGTGCTCCCCGCGGGAAGCGGGACTTCCTGCGCCGGGACCGCCCCGGCGCCGCGCGTGGCGCCCGGGAAGACCGGCGCCGGCGGCGACATGTACTGGCCGCGCAGGTCGTTCACCTTCTCGGGCGTGACCTGGATCGCCGACGGATAGCTCGGCACCAGCCCGTGCCTCTGCCCCCAGAGATACCAATTGTCCACGGCCGTCCCCGTCAGCAGGATCCCGATGGCGCCCGTGAACGTGGTCAGGAAGGCGAACCACCACGACCAGCGGTGGATCGACTCCATCGTCGCGTTCCACCCCATGCACCACCGCCAGAACAACTGGGCCCGCTCGGCGCCGGTTCCCCGGTCGGTGATCTGCTCGATCTCACGCTCCCCGCCCACGCGGCTGACCGCGAGGATGGTCGCGCCGTGCATCGCGAAGAGCAGCGTCGATCCGTACAGGAAGGCGATCGACAGCATGTGGAACGGGTTGTAGAACAGGTTCCCGTACCGGATGCTGAACGCCGCCGTCCAGTCGAGGTGCGGCAGGATCCCGAACGGTACCGCTTCTCCCCAGCTCCCCATCAGCAGCGGGCGGATGAAGCCCAGCGACAGGTAGAGGAAGATCGCGGACGCGAAGGCCCACGGGAGGTGCGTCCCCATGCCGAGCGCGCGCGCACGGCGGTAGGTGCGCACCCACCAGAGCAGGATCGACGTGGTGAGGAAGAAGCCGGCGAGCAGCCACCACCCGCCCTGCGCGAGCGGCGGAATGGCGAGCCCGTAGCTCGGCGCCGGCGGGTCGAGCGAGAGCCAGGGCAGGCGGCGGATGAACTGAATCGGGTTCCAATCCACCTGCGCCAGCATGTTGAGCCCGATGATCTCGAAGGCGAAGAAGCCGAAGATCAGCGAGGCGACGCCCGTCCAGCCCAGGTAGATCGGGCCGACCTGCGCGTCGCCGATCTTCCCGAGCCAGTAGCTGAAGCCCGGCGCGGCCTGGCGCACCCAGGTGCGCTGCTCGATCGGCACCCCCCAGTCGGGGGCGGTGCGGACCTGCACGCGGGTGAACAGGTTCTGGTACTCGAGCCCCCGGCCGGCGCGCCCGGAGGCGGGGGGGGCGGCCGTCGCGGGCCGCGTGATGGTGGCCATGGGGTCCTCAGCGCCAGATGGGGAGGTTGAGCCACCAGTTCCACCACTCCGGCCAGCCGCGCGTCCAGAGCGGGCCGCTCACCACGATGCACAGCGCGCTGAAGATCCCGGCGCCGAGCGCGAGGGCGAGCCCCAGCCGGTGAATGCCGATCGCGCCGATGGAGTAGCCGAGCAGGTCGCGGAAGAAGGTGTTCTCGTGCTCGCTCGTCTTGACCGCCTCCCCCTTCTTCGGGTTGACGACCGAGAGGATGAGCGACCCGTGCATCGAGAGCGCGAGCGTCGTCGTGAAGAACAACGTCACCGCGATCATGTGGAACGGGTTGTAGTGGAAGTGCAGGTACTGGTACCCGACGTTCGACACCCAGTCCAGGTGACTGAGGATGCCGTACGGGAAGCCGTGCCCCCAGGCGCCGAGCAGCACCGGGCGGATGATGACCAGCGTCACATAGGCGAGGACGGCGACGCCGTAGGCGAAGGGGATGTGCATCCCCATGCCGAGCTTGCGCGAGATCTCGGCCTGCCGGAGCGCCCACGACACGAAGGCGCCGGTCGCCGCGAAGGTGATCAGCTGCCAGAGGCCTCCCTCGCGCAGCGGGGCCAGCCCCAGGCCGTACTTCAGGTCGGGCGGGGCGATGTTGATCTGCCACAGGTTCCACGTCGGACCGATGGCCGCGCCCCAGACGCACAGCAGCGTCCCGACGACGATGAAAAAGATGGACGTCACGCCGAAGAAGCCGACGTAGAACGGCCCGACCCAGAAGTCGAACAGGTCGCCGCCGACCAACGTGCCGCCTCGGACGCGATACTTGGCCTCGAAGCTCAGCATGGCCATCGCGGGGGATCCTCCCTTGGGTACTTCCGATGGGTACGCCCGTGGGCCGGGCCGGCGGCAGAGGACTTGCCCTCTGCCGTCGACCCCGGCCGGCGCGGGCTGGCGTTACCGGCCGCCCGGCAGCGGGGCGATCTCCGCCGCCGACGCGCGGCTGCCCGCGTCGATCCAGTTGTAGCGGTTCGTGCTGAGCAGGATGAAGTGGATCACCAGCGCCAGCACGAAGAGGAAGGTGAACAGCGCGAGCAGCGTCCGCCGCGGGTCGAAGACCATCCAGATGCGATGCATGATCTCCTCCTAGCGCTGGACGTTGTACGCGACGGTCGCCGGCGCCTGCGTGGCCGGCGCCGACTGCGTGGAGCCGACCTGGTACCCGGCGGTCCCGGGGATCCACGGGCGCCACTGCCACACCGCGTAGTGTGCCACCGCCGCGATGAGCGTGAAGCCGATGAAGCCCATGATGAACGCGCCGTGGAAGCCGCGGGCCTCGTCCTCGGTCAGCCCCGGGGCCGCGGACGGCCGCGACTCCGTGTAGGAGCTGTACGAGGACGACATCGGCCGAGTGGTGGGGGGATCGGTCATGTGGAGACCCTCCGGAGCGGAGCGGGTGCCGGGCGGAGCGCAGCCCCCGCTGCGCCCCGCACCGGCGGGTTGGACGGCGTGGCGAATCCACGCCGCCATGACACCGTGGTGACCGGGCGCGACGCGCCGGTCGGGGGGCACTGATGCCGTCCGGCGCCGAGCCCGCCGTGCTCGCGGGGCCGGACTGGACGCAGTGGCGCGAGCGCTGGCCGAACGCGCACGCGAGCCGATTCGTGGAGGCCGACGACCTCCGCTGGCACGTCCAGGTCGCCGGCGCGGGGCCGGCCGTCCTCCTGCTGCACGGGACCGCGGGCGCGACGCACGCCTGGCGCGACGTGCTGCCGCGCCTGGCGACCCGCTTCACCGTCGTCGCCCCCGACCTGCCGGGGCACGGCTTCACCGGCGCGCCGCGCGACGCGCAGCTCACGCTGCCCGGCATGGCGCGCGCGGTCGCGGCGCTGCTCGCGGCGCTCGAACTGCGTCCGGCGCTCGTCGTCGGCCATTCGGCGGGCGCCGCCGTGCTCGTGCGCATGGCGCTCGACGGCGCGCTCTCCGACGCCCGGCTGCACGTCGGACTGAACGCGGCGCTCGTCACCCCGCCCCCGGCCGCCAGCGCGCTCGCCGGTCCGCTCTTCCGGGCGCTCTTCACGGGGCCGCGGCTGGCGCGCACCCTGGCGCGCGTCGCGCGGCGCGGCGCCGTCACCGAGGCGCTGCTGCGCAGCACCGGCTCCCGCCTCGACGACGAGATGGTCGGCTTCTATGAGGCGCTCACCGCCAGCCCGGCGCACGTCCGCCACGCGCTGACCATGATGGCGCAGTGGGACGTCCCCGCCCTGCTGCGCGACGTGCACGCGCTCCGGCTGCCGTCGCTCCTCCTGGCCGGTGAGGACGACCGCTGGATCCCACCGTCGCAGGTCGCGCGCGTCCTGCCCTACATCCCGGCCGCGCGCCTGGAGCGCGTGCCCGGGCACGGCCACCTCATGCACGAGGCGGACGGCCGCGGCGTGGCGGAGCGCATCCTGCGCGCGGCCTGAGCGGCGCATCGCGCGGGCGCTCACGACGCCCCCGCCACGGCGCGCCGAGACGCCAGCACGTGGTCGCGCGTGACTACCGTGTCGCCGAGGTCGCGCGCGTCGCGCTCGGCGGCGTCGCGCAGCCGCTTGGCCGCCGAGATGCGGATCAGCACCGGCTGCGCCTCGCACAGCTCGTCGAGCGCCGCCTTCGCGTCGTCGGCCCACGCCATCTCGCGGTGCAGGCGCGCGGGCGTGGCGTCGATCCGGTCGAGCTCCGTCCCCAGCGGGAGGATGTGGAAGAGCGCGTCGAACAGCTGGTTGCAGACCTCCTGGATCAGGTAGGTCGCCCCGGCGTAGCCCATGAACGGCGTCCCGGTATGGCGCCGCACGATCGCGCCCGGGAAGGAGGCCGGCAGGTACATCGCGCGCGCGCCCGCCTCGGCGAGGTACATGCGCTCGTTGTAGCTGCCGAACAGGATGAGCGGCGGCGTCTCGCGAATCGCCCTGCGCACCGCCTCGTTGTCCGGCTTCACCCCCGGGCGCCGCGACACGCTGAAGGTGCACGGCATCCCCATCTCCTCCTCGAGGAAGTGCCGCACGCCGCGCGCGTACGTCTCGCCGGCGACGATCGCGAAGCTCGCCGTGCCGAAGAAATCCTGCGTCACCGACCGCCACAGGTCCCACAGCGGCTTGACGGTCGTGTGCTTCTCGCGTTCGATGAACGGCTCCGGGTCGAGCCCCAGCAGCTCGCCGAGCGTGCGCAGGAACTTGGTCGTCGAGTGCAACCCGATCGGGGCCTGCACGTACGGGGCGCCCAGGTCCTCGCACAGCATCCGGCCGAACTCGCGGTACATGCAGACGTTCGCGTCGGCGTCGACCAGGCGCGGCACGTCGGCGAGGTGGCTGCCGAGCGGGAAGACGAGGTTCACCTCGGCGCCGATCCCCTCGACCAGCCGGCGCACCTCGGCGAGGTCCGACCAGCTGTTGAAGACGCCGTACATCGGGCCGACGATGTTGACACGGGGCTTGCTCCCAGGCTCTCGCTCGCGGCGCTTCGGGCGCACGCCCTTCTTGAGCCCGTACTCGGTCCAGAGCCAGTAGAGCGCGCGGTTCGCGGCCTGCCACTGGTCCTCGTCGATCGTGCGCGGGAGGAAGCGCTGGATGTTCGTCCCCTCGGGCGTCACGCCGCCGCCGATCATCTCGGCGATCGACCCGGTGACGACGACGCTCGGCAGGAGCGGGTCGAGCGTGCGGTGCGCACGACGCATCGCGCCCTCGGTCCCCGTCTGCCCGAGCTCCTCCTCGCCGAGCCCCGTGACCACGATCGGCAGCTCGTGCGGCGGGAGCGCGTCGGTGTAGTGCAGCACCGAGGTCACCGGCAGGTTCTCGCACCCCACCGGCCCGTCGATCACCACCTGCAAGCCCTTGATGGCCGTGAAGGCGTACACGGCGCCCCAGTAGCCGCCCGCTCGGTCGAGGTCGAGGATCAGCGACATCAGACCATCTCCTCCGCCTTGCGCTGCCGGGCGAGCTTGGCGAGGTGGCGCTGGTAGTGTTCGCGGAACTCGGGGCGGTCGCGCGGCACCTCCTCCCACACGCCGGCGGCGTGGCCGCTCCCGACCTCGCCGAAGAATTCGCGCATCGCGTCGAAGCGCGCCTTGTTCCCGAGCGCCGCGTTCACCACCTGCGCCAGCGAGCCGGCGCCCGCCGGACCCATGAGCGGGCGCGCCGAGATCAGGTTGGTGAAGTAGAGCGCCGGAATCGTGCGCTCCTTGGCCGCCTGCACCACCGGCGTGGTGCCGATCGCCAGGTCGGGCGCCCACTCGTCGAGCGCCGCCAGATCCTGCTCGAGCGAGGCGCGGTACTGCACGTGGACGCCGCGCGCGGCGAGCCACTCGCGGTCGGCCTCGGACCATGCGGTGCGCGGGCAGGCGGTGCCGACGTAGCGCACGTCGGCGCCGCTCTCCATCAGCAGGCGCGCGACGAGCAGCTCCGACCCCTCGTAGCCGGAGAGCGTGATGCGCCCCTTCACCGGCCGCGCCGCCAGCGCGCCCCGGATCGCGGGGAGGAAGCGGTTCTGCGCGGCGGCGACCTTCTCGCGCGCGACGCCGGCCATGTTCCCGATGGCTTCCAGCCATGCCGCCGTCCCGTCGTGTCCTACCGGCGCCGAGCCGACGACCGGGCGCCCGGCGGCCGCGAACTCGCGCAGCGACGCCGTATAGAACGGGTGGATCGCCGCCACCCCCACGCAGTCGAGTGCCGCGTACAGCTCGCGCCACTCGCGCGTCGGCACCACCGGGCCGGCCGCGAGCCCCAGGGGCTCGAGCAGCATCCCGATCCCGACCGGGTCGGCCGGGAACATCTCGCCCAGCAGCGTTACCGTCGGCCGCTCGCTGCGCCCGCCCCGCGGCGCGAGCACCGGTCCCTGCTCCGCCTCGGTGCGCGCATAGTGCAGCATGGCCCCCGCCAGCACGTCCTTCGCCTCGGCGTGCGTCGGCACGCCGAAGCCGGGGACGTCGATGCCGACGATCCGCACCCCGTTGATCTGCTTCGGCAGGATCTGCAGCGGGACGCCGCTGGCCGTGGGGACGCACAGGTTGGTGACCACGATCGCGTCGTACTGCGCCGGGTCGGCCAGTTGATGAACCGCGTCACGGATGTCCTCGAACAGCTTCCCGGTGACCAGCGTCTCGGAGTTGAACGGGACGTAACCGACGGTCCGCCGGGCGCCGTAGAAGTGACTCGTGAACGTGAGCCCGTAGACGCAGCAGGCGCTCCCGCTGAGGATCGTCGCCGTGCGGCGCATGCGCAGCCCGACGCGCAGCGACCCGAACGCCGGACACATCGACTGCGGGCGGTCGTGCGGCCCCGCCGGGTAGTCGGCGGCGTAGCGCGCGAGCACCTCCGACTTGCCGGCGGCCTGCGCGGCCGCCTGCATCGTCTCCCGACCGGCGTGGCACCCCAGCCCGTCCCCGTCCACGACGGGGAGGGCCCGCGGGGCCTCGCGCTCGGTAGTCACGGTCGACGTCATGCGCGCTCCGTCACACGGTGTCGTAGACGATCTCGAGCGACGGCTTCGTCACGTCCTCGCGCCCGCACATGTCGAACAGCGTCGCCGGCTCGAGCACCACGTCGCGTCCCGTCGCGTGCGCCGAGAAGAGCCCGAGCAGCGCGTCCTGCGACAGCGGCCGTGGACGCTGCGGCGGCGCCTCGGCGACGGCGGTCGCCAGTTGCGCGAACAGCCCGCCCCACTGCCCCTCCGGGCGGCCGATGATCTCGTAGTTGGCGCTCTTGCGGCGGATGTCGTCGTGCGCCGGGATGGCCGCCAGCACCGGGATCCCGGCCGCCTCGGCGAAGCGCTGCGCCTCGCCGGTGCCGTCGTCCTTGTTCACCACCAGCCCGGCCACGCCGACGTTCCCGCCGAGTCGCCGGAAGTACTCGACCGCCGAGCAGACGTTGTTGGCGACGTAGAGCGACTGCAGGTCGTTCGAGCCGACGACGATCACCTTCTGGCACATGTCGCGGGCGATCGGGAGCCCGAAGCCGCCGCACACCACGTCGCCCAGGAAGTCGAGCAGGACGTAATCGAAGCCCCAGTCGTGGAAGCCGAGCTTCTCGAGCGTCTCGAAGCCGTGGATGATCCCGCGCCCGCCGCAGCCGCGTCCGACCTCGGGGCCACCCAGCTCCATGGCGAAGACGCCGTCGCGCTTGAAGCAGACGTCGCCGATCGCGACGCTCTCCCCCGCCAGCTTCTTGCGCGACGAGACCTCGATGATGGTCGGACAGGCGCGCCCGCCGAACAGCAGCGAGGTGGTGTCGCTCTTCGGGTCGCACCCGATGAGCAGCACTTTCTTTCCCTGCTGCGCCATCATGTACGACAGGTTGGCGAGCGTGAAGCTCTTGCCGATCCCGCCCTTGCCGTAGATCGCGATGATCTGCGTGTCCTTCGTGACCGGCCCGGCGTGCGCCGGCGCGGGCGTCTCGTGCGCCTCGGCGCGCAGCCGGGACGCGATCTGGACGAGCGCCGGGTCCTGCGCGGCGGGTGCCGTCATGCGGGGTTCCTCCAGTCGAGAACCATCTTGATGCACCGCGGGTCGCCGAAGGCGGTCGCGTAGGCGGCGGCGATCGCCGACTCGTCGGCGGCCGGCACGACGTGCGTGACCAGCCCGTCGAGCGCCAGCCGCCCGTCGAGCGCCAGCGCGCGCGCTTCGGCAAGGTCGGCGGGGTGCCACTCGGCGGCCACGCGCAGGCGCGCGCCGCGCAGGAAGGCGGGGACGTACTGGAAGGCGAGCGGCTCGGTGTAGAAGCCGGCGAGCACGAGTTCAGTCCCTTTCGCGAGCCGCCCCACCCAGGCGTCGAGCTGCCCGTTCGCGCCGCTCACGTCGCAGACGCCGGCGTAGTCGCGGCGCGCGTCGTCCTCTGGTCGCACCACGCGGTAGCCGCGTGCGCCCTCCATGCGCTCGGGCGCGACCTCCCACACCGTCGGCGGCGCGCCGCCCAGCGCGAGCACCAGTCGCGCGCACAGCCGACCGAGCGCGCCGTGGCCGACGATCAGCTCGGGAAGCGTCGGGCGCCCGGCGAGGTCGCGTCCGCGGACCGCGTGCATCGCCGTCGCCGCCAGCGAAAGCAGCAGCCCCTCGTCGCCGAACTCGTCGCCGATCGGGATGGCGCGCGCGCCGGGGGCGACGAGCGTCGCCGCCGTCCCACCGAACAGGTTGCGCAGCTCGGGGAAGCTGTACGAACCGGGGAGGAAGACGCGCTCGCCGACGGCGCGCCCGCTCGCGTCGCCCGCCCAGCGCACGCGCCCCACCGTCTCGTAGCCGGGAACGAGCGGGTAGCCGAGTCCGGGGAAGAAGGGCATGCGTCCGCTCCAGAGCAGGCGCTCGGTGCCGGTGCTGATCCCCGTCCACTCGACGTCGACGACCACGTCATTCTCGCCCGGCTCGGCGAGCGCGAGCTCGCGCACCGACAGCGTCCCCGGCGCGTCGAAGACCACGGCGCGGGCCGCCCGCGGCAGCGCAGGTGCCGGCGCGTCGACGGCCGATGGGAGAAGGGCGGTGCTCATGCGACTCCCTCCATCACGCCGCACTGCACGGGGTAGCGCGTGCGCCGCGTGCGCACGCGGCGGAAGCCGGCGGCGCGCAGCAGGGCGCGCAGCTCCTCCTCGCGGCGCGCGCGCCCGCGCCCCATCGCCCACAGGTAGAGCCCGAAGTACACGTCGCCGACGACCTCGGCCCCGCGCGCGCCGGCGAACGGCTCGGCCACCACGACGCGCCCGCCCGGCGGGAGGGCCTCGCGCACGCGGCGCAGGAGCGCGAGCACGGCCTCGTCGTCGTGGTCGAGCAGCACGCGCACGAGCGTCACGACGTCGGCGCCGGCCGGCAGCGGCTGCGCGTGGAAGTCGCCGCCGTGCACCGCGACGCGCTCGGCCAGCCCGGCGTCGCGCAGCCGGCGCGTGGCGCGGGCGGCGACGGGCGGCAGGTCGAAGAGCGCGAGCCGCAGTCCGGCGTGGCGACCGGCGGCGGCGCTCACGAACCCGCCGTCGCCGCCCCCGACGTCGAGCAGCGTGTGCGCGTCGTGCAGCGGGACGGCGTCGAGCACCTCGTCGGCGATCGGCGCCACCGTGGCGGCCATGAGCGCCGTGTAGCCCGCGACCTCGGCGGCCCCGACGCGGTTCCGGCGCGCGGCGGCGGCGTAGGGCCAGTACTCGGCGAGCGTCGTCCCGCGGTCGCCGGCCGGCCGGCGCAGCAACGCGAGCGGGTCGCGCAGCTCTTCGTATAAGAGCGCGTTGTGCTCCACGAGGCGCAGCAGCCCGGGCGCGGCGAGCAGCGGCGCGCCGAGCGGCCCGAGCCCCCACCGGCCGGCGTCGCGCCGCTCGACCAGCTCCAACGCCGCCGCCGCGCGGAGCAGCCGCTCGAGCCCGTCCGCCGGGATGGCAAGGCGGGACGCGAGCTCGGATGCCGCGACCGGGCCGTCGCGCAACAGCGTGAAGAGGTCGAGGCGCACGCAGGCGGCAAGCGTCTGCGTGTACGCGAACCCGGCCACGAGGTCGAAGAGCGCCCGCGATCGGGCCTGGGCGATCCCCCGGGCGACCGGCAGCCGCGCCGCCCAGCGCTGGAACGTCGGACTCGCGTACGCCCGGTCGCGCCACGCCGCCGCGCGGTCGCGCCAGGTGGGCGCGGCCTCGGGGGCGACGGGAAGACGGTCGGCCAGGGGACCCGCGAGCGTCATCACTGCGCTCCGGCTGCCGGGGGTGACCTGCGATAGCACGGCTCGACTGAACGGGGCGAAGGTACGGACCGGCGCGCTGGCTGTCAACTTTCGTTTACAGTGAACTGTCGTAAACCTCTTGCGACACTCCAACGCGAGTCGTAGCGTTTCGGTGCCCGACCGGATTTCGTCCTCCGCCCTGCTGCCTCGAGGAGCCGCCGTGCGACCGCGCTATCCTTTCTCTGCGATCGTCGGGCAGGACGAGATGAAGACGGCGCTCCTGCTCGCCGCAGTCGACCCGGCGCTGGGCGGCGTACTCATCCTTGGCCACCGGGGTACCGCCAAGTCCACGGCGGTGCGGGCGTTGCCGGGCGTTCTTCCCCCGCAGACCGTGGTCGAGGGGTGCCGGTATGGGTGCGACCCGGCCGCCAATGGCGCCCGCTGCGACGACTGCCACGCCCGCGAAGCCCGCGGCGAGCGCGCTGGGCGGCGCCGCGCCGAGGTGCCGGTGGTCGACCTGCCGCTCGGCGCGACCGAGGACCGTCTGGTCGGCGCGCTCGACCTGGAGCGCGCCCTGCGACGTGGGGAGAAGGCCTACGAGCCGGGGCTGCTCGCGCGCGCGCACCGCGGCTTCCTCTACGTCGACGAGGTGAACCTGCTCGAGGACCACCTGGTCGACCTCTTGCTCGACGTCGCGACGACGGGCGAGAACGTGGTCGAGCGCGAGGGGCTGAGCGTGCGGCACCCGGCGCGCTTCGTCCTGGTGGGGAGCGGTAACCCGGAGGAGGGGGACCTGCGCCCGCAGCTGCTCGACCGCTTCGGGCTGGCCGTCGAGGTCACCACGCCGTCCGACCCGGACACGCGCGTCGAGGTCGTGCTGCGGCGCGACGCCTTCGACCGCGACCCGCACGCCTTCACCGACCGGTGGGCGAAGGCGGATGGTGCCGTGCGGAGGCGCGTCGCCCGCGCCCGCGTGCGCCTCCCCGAGCTGACGCCCGCCACCGCCGTTCTGCGCCGCGGCGCCGAACTGTGCGCGCGCCTCGGCACCGACGGCATCCGCGGCGAGCTGACGCTGCTGCGGGCCGCGCGCGCATTGGCGGCGTTGGACGGCGACCCCGCGGTGAACGACGGTCACCTGCGCCGCGTCGCGCCGATGGCGCTGCGCCACCGGCTGCGCCGCGACCCGCTCGACGAGTCGGGCTCCTCGGTGCGCGTGGCCCGTGCCGCCGGCGAGGTGTTCGGCGGGGCGCCGGCGGCCTGATGTCCGCCCCCGCGGCGACGCGCGTCGCGGTACCAGACGCCGGCGAAGCCGCGCACGCGGCGCTCGCGCTGCTGGCGTGCGCGCCGGCGGCGCTGGGGGGCGCGCTGGTCGTCGGCGGAGGGTTGGAGTGCGAACGGTGGCTGGCGGCGCTGCGGGCGGCGCGCGGCGGCGCACCCTGGCGCCGCGTCCCGACCGGGATCACCGACGACCGGCTGCTCGGCGGGCTCGACGTCGCGGCAACGCTCGCCAGCGGCACGCGCACGCTCGCACGCGGGCTGCTGGCGGAGGCCGACGGCGGGACGCTCGCGCTCCCGCGCGCCGCCGACGCCGCGCCGAACGTCGTCGCCGTGCTCGCGCGCGCGCTCGACGACGGCGCCGTGCGCCTCGAGCGCGACGGGCTGTCGGCCGTGCACGACGCGGCGGTGTGCGTGGTCGCCGCGGCGGGCGCCGAGGAGCGCGAGCAGCTCTCCCCCACCCTGCTCGAGCGGCTGGCGCTGCACGTGACGCTGCCAGACGGCTACGAGCCGCCGGCGCCGGCGAACGACGCCGCGCCGCGTGCGCCGGACGACCTCGCGCCCACGCGTGCGCACGTCGCGGCGCTCGCCGAGGCGGCCGAAGCGCTCGGCGTCGACTCGCCGCGGGCGCTGCTGCTGGCAGTACGCGCCGCCCGCGCCGCCGCGGCGGCGGCCGGACGGGTGACGCTGGCGGGCGACGACCTCGCCTGGGCGGTGCAGCTCGTGCTCGCGCCGCGCGCGACGCGTCTTCCGCCCGCGCCGACGCCCCCCGACGCGCCCGCGCCCGACGACGGCGAGGCGGCGCCCGAGCAACCTGCCGACACCGAGTCGTCCGCCGACGCCGAACAGGAATCGGGCGGCGCCCCGCCGGCCGAGCTGCTGATCGAGGCCGCGCGCGCGGCGCTGCCGCCGGCGCTGCTCGACGGAACGGCGCGCGCGACCCGAGCGCCCGCCCCGCGCGCCGGCTCCGGACGCCGCGGCGCCGAGCAGCGCGACGACGCACGCGGGCGCCGGGTGGGGACGCGGCAGGGGCACCCGCGGCGCGGCGCGCGGCTCGACCTCGTGGAGACGCTGCGCGCGGCCGCGCCCTGGCAGCGCGTGCGCGTCACCGGAGCGACGCCCGACGCGGCGCGCGACGGACTCGAGATCCGCGGCGAAGACCTGCGCGTGCAGCGCCGGGTGCGCCGGACGGGGACGACGACGCTCTTCCTGGTCGACGCCTCGGGCTCGGCGGCGCTCGGGCGGCTGGCCGAAGCGAAGGGCGCGGTCGAGCTGCTGCTGGCCGAGAGCTACGTGCGGCGCGACCGGGTGGGGCTGGTGGCGTTCAAGGGGACGGACGCCGAGCTGCTACTCCCGCCCACGCGCGCGCTGTCGCGGGCGCGCCGCGCGCTGGCGGCGCTGCCGGCCGGCGGCGGAACCCCGCTCGCGGCCGCCCTGCTGCGCGCCGCGACGGTGGTGCACCAGGTGACGCGCGAAGGGGGGCGGAGCGCCGTCGTCCTGCTCACCGACGGGCGCGCCAACGTCGCCCGTGACGGCACGCCGGGTCGCGCGCGGGCGCGCGAGGACGCGCACGCCGCGGCGCGTGCGCTGCGCGGGCTCGGCGGTCTGGTGGTGCTGGTCGACACCTCGCCGCGCGGCGATCCGGACGCCCGTGCGCTGGCGGCGACGCTGGACGCGCGCTACGTCGCGCTCCCGGTGGTGACGGCGCGGGCGCTGCACGACCGCGTGCGCGCGCTGGTCGCCGACGACTCGGCGGCGCGGGGGGCTTCGTGACCACGCCGTGGACGCTCACCCCGCCGCACGCCGGGGAGGCGCCGACGCGCACCTGGCGCGCCGTCGCGGCCGTGCTGCTCTTCTGGTGGGGGGCGACGGGGCTGCTGATCACGATGCAGCGGAGCGCCGGCACGCGCCTGGCAGGGCTGCTGCTGACCGCGGCGGCGGTCCCGGCGGGGCTGCTCCTGCTGCGGCGCGCCCGCCGCGGGTGGGCGGCGCGCGACGCGGTGCTCTCCTTTGCCGGCGGCGCCCTGCTCTGGACGGCGGTCTCGGCGTCGCTGTACGGTGGGTGGGTGGTCGGCTACCCGCTGCGGCTGGCGGCGGACGCCGGGGCGCTCTGGCGCGCCGGCGACGCGATCGCTGCGACGGGCTACAATGGACTCTTCGCCGCCGCGCTGCTCGCGGCCGCGCTGCGGGTGACCCGCGGCGCGCCGAACCGGCTCGGCGTTCTCGCCTTCGTCGTCTTCTGGGCCGTGCACGAGCTGGCCAAGCTCAACGTCTTCTTCGGCGTCGTGAACCCGGGCACGCAGTTCCTGCCGAGCTACCTCGCGCACCTGCAGCGCTACTTCGGGCCGGCGCGCAACTCGCCGCTGCTCGCGGTCTCGGTGCTCGTGCTCGCGTTGGCGGCCGCGGCATCCGTTCGGCGGGCCCGCCGTCAGCCGTCGGGCGGGCGGCGCGTGGGCGCGGCGCTGCTCGCCTGCGTGCTCGCGCTGGCGGCCCTCGAGCACGCGCTGCTCGGCACGACGCGCGACCTCGGCTGGTGGAACGCCTTCCTCGCCTGGCGGGGGGCAACGTGAGCGCCGCACCGCACCTCCGCCTCGCCGGCGCGCTCGACGCGGCGCGCCCGCTGGCGGGCGTCTCCGTCGCGGTGACGCGCCCGCGCGAGGACGGGCGCGCGCTCGCCGACGCGCTCCGCCGGCTCGGCGCCGGGGTACTCGAGACGCCGCTGGTGCGGGTGCGCACGCGGTCCGACGCGTCGGTGGCCGACCGCGACCTGACGGCGTACGACTGGATTGCCTTCACCAGCCGCTACGCCGTCGCGGCGCTACTAGCGACGGTGGCCGGCGGCCCGGTGGCGGTGCGCCGCGCGCGCGACGACACCGACCGCCCGCGCCTCGCGGCCGTGGGCGCGTCGACGGCGGCCGCGCTGCGCGCGGTCGACCTGCGCGTGGACCTGACGCCCGAGGCCCGGGCCGACGCCGAGCACCTCGCGGCGGTGATGCTGCGGGCGGGGTGCGGGCCCGGCACGCGGGTGCTCTTCCCGCGCGCGGCCGGCGCGCGCGAGACGCTCCCCGCCCGCCTGCGCGAGGCCGGCGCGAGCGTCGACGACCTGGTGCTCTACGACGTTGTGCAGTGCCGCGAGGGGGCCGATCGCCTGGTCGCCGCCATCGCCAGCCACGGCGTCGACGTGGTGACGCTGGCGTCGGGGAGCGCCGCCAACGCGCTCGTCGAGCTGGTCGGGCCGTCGCTCGCCGCGCGGGCGGCGCTGGTCACGATCGGGCCCACCACCTCGGCCGCCGTGCGCGCGCACGGCCTGTCCGTCGCCGCCGAGGCCGCGGAGCCGAGCGTCGAGGCGCTGGCCGCCGCGGTCGTGCACGCCGTCTGACCCTCACCCCGCCCCGCTCACATGCCCGCCGCCCCGCTGCGCATCGGCACCCGCAAGAGCGCGCTCGCCCTCCGGCAGTCGGAGATGGTGCGTGACGCCCTCGCCGCCGTCGGCGCGCCCTCGACGCTGGTCACCTTCGACACGGTGGGCGACCTGCGCCTCGACCGCGCGCTCTCGGCGCTGGGCGAGAAGGGGTTGTTCACCGCGGAGCTCGAGGCGGCGTTGCGCGCGGGGGCGGTCGACCTGTGCGTGCACTCGCTGAAGGACCTGCCGACGGTCCTCCCCGACGACATCTCGGCGCTGGCGACGCTTCTGCGCGAGGACCCGCGCGACGCGCTCGTGGTGCGCGACGGCGTGAGCGCGCGCACGCTCGACGCGCTGCCGACCGGCGCGCGCGTCGGAACGTGCAGCCTGCGCCGGCGGGCGCAGCTCGGGGCCGCACGCCCCGACCTCGCGGTGCTGGACCTGCGCGGCAACGTCCAGACGCGGCTGCGCAAGCTGGACGCCGGGGACTACGACGCGATCGTGCTGGCGGCGGCGGGACTGCGGCGGCTCGGGCTCGACGACCGCGTCACGCAGGCGCTCGAGCCGCCCGCGTGGCTCCCGGCCCCGGGCCAGGGCGCGATCGCGGTGCAGGCGCGCGCCGGCGACGCGGCGACCGGCGCGCTGCTGGCCGCGCTGCACCACGTGCCCACGGCCGACGCGGTGACCGCCGAGCGGGCGCTGCTCAACGCGCTCGAGGGGGGGTGTCAGGTCCCGATCGGCGCGCTGGTCCGGGCGGAGGGGGACGCGCGCCGTATGCTTCACGGGATCGTCGCGTCGCTCGACGGCGGGCGGGTGGTGCGCGGTGAGATCGCGGTCGGCGACGACCCGGCCGAAGCGGGGCGCGCGCTCGCGGCGCTGCTCGTGGCGCGCGGTGCCGACGCGATCCTCGCCGACGTGCGCCAGCGACCGCGACTCGACTCCGTCTCGACGACGACCGTGAGCGTCGCATGAGCATCGCCCTGAACGCCCTCGACGGGATCGCACCCGCGCTGCGCGGCCGGCGTCTCCGCCGCACCCCCGCGCTGCGCCGCATGGTGCGCGAGACGCGGATGACCGCCGCGCAGCTGGTCCTCCCGCTCTTCGTGCGCCCCGGCGTCAACGTGCGCCGCCCGGTGGCGTCGATGCCGGGCGTGGCGCAGACGTCGGTCGACGAGCTGCTGCGCGACGCCGAACGCGCGGCCACGCTCGGCGTCGGCGGCGTGCTGCTGTTCGGAATCCCCGAGCGCAAGGACGCGGTCGGGAGCGCGGCCTGGGACGACCGCGGGCCCGTGCAGGAGGCGGTGCGGGCGCTCAAGCGCGAGCTGCCGCAGCTCGTGGTCGTCACCGACGTCTGCCTGTGCGAGTACACCGACCACGGGCACTGCGGCGTGCTGCGCGACGACGGGGTGGTCGAGAACGACCCGACGCTCGAGCTGCTGGCGCGCGAAGCGGTGTCGCACGCCGCGGCGGGCGCCGACGTGGTCGCGCCGAGCGACATGATGGACGGGCGCGTGGCGGCGATCCGGCGCGCGCTCGACGACGAGGGGTTCGGCGAGACGCCGATCCTGTCCTACGCGGTGAAGTACGCCTCGGCGTTCTACGGCCCGTTCCGCGACGCCGCCGAGTCGGCGCCGCGCGCGGGGGACCGCCGCGCCTACCAGATGGACCCGGCAAACGTCGAGGAGGCGCTGCGCGAGGCGCGCGCCGACGTGGAGGAGGGGGCCGACCTGCTGATGGTGAAGCCCGCGGGCGCCTACCTCGACGTCATCGCCGCGGTGAAGCGCGCCACCCAGCGCCCGCTGGCGGCGTACCAGGTGAGCGGCGAGTACGCGATGCTCAAGGCCGCCGCCGAGCGGGGGTGGCTGGACGAGGAGCGGGCGATGCTCGAGTCGCTGCTCGCGATCCGCCGAGCCGGCGCGGACCTGCTGATCACCTACTTCGCGACCGACGCGGCGCGCGCGCTCGGCGAGGGGCGCGACGACCGCGTCTGACGGCTGCGCTCAGCCGCGCGGCGCGAGGGCCGCGCACCCGGCGCGGACGATCAGCCCGCCCATCGCCGCGGCGTCGTGGCGCTCCCACGCCGGCGCCTCCGCCTCGGCGGTGTGCTCGGCGACCGGCGTGTTGTCGCGCGTGAAAGCGGCGGTCGACCACGTGCGGCTGGCCATCGCGCGGCAGTCGATCTCGACCAGGTCGACGGCGGAGCGGACGCCGGCGTCCCACGCGCGCGGGCTCGCGGCGCGGTCGCGGAAGGTCCAGCGGAGCTGCACGGTGAACGGCCCCGTCCCGTGGACCGTCGAGCGCTCCAGCTCGACCGTGACCTCGTCGTACGCGAGCAGCGGGCGCCATGACTCGGGCGCGGCGCGGGGCGCGGGCGTGAGTGTGAGCAGTACGGCGAGCGTCGGGAGCGAGAGCAGGGGCACGGGCGGGCGCGTGGGCGTGGCGGCGGGTACGTCGGCAACGTCGTTAGCGCCGGGGGCAAGTCGGGGACCGCCGCGGGCACGCCGGCGAGCCGGCGCCGCGCGCGCGCAACTCGCGCCGCCGTCGTCAGTTGCGCGCGAGACCCGGCCGCCGTGTGCAGCGTCGTTCCGAAGCGCTGTCGCGTGCCCGCGACGGTGACGCGGCGCACCGTGGCGCGCGCCCCACAGCGCCGCCCGCCTGGGTGGGGCACGAACGTGACGCGCCCCCGGGGCGACGAATCGTCCCGGGGGCGCATGCACCGCTGGCGTCTCGTGGTCGGCTGGGTTCGAACCCGGCCCGTCCAGTCTCGAAGGCGCGGTCTCGTCGGCGGCGCTCTCGCGCTTGCTCGGCTTTACGTGCGTCCTCGACCCGTGCGTTCCGGCCCAACCACCTGACTTCCCTCCACCGTGCGGATCCCGGCGTCGGGTTCCCGACTCGCGTCGGGCGCCGGCTGCCTCCAGCGACCTCGCAGCCGCCCCACCGAGTTCGAACGCTCGGCGGGATGCTCGCCGCCGGCGTCCCGCCGGCGAGCCGAGGGTAGACGCATCTTCCGCATCGCCCGCCCTCGACGCCAGGATGCGGCGCCGGCCGGCGGGTCGCAAGACAGAACGTTCGCCGAAGCCGGCGGCCCCGGGCGTCCAGCGGCCGCCGGGCGCCCCGCGTAGGTCGTGCGGAGGGCTCGCCGCGCCGCGGTCCGCGCCCCAAGTTCGGCCGACTTCTCACCCCGAGGTACCCCGCGTGCGCGCTCCCCTCCTGCTCGCCCTCGCCACCGTCACGGCCAGCGGCGCCGTCGCCCAGGCGCCGACGCACCTGAACCCGATGATCGACCTGCACGCGGCCGGCAAGCCGGTGCTCGGGCTGTACGCGCCGAGCAACCCGCGCCCGCGCGGCCAGATGCCGGGGGCGCCGGCGGCGGCGCAGCCCGCGGCGGCGGTCACGATGCCGGCGCCGAAGACGCCGGGTCAGCTGGCGCAGGACGCGCTCGGGTACACCAAGGCCGACTTCATCTTCGACGGGAGCATGGAGCACGACTTCGACCGGGGGTACCCGGCGTTCGTGCAGTTCATGCAGGGGATCGCGCAGGCCGGGAGCGTGGCGCGGGCGCCGCACGCACAGCTGCACCACCCCGTGGCGGTGAAGATGGCGAAGATCGACGGCGACGCCGAGCTGGCGCGCACCCGCATCGGCAAGCAGCTCGACCAGGGGGTGAGCACGATCGTGCTCGTCGACGTCGAGAGCCCCGACGAGGTGCGCACGGCGCTGTCGGCGATGCGCTTCCGCTCGCGCGGCGGGACGCGCGCCGAGTCGGTGGGCTCGGCGCCCGCGTTCTGGGGGATGGACGAGAAGGGCTACCGCGAGCGCGCGGACGTCTGGCCGCTCAACCCGAAGGGGGAGCTGACGGCCTGGGCGATCGTCGAGAGCAAGGAGGGGCTACAGCGCGTGCGCGAGATCGCGGCCGTCCCCGGGATCGCGGCCCTCTTCCCCGGCGCCGGGACGCTGCGCGGCGTGTTCTCGACGGTCGACCCGGCCACCGGAGCGCGCAAGCTCGACGAGGCGGCGTGGGAGGGGGCGATCCAGCAGGTGCTGGCGGCGTGCAAGGAGTACAAGGTGCCGTGCGGCTACCCCGCGAACGACCCGGCGACGGTGGAGCAGCGCATGAAGCAGGGCTTCAGCGTCTTCATCGCCGGGTGGGGGGAGCAGGGCTTCAAGGCCGTCGAGCACGGGCGGCAGGCGTCGGGGCGCTGACCGCGCCCTGACGCGCCGCGCCGCAGAGGCGGGCGGCTAGCGGCGCGGCCAGGGGACGCCCTGGTTGCGCGGCAGCCGCTCGACCCCGCGGTAGGCGAAGCGCTGCACGCGCTTCCCCTCGTAGGTCTCGGTCGTGTACAGGTTGCCGCGCGAGTCGGTGGCGATGCTGTGCACGGCGAAGAACTGGCCCGGCTGGCGCCCGCCGTCGCCGAACTGCGTCAGCGTCTCGAGCGACTGCCGGTCGAGTACGTAGATCCGCTCGTTCTTGCCGTCGGCCAGGTAGAGGTACTTCTGCGCCGGGTCGCGCGAGAAGGCGATGTCCCAGACCGAGCCGTCGCCGAGCGTGCGCGGCGCGATGCGCTGCTCCTTCACGAACGACCCGTCCTTGCGGAAGACCTGGATGCGGTCGTTCGGCCGGTCGCAGACGTACACCATCCCGTCGTTGCTCGGCTCCGCGCAGTGCACCGGGTTGCGGAACTGCTGCACGAGCGGGGCGTCGGGGTTGTAGCGGCCGAGGTTCGAGTCGCTGGGGGCGTTCCCGTAGGCGCCCCAGAAGCGCTTGATGCGCCCCGAGGTCGCGTCGATGACGGCGACGCGCTTGTTGCCGTAGCCGTCGGCGACGTAGGCCTCGTTGGCGCGCGGGTCGAAGGCGATCTTGGCGACGCGGCCGAAGTGCTCGGTGCTGCGGCTGTCGACCGCCTGGAGCGGCTGCCCGATCTGCATCAGGAACTTGCCGTCGCGCGAGAACTTGAGGATGTGCGAGTCGCGCGCGCCGTTGCCGCCGATCCAGACGTTGTCCTTGTCGTCGATCGTGATGCCGTGGTTGGAGGTCGGCCAGGCGTACCCCTCCCCCGGACCGCCCCACGCCTTGACGAGGTTCCCCGCCGGGTCGAACTCGAGGATCGGCGGCGCCGAGACGCAGCACTCGCCGATCGGTGGGGTGGCGCCGCCGCCGGCCTCGGTGCGCTGGTTGAGCGTCGAGTCGCCGCGGTGGATCACGTAGACGTGGTCGCGCGAGTCGACGCCGACGCCGACGACCGAGCCGAGGATCCAGTGGTTGGGGAGCGGCTTGGGCCAGAGCGGGTCGACCTCGAAGCGCGGCGCCTCGACCAGCTGTCCCGCCGTGGCGGCCAGCACCCCGCGCCCCAGCGCCGCGGCGGCGGCCAGCGCGATCGCGAGACTGCCCAGTACCCGGGTCCGACGCTGCATCGCGCTCCTCCTGTGCGGTGGGTGCGCCCCGGCCGGGGTGGCCCGACGGGCGCCTGTGCTGGACGCGCTGTGCGCGCGGTGTAAGTTCGGCGGCGACGATGTTCGAGATTCTACGCTTCGCCGCGCGCCCCCGTCCAGGGGCCGCGATTCGCGCCCTGCACTTCCTCGTCGCCGCCGCGCTGGCGGTGGCCGCGCTGTGCGTGGGCGGGCCGCTGCGCGCGCACGACGTGCCGGCGGCCGTGACCGCGCTCGTGTTCGTGCGCCCCGAGGGGCGGACGCTGCACGTCGTGGTGCGCGTGCCGCTCGGCGCGATGCGCGACGTCGAGTTCCCGCTGCGCCCGGGGGCCCAGGGGTACCTCGACGTCGCGCGCGCGGGGCCGCAGCTGCGCGAGGCGGCGCAGCTCTGGGTGGCGGACCACCTGACGCTGTACGAGGAGGGGGCGCGCCTGGCGGCGCCGCGCCTCGGGGCGGTGCGCGCCGCGCTTCCGTCGGACGGCGCGTTCGCCGACTTCGGGACGGCACTGGCCGCCGTGCGCGAGGAGCCGCTCCCGGCGGCCGTCGAGCTGCCCTGGCAGCAGGCGATGCTCGACGTGGCGTTGGAGTACCCGATCCGGCGCGACGACGCCCGCTTCTCGGTGCGCCCAGCGCTGGCGCACCTGGGGGTGCAGACCACGACGGTGCTGCGCTTCCTGCCGCCGGCGGGCGCCGAGCGCGCCTTCCGGCTGGCGGGGGACGCGGGGCTGGTGCGGCTCGACCCGCGGTGGCACCAGGCGGCGGCGACGTTCGTCGCGCAGGGGTTCGGCCACATCCTCGACGGCGTCGACCACCTGCTGTTCGTACTCTGCCTGGTCATCCCGCTGCGGCGGCTGCGGGCGCTAGCGGGCGTGGTGACCGCCTTCACCGCCGCCCATTCGATCACGCTCGCCGCCTCGGCGCTCGGCCTGGCGCCGGACGCGCTCTGGTTCGCGCCGCTGGTCGAGGTGCTGGTGGCGCTCTCGATCGTGTACATGGCGTGCGAGAACGTGATCGGGCCGCGGCTGGAGCGCCGGTGGATGGTGGCGTTCGGCTTCGGGCTCGTGCACGGCTTCGCGTTCTCGTCGGCGCTGCGGGACACGATGCAGTTCGCGGGCGCGCACCTGGCCACCGCGCTGCTGGCGTTCAACGTCGGCGTGGAGCTGGGGCAGCTGCTCGTGGTGGCGCTGGCGGTGCCGGCGCTGGCGTGGCTGTTCCGCCGCGCGTTGCCCGAACGCCTGGGAACGATCCTGCTCTCGGCGATCGTCGCGCATACGGCCTGGCACTGGCTGCTGGAGCGGGGCGCCGAGCTGGGACAGTACCGACTCGCCGTTCCGACGCTCGATCGAACTTTTCTGGACGGCGCGGCACGTGCGACCGCGCTGGCGGCGGTGATCGCCGCGGCGCTGTGGGCGGCGTCGGCGGTGGCCGACCGGATGGCGCGCGGCGGGGCGTCGCGCGTGGCGACCAAGGGGTGACGTGACGATGCGACTGAAGTCGACCTTGCGCGGGCTGGTGGGCGCGCTGCTGTGCGCCGGCGCCGCGGGCGCGCAGCAGCCGGTGACCAAGGCGTCCCCGGCCCACGGGCGCTCGACGCGCGACGGCGTCTACTCGGCGGCGCAGGCGGAGCGCGGCGCCGACGTGTACGCGGGGTTCTGCCGGTCGTGCCACGCGCCGGCGTCGCATACGGGGCCCGTGTTCGCGAACGCGTGGCGCGGGCGGCCGCTCGCGGAGCTGGTGCAGTACGTGACCGAGCGCATGCCGAAGAACGACCCGGGCGGGCTCGGGGCCGACCAGTACGCGGACGTGGTTGCGTACCTGCTCAAGCTCAACGCGCAGCCCGCGGGGCGGGCCGAGCTGCCGGCCGACGCGGGGGCGCTCGGATCGATCCGGATCGAGGTGCCGGAGGGGTCAGCGGCGCCAGTTCCTGGGCAGCGTGCGCCGCGGCGGTGACACCATGTCGCACCGGGCATGCGTCGATGTCCATGAAAGCGGTAGTGTATTTGGAGAACGGATCAAACGGATCGGTCGGATCTACTCCGGGCCGGCGGCGACGCCCCGTGTGCCGGTGAGGGGCGATCCGCTGAATCCGTTTCATCCGTTCGATCCGTTCTCCGAAGCTCTGGGAGCCGTGCCACGCTGCGGCGGCGTGCGCCCGCGCTACTCCTCCGGCAGAGAGCTGCACCAGCCCCACTCACCTGAGAAGGAGAGGGAACCCCCGATGTCCCGACGCTCGCGAGTCCCGCTCACCGCGGCGGCGCTGCTGTGCCTCGTCACCGGCGGCGTCGCGCACGCAGGCGCGCAGACGCCGGTGCGCAAGGACGTCAGCGCCGCCGCGTCCGCGCCGTCCGCGCTCGTGCGCGGCAACGCCCCCGGGGAGTGGCGCCACTGGGGCGCCGACGCGTGGAGCACGCGCTACTCGCCGCTCGACCAGGTGCACGCCGGCAACTTCGACTCGCTCAAGGTGGCGTGGCAGTGGAACGCCGGGGAGCACGGCGAGGACGAGTACTACCGCACCACCCCGCTCTACGCGAACGGGCGGTTGTTCACCGTCGCGACCAGCCGGCGCATGGCGTTCGCCGTCGACCCGGCGAGCGGGAAGACGCTCTGGAAGTGGGGGATGGACGAGGGGATCCGCTGGCAGAAGGCGCCGCGCCGCTTCGCCGGGCGCGGGCTCGCCTACTGGACCGACGGGCGCGAGGAGCGCGTCATCGTCGTGACGCCCGGGTTCCACCTCGTCTCGCTCGACGCGAAGACGGGGGTGCCCGACCCCAAGTTCGGGAAGAACGGCGTGGTCGACCTGCAGGCGGAGCTCGGGCTCCCCGTCGTGCCGCTGGCCGTCGACGACACCGGGGAGCTGGTGATCAGCGACGCCGCGCCGGCGCGGCGCGCGAAGCCCGGGGAGCGGTGGGACGCGGCGACGCGCACCGGCGCCGACGGCACGACCGGGATCGACCCCGCGCTCGGGCAGATCGCCAATTCCTCGCCGGCGACGATCGTCGGCGACGTGATCGTGCTCGGCAACTCGTCGATCCACGGCTACTACCCGATCCGCGTGCGCAACCTCCCGGGCTACGTGCTGGGCTACGACGTGCGCACCGGGAAGCAGCGTTGGCGCTTCAACCTCGTGCCGCAGCCCGGGGAGTACGGCGCCGACTCGTGGACCAACGGGTCGAAGATCGGCACCGAGGGCGTCGGGAAGAACGACGCGTGGGCCGTGTACTCGGCGGACCCGGAGCTGGGGCTCGTCTACGTCCCGGTCGGGATGCCACTCATGGACGAGTACGGGGGGCACCGCCCCGGCAACAACCTGTTCGGCAACAGCCTGGTCGCGCTCGACGCGAAGACGGGGCAGCGGCGCTGGCACTACCAGATGGTGCACCACGACATCTGGGACTACGACACGCCCATGGCGCCCAACCTGTTCGACGCCACGATCGACGGGCGGCGGCGGAAGGTCGTCGCGCAGACGACGAAGCAGGGGTGGATCTACACCTTCGATCGCGAGACCGGGGAGCCGATCTGGCCGATCGTCGAGACGCCGGTCTTGCAGAGCGAGGTCGCGGGGGAGCAGACGTCGCCGACGCAGCCGATTCCGTCGAAGCCGGCGCCGTACTCGCAGCAGGGGCTCGTCGAGGCGGACCTGATCGACTACACGCCGGCGATCCGCGACTCGGCGCTGGCGCTGGCGCGGAAGTGCCGCATGGGCCCGTACTTCATCCCGGCGTCGCCGGCCGACGGGTCGGGGGCCAGCAAGACGACGTGCGCCTGGTACGCGCCCGGCGCCGCCGGCGGGGTGAACATCGACGGCGGCGCGGCGGTCGACCCCGAGACGGGGATGATGTACGTCGCGTCGCAGAGTGGGTTGAGCACGATCCGGCTGCAGAAGGATCCGTGCTCGGAGTTCCGCTTCAGCTCCCCGCGCGACAACTGCGGGCTGGCCGGCGCACTGCCGCCGCCGGAGGGGTACACGCCGCCGTCGCAGCGCCCGGGCGGGTTCGAGGGGCGCGCCGCGGGGGCGACGATCGGCGGCGTGTCGATCCTCAAGCCGAAGCAGCTGGGCGGCGTCACCGCCTACGACATGCGCACCGGCGACAAGGCGTGGTGGATCCCGAGCGGGGGGAAGCTGACGCCGGTCACGAGCACCGACCCGCTGTTCGCCGGCGTGCAGCTGCCGCCGTCGACGGGGGGGCGCGGGCAGCCGCAGGTGATCGCGACCAAGTCGCTGGTGATCTACGGAACCGGGCGCAGCGGCGGCCCGACGAGCGGCCCGCCGCAGCTCTACGCGGTCGACAAGGCGACGGGCCGGCAGGTGGGCGCGGTCACGATCCCGGCGCGCACGACGGCGGTCCCGATGACCTTCCTGCACCAGGGGAAGCAGTACGTCGTGTTCGCGACGGGCGCCGGCAAGAGCACGTCGCTGGTCGCGCTCGCGCTGCCGGGACGGTGACGCGCGGCTAGCGCCGGGCGGGGCGCGCGCGCTCGTAGCGCTTGAGCGCGCGCTGCCCCACCTCGGCGCCGTAGACGTTCCCCGCCGCGTCGACGGCCACCCCCTCGGCGGAGCTGGTGCTCGGCGGGTTCGGCTCCGGGTCGGGGATGAAGGCGGTGAGCGCGCCGGTGCGGGCGCTCCCGATGCGGATGCCGCGCGTCCACGCCTTGTGCGCCGGCGCGACGGAGCCGGACTCGGAGTCGGCGACGTAGATCATGTCGGCCGCGTCGATGAAGATCCCGCTCGGGCGGCTGAACTGGTACCAGCTGTCGAGCAGTCTGCCCTCCTGGTCGTAGATCTGGATGCGGTCGTTCCCGCGGTCGCCGACGAACAGGCGGCCGCGCGAGTCCATGGCCAGCGCGTGCGGCTGGTCCATGTCGGTGGGGCCGCTGCCGAACTGCCCCCACGTCTTCAGCAGCTTGCCGGCGCGGTCGAACTTCAGCACGCGCGCGACCGACCCGGGACGCGACGAGTGCCCCTCGGAGACGAAGATGCTGCCGTCGGGGGCGACGAGGACGTCGTTGGGCTGCCAGAAGTAGGCGGTGTCGCGCCCGCCCCCCGCGCGGCCGAGCGTGAGCAGGAGTTGGCCGCTCGGAGAGAACTTGTAGATCTGGTGCCCGGCAGGCGGCGCGCTCGAATCGACGGGGGCGGAGCCGCGCCCGGTGCACGAGCAATCGGTGACCCAGACGTTGCCGTCGCGGTCGACCGCGATCCCGTGCGGGGATTGGATTAGCCCCGCGCCGAACGCCGTCACGAGTCTGCCGGCGCTGTCGAACTTGAGCACCGACGGGAGCGTCGAGCCGACGCACGTGTTGGCGGCGCAGCGCTCGGCGACCCAGATGCTGCGGCCGTCGCGGTCGACGTCGACGGCGCTCGTCGCGCCCCACGCGCGGCCGGCGGGGAGCTTGGCCCACCCCTCGACGGTGCGGTACGGGTTGGGGGCGTCGTTCGTGGGCGCGGGGGCCGTCTGCGCGGCCAGCGGGGCGGCGGCGAGCGCCGAGAGGAGGAGCGCGAGCGGCGGGGCGAATCGCGGCATGGGGCGGGGCGCGCGGGTGCGGGGCGTGGGGCGCCTCTGACGGCGCGGGGCGCCCCTATTCTACCCGCGGGGCAGCGCCCGGCGAGACGCGGGGGCGCCGCGGCGCTCAGGCCGCGAGCGCGTCGCGCGGGTCGACCCGCGCGGCCCGGCGCGCCGGGATGGCGGCGGCCAGCGCGGCGGCGACCGCCACCACCGCCGTCACCGCGACGAACGTGAGCGGGTCGGTCGCGCCGACGCCGTAGAGCTGACTGGCGAGCACGCGCGTGACCGCCGCAGCCGCGATGGCGCCGAGCGCGATGCCGGCGAGCACCGGGCGCATCCCCTGGCGCACGACCAGCGCCACCACCTGCCCCGGGCGCGCGCCGAGCGCCATGCGCACCCCGATCTCGCGCGTGCGCTGCCCCACGAAGTAGGCGATGACGCCGTAGATCCCGACCAGCGCCAGCACCAGCCCCGCCGCGCCGAGCGCGGCGAGCAGGCGCGTGTTGAAGCGCGCGGTCGCCAGCGACTCCGCCATGCGCTGCTCGAGCGAGCGCACGCCGTTGACCGGGAGCGTCGGATCCGCCGCGCGCGCCGCCTGCTCCACCTGCCGGGTGACCGCGAGCGGCTGGCCGCGCGTGCGGGCGACGAGGAAGAGCGAGTTCTGCACCGCCTGCCACGACCCGGCGCCGACCTGCCGAATCGGGAGGTAGACCGCCGGCCGTCGCTCCTCGCGCAGCCCGTCCTCGTGCGTGGCGCCGACGACGCCGACCACCTCGCGCGGCACCGGCGCGCGCCCCGGCGTGCTCGCGCCGCCGTAGAGCCGCTTGCCGACTGCCGACTCGCCGGGCCAGGCGCGGCGGGCGAAGGCCTCGTTCACGACCACCACCGGCGGCGCCGCGGAGTCGTCGCGGACGCTGAAGTCGCGCCCCTGGCGCACCGGGATGCGCAGCGTCGCGAAGAGCTCGGGGCTCGCCAGGCGCAGGTTGGCGAGCAGCGCGCCGTCGCGGTCGAGCGGGCGTCCTTCCGGCACGAACAGCCCGAGCGCGCGCAGGCCGGCGAACGGCGCCACCGAGACGGCGGCCGCCGACTCCACGTCGCGCAGCCCGCGCACGCTGTCGAGGATGCGCTCGTGCGTGCGCAGCACGCGCCCGTGGTCCGGGTAGGCGGCCGACGGGAGGGCGACCCAGCCGCTCCAGACGTTCGCCGGGTCGAGCCCCGGGTCGACGCGCTGCGTCGCCGCCGCGCTGCGGATCAGGAGCCCCGCGCCGACGAGGAGGACGAGCGAGAGCGCGACCTCGAGCGCGACGAGCGACTGCCGCACGCGGTCGCGCGTGGCGCCGGCCACCGCGCGCGCGCCGTCGCGGAGCGCCGACTGCAGCTCCGGCCGCGCCGCGCGCCGCGCCGGCAGGAGGCCGAACAGCAGGCTGCTCGCCAGCGTGACGGCGAGCGCGAAGGCGAGCACGCGCGCGTCGAGCCGCGCGTCCGCGAGGCGCGGCACGCCGTCGGGGCTCATCGCCTTGAGCGCGCCGAGCATCCACGCCGCGAGCGTGACGCCGGCCGCGCCGCCGGCGAGCCCCAGCACCGTGCTCTCGACGAGGAGCTGCCGGACGACGCGCCCGCGGCCGGCGCCGAGCGCCGCGCGCACCGCCATCTCGCGCGCCCGGCCGACGCCGCGCGCCAGCAGCAGGTTCGCCACGTTCACGCACGCGATGAGCAGCACCAGCCCCACCGCGCCGAGCAGCACGTAGAGGCGGGGGCGGTACGCGCCGACCAGGTCGTCCAGGTAGGGGACGAGGCGGGCTCCGCGCGTTCGGTCGGCCGGCCGCTCCGCCTGCGCGCGGACGAGCGCGGTCAGCTCCTCCTGCGCGCGCTCGGCCGTCACCCCGGGCCGGAGCCGCGCGACGACGTCGAGGTAGCCCGTCTCCACCGTCGTCTCCTGCTCGGCGGTGAACGCGATCGGCGCCCAGAGGTCGACGCCGCCCGGCGAGACGTCGAAGGCGGGCTGCATCACGCCCACGACCGTCACTGGCACCGCGTCCAGCCGCACGCTGCGTCCGACGACGCCCGGGTCGCCGCCGAAGCGGCGCATCCAGAGCGCGTGGCTCAGCACCACGACGCGGTCGCGCCCGGGGGCGTCCTCCTCCGCGGTGAAGGTGCGCCCGCGCAGCGGCCGCACGCCGAGCAGCGGGAAGTAGTCGGCCGTCGTGCGCACCCCCGTCACCTGCTCGGGCGCGCGCGCGCCGTCGACGAAGGCGACGCCGCGCGTCTCGATCGGCGCGATGCGCGCGAACGACCGGTTCTGGCGTCGCCAGACGGCGAACGTCTTCGGCGACACCTCGTCGGAGGGGGTGGTCGCGGGCGAGGTGGCGTAGACGCGCACCAGGCGCTCCGGCTCCCGGAACGGAAGCGGGCGCAGCACGACGGCGTGTACCGCGCTGAAGATGGCTGTGGTGGCGCCGATGCCGAGCGCCAGGGTCAGCGCCGCGACGAGCGCGAAGCCGGGGGCGCGCCGGAGCCCGCGCAGGGCGAGGCGGAGGTCCTGTTGCAGGCTGTCCACGAGCTCGCGTCTCCGGGTGGCGGTTTCGGTGCGGGCGTCGAGGGCGCGGATGTAGCGCCGCGCGTCCTCGACGTCCCCGAACTGGCGCAGCGCCTCGGCGCGGGCGGCGTCGGCGTCGAGCCCGCGCTGCGTCATGAGCTCCGCCGCGCGCAGGTCGAGGTGAAAGCGCAGCTCCTCGTCGACGTCGACGTCGAGCGTGCGCGCGCTGCGGCGCGGGAAGCGGAAGGCGCGGCGGAGCCCCGGGGTGCGCGGCACGGACGGCGGCCCCGGTCAGGCGCCGGGCGCCGGGTCGGGCGCGGGGTCGAGCACGCGGGACACGGCGTCGACGTAGCGGCGCCAGGTCGCGGTCTCGGCGCGCAGCCGCGCGCGGCCCGCGCGGGTGAGCTGGTAGTAGCGCGCGCGCCGGTTGTGCTCGGAGAGCCCCCACTCGGCGGTCACGTCGCCCCGGCGCTCGAGCCGGTGCAGCGCCTTGTAGAGCGGCGCGTCCTCCAGGGTCAGCACGCCGTCGGTCCGCTGCCGGACCCAGCTCGCGACGGCGAAACCGTGCATCGGCCCCCAGGCGAGCGTCCGGAGGACGAGCACGTCGACGGTGCCGGGGAGCAGTTCGAGCGGGGCGTCGGGCATGGCGCGGGCGGCGAGTCGGTCTTCCCCTTCCACGGGAAGGGGAATGTACGACCGCCCGGCGCGCCGTCAAGCGCGCCACGACCGCCGACCGCCGGCGGACGTCGACCGGCGTACGGCCCGCACAGCGCAAGAACTATCAAGCGCGAGGCCGGACGCGACGGCTAGACTCTCCGCACCTTCGACACGAGGTCCCCGGTGAACGTCGCACGGCGCGCGCTCTGGTACGTGGAAAGCCACGGGCGGGGCGCGCTCACGCTGGAGACCGTGGCCGACGCGTGCCACGTCTCGCCGTACCACCTGACGCGGGCCTTCGCGGCCGAGACGGGGTGGTCGCTGATGCGCTACGTCCGCGCGCGCCGCCTGAGCGAGGCGGCGCGCCGGCTCGCGCGCGGCGCCGACGACATCCTCGGGCTCGCGCTCGACGCGGGGTACGGTTCGCACGAGGCGTTCACGCGCGCGTTCCGTGACCACTTCGCCCGCACGCCCGAGCAGCTGCGCGCCCGCGGGGACCTGACCACCCTCTCGCTGACGGAGCCCCTTCGCATGAGTGCCACGCCGACGGTCGCTATCACGCCGCCCCGCTTCGAGTCGTCCGCGCCGCTACTGCTGGCCGGCGTCGGGCGCCAGTACGCCTGCCACGACGCCGCCGGGATCGCCTCCGCCTTCTCGGCGATCTGGAGCGAGTGGTTCCCCGCGTCCGCCGTGCGGCCCGCGCCCGGGCCGACGCTCGAGCGCTACGGCGAGTCGTTCGATCCGCGCACGGGGCTCGGCGGGGTCGAGATCTGGATCCCGGTCGAGGGGTGATCAGCGCGCCGCGAACGGCGCCGCCGCGTGTACGACGCGCCCGCCGACGACGGTCATCAGCACCCGCGCGTCCTTGAGCTGCGTCGCCGGGATGGCGAACAGGTCGCGGTCGATGACGACGAAGTCGGCGAGCTTCCCCGCCGCGAGCGACCCCTTGTGCGCCTCCTCCCCCTCGGCCCACGCGTTGTTGACAGTGTAGCTGCGCAGACTGGTCTCGAGGTCGAGGCGCTGCTCGGGGAACCACCCGCCCTCCGGCTTCCCGTCGAGCGTCTGGCGGGTGACGGCGGCGTAGAGGATGGTCATGGGGTTGGCGGTGTACCAGCTGGCGTTGGTGCCGGGCCAGTCGGAGCCGAAGAGGAGCGGGACGCCGGCGTCGTGGAAGGTCTTGAAGGCGTACGCCCACTTCGCGCGCGCGCCGATGCGCTCCTCCATCCACCGCATGTCGTCGATCGCGTGGTAGGGCTGCACCTCGGCGATGACGCCGAGCCGCTTGTAGCGCTGCGCGACCGAGGCGTCGCGGATGACCTGCGAGTGGATGATCCGCCAGCGGCGCTCCTTGGGGCCGTTGGCGGCGACGACCCGCTCCATCGTCGTCAGCAGGGTGTCGATCGCCTCGTCGCCGATGGCGTGCACGTTGGCCCACCAGCCGGCGGAGTCGAGGCCCATGAGCAGACTCTCCATGTTGCCGGCGGGCTGCATGCCGGATCCGGGCCCGCTGGTCGCCCCGGTGTTGGTGCTGTCGCGCCACTCGCCGCGCTTCCCCGAGTGCAGCTGCGGCTCGTAGAAGCGGGCGGTCGAGTTGCCCTGGATGCCGTCCACGAACCCTTTGAGCGCGCGCACGCGCACCCAGTCGTCGCCGAAGCCTGGGGCGACGCCGGCGTACGCGAGCTCGTTCCACTTGTCGAGCGTCGGGCGGGCGAAGACGCGCACGGTCAGCTCGCCGCGGCGCCGCAGCTCGGTGTAGACGGGGAGCTGCGTCGGCGGAGTGATGTCGTGGATGGTGGTGACGCCGAGCTCCGCGAGGTGCTGCTGGGCGGCGCGGGCCTCGCGCAGCAGCTGGTCGAAGGTTTTCGTCGCGACGGCGCGCCGCACGCGGGCGAGGGCGCTGTCCGACACGCGCCCGGTCGCCTGCCCGCGCACGCACTCGAGCCCCGGGACGGGACGCGCGCACGAGAGCCCGGCGCGCTCGAGCGCGACGCCGTTGGCGAGCCAGGCGCTGCGGTCCCACCGGTTGAGCAGCACGGGGGTGCTGCCGCTCACCGAGTCGACGATCGCACGGTCGGGAGAAAAGCGTGCGCGGGCGCGCTGGCCGGCGGGGCCGGTGCTGTTGGCCGACCAGTCCTCGTAGGCGCCCCAGTCGCCGCCGGTGAGCCAGGCACCGGGGCTCATGCGGGCCACCGCGGCCTTCACGCGGGTGGCGAACGGCGCGGCCGCGCTGACGTCGAGCAGGTTGGCGCCGATGAGAAGGGCGCCGGCCTGGTTGAAGTGCGTGTGGTCGTCGATGAAGCCCGGGGTGACGAAGCGGCCGCCGGCGTCGACGACGCGGGTGTGGGCGGCCCGGTGGGCGGCGATCTCGGCGTCGGTTCCCACCGCGAGCAGGCGCTCGCCGCGCACGGCCAGCGCGTCGGCAAAGCGACGCGTCGAGTCGCCGGTCCAGATCCGGGCGTTGCGGACGATCAGGTCGGCGTCCTGGGCGCGCAGCGTCGGGACAGCGCCGAGGGCGGTGATCGCGAGCGTGGCGGCGATGCGGAGCGGTCGGGACATGGCGGCGGGCGCGCGAATCGGGAACGAACGGGAGCGTCGCGCCGCGAGAGTAACGTCGGTACCGCGGACGGGCCAGCGGCCGCGTCGCCTGCCGGGGCGCGCGCGACGAGGCGGTTCAGTCCCGGCGGCCTGCGGCCGATCCTCCTACACGCGCACACCGGCGCTCCCGGCGCATTCCGCGCGCGACACACCCCCCGCCCCGATGGCCCGCCCCGACTACCTGCGCTTCCACGAGGCGGCGAACGCGCCCGAGCGGCTGGCCGCGGTGCGCGCCACCGGGCTGCTCGACACCCCGGTCGAGGCGGCGTTCGACCGCTTCACCGCGCTCACCCACCGGCTGCTCGGCTCCCCCGTCTGCCTGCTGACGCTCGTGGACGCGGAGCGGGACTTCGTGAAGAGCGCCGTCGGTCTCCCCGAGCCGCTGGCCACGGCCCGGGCGATCCCGACGGGACCGGGGTCGCCCTCGTTCTGCCAGTACATGGTCGCCGCCGGCGAGCCGCTGGCGGTCGACGACGCGCGCGGGCACCCGATCTTCGGCGAGTTCCCGTCGGTCGTCCACCTGGGCGCCAGCGCGTGCGCCGGCGCGCCGCTGCGCGGCCCGGACGGACAGCTGCTCGGCACCCTGTGCGTGGTCGAGTTCGAGCCGCGCGCCTGGACGGAGAACGATCGCGCGACCCTGCTCACGCTCGCCGACGCGGCCGGCACCGAGATCGCGCTCCGATTGGAGGCGGCCCGCGCGCAGGCCGCGCTGGCGCACCAGGCCACGCACGACGCGCTCACCGGGCTGGCGAACCGCGCGCTCTTCCGCGAGCGCGTCGGCCGGGCGCTGGAGCGGCGGGCGGGCGGGCGCGGCGCCGTGAGCGCCGGGAACGAGGTCGCGGTTCTCTTCCTCGACCTCGACGACTTCAAGAGCGTCAACGACACGCTCGGCCACGCGGCGGGCGACCGGATGCTGCAGGGGGTGGCCGCGCGCCTGCGCGGCGCGACGCGCGGCTTCGACACGGTGTCGCGGCTCGGCGGCGACGAGTTCGGCGTGCTGGTCGAGGGGCTCGTCTCCGCGACCGACGTCGAGATCGTCGTGCAGCGCATCCTGCGCGCGCTGGCCGCCCCGATCCCGGTGGGCGACGCGGAGGACGACGACGCCGCGACGGCCGCCGCGAACGCGACGCGCACGATCATCACCGGCGCCAGCATCGGCGTCGCCTACGCGACCGCCGACAGCACGGTCGAGGCGATCCTGCGCGACGCGGACGTGGCGATGTACCGGGCGAAGAGCGGTGGCAAGGGGCGGCACGCGGTCTTCGACCCCGCGCTGGAGGCCGCGCGGCGCGGCCGGCACGAGCTGGAGAGCGAGCTGCGTCAGGTGCTGGCCCACCCCGACGCGGACGACCCCGTGTGCGGCGCGCTCGCGCTGGTCTTCCAGCCGGTGGTCAGCCTCGCCGACGGCGCGGCGGTGAGCGTGGAGGCGCTCGTGCGCTGGCACCACCCGCGCCGCGGCGTCGTCTCGCCGGCGACCTTCGTCCCGATCGCGGAGGACACGGGGCTCGCGCGGCCGCTCGGGCGCTGGGTGCTGGCGGCGGCGTTCCGCCAGCTCGCCGCCTGGGAGGCGACGCTGCCGGCCGAGCAGGTGCCCGCGATGGCGGTGAACGTGTCGGGGCGCCAGCTCGACGACCCCGAGTTCCGCGACGACGTCGCGACCGCGCTGCGCACCTCGGGCGCGCGGCCTCAGCGGATCACGCTCGAGATCACGGAGACGGCGCTGGCGCACGACGCGGTGTCGGCGCTCGCGACGCTGGCGGCGCTGAAGGCGCTCGGCGTGCGCGTCGCGATCGACGACTTCGGCACGGGGTACTCGAGCCTCGGCTACCTGCAGCAGTTCCCGGTCGACGTGTTGAAGATCGACAAGCGCTTCATCGACGGCGTGGCGGGGGGCGGGTCGGACGCGGCGCTGGCGCGGACGATCATCGCGCTCGCGTCCTCGCTCGGGCTGCGCACGGTGGCCGAAGGTGTGGAGCAGGACCGGCAGCAGGTGACGTTGCGCGCGCTCGGGTGCGAGTACGCGCAGGGGTACCTGTTCGCGCGGCCGATGCCGGCGGCGGACGTGACGGCGTGGATCGTGGAGCGCGCGGGGGTGCAGGGTCCGGCCGTACCGTCGGCGGTCGACGTCGCGCCGGCGTGACGGTCGCCACCCGAGGCTTCGGGGTCGCGTAGGCCCGCGCGAACGAATCCACGACGCCGGCGGCATCCCCGAGCGGGCGGTCGACCTGAACCCGACCGATCCCCCCAATACGGGCGCCGGTACGCCTACGTGCTCGCCGATCGGCCATGTCTGTGATCGGTCACAGCTCGCCGGGGGGATCGGTGACGAGTACGCGCGTGGGGCCGGGGCAGGCCGACGTCGTCTTCGCCGGGCTGGGAGTGGGGCGGCGGCGGGCTCACCGCACAGGTGAGCGTGCAGGGGGACTTGGCGGCGTGGTGCAACGTAGGCTGCTGACGTATTTGCTGCCTCTATAGCATACTATCGTAGTAGCACGCCACTACGATAGTGTATGGTTTCCCTCCGTCCTCTGTGTCCTCCCGCGCCGACCCTGTCATCGATCGCGAAGAGCCACGTGGGATACTTCGCGAGCTGCTCACCCGTCCGGGGCCGAGTGTCGCTCTCGTCTACGGCAGGCGGCGGGTCGGGAAGACGTTCCTACTCAACCACACCTGGCCCGGGGCGCGGACCTTCTACTTCGTCGCCGCCAAGACGACGGAAGCGGTCAACCGCGTCGAGCTGATCGACGCGGTGAACCGCCAGTTCGGCCTGTCGCTGGCGCCCGAAGACTACCCGAGCTGGCGGACGATCTTCCGCCTCCTGCTCGAGCTGGGCGCACCAGAGCCACTCGCAGTCGTCCTGGACGAGTTCCAGTACCTGGTCGACGCCGACCCATCGATCCCCTCGCAGCTCACCGCCGTCCTCGACGTCCACCGCGACCGGCGGCCGTTCGTCGTCGCCCTCTCCGGTTCGGTCGTCCGCACGATGGAGCAGCTCGCGGCCGGCGGGGCGCCGCTGTACGGGCGCCTTGCCGCGTCGCTCCTGCTCGCGCCGTTCGACTACCTGGACGCTGCGGCGATGATGCCCTTTCCCGATGGGCGCAGCTGCGCGATCGCGTACGGCATCTACGGCGGCACGCCACAGTACCTCGCGTCGCTGCGACCGGGCCGCTCCCTCGCCGAGAACGTGGCGGCCGACGTGCTCGCCCCCGGCGGTCAGGTGCACATCCAGATCGAGTCGGTCATCTACCAGGAGCGCGGCCTCCGCAACACGGAAGCGTACCGCGCGATCCTCCGGGCGGTCGCGAGCGGGCGCACACAGGTGAACGACATCGCACGGTACGCGGCGATCCCGGTCGGGACCCCGCTCCGGCAGATGCTCGACACCCTCGTCGAGCTGGGCTACCTGGCCGCCGGTCGGAACTTCGGCGCCGCACGAAACGCCGCCTACCGGTACCGCCTGGCCGACCCCGCCCTACGATTCCACGCCGCGCTGGTCGAGCTGTACCGGTCCGAGCTCGCCCGCAACGCGCCGCTGGAGGTCTGGGAGGAGCACATCGCCGGCCACGTGGACACGTACATGGGTCTCGTGTTCGAGCGCATCGCCGAGCAAGCGTACCAGCGCCGGCGCGCCGCCGAGCGCCTGCCGATGGTCGAGGAGTGGGGCCGGTGGGAGGGCGTCGACAGGACCGGCGCCCCGCGGGAGATCGACGTGGTGGCGCGCCTGAGCGACGGACATATGCTGACGGGCGCCGTGAAGTGGGGCGGACTCGATCTTGGTGTGCACAATCGCCACCTTCGCGCGCTGGAGGCGCTCGCCGCGTCCGGGCAGGGGTGGGCGCGGGAGGCGCTCGACCGACGGTCGCCGCTGCTCTACGTGACCGGCGAATCCTTCTCGCCGGACTTCGTGGCGCGGGCTGAAGCCGACGGTCACAGGGTGCTGGCGTGGACGCTGGACGAGCTGTACGCCGGCCGAACCAGCACGGGGAACGGCCCGCGGCAACACGCTCCTCGAGACGGACGGGACGCACGCCGGTGAGGCGAATCGTGCTCCGGGAATACATCAGGCCCGGGCGTCGCGAGGACGCCCGGGCCTGATTGTGAATGCACGTTGTCGTGCAGGACTCACCTGCACCGATCGGGACGGCGGGATTTGAACCCGCGACCCCCTGAACCCCATTCAGGTGCGCTACCGGGCTGCGCTACGTCCCGTGCCTCGGCTCGCGCCGAGCCCGCGACCCCGGAAAAAGCCGGCCGCAGGACGCGCAGTATAACCGCCGCCCCACCCCGAAACAACCGAGCCCGGCTCACCCCACCGAGTCGAGCACCGCCGCCGTCCACTCGTCGGGCGACAGCAGCCGCCCCACCCAGAACTCCCCGAACTCGGCGTACTGCGCACTCACCTCGTCGAAGCGCATCTCCGTCACCGCGCGCTTGAACTCCAGCGGATCGCCCGAGAAGAGCGTCACCCCCCACTCCCAGGCGTTGAAGCCGATCGACCCCGTGATCACCTGGAAGAGCCGCCCCGCGAACCGGCGCCCGCTCTTCCCGTGCTCCCACATCAGCCGGCTCCGCTCCTCGCCCGAGAGCGCGTACCAGTTCTGCCCCGGCGCGCGACGCTTCGACATCGGGTAGAAGCAGACGTACGGCATGTCCGCCCCCGGGCGCGGCGGGTAGAGACGCCGCTGCACGTGCGGCGAGGTGCGCTCCGCCTCCAGCCGCCGCTCCAACTCCGCCGCGTACTCCGCGTCCCCCTCCGTCCCGCCGCGGGCGGCCGTGTCGCGCGCCAGCTTCGACGTCAGGGCGTACATCCCCGCCTCCGTGACGCCGAGGAACGAGCCCGCCGGCTGCAGCACCGCCGACAGCGGCGAGGCCAGCACCGCGCGCTGGGCCGCGCCGAGCGCGTCGAGCGTCGGGCGGAAGTGGAGGACCATCACGTCGGCCGTGGCGCCGACCAGCAGCGCCGGCGCGCTCCACCCGCCGACAGAGGGCTCCGCCATCGCAGCGAGCGCCCGCGCGGCTTCGGCGGCGGCCTCGGCGCGCGCGGCGGGCGGCATCGCGCGCAGCGCCGCGCGGTCGATCGTGAACAGCTGGTGGTGCGTGTACCACCCTTCGAGCGTCAGCGCCGGCGGGACGTGCGCGGTCGGCTCGGCGTGCGGGCGCGCCGCGGCGGGGCGTGACGGGGCAGCCGGGCGGTCGGCGGTGGCGGGCAGGGTGTCGGTCGGCATCGGGCGGCCCTCCTACGGGCGGGGAGTCGCGCGGAATCTAGCCGCCGCGCCCGACCGCCCCATCCGCACGATTCCGGACGGCTACGACTTCTTGCGCCCGCTCCCCGACTTCTTCCCGCCGTGGTCCTGCTTGTTGACCGTGGCCCACGCGCGCCGCTCCGCCTCCTCCTTGGGCACGCCGCGCGCCTCGTACCCCTCCTCGATGTGCTCGGCCTTGCGCTTCTGCTTGTCGGTGTAGGCCGACTTGTCGCCTTGTGGCATCGCCGTCCTCCAGTCGAGGGTTCGGCGGGCAGCGGTGGCAACCGGCGCGCCAGCTACCCGACCGGGCGTTCAGCCGTCGGCGAGCTCGTACAACGCGAGGCACCCCGCCGCGACCGCGATGCCGGCCAGCGAGCCGCCGAGCACGTCCGAGGCCCAGTGGCGCTCCTCGACGAGTTTCCCCCCCGCGGAGGCCAGCGGATACGCCAGCGCGAGCGGGATCGCCACGGCCGGCGGCGCGAGCGACTCTCGCGTCAGCACGTACGCACTCGCCAGCGCGAACGCGGTGGGGCCGAGGGCGTGACCGCTCGGGAAGACGGGGTCGCGGCGCGACGCGTGTCCCGGCGGCGCGGGCGGCTGCGGCAGCCACCGGTCGAACGCGGGGCCGAGCGCGGCCGCGAGTGCGCTCGCCAGCACGACGGCGCCGGCGCCCGCGCCGCGCGACCGGGGCGGCGCCCCGCGGACGCCGCGCGCGAATCGCGTGAGCTGCGCGAGTGCGCCGGCGCCGCGGGGGGCGGGGGCGCGCAGCAGGTAGCCGGCGACGCCGAGGGCGGCGGGCACGTACACCCACCACTTGCCCGGCGCCGCCACGGCGTGGGCGCCGCGTCGCGCGGGGTGTCCCTCGGGGGCACGCGGCCGCTCGCGCAAAGCTTCGTCGACGTCCGCGGTGGCGCGGGTCGCAGCCGCACGCGCGACGGCGCCGAACCCCGCGGCCGCGGCGACGGCCGTGCCGCCGAGGGCAAGCGCGCGGGCGCGCGAGGGGCGCCGGCCCGGCGCGCGACGCGGACGGAGTACGGAAGGGGGCATGCCGTCCGGTCCCGGCGAGATCCGTACCCGACCTCGGGGTCCCGAAACGACGAACGCCCCGCCGAGCATCGCTGCCGGGCGGGGCGTGGATCGTGGTGCGGTACCGAGAGCGGGAGACGGGATTCGAACCCGCGACATCCAGCTTGGGAAGCTGGCGCTCTACCAACTGAGCTACTCCCGCGTGCGACTGTCGTACCTTGCCGAACACTGCGCCGCGGCACGGCGTGCCGCAAGAGCCACAGGTGAGGATTGAACTCACGACCGCCCGATTACGAATCGGGTGCTCTACCACTGAGCTACTGTGGCGGAAACGGAACTGCGAGACTGCGACTACAGGAGTGCCCTGGCGCGGATTCGAACCGCGACGCCTTTCGGCACCACCCCCTCAAGATGGCGTGTCTACCAATTTCACCACCAGGGCAGCGTGGGGCGCCAGGTCGTCAACCGGGCGCACACCAGGCTTGAAGCAAACGCACGGGGCCGACGGGGCTCGAACCCGCGACCTCTCGAGTGACAGTCGAGTGCTCTAACCAAACTGAGCTACGGCCCCAACTACGATCCTACACGGGTACTGCACAGCGTTCTGCGATAGCCCCAACGGGAATCGAACCCGTCTCTCCACCTTGAAAGGGTAGCGTCCTAGCCGATAGACGATGGGGCCGCCGGCTCGCACCATCGGACAGTGCTCGCGCCTTCCAGTTGGATCTGCCGGAGCTTCGCCGATCCGTCGTGTGGCGCCGGAGCGCCGAGTAGCGATACGAGTAGCGGTAACGGGATTCGAACCCGTGTTCCAGCCTTGAGAGGGCTGTGTCCTAGGCCTCTAGACGATACCGCCGCGTGGCTCACCCCGCTTCGGGGCGAGCACAGAACTCTAACCTGCTGCCGATCGGTTTTCAATTAGCCGGACAGGCCCGGAGGGACTTGAACCCCCAACCGCTGGTTTTGGAGACCAGTGCTCTACCAGTTGAGCTACGGACCTACGGACGACCTCGCGAGCGGAGGGGTGGCTAACGGGACTTGAACCCGCAACCCCCGGTGCCACAGACCGGTGCTCTAACCGATTGAGCTATAGCCACCATGGTTGCCGAGCGGCCGAGAAAGCTAACGGCCGCCGGAGGCCCGTTCAAGGGATCGTCCCGGGGGACCGCCCCGGCGCCCGCCCTGCGGCAACGACGACACGCCTCAGTCCTTCGCCCGCTCCAGGTACTCGCCCGTCTGCGGATTCACGCGCACGCGCTCGCCCGAGCTGATGAACTCGGGGACGTTGATCGTCACCCCGTTCTCGAGCTTGGCCGGCTTGTTCGACGCCGTCTTCGTCGCCGTCTTCATCACCGGCGCCGTGTCCACGATCTCGAAGGTCAGCGACGCCGGGAGCTGGATGCCGATCGGCTTCCCGTCGTAGTACTCGGCCAGGATCTTCATCCCCGGCTGCATCCACTGCGCGTTGTCACCGAGCGACTCCTCCTCCATCTCGAGCTGGTCGTAGTTCTCGGTGTTCATGAAGTGGTACGTGTCGCCGCCCTGGTAGAGGAACTCCAGCTCGTGCGTCTCCATGTCCGCCTTCTCGATCGAGTCGGCGGCGCGGAAGCGGTGCTCGAACGAGGAGCCCGTGCGCAGGTTCTTGAGCTTCGCCTGCACCATCGCGCGCAGGTTGCCCGGGGTGTGGTGGCGGAACTCGATCACGCGGCAGGGCTGGCCCTCGAACACGAGGACCATCCCGCGGCGGATCTGCGTGGCCGGCATTGCCATGACGTGTCGTCCGGAAAGGAGGCGAGAGGCTGCGGTTAAGTGATTGCAGCCTCATAATTTGTCCGAATGAACGCGGCCGGTCAAGCGCCGCCGACCGCGCCCCCTGCGGCCGTGCCCCGGGCGGCGAGCGCCGAATCGAGCACCGGGCGCAGCGCCCCCCACACCGTGCGCGCCACCCGCCGCGCGCCCTCCTCGTTGGGGTGGATCCCGTCTCCCTGGTTGAGCGTCGCCACCCCGGCCACCGAGTCGAGCAGGAAGGGCGTCAGCGTCGCGCCGGTCGCCTCGGCGACGTCGCGAAACATGCCCCGGAAGCGCCCCGTATACTGCGGACCGAGGTTCGGGGGCGCCTCCATCTGCACCAGCACCAGCCGCGCGGCCGGGTGCGCCTGCCGGGCCCGCGTCAGGATCGCTTCAAGATTCGCCCGGGTGGAGTCCACGCGGAGCGCCCGCAGCCCATCGTTCGCCCCGGTCTCGAGCACCAGCACGTCCACCGGCTCGCGCAGCACCCAGTCGATGCGCCGCAGGGCGCCGGCCGACGTCTCCCCGCTCACCCCGGCGTTCACCGTGGTGATCGGGACCCGGGCGGAGTCGGCCAGACGCTGGATCACCGCCGGGTAGGCGCTGTCCGGATCGAGCCCGAGTCCGGCGGTCAGGCTGGTCCCGACGAACAGGACGCGGAGCGGCCCCGTGGCGCGGGACGTTCCTCCGGGCGTCGGGGTAGCACCACTCGCGGCGGCCGAGTCGGCCGCCGCGGTATCCTTCGGCGACGCGCCGCCGCCCGCACACCCGACGACGGGCCCGCCGAGCAGCACCCCGAGCAGTGAGGGCAGGGCCCACTGCCCTGCCCTGCGCCCCCGACGTCCCCTCCCTACGCTCCGCCTCTCCATGCTCGTCGCCCGTTCGCTGTCCAAAGAGTTCCTGAGCGGCGGCCGGCCGCTCGCGGTGCTGCGCGACGTCTCCTTTACCCTCGAGACGGGCGCATTCGCCGCGATCGTCGGCCCCTCGGGGAGCGGGAAGACGACGCTGCTCGGGCTGCTCGCCGGGCTCGACGTGCCCACGCGCGGCGCGGTGCTGCTGGACGGCACCGACCTGACCGCGCTCGACGAGGACGCGCGGGCGCGCCTCCGCGGCGAGAAAGTTGGGTTCGTGTTCCAGAGCTTTCAATTGATCCCGACGCTCACCGCGCTCGAGAACGTGACGGTGCCGCTGGAGCTGCGCGGCGAGCGCGGCGCCGAGGCCCGCGCCCGCGAGCTGCTCGACCGGGTCGGGCTCGGCGGGCGCGGGCATCACTTCCCCACGCAGCTCTCGGGCGGGGAGCAGCAGCGGGTGGCGATCGCGCGCGCCTTCGTGAACCGCCCGCGCATCCTGTTCGCCGACGAGCCCACCGGGAACCTGGACGGCGCGACCGGCGCGCGCATCGTCGAGCTGCTCGAGTCGCTGAACCGCGAGGACGGGACGACGATCGTCCTCGTGACGCACGACCTGGGGCTGGCGGCGCGGGCGCAGCGGGTGATCCGGGTGGCCGACGGCGCGGTGGTCGAGGACAGCGACGAGCGGCGCCCCGCGGCCGTCGGGGGCGCGGCCTGATGGCGACGGCGACCCTGCCCCGCGAGGGGGCCGAGGCGCGCGGCGCGACGCGCGACGCCGGCCGCACCCCGTTGCCCTCGCTCGTCCGCCTCGCCTGGCGCGAGAGCCGCACGGCGCGCCGCCGGCTGCTGCTCTACATGTCGTCGATCGCGCTCGGCGTCGCGGCGCTGGTGGCGATCGACTCGTTCGCCGGGAACGTCGGCCGGTCGGTGCGCGCGCAGTCGCGCGCGCTGCTCGGCGGCGACGCGGCGTTCCAGTCGCGGCGCCCGTTCCCGAAGGCGACGCTCGCACTGCTCGACTCGCTCCCGGCGCGCGGGATTCGTGTCGCCCGCACGACCAGCTTCGCGTCGATGGGGCTCGTGCCGCGCACGGGGCGCACGCGGCTGGTGCAGGTGCGCGCGGTGGAGCCGGGCTACCCGTTCTACGGCGAGGTCACGACGCGCCCGGCCGGGCGCTGGGCGTCGCTGCACGCGGGGCCGCACGCGCTGGTCGACCGCTCGCTCCTGATCGCCCTCGACGCGCAGGTCGGCGACACGCTGACGCTCGGCTACGGCCGCTTCCGGATCGACGGCACGCTCGAGAACGTCCCCGGCGACGCGGGGATCGCGGCGGTGATCGGGCCGCGCGTCTACATTCCGGCGCGCTACCTCGCCGAGACGCAGCTTCTCGTCTTCGGCAGCCGCGCCGAGTACGAGGCGGTGCTCCGGCTGCCCGACGGCGCGTCGGCCGCGCGCTTCCTGCAGCCGCTGCGCGAGCGGCTGGAGGAGCAGCAGGTGCGCGCGCGCACGGTCGCCGACACCGAGCGCGGACTCACCGAGTCGGTGGACCGGCTGACCGACTTCCTCTCGATCGTCGGACTGATCGCGCTGCTGCTCGGCGGCGTGGGGGTGGCGAGCGGGGTGAGCGCGTTCGTGGCGCGCAAGATCGACACGGTGGCGGTGCTCCGCTGCCTGGGCGCCACGGCCCGGCAGATCCTGGCGATCTACGTCACGCAGGCGGCGCTGATGGGGCTCGTGGGCGCGCTGGCGGGGGCGCTGCTCGGGATCGGGATCCAGCTGCTCATCCCCCGCGCGCTCGGCGAGTTCCTGCCGGTGGACGTCCAGGTGTCGCTGGAGCCTGGCGCGATCCTGGCCGGTGTCGCCGTGGGCGTCTGGGTCGCGCTCGTGTTCGCGCTCCGCCCGCTGCTGGCGCTGCGCCGCGTGAGCCCGCTGCAGGCGATCCGCCGCGACGTCGACCCGGGGGCGCTGCGCCGGCGCGGGGTCGACTGGGCGAACGCGCTGGTGGCGCTGGGCGTGGTGGCGAGCGTCGCCGGGCTGGCGATCCAGCGCACCGGGCGGCTGCGCGATGGGCTCGGGATCACGGCGGCGATCTTCGGCGCGCTGGCGCTACTCTACCTGAGCGCCACCGCCACGAGCGTGCTCGCGCGTCGGACGCTGCGCGCGGGGTGGCCGTACGTGGTGCGGCAGGGGGTCGCGAACCTCTACCGCCCGGGAAGTCAGACGCGCGCGGTGACGCTGGCGCTCGGCTTCGGCGCCTTCCTGGTGTCGACGATCTACCTGGTGCAGTCGAACCTGCTGCGCACGCTCGACCTGCGCAGCGCGGCCACGCGCGCCAACGTGCTCTTCTTCGACGTGCAGGAGGACCAGGCGGCGTTCGTCGACTCGACGCTCCGCGCCGGCGGGCACGTGGTGGTCTCGTCGACGCCGATCGTGACGATGCGCATCGCCGCGATCAACGGGCGCGAGACGGCGACGCTGCTGGCCGACAGCACGCGGCGCGGCGAGCGGTGGCCGCTGCGGCGCGAGTACCGTTCGACCTACCGGACGACGCAGGGGGAGGCGGAGCGCGTCACGGCCGGAAAGTTCTTCGCCGCCGACGCCGCCGCGGGGGCGGTCCCGGAGGTGAGCTTCGAGGCCGAGGTGGGGCGCGAGCTCGGGCTGTCGCTCGGCGACACGGTGACGTGGGACGTGCAGGGGGTGAAGGTCCCGTCGCGCGTCACGAGCTTCCGCGAGGTGAACTGGCAGCGCTTCGAGCCGAACTTCTTCGCGGTGTTCCAGCCGGCGGCGCTCGAGCAGGCGCCGAAGCAGTTCGTGATCCTGGCGCGGATCCCGTCGGCGGACGCGGTGGCGCGCGTGCAGCGCGACGTGGTGGCGCGGCACCCGAACGTGTCGAGCGTCGACCTGTCGCTGATCCAGCGCACGGTTGGGGGGATCGTGGAGAAGGTGGCGGTGGCGGTGCGCTTCCTCGGCGTGTTCTGCCTGGCGGTGGGGGTGCCGGTGCTGGTGAGCGCGGTGGCGGCGACGCGGCGCGACCGGCTGCGCGACGCGGTGTTGCTCAAGACGCTCGGCGCCACGCGCGCGCAGATCGGGCGGATCCTGCTGGCGGAGTACGCGGTGCTGGGTCTGATCGGCGCCGTCGCCGGGATGCTGCTGTCGTTCGCGGGGGCGTGGGCGCTGCAGAAGTGGGTGTTCCGCAGCACGTTCACGCCGGACTGGGGGGCGGCGCTGGGGATCGCGGGGCTGCTGGTGGGGCTGACGCTCTTGATCGGGGTGCTGACGGGGCGGGAGGCGTTCCGGGGGACGCCGATGGCGGCGTTGCGGGAGGGGTAGGAGGGGACCCGGCTTCGAGCGCGAAGCGGGCCGCGATCCACTCGGATCGCGGCCCGCTTCGTTCGTCGTACACGTTCCGGCGGCGGTCAGGGCGTCGCGTTCGGGTTCGCGTTCAACTCGCTGATCGGTACCGGGAAGCACTCCACGTTGCCGTACGTGTCGGTCCGCGAGCCGCGGTACGCGCCCTTCGGGTAGAGGTCGACGTTGTATTGCGCCTTGTAGCGGCGCATGTCGCCCAGGCGGCGGCCGTCGAGGTAGAACTCGCGCGCCCGCTGCTCGCGCAGGTCGGCGAGGATCTGGTCGGGCGTCGTCGCGGTCGACGCGGGCTGGCCGTTGGCGGCGCGCTGCGCGTTGACGAAGGCGAGCGTCGACGCGACGCCGCCGTTCGCCTCGGCGATCACGTACTGCGCCTCGAGCGCCGATGCCACGCGGATCGCTCCACCGGGCGTCATGGGAGTGCCGGCCGGGTTGCCCGCGGTGGGTGCGGTGTAGCCGCCGTACGACTTCGGCTTGTTGGGGACGAACTGCGTCGACGCATCCATTGCGCGGACGCGTGTCGGCGACATTGGCACGCGCGGGTCGTTCACACCGATGAACGCCGTGTCGACGACCGTCCAGAGGGCGTTCTGCGAGTAGTTGATCCCGCCGCTCTGGTTCGTGTTGAACCCGGTGCGCGCGAGCTCAGGGCTCCCAGTGGCGTTCCAGTAGGGGTTGGTCTCGAGCCCGGGTTGCGGCGGGATCCCCTCGGCGTAGTACGCGCGGTACTCGCCGCCGGCGGGTACCTGCTGCGCGAACTGGAGGGCGCGAGGCTTGTCGTTGAGGTTCAGGGCCGCGCGCGCCGAACCGACCAGCGCCAGGGTGAGGATCGAGTCGGCGCGCAGCGAGTCGGTGCGCGTGGTCGCGGCCGCCTTCCCAGCGTTGGCCACCGTGACCGCCTCAGCGAACTTCGGCAGCGACTGCTGGAAGAGTTGCTGCGAAGTCTGGTTCGTACCGCCGTTGATGGGAGCGGCGCAGAACTGCTCGCCGAGCAGCACGTACCCGTAACCTGCCATGGCCAGCATGCGGGCGACGCGCAGGTCGCGGCCAGCGTTCTGCCCCGCGAACCCCTTGAGGCGGTCGGCTGTGGTGTCCGCGGAGTAGCGCAGGCGCTGGATCTGCGGATAGACCTGGTTGAGCAGGTCGTTGAGGTTGTTGAAGTCTCGGCGGTCGATGGGCGCGTACGAGATGTTGACGTGCGTCGAGCGGATCTCGTCGCCCAGGACGCCGCCGTAGAGGACGGCGCGGCCGATGGCAGTCTGGAACTGGCCGATCACGCCGTTGACGACGAGGTTCGCGTTCGCCGAGTCGGCGATGCGGTCGATCTGGACGGCGCCCGGGTTGGACACTTCGAGGAAGTCGGTGCAGGCGCCGGCAGAAACGGCGACCGCCACGACGACGCCGACCCCGGCCAGCTTGATGCGTGGGGTAGTCATGGCGGTCAGAAGTTCGCGTTGATGGAGGCTGTGATGCGCCGCATCATCGGCTGCGTATACGAGTCGACGCGGACGAACTGGGCGAAGCTCGAGAATGTACGGAAGGTCGAGTTCCCGAAGAAGTTCACCTCGGGGTCGATTCCGTCGTACTTCTTGCTGATGAATCCGATGTTGTGCGCCGCGAGCGTGATCGTGGTGTTCTGTAGCCCGTTGGCGCGCACTGCGCGCAGGAGCCCAGTCGGGATCGTGTAGCCGATCGACACGTCGCGCAGCTTGATGAAGTCCGCCGGCTGGATCCAGCGGCGCGTCGAGGGGCCGGTATAGTACAGGGTGTCCTGCCGAGTCAGCGGGCGGCTCGGGTCATTGAACAGCAGATTGTTCAGATTCGCCGACTGCGACCGGTTGCGCTCGCGCTGGTTGAGCAGGAAATGCCCGCCCTTGAAGTCGATCAGCCCGTAGAGCCGGACGTTGCGGAACAGCGTGACCGTGCTGCCGAACGCTCCCTCGTACTTGGGCGTCGGCGGGCCGACGTAGCGCAGCGTGCTGTCGATGATTGGGACGCCGGTCGCGGTCGTGTCGTAGCCTCCCGACGCGGTGCGGCGCGCGTCGACGGCCCAGAAGCCCGCGATGGGATAACCTTCGCGGATGATCTGGATCGGGAAGGCGCTGGCGGCGTACGGGTTAAATGGGATGATCTGCGAGACGCCGCCGACCGCTAGCTTGGTCATCTCGTTCTGGTTGGTCGCGAGCGTGAACGTCGCGTCCCAGGTCACCCGGCGGCCTCGCACCGGCGTGGCACGGAGTCCGAGCTCGAGGCCCGAGTTCTTGATCTCACCGAAGTTGATGAACCGGCTCGCGGTGAAGCCGAGCGACGGCGCGTTCGGGATCGAGACCAGCGCGTCCTCGGTGCGCTTGTTGTACCCGGTGAACTCGACCCCGAGGCGCCCGTCGAGGAACGCGGCGTCAAAGCCGTACTCGAGCTCCGTTCCGCGCTCGGCGGTCAGGTTCTCGTTCCCGGGCGCGCTCTGGATGAGCCCCGACGCGACGGTGCCGTTGCCAACCACGACGCGCGACGACGTGTAGGTGCGCTGCGCGTCGAAGGGCCCCGGCGCGCGCCCGGCCTGCCCGAAGGCAGCGCGAACGCGGAAGTTGTCGGCGCGGATCCGGCGGAAGAGCCCTTCGAGCGCCGGCTCCTCCGAGATCACGTAGGAGAGCGACGCCTTCGGGTACAGCACTCGGTCGAAGTCCGTACCGAAAGCCGAGTTGTCGTCGGCGCGCACGGCACCCGTCAGAAACAGGCGGTTGGAGAATCCAAGCTGCAGCTGCCCGTAGTACCCAAGGCTCGCCTGTTCGATGAAGTCGCTCGACGACGTTGGCGTCGTCCCGTTTTGGAACAGCCCGAAGTCGGCGCTCGGCAGGCCGCTCACCTCGCCGCGGAGCGTCTTGATGCGCGTCTTGACGCCCTGGGCGCCGAAGGTGAGTTCCGTGGTGTACTTGTCCTGGCGGAAGCTCTTGGCGAGTGTGCCGGCGTAGTCGATCGTCGTGAGCCGGGTCTGCTGGTTCCGCTCGGAGAGGTAACCCGAGGGGAAGTCGCCGGCCGAAAACGCGCTGAACGGCGCGTAATAGATGCGCGCGACCGGGTCGGTAAAATCCAGCCCCGCGGTGAGACGGTTCCGGAACCAGCTCAGCGGTCGGAAGTTGAGAGTGGCACCCGTAAGATACCGGTCGGCGGTCAGGGTGTTGTTATACTCGTTGGTGAGCTCGGGGGTGTTGATGCGCCATCCGCGGCCCCCGTTGTTCGTGTTCCCGGGCTGCCCGCGCACATGGCTGATGATCAACCCGCCGCCGGCGTCGTCGCCAAGCGACTGTCGCAGACGTCGGCGGTCATAGCCGGTGTTGATCTGGAAGTCGAGGCGGTCGCTCGGCGCGTACCCGAAGTTTGCCCGCAGCCCGCTCCGTTCCTCCAGGTTGTTAAACTGCACCCCTTTGTCACCCAGGAAGTTGCCGGAGACGAAGAAGTTGTAGCGCTCCGCGCCGCCGCGGGCCGAGAGCGAATAATTCTGGAAGAGCCCCGTGCGCAGCGCGAGTGGATCGTCACGCAGCGGGTTGCCGGAGATTACGGTACCCGGCGCGAGGCCCTGGCACCCCTCCCATTGCGGGCGGCCGGCGAGGGCGCCCGCGGCGATCCGCGCGTCGATCCGCGCCTGCGTGCATGTAGTGTAGTTCGTCTGCGTGGGCAGCGCCCAGTTGGTGCCGCCGACGTCCGCGCGCGCCGTCCACTGCACGCGCTGCTGGTTGCGCGCGCCCTTCTTGGTGATGATCTGGATCACGCCGCCGGCCGCGTCCGCGCCGTAGAGCGTCGCGGCGGCGGGCCCCTTAATGACCTCGATACTCTCGATGTCGTTCGGGTTGATCATGTCCAGCGCCGAGACGCCCTGCGCGAACGTCCCGTCCCCCGCACCGGAGGCGCCGAACTGCCCCTGCGCGCCGTCGTTGAACCGGACCCCGTCGATGAAGAAGATCGGGCGGTTCGACCCGGAGAGCGAGTTCGTCCCTCGGATGCGGATGTCGGCCGCGGCCCCGGCGGAGCCGGCACCGGGGATCAGCGTCACGCCCGGCGACTTGGACTGCAGCAGGTCGGTGACGTTCGTGAACGTGCTCTTCTCGGTGAGCTCCGCCGCGTCGAGCTGCGTAATCGCGTTGCCGACGGTGCGGCGGGTCGTCGCAGTCGCCGTCCCAGTGACCACGATCTGGTCGAGCTGCGCGGCCGCCTGCGCCAACGTGACATCGAGCCGGGTCTCGCCGCCGGCCGCGACGTTGATCTCGCGCGTGCTGGCGCCAAAGCCGATTCGGCGCACGAGCAACGAACGGGTGCCAGCCGGTACGCGCGGCAGCACAAACTCGCCGCTCGCGTTCGTAATCGTCCCGATCGTGGTGCCCACGACGCTCACCTGCGCGTCGGCCACGGGGCGCTGGGAGCCGGCTTCCAGCACGCGGCCCCGAACGATGCCGACTTCCGTGGCGGAAACGGCGCCCGGGACCTGCGCCGGCAGCTCACTGGGCAGACATGGCAACGTGCCGGCGCCGAGCGCCGCGGCGCCGCCAAGCGCAGCGACCCTGACGAGCTTCAACGACATGGAGTTCTCCTGGATGGAGGGGTGCGGAACCGCCGGCCGCCAGCGGCCGTTAGACCGCCGGCCGGGTGCACGGGCGACCGCGTGTCGAACCGGTGGAGAGCGTTCGTGGAGGGGCGCGCGATGAACGGCCTGCGCCCCCGAACCAATTCGGAGGGCGCCGGCCTCGACGCGGCGGCCAGAAGCTAAGACGCTGCGCGAACGACGGGCAAGATCGTACGCGCCGCGTACGATTTCTCCGCGCGAAACCTCGAGAGATTTCGTGCGCGCGGTGACGCAAACGCCCCTAGCCGAGTCTCAGGCCCGCGGGGCGTTCACCGCCGCCCGCTCACTTGAACCGAATCCCGTTCGGCGCCACCGCCCCCGGCTTCGGCACGAACGCTGGCGGCCGCGGCTCCGGACGCGCCGCCGGCCGCTCGGCGCGACGCCCCCCGCGCCCGTCGCAGCCCCCCGCCCCGTCGCGCGCTCCTTCGCGCGCGCCGCCGCGCGGCGCCCCGGCCATGTCCGGCTTCGACTTCATCGACAGCGCGATCCGGTTCCGCTCCAGGTCCACCGCCATCACCGTCACGCGGACCTTCTGCCCCACCCGCACCGCGGCGTTCGGGTCGGCCACGTACCGGTCGCTCAGCTGCGAGACGTGCACCAGCCCGTCCTGGTGCACCCCCACGTCGACGAACGCGCCGAAGGCCACGATGTTCGTGACCACGCCCTCGAGCACCATCCCGGGCTGCAGGTCCTTCGGCTCCTTCACGTCGTCGCGGAACGCCGGCAGCTCGAACCCCTCGCGCGGGTCGCGCCCCGGTTTCCGCAGCTCCGAGAGGATGTCGCGCAGCGTCGGGAGCCCGACCTCGTCGGACACGTAGCGCTGCGGCTCCACGCGCTGCGCCAGCGCCTCGTCGCCGACCAGCTGGCCGAGCGGGACGCCGAGGTCCGTCGCGATCCGCTCCACCAGCGCGTAGCGCTCCGGGTGCACCGCCGAGGCGTCGAGCGGGTGCGCGCCGCCGCGCACCCGCAGGAAGCCCGCCGCCTGCTCGAACGCCTTGGCGCCGAGGCGCGGCACCTCGAGCAGGTCGCGCCGCGAGCGCAGCCCCCCACGCTCGTCGCGCAGCCGCACGATGTTCTGCGCCAGCGTGGGGCCGACACCGGCGACGTACGAGAGGAGCGCCACCGACGCCGTGTTCACCTCGACCCCGACACGGTTCACGCAGCTCTCCACCACCTCGTCCAGCCGGCGCTTGAGCTGCGGCTGGTTGACGTCGTGCTGGTACTGGCCGACGCCGATCGACTTCGGGTCGATCTTCACTAGCTCCGCCAGCGGGTCCTGCAGCCGCCGCGCGATCGACACCGCGCCGCGCAGCGAGACGTCGAGCGACGGCAGCTCCTCGCGCGCCAGGTCGGACGCCGAGTAGACCGAGGCGCCACTCTCGTTGACGACCACCACCTGCGGGCGCGCACCGCCGAGCGCCGAGCCGGCGGCGGCCAGCGCCTCGCGCGCCAGCTGCTCCGTCTCGCGCGACGCCGTGCCGTTCCCGATGGCGACCAGCTCCGCACCGTGGCGCGCCGCCAGCCGCACCAGCGACGCCGCGAAGCGCTCCGGCTGGTGCAGGTACCAGGTGTCCGTTTCGACCACCGCGCCGGTGCGCGACAGCGCGGCGACCTTCACACCGGTGCGGAAGCCCGGGTCGAGCCCGATCACCACGCGCTCGCCGGCCGGCGACGCGAGCAGCAGCTGCTCGAGGTTCTGCCCGAAGATGCGGATCGCCTCCTCGTCGGCGCGCGTCTTCAGCTCCAGCCGCAGCTCGACGGTGATCGAGGGCGCGAGCAGCCGCTTGTAGGCGTCCTGCGCCACGAGGCCGAGCAGGCGCGTCGCCCGGCGGCGGCCGACGACGGCGCGGTCCAGGAAGGCGGCGATCTCCTCGACCGGCGCGTCGATCGACCAGACGAGGAAGCCCTCCTCCTCGCCGCGGCGCACGGCCAGCACGCGGTGCGACGGGATGTCGGCCAGCGGCTGCCGGAAGTCGTAGTAGTCCTGGAACTTCGAGACCTCGGTCTCCTTGCCGGCGACGGCCTGACTCTTCACCGCCCCCCGCGCCCGCGTCACCTCGCGCACCGCGCCGCGCAGCTCGGCGTCCTCCGCCACCCGCTCGGCGAGGATGTCGCGCGCCCCCTGCAGCGCCTCGGCGATGCCGGGGACCTCCTTCGCCGGGTCGATGTAGGCCGCGGCCGCGCCCTCCGCCGTCGCGTCGTCCGCATCGCCGGCCCACAGCAGCTCGGCCAGCGGCTCGAGGCCGCGTTCCCGCGCGATCATGGCGCGCGTGCGGCGCTTCGGCTTGTACGGCAGGTACAGGTCCTCGAGCGCCTGCTTGGTGTCGGCCGCGCCGATGCGCGCGCGCAGGTCGTCGGTGAGCTTCCCCTGCTCCTCGACCGACTTGAGGATCGCGGCGCGGCGCTCCTCCAGCTCGCCGAGGTACTCGGCGCGGTCGCGGACGTCGCGCAGCTGCACCTCGTCGAGGTTGCCCGTGACCTCCTTGCGGTAGCGGGCGATGAACGGGAGGGTGTTCCCCTCGTCGAAGAGCGCGAGGGTGTTGGCGACGGAGCGCGCGGGGAGCGCGAGCTCGGTCGCGATCTGCTGGACGAGCGACGGCGACAGCATGCGGCGGCGGGAGGGGGTGACGCGGGGCCGACAAGGTGCAACGCCCGCGGGCGCCCGACAACGCCTTGCGCGCTCCGCGGGCGCGGGCTACGGCTTGCGCCCCGGCGGTGACGCGTCGCGCCGCCCGCGCGTCCCTGGGCGGAGACCCCACATGGCCGACTTCGACCTCCTCACTGCCCCGCCCTCCGCGGCCGCGGACCCCGCGTACGCGCGCGCGCTCGACGCCGGTCACGCGGCGGCCGCCGCCGGGAGGTGGGGCGCCGCCGCCGCCCGCTTCGCCGACGCGCGCGACGCCGCGGCCGCCGGTACCCCCGAGTCGGCGGCCGCGCTGAGCAACGCCGGGCACGCGCTCGCGCGCGCCGGGCGGTGGACCGAGGCGCGCGCGGCGCTGCGGGCGGCCGCCGAGGTGCGCGAGGCGCTGGTGATCGCAGGGCGCGCGGAGCCGGGCGTGGCCGCGCGCGGCTGGAGCGACCTGGCGGCGCTGCTCTCGGCGGCCGGGCCGGAAGACGAGGCGCGCGAGGCTCACCTGCGGGCGACGGCGCGCCTCGGCGCGGCCGACGACGCGCGCGTGCGCGCGGCGGCCGCCGAGACGGCGGCGCTGCTCGGCATCGAGCCCGTCGCGCCGGACGCCGTGCCGGACGTCGCGCCGAACGTGGCGTTCGACGCCGCGCCGGCGAGCGTGGCGCCGGACCCGGTGCTCGACGTCGCACCGGCGGACGAGCTGGCGATCGACGACACGATGATCGACGTGTCGGCGACCGACCTGTCGGCGACCGACGTGACCGCGATCGCGCTCGAGGACGAACCCGAGCACGCGATCGGCGACCAAGTCGACGACGAACCCGGCAACGAGGCCGACGGCGGGCCGGCGGCGCACGACGCGCTCGCCGCGGCCCTCGACGCGGCCATCGCCTCGGTGCCCGACGACGCGCTCGAGGCCGAGTTGCTGACCCCGGGTGCGGACTACGCCGCGGTCGCGGGCGAGACCGACGCGGTGGCGGCGGCGCCGAGCGTCGACGCGGCCGGTCGGCTGGCCGCCGTCGACGCGATCGTGCAGCTCACCGAGGAGCAGCAGCCGTCGCGCGCGGGCGGGCTGCGCTCCCTCCTGCGGCGGCTCACCGGGCGCTGAGCCGCCGCGGGCGCGTCAGGCGGCGGTCACTCGTCGCGCCCGTGCACGTGGGCCGGCGGCGACGTGGCCTCCACGGCCGTGAACGTCTCGAGGATCTTGTACGCGTGCGCCGCCCCCTCGGGGACGACCCACGAGTCGCCGGGCTCGAGCAGCACCATCTGCCCCTCGATGTGCAGCTCGGCGCGCCCCTCGATGACGTAGCCCACCGTTTCGTACTCGCGCGTGGTGGTCTCGCCCCCCTCGCCCGGCCGCTCCGCCTCCCAGATGCGCATCCCCATGCGCTTTCCGGCGGCCAGGTACTTCTGCCCCATCGCGCCCTTGGGCGACTGACGCGAGTCCACCTTGGTGACCGTCGTCTCCCCGCCCGACCGTGCCGACTGTGCCATGCGTGCCTCCGGCTCGCTCCCCTCCCTGTCCGGCGCGGCGCGCCGGGGCTCGGCGGCGCGCGAGGTACACGGATCGTGCCGGCGGGCCCGCGGGGCGCGGGGGCGGGCCGGCGGGGTCAGCTCTTGTGCCGGAAGGTGATGCGGCCGCGCGTGAGGTCGTAGGGCGAGACCTCGAGTGTGACGCGGTCGCCGGCGAGGACGCGGATCCGGAACCGGCGCATGTTGCCGGCGAGCGTCGCGAGCACCTGGTGACCGCTCTTGGTCTCGACGCGGAAGGTGGCGTTGGGCAGCACTTCCGCTACGGTGCCTTCGAGCTCGATCGCGTCTTGCTTCGCCATGGAGTGGCCGGGAGGCGTTCTGGGTTCGGGGCCGCACGACGCCCCTGCGCCGACCGGCCGACGGCCCGGCGCGCACGCCCGGCTCGTCATCGCATCCGAAGATAGGGCAGCGGCTTGCGCGCGGCCAGCGGAGCCGTCCGGCGGAGCCGCGGCGCCCCTGCTACGTTTCCCGCCCGTCGTCCCATGACCGCGCCCGTCCCGCCGCCCCCCGCCCCGTACGGCCCCCAGACGCTCGCCATCCGCCGCTTCCTCCAGCGGCTGGCGGCGCTGCCGGCCGCCGACTGGGCCGCCGCCGCGCGCGACTTCGACGCACTGCAAGGGACGCCGCGCTTCGCCGCCGCCGACCGCGCGCTCTCGGCGGCCGTCGCCGCCACGCAGCGCGAGCCCGAGCGCGACGCCGTCCTCGGCCCGCTGCTGCAGCTGGTTCGCGACCCGCACGCCCCCGAGCCGGCGCCCGACGCCCCGCTTCCGCTCGACCCGGTGGCGGAGGGCGCGCTGGCGGCGGTGCTGGCGCTCCTGGTGCGCGACGTCCTGTCACCGAGCGCGTTCGCGACGCTCTACGCTCCGTTCGCCGAGCGGATCCCGGCTGAGGGGCCGTGAGGGGCACGGATACGGCGGGCGAGATACTACGGGCGAGATACTGCGGGCGAGATACTGCGGGCGGGGTACGGCGGGCGGGGTACGGCGGGCGGGGTACGGCGGGCGGGGTACGGCGGGCGAGATACTACGGGCGGGATACGGCGGGCGGGGTAGGGCGGACAGTCGCCTCACCCCGCACGCGTCCCTCGCACGCCGTATCCCGCCCGCCGTACCCCGCCCGTAGTATCTCGCCCGCCGTACCCCGCCCGCCGTATCTCGCCCGCCGTATCCGGCCCTCACCCCGGCTGGTCGTCGGCCGCCACGGTGAGGAGGAAGCGCGGGATCAACGCCTCGAAGCGCGTCCCGTCGGCGCGCTCGAAGCGGTACGCCCCCTCCATCCACCCGCTGGTCGACTTGAGCACGCAGAAGCTGCGGTACTCGTGCACGCGCCCCGGCGCGATGACCGGCTGCTCGCCGACCACCCCCTCCCCCTCGACGCGGGTCTCCTCACCGGCGTCGTCGTGGATCAGCCAGCGGCGCGCGAGCAGCTGCGCCTGCTGCGCGCCGACGTTCTCGATGCGCACGTGGTAGGCGAAGACGTGCTGCGCGGCGTACGGGCGCGACTGCTCGCGCAGGTACGACGGGCGCACGGTGACGCGGATCCCCTCGGTCTCGCGGTGGAAGAAGGGGCGCGGCGGCACGACGCGCCTCACCGCGCGGCGACCCGCCCCGAGAGTCGCGCGCTCGGCCCCGCGCGTCCCGCGCGGTCGAGCGCGAAGACGAGCACCTCGTCGGGCGCGCCGCGCGTGGCGGGGCCGGGGGCGACGACGGTCGCGTGCGCGCCGGGCACCACCTCGGTGGTCCACGTCGCGCCGTGACGCGCCCGAACCACCCACTGCCACGGGCGCCGCTCGCCGTCGGCCGGCGCCAGCTCGAGCCGCGCCTGCCCCGGCGCGCCGGCCGCGAGGCGCACGCGCGGCGCCCCCGGCGCGCGCCCCGGCAGCCAGGGCGTCTCGGGGATCAGCGCCGGCTCGGCGTACGCCCCCGCGGCCAGCGAGTCGGCGATCCCGCCCTGGTTGCGCATCAGCGCCTTCATGCTGAAGTGCACGTTCCCGGTCGCGCCGGGCTGCGCGCGCGTGAGCCGGATCTGCGAGTCGACCTCGACGGCCGTGAACCCCTGCGGTCCGGTGTCTCCGACCCGAGAGGTGTAGTTGCCGGGCCAGAGGTGGCGCCCCTTCACGTTCGCCTGCGCCCAGTAGCGAAGTAGCATGGGGTAGCTCTGCTGCGGCGCCGAGATCCGCCAGTAGAGCTGCGGCGTCCAGTAGTCGACCCACCCCTCGCGCAGCCACTTCGCGGCGTCGGCGTACAGCTCCGCGTACTGGTCGAAGCAGCAGGCGCCCTGCGGCTGCCCCGGGCGCGCGATCCCGAACGGGCTGATGCCGACCTTGACCCACGGCTTGGCGCGCTTGACGTCGGCGTACATCCGCTCGACGAACTGGTCGACGTTGCGGCGGCGCCAGTCGTCGCGCGCCAGCGTGCCGCCCTCGGCGGCGTAGCGCGCGTAGCTGGCGCTGTCGGGGAAGTCGACCTTCCGGCCGGTCGTCGAGTCGACGACCTTGTAGGGGTAGAAGTAGTCGTCGAGGTGCACGCCGTCGACGTCGTAGCGGCGCACCACGTCGAGGATCACCCGCAGCGAGTGGTCCTGCGTCGCGCGCTCGCCCGGGTCCATCCACTGCATGCGCCCGTAGTCGCGCACCAGCTCCGGGCGCGCGCGGCTGACGTGCGTGGCGGCCACCGCCGACTTGGCGCCCGTCTGGCGCGCGCGGTAGGGGTTGAACCAGGCGTGCAGCTCGAGCCCGCGCTCGTGCGCCTCCTGCACCGCGAAGGCGAGCGGGTCCCAGCGCGGCTCGGGGGCGCGCCCCATCTCGCCGGTCAGGTACTCCGACCAGGGCTCGAGCGCGCTCTCGTACAGCGCGTCGGTGGCCGGACGCACCTGCAGCACGATCGCGTTCAGGTGCAGCGCCTTGGCGCGGTCGAGGATCGCCAGCAGCTCGCGCTGCTGCTCGGCGGTCGGCAGCCCGGGGCGCGACGGCCAGTCGATGTTGGCGACGGTGGCCACCCACGCCGCGCGGAACTCGCGCTGGAGCGGCGGGGGGTCGGCCGCGCCGCCGCCGGCCGGCGGGGCGGGACGAAGTGCGGGGGCGCAGGCGGCGGCGAGGGCCAGCAGGCCGGCGGCGGAGAGCGAGACGAGGCGGTGCAGCACGCGGCGGGGGGCAGATGGAGGAGCCCGCAACTTACCCGACGCTCACCCGGCGCGCAGCGCCGCCAGCACCTCGCGCGCCGCCCGCACGCCGCTGGCGAGCGCGCCGTGCACGGTCGCGGTATGCCCGCCCGCCGCGGTGGCCTCGCCGGCGAAGAACAGGGTGCCGTCGAGCGGCGTCGCCAGCCGCTCCGCCGCGCCCGCGCCGCCGACGCGCGCGTAGCTGTAGGCGACACGCGCGTACGGGTCGGCCGCCCAGTCGTGCGTGTGCGCCGCCACCAGCTCCGCCCGCACCGCGTCGACGCCCAGCCCGAAGGTCTCGGCGAGCGAGGCGACGCAGGCGTCGACCGCCGCCGCGCGCGGGAGCGCGGCGAGCGCCTCCCCGCGCGGCCCGCCCACCCAGGCCACGAGCACCGGCGCCCGCAGCGCGCGCAGCGTCCACCACACCGGCACCGCCCCCTCGGGCGCGTGCACGAACGAGAGCGAGAGCGGGTCGACGTCGTCGGCCAGCGCCGGCACCATCGCGCGCTCCTCCCAGAAGCGCCGCCGGAACTGCAGGACGACCTTTGTCACCTGACCGGCCCCGAGACACGCGAGCGCGTCGCGCTTGGTGTCGAGCGCCGGCTCGAAGGTGACGGCCCCCTCGGCGCGCGGCGCGGCCGCCAGCACGCCGACGGGCAGCGTCACCACGCACGCCGCGGCATCGAACACCAGGTCGTCGGCGCCCACCGCCTCGTGCGCCTCGACGCGCACGCGCTCGGCCGACCAGCGCACGCGGTGCACGACCGTGCGCAGCCGCACGTCGAGCGGCGCGCCCCGCTCGCCCGCCAGCAGCCAGGCGGGGACGCGGTCGTACCCGTCGACGATCCGGAACGCGATGTCGTTCCCCGACGAGGCCTCTTCCGCCGCCGCCAGCCCGTGCACGCCGGCGTCGCCGACGGGCGCGGCGTGGAACCCCTCGACGTACGAGGTCGCGAGGCGGCGCGCGTCGGCGTGCGCCGGGCCGCCGAAGCGGTCGGCCAGGAAGTCGGCGAACGAGCGGTCGCGCGTGTTGCGCTCCCCCTCGAGCGCCTCCAGCACCTGCCCCACCGCCCCACCGAAGTCGTCGCGCCGCACGAGCCGCCCGCCGTCGCGCGTCGCGTGCTCCTCGGCGGCGTCGACGACGCGCAGCCGCGCCACTTCGAGCACGGCCCACAGCGCCTCGGGCGTGCCGTGCACGAACTCGGCGCCCAACTCCACCGGCACCGCCAGCTCCGCCGGCCGGTGCGTCAGGATCCGCCCGCCGACGCGGTCGCGCGCCTCGAGCACGACCACCGAGCGCCCGGCGTCGACCAGCGCGCGCGCCGCCGCCAGCCCCGCGACCCCCGCGCCGATGACCAGCACGTCGGGCGGGGCCTCGTCCCGCCCCGCCCGTTCTGTCGGCTGGGTCATGCGCGTCAGACCGTCGCGGCCGTGGTCATCGACGCCAGCACGCGCCCGGCCCGGCGAGCCGCCTCCGCCATCCGCGCCGGCGGCACGATGAACGAGATGCGGAAGAACCCCTCGCCGCCGGCCCCGAAGCTGGCGCCGGCGAGCGTGATCACCCCCTCCTCGTCCATCAGCCGGTCGCAGAAGGCGCGGCTCGATACCCCCTCGGGGAGCGGCACCCAGAGGTACATCGCCGCGCGCGGCACCTCGCACGCGAAGCCGGCCTCGCGGAACGCCGCCACCGCGGCATCGCGCCGCTCCCGGAAGACGGCAACGTTACCGGGGACGAACTCCGCCCAGCTCTCGAGCGCGGCGACGCCCGCCGCCTGCACCGCCATGAACGAGCCGGTGTCGACGAACGACTTCACCTTCGACAGCGCGCCGATCAGCGTCGGGTTGCCGACGGCCCACCCCTGCCGCCACCCGGTCATGTTGTAGGTCTTCGACAGCGAGTGGAACTCGACCGCCACCTCGCGCGCCCCGGGGATCTCGAAGATGCTCGGCGGGACGTAGCCGTCGTACGCGAGCTCGGAGTACGCGTTGTCGTAGACGACGAGGATGTCGCGCTCGCGGCAGGCGCGGACGACCCGCTCCAGGTAGTCGCGCGGCGCGACGGCGGCGGTCGGGTTGTTGGGGTAGTTCAGGTAGAGCAGCTTCGTGCGCCGCAGCACGTCCTCGGGCACCTCGTCGAGGTCGACGAGGAAGCGGTTGTGCGGGCGCAGCGCGTACGGATACGGCGTCGCCTCGCCGAGGAGCGTGCCGCCGAGGTAGGCCAGGTAGCCCGGCTCCGGGACGACCGCGACGTCCCCCTTCTCCAGATAGGCGAGCGCGAAGTGGGTGATCCCCTCCTTCGAGCCGATGAGCGGGCAGACCTCGGTGACGGGGTCGAACGAGAGCCCGAAGCGCCGCTGCATCCAGGCGCTGATCGCCTCGCGGAAGGGGACGTGCCCGAGCCCGAAGCCGTAGCGGTGCATCGCCGGCTCGTCGAGCGCGCGCGTCATCGCCGCGATGGCGGCGGCCGGCGGTGCGAGGTCGGCGTCCCCCGCGCCGAGGTCGATGACGTCGACGCCCCGCTGCAGCAGCTCGCGCTTGCGACCGGGGATGTGCGCGAGCGGGTACGGCGGGAGCGACTGGAAGCGGTGCGCGGGGCGCGGCATGACGTCGGATCAGTCGGTCAGGGGGAGCGCGACGGCCGGTGAGGGCGCCGCGACGCGCGCGTGCTGCGCCTCGATCCAGCTGCGGTGGTACCCCTCGTCCTCGGCCGGCTTCACCGCCTTCGCGACCTTGAGTGGGCGGAACGAGTCCATCATCACCGCCAGCTCGTTGGTGTACTTCTGGCCGATGCTCGCCTCGTAGCGCCCCGGGTGCGGGCCGTGCGGGATCCCGTCGGGGTGGTGCGTTATCGACCCGAACTCGATCCCCTTGCGGCTCATGAACTCCTCGGAGGCGTAGAAGATCACCTCGTCGGAGTCGACGTTGCTGTGGTTGTACGGCGCCGGGATCGCGTTCTCGCCGAAGTCGTACGGGCGCGGGCAGAACGAGCAGATCACGAAGCCGTCGCCCTGGAAGGTCTGGTGCACCGGCGGCGGCTGGTGCACGCGGCCGACGATCGGCTCGAAGTCGTGGATGTTGAACGCCCACGGGTAGAAGTAGCCGTCCCACCCCACGACGTCGAACGGGTGGTGGTCGAGCACGTACTCGTTCAGTGCGTCGAACTGCTTGATGAGGATCGGGAAGTCGCCCATCTCGTCGTGCGTGCGCAGCTCCGCGGGGCGGCGGATGTCGCGCTCCGAGTACGGCGCCCCCTCGAGCAGCTGGCCGAACTCGTTGCGGTAGCGCTTGGGCCAGCGCACGTGCCCGCGGCTCTCCATGACGAGGAACTGCTGCGGCTGCGCGAGGTCGAGCTTCCACCGGTGCATGATCCCGCGGTGGATGACCACGTAGTCGCCCTGGCGGTACGGCAGGTCGCCGAACTGCGTCTCGAGCACGCCGCGCCCCTTGGCGACGTACACCACCTCGTCCGCCTGGGCGTTGCGGTAGAAGTGCGCGTCCTGCTCGTCGGGGGCGACGTGCAGCATCCCGATGTCGGCGTTGAACAGCAGCGGCGTGCGGTCGAGCGTCGGCGAGCCCCCCTTCGGGAGCGCGGACGAGCGGAAGTGCCGGTGCTTCAGCGTCTGCTCGGGGTCCGCCTCCCACACCAGGTCGCGCAGCTTGCGCACGCTCTTGACGGTGGTCGGCGGGTGCACGTGGTAGAGCAGCGCCGAGGTGCCGGTGAACCCCTCGTGCCCGACCAGCTGCTCGGAGTAGATGCCCCCGTCGGGCTTCCGCATGGCCGTGTGGCGCTTCTGCGGGACCTGGCCGAGGGTGTGGTAGATGGGCATGCGTCGCCTGCCGTGGTGAAGGGGGACGCCGGCAATCTAGCCGCGGAGCGCGCGGGGGCGGAAACGCCGGCGGGCCGCCCCCCGCGTCGGGAGGCGGCCCGCTCGGGCGGCGCGGCGGAGGGCGGTCAGCCCTGCATGCGGCGTCGGCGCGCCACGCCCACCAGCCCCGCGAGCCCGGTCGCGAGGAGCGCCCAGGTGCTCGGCTCGGGGACGACGCTGGCCTGCCCGACCTTCAGCTCGTACATCGGCACCGAGCCGGCGTTGCGCCCCTGCAGCGACGCCGTGCCCGACACGGTGAAGCCCTGCGCGAGTCGGCTGTCGACCAGCAGCACGTACTCGGCGTCGTTGTCGCCGGCGAAGGCGCCGACCGTGGTCGAGCCGCCGCTCAGGAAGGTGACGAGGATGTCGCTGGTGAACGAGCCCACGGTGTTCAGACCGTTGCGCGCCCGGAAGGCGATCGCGTTCACCGGGAGCCCGCCGGGGGTGGCGTTGGTCGACACCGTGCCGCCCTGCACCGTCCACGACGACGAGAGGCCGCCGTTCCAGCTGAACGAGTACGAGTGCGCGCCGGCCCACGTCTGCTGGCCGGTCGGGGAGATCGGCGTCGTGCCGGCGCCGACGATGGCGGTCTCCCAGTCGCCGTTGCCGGCGCGGCCGGCGCGGGCCTGCGCGCCGAAGCGCTTGGCGAAGTCGCCGGCCTGCTCGAACGCGATGAACTCGGCGTCGTTGGCGAACGAGCGGGTGAGCTGGGCGTTGGCGGCGGGAGCGGCCGCGGCCAGGGCGAGGAGAGCGAGGAGGGGACGGCGCATCGGGGCGGGGGAAGCGAGTTGGGGGGACTGCGAGCCGGTCCGGGGGAACCGGCGTCGCGGCGTGACCCCACCGGGCAAGCCCGGCGCCAGCCCCAGCCGTAGCGTAAGTCGTTGCCCCGCAACGTCGTGACGCGGCCGGTCCCGGCGTGAACGTCGCGCGGGCGCGACGTCGCCGCCGCGCCCGCGCCACACCCGCCCGCCGCTCGAAGGCTGCCGCTCAGAGGTTGCCGCGCAGCGCCTGCTCGCGCTCGATGGCCTCGAAGAGCGCGCGGAAGTTCCCCTTCCCGAAGCTCTTGGCGCCCTTCCGCTGGATGATCTCGTAGAACACGGTCGGGCGGTCCTCGACCGGCTTGGTGAAGATCTGCAGCAGGTAGCCGTCGGGGTCGCGGTCGACCAGGATGCCGAGCGAGGCCAGCACGTCGAGCGGCTCGTCGATGCGGCCGACGCGGGCCTGCAGCTCGTCGTAGTACGAGGTCGGAACCGTGAGGAACTCGACGCCGCGGTCGCGCAGCGCCGTGACCGTCGAGACGATGTCGCCCGTGGCGAGTGCCATGTGCTGCACGCCGGGGCCGCCGTAGAAGTCGAGGTACTCGTCGATCTGCGACTTCTTCTTGCCGGAGGCCGGCTCGTTGATCGGGAACTTGATGCGGTCGTTCCCGTTGGCCATCACCTTGGACATCAGCGACGAGTACTCGGTCGAGATGTCCTTGTCGTCGAACGTCAGCAGGTTGCGGAAGCCCATCACGTCGGCGTAGAACTGCACCCAGACGTTCATCTTCCCCAGCTCGACGTTGCCGACGCAGTGGTCGACGTACTTGAGCCCCACACTCTCGCCCTGGTAGCGCGGGTCGACGGCGACGAAGCCGGGGAGGAAGGGGCCCGCGTAGTTCCGGCGCTCGACCAGCGAGTGGATCGTGTCGCCGTAGGTGCGAATGGCGGCGATCACCACCTCGCCGTGGGCGTCGCGCTCGACGCGCGGCTCGTGCACGCTCACCGCCCCGCGCTCGACCGCCTTGGCGTGGGCGTCGCGGGCGTCGTCCACCCAGAGCGCGAGGTCGCGCACCCCGTCGCCGTGGCGGTAGACGTGGTCGGCGATCGCGTGCGCGGCGTCGCTCGCGTCGGGCCGGATCGGGGTCGTCAGGACGAAGCGGATCTTGTCCTGCTGCAGGACGTAGCTCGCGCGGTCGCGGGTGCCGGTCTCGGGGCCGCGGTAGGCGACGAGGCGGAAGCCGAACGCCGAGCGGTAGTAGTGCGACGCCTGCTTGGCGTTGCCGACGTAGAACTCGATGTAGTCGGTCCCGTTGATCGGGAAGACGTCGTGCGCCTCGGCGCCGACGGCGCTCGACTCGATCGTGGTGGCCATGGGGATCTCCGAGAAGGGTGAGCGGAAACGACGGGGTCGCGGTCAGCCGACCGCGGCCCACCCTGGATCGCAGCGCCGGTTGCCCGGCTTCTCCTCCTTGCCGGCCACTCAGGTCATCAGCGCGGGCGCCACGCCCGGCTGCTCGGTGACCGTGACCGTCGGCGCGGCGACGCCGTCGCCGTTCGCCGCCGGCCCGCCGATCGGGTGCATCCGCTTCACCAGCGTCAGCACCGTGTAGAGCGCGACCGCCTCGCCGTCCTGGTTGGTGACCTCGACGTCCCAGGCGACCACGCCCTGCGGGACCTGCCCCTCGCGGTCGTCCTTGGCCGCCTTGCTCTTGCAGGTGAGCCGCACCTGCAGTGTGTCGCCGACGTACACCGGCTTCACGAAGCGCAGCCCTTCCAGCCCGTAGTTGGCGAGCACCGGTCCCGGCGCCGGGTCGACGAACAGTCCGGCGGCCGCCGAGATGACGAAGTAGCCGTGCGCCACCCGCCGTTCGAAGATCGAGTCGCGCGCCGCGATCTCGTCGACGTGGGCGTAGAAGAAGTCCCCCGAGATCCCGGCGAAGTTCGTGACGTCGGCCTCGGTGACGGTGCGGCGGTGCGTCGTCCAGCTCTCGCCGATGCGCAGCTCCTCGAAGTGCTTGCGGAAGGGGTGCACGCGGTCCTTGAGCTCCGCCGCCCCTCGGCTCCACTCGCGCGTCACCGCCGCCACCGTGGCCGGCGAGCCCTGGAGCGCGGTGCGCTGCATGTAGTGCAGCACGCCGCGCACGCCCCCCATCTCCTCGCCGCCGCCGGCGCGCCCGGGGCCGCCGTGCACCAGGTGCGGGAGCGGCGAGCCGTGGCCGGTCGACTCCTTGGCCGAGTGGCGGTTGGCGAGCATGAGGCGCCCGTGGTAGGCCGCCGTCCCGAGCGCGACGTCGCGCGCCACGCGGTCGTCGGCCGTGAACAGCGACCCGCACAGCGAACCGCGCCCGAGCTTCGTCAGTGCGACGGCCTCGTCGACCGAGTCGTACGGCATCACCGTGTTCACCGGCCCGAACGCCTCGACGTCGTGCGGCTGCACGCGGTCGAACGGACGGTCGTTGTAGAGCAGCGTGATCGGAAAGAAAGCGCCCGCCTCGCGGTCCGCCCCCACCACGTCGAAGTCGCCGCCCCCGTACGCCACCTCGGCGCCCGCGCGCAACGCCTCGAGCGCCTTGCCGACCTCCTTCACCTGCCCGCGCCCGGCGAGGGGGCCCATGCGCACCCCGTCGAGCGTCGGGTCGCCAACCGTCACGCCGCCGAGTCGCTTGGAGAGCGCCTTCACCACGTCGTCGACCATCCCGCGCGGGACGAAGGTGCGGCGGATCGCGGTGCACTTCTGCCCCGCCTTCACCGTCATCTCGCGCGCGACCTCCTTCACGAACAGGTCGAACTCCTCGGTGCCGGGGGCCGCGTCGGGGCCGAGCATCGAGAAGTTGAGCGAGTCCGCCTCCTGGTTGTACCGGACGTTGTGCTCGAGCATGGCCGGGGTCTTCTTCAGCAACTGCCCCGTCCACGCGCTCCCGGTGAACGCCACCGCGTCCTGGCAGGTGAGGTGGTCGAGCAGGTCCCCGGCGCTGCCGACGACGAGCTGGATCGCGCCGGCGGGGAGGATGCGGCTCTCGACCATGGCGCGGAACACCGCCTCGGTGAGGTAGCTCGTCACCGTGGCCGGCTTCACGATCGCCGGCACCCCGGCGAGCAGCGACGTCGACAGCTTCTCCAGCATCCCCCAGACGGGGAAGTTGAAGGCGTTGATGTGCACCGCCACGCCCTCGAGCGGGACGCACAGGTGGCGCCCGACGAAGCCGCCCCCCTTGCTCAGCGTCTCGACCGGCCCGTCGACGAAGAACGGCTCGTCGGGGAAGTCGCGCCGCCCGCGGCTGGCGTACGCGAACAGCGTCCCGATCCCGCCGTCGATGTCGATCCAGTGGTCGGTCTTGGTGGCCCCGGTCCACGACGAGATGCGGTAGAACTGCTCCTTCCGCTCGGTCAGGTACAGCGCCAGCGCCTTGAGCATGCGCGCGCGCTCGTGGAACGTGAGCCGGCGGAGCGCCGGGCCGCCGACCTCGCGCCCGTACTGCAGCATCGCCTTGAAGTCGAGCCCCTGACTCGACGTCTCGCCCACCGCCTCGCCGGTGACGGCGTTGTAGAGCGTGGCGAAGTTCCCCGTGCCCTCGACCCACTGGCCGCAGGCGTAGTTCCGAAGCCGCATCCCGTCAGTCTCCTCGCGTCTCGTGCCAGGTTCGGTAGGTGCCCGCCAGCCGCTCGCGCGCGGCCGCCTGCTCGGCGGTCAGCGCGCCCAGCGGCTCGCAGGGGCGCAGCGTGGCGCGCAGCCGCGCCGGGAGCGCCTGGTAGAGCGCGGTGCCCTCGGTCTTCCACGCCAGCATCTCGTCCGAGACGTCCTTGACGACCCGCGCGGGATTCCCGACGACCACCTTCCGCTCCGGAATCTGCATGTCGGCCGGGACGAAGCACAGGGCGCCGACGATCGACCCCGCCCCGACCGTCGCGCGGTCCATCACGACGGCGTTCATCCCGATCAGCACGTTGGCGCCGATGCGGGCCCCGTGCACCACCGCCCCGTGCCCCACGTGCGCCCCCGCCTCGAGCACCACGGTCACGCCGGGGAACATGTGCACGGTGCAGTTCTCCTGCACGTTGCACCCGTCCTCGATCACGATCCCGCCCCAGTCGCCGCGGATGGCCGCGCCGGGGCCGACGTAGACGTCGCGCCCGATCGTCACGTTCCCGGTCACGGTCGCGTTGGGGTGCACGTAGGCGGACTCGTGCACGACCGGGACGTAGTCGTCGAAGGCGAAGACGTTCGCCACGCGCGGCTACACCCGCTCCAGGACGGTCGCCATCCCCTGCCCCACCCCGACGCACATCGTCGCCAGCGCGTAGCGACCGCCGGTGGCGTGCAGCTGATGGGCGGCGGTGAGCAGCAGGCGCGCGCCGCTCATCCCGAGCGGGTGGCCGAGGGCGATCGCGCCGCCGTTCGGGTTGACGCGCGGATCGTCGTCGGCCACGCCCAGCTCGCGCAGGCAGCCGAGCACCTGGGCGGCGAACGCCTCGTTGAGCTCGAGCACGTCCATGTCGTCGAGCGTCAGGCCGGCCTGCGCCAGCACCCTCCGCGTGGCCGGGACGGGGCCGAGCCCCATCACGCGCGGCTCGACCCCCGCCGCCGCAGTGGCGACGATGCGGGCCAGCGGCTGGGCGTTCATCGCGCGCGCGCCGGCCTCGCTGGCCACCAGCAGCGCGCAGGCGCCGTCGTTGAGGCCCGACGCGTTGCCGGCGGTCACCGACCCCTTGCCGTCGGTGCGGAACGCGGGCTTGAGCTTGGCCAGTCCGTCGAGCGTCGTGTCGGGGCGGAGGAACTCGTCGCGGTCGACGGTGACCGTTCCCTTGCGCCCGGCGGGCACCTCGACCGGCACGATCTCGCGCGCGAAGCGGCCGCCCTCGCGCGCCGCCGCCGCCTTCTGCTGCGAGGCGCACGCGAAGCGGTCCTGCGCCCCGCGATCGATGCCCAGGCGCTCGGCGACGTTCTCCGCCGTCTGCCCCATCGAGTCGGTGCCGTACGCCTCGCGCATGCGCGGGTTCACGAAGCGCCAGCCGAGCGAGGTGTCGAACAGCTCCATGTCGCGCCCGAACGGCTTCCCCGACTTGGAGAGGACGTAGGGCGCGCGCGTCATGCTCTCGACGCCGCCGGCGACGTAGACCTCTCCCTCGCCGCCGCGCACCGCGCGCGCCGCCGAGGCGGCGGCACTCATCCCCGAGGCGCAGAGGCGGTTCACGGTCTCGCCGGGGACCGAGTCGGGGAGGCCGGCGAGCAGCGCGGCCATGCGGGCCACGTTGCGGTTGTCCTCGCCGGCCTGGTTGGCGCAGCCGAGCACCACGTCGGTGACCGCGGCCGGGTCGAGGCCCGGGTGGCGTGCGACGAGGGCGCGGATGGCGTGGGCGGCGAGGTCGTCGGGGCGCGCCTCCGCGAGGGCGCCGCCGAGGGCGCCGATCGGGGTGCGGACGCCGTCGACGAGGAAGGCGTGCGTCATGGTCAGCGGGAAGGGGCGGCGGCGGCCGCGGCGTGCGGCCGCCTCGTGTCGTAGGAGGTACCCCGGAAGAGCGCCACGGGCTCCCCGCGCGCGTTGGTCACGGTCACGCGGTAGAAGCCGACGCGGCGCGGGTCGGTCTCGGCCTCGGCCACCGCGGTGAGCACGTCGCCGACGTGGGCCGCGTTGGGGAAGGAGACGGCGACGTCGAGCGCCACCTCGATGGTACCGCGCGTGTTGCAGGCGAACGCGAAGGTGCTGTCGGCGAGCGCGAAGGTGACGCCGCCGTGGCAGATCCCGAAGCCGTTGCACATGTCGGCGCGCACGGTCATGCGCGTCACGCTGCGGTGGGGCGCGGTCTCGAGCACCTCGAGCCCGAGCCAGCGGCTGAACGCGTCGTGGCCGAGCATCCCGGCGACCACGCGCTCGGCGAGCGCCTGCGCGTCCACGCTCACGCGAACGCGGCCGCGCCCTCGCGGGCGGCGCGGCGGAGGAGGGGGGAGACGCGGTAGCGGTCCTCCTGGTAGCGCTCGCGCAGCGCGTCGATCTCGGCGGCGACGGCGTCGTAGCCGAGCTGCGCCCCCCAGGCGATCAGCCCGCGCGGGTAGTTGACGCCTTTGGTCATCGCCAGCTCGACGTCGGCGGCGCTGCAGACGCGCCAGTGCACGGCGTCACACGCCTCGTTGACGAGCATCGCCAGCACGCGCCGCAGGAGCTGCTGGCCGAGCGTCTCGTCCCGGGTGGGCTCGGGGTGGGCGGCGCCGTCGGCGTAGTCGTAGAAACCGCGCCCCGCCTTGCGCCCCAGCCGCCCGCTCTCGACCAGCCGCTGCTGCGTGAGCGACGGGCGGTAACGCGGGTCGTGGAAGGTCTGCTCGTAGACGGAGCGGGTGACGGCGAAGTTGACGTCGTGGCCGATAAAGTCCATCAGCTCGAAGGGGCCCATGCGGAAGCCGCCCAGCTCGCGCATCGTCCAGTCGATGGTGGGCGCGTCGGCGATGCCTTCGTCCAACAGGCGAAGGGACTCTCCGTAGAATGGGCGCGCCACGCGGTTGACGATGAAGCCGGGCGTGTCGGCGGCCAGCACGGTGGTCTTCCCCCAGCCGTCGACGAGCGCCCGCGTCGCCCGCGTGACCGCGGCGTCGGTGGTCAGCCCGGGGACGATCTCCACGAGCGGCATCACGGGCGCCGGGTTGAAGAAGTGCACGCCGAGCACGCGCTCGGGGCGCCGGCAGCCGCCGGCGATCGACGCCACGGAGAGCGACGAGGTGTTGGTCGCGAGCACGGCGTCGGGCGCGACGACGCCCTCGAGGCGGTCGAAGGTGCCGCGCTTGACAGTCAGCTCCTCGACCACGGCCTCGACGACCAGCGCGCAGGGCGCGAAGGCGGCGGCGAAGCGGTCGCGGTCGTCGACGCCGCCGACGGTGGTGAGGCGTTCGCGCGCGGCCTCGGCGTCGGCTTCGGTGAGGCGCCCCTTCTCGACGTCGCGGCGGAAGGCGGCGGCGATGGCCTCGGCGGCGCGGGCGACGGCCTCGGGGCGGGCGTCGGCGAGGGCGACGGGGTGGCCGTGGCGGAGGGCCACCTGCGCGATGCCGGTGCCCATGGCGCCGGCGCCGACGACGCCGACGGTCGCGGTGTGATCTAGGGTCACTCGTGCGTCGGTTCGGTACGGATGTGGTTCGCTCGCGCCTTCATCCTGAGCGCAGCGAAGGATCTCTCAAACCAACGAGGAAGAGTACGAGGAACCACACCGTGGCCAAGACGCTGTGGGTGTACATCATGGCGAGCCGCACGCGCCGGCTCTACGTCGGCTGCACGTCCAACCTGCCGCGCCGCGTGTGGCAGCACCGCACGTGGCATTACAGGGGCTTCACGTCCAGGTACCACATCAACCGGCTCGTCCGGTACGAATCGACGACGGACGCCTGGGCGGCGGTGCGGCGGGAGCGGCAGCTGAAGGGATGGCTGCGGCTTCGCAAGGTCGCGCTCGTCGAGGCGGAGAACCCGGAGTGGCGTGACTTGGCGGCGGACGTTGGGTTGGAGCCGTTCGACTGAGCGCCTGTCGGCCCGGGCACGGAGAGATCCTTCGCTGCGCTCAGGATGAATGCGAACCGACCCAGCCGGCCACGCCGCGCCCCTCACCGCCCCACGAAGGTCGGCTTGCGCTTCTCCACGAACGCCCGCACCCCCTCCGCGTAGTCCGCCGTCCGCCCCGCCTCGCGCTGCAGCCCCTCCTCGAACGCCAGCTGCTCGTCCAACGTCGCCCCCAGCCCCGCGTTCAGCCCCCGCTTGATCAGCCCCAGCCCCCGCGTCGGCATCGCCGCCAGCCGCCGCGCCAGCGAAGTCGCGGCCGCGTCCAGCTCCTCGGGCGCCACCACCTGGTAGATCATCCCCCACTCCAGCGCCTGCCGCGCCGGCAGCTTCTCCCCGAGCATGGCCAGCTGCGTCGCGCGCGCCATCCCCACCAGGCGCGGGAGCACGAACGTCCCCCCGCTGTCCGGTATCAGCCCGATGTGGCAGAACGACTGGACGAAGCTCGCCCCCTCGGACGCGACCACGAAGTCGCAGGCGAAGGCGAGGTTCGCCCCGGCGCCGGCCGCCACCCCGTTCACCGCCGCCACCACCGGCTTCTCGAGCGTCCGCAGCGCCCGGATGATCGGGTTGTAGCAGTCGCGCACGACGTCGCCGAGGTCCGGGTCGGGCGCGCCGGGCGCGGGGAGCACCGCCGCCAGGTCCTGCCCGGCGCAGAAGGCGCGGCCGGCGCCCGTGAGCAGCACCGCGCGCACCGCGTCGTCGGCCGCCGCGGCGTCGAGCGCCGCGCGCAGCTGTGCCGCCATCGCGTGGTTGAAGCTGTTCAGGACCGCCGGGCGGTCGAGCGTCAGCCGCGCGATCCCGTCGGCGGTCTCGGAGCGGACGTGCTGGTCGGCCATGTGGGGCGGGGTGAGGGCGGGTCCAACGGCGGCGGGCGGAAAGCTATCATTCGGCGGCGCCCCAATGGCAGCTGTCGTGGCCGGCGCCCTCCCGACCCGAGCCCCGCCATGGCCGTCCGCTCCCGCCAGTCGCCCGCCCGCCCGTCCGCCGCCGACGCCGCGCTCGCCCGCTTCGACTGGCGGCGCGTCGCCTACCACGTGCTCGCGTCGCGGGCGCTCGACGACGCCGAAGAGACGACCAACCGCAACAAGGCGAGCGTCCCGCGCGAGCACCTGGTGCTCTACCAATTCTCGGCGCGCGGCCACGACCTCGGGCAGGTGCTCCTCGGGTCGCTGCTCGACCGGCCGCACGACGCCGCGGGGGCGTACTACCGCTCGCGCCCCCTGCTCCTCTCGCTCGGCCTGTCGCTCGAGGATGCGCTGGCGAGTCCCCTCGGCCGCTCGGGCGGCTTCAGCGACGGGCGTGACATCGGCGTCGTGTGCAACCTGCCGACACGCGGCGGCGCCGTCGTCCTGCCGATGGCCGGCGACGTCGGCGGGCAGTACACCCCGGTCGCCGGGTGGGCGCAGGCCATCGGCTACCACCGCGACGTGCTCGGCGACGCGTCGTGGGCCGGCTCCATCGGCGTCGCGCTCGGCGGCGAGGCGAGCGTCGCCACCAACGGCTTCTGGTCGGCGCTCACGATGGCGACGACGCTCCGGCTCCCGATGCTCTTCTACGTCGAGGACAACGGGCTCGGGATCTCGGTGCGCAGCCACATGCAGACGCCGGGCGCCAACATCGCCGCCAACCTCGCCTCGTTCCGCGACCTGCTGGTGCGCGACGGCGACGGGTGCGACCCCGCCGAGGCCGCTCGCCTGCTCGCCGAGGGGGTCGACCACGTCCGAGCGGGCGAGGGGCCGGCGCTCGTGCGCCTCACCGTGCCGCGCCTCTCCAGCCACTCCGGCCCCGACAACCAGAAGGCCTACCGCGCCCCCGCGGAGATCGCCGCCGACGAAGCGCGCGACCCGCTCCCGCGCCTGCGCCGGCAGGTGATCGAGGGCGGCGTCATGACCGACGCTGAGTGGGAGGAGCTCGAGCAGGAGGTGCAGCGCGACGTCGCCGCCGCCCTCGACGCCGCCCGCGCGCGTCCGCTCTCCGCACCGGAGAAGGTGAAGCGGTTCGTCGTCGCCGAGCCGCCCCAGCCGGGTGACACCGAGGCGATGGGCGGGATGCCCGACGCCGAACGCGTCGCCCTCGGCGGCACCGACGTCGCCGCGGAGGACGGCCCGACGCTGCGCTTCGCCGAGGCGGTGCGCCGCACGCTGGCGCGCGAGCTCGACGTCAACCCGCGCCTGCTCGTCTTCGGTGAGGACGTGGGCGTGAAGGGGGGCGTACACCTCGTCACCGAGGGGCTGCAAAAGCGCTTCGGCGAGACGCGCGTCTTCGACACCTCGCTTTCCGAGGAAGGGATCATCGGGCGCGCGGTCGGGATGGCGTACACCGGGCTCGTGCCCGTCGCCGAGATCCAGTTCCGGAAGTACGCCGACCCGGCGACCGAGCAGCTGAACAACTGCGGCACCGTGCGCTGGCGCACCGCCAATCGCTTCGCGGCGCCGATCGTCGTGCGCATGCCGGGCGGCTTCGGCAAGGACGTCGGCGACCCCTGGCATTCGCTCTCCGACGAGGTCCGCTTCGCTCACTCGCTCGGCTGGCAGGTGGCGATCCCGTCGAACGCCGCCGACGCGGTCGGGCTGCTGCGCGCCGCGATGCGCTCCCCCAACCCGACCGTCTTCTTCGAGCACCGCGCGCTGCTGATGACCAGCGACGGGAGCGCGCGCTACCCGGGCGACGACTACGTGCTCCCGTTCGGGCGCGCGGCCGTGCTGCGCGAGGGCGCGGACGTCACGCTGGTGTCGTGGGGCGCGCTCGTGCACCGCTGCCGCGAGGCCGCCGAGCGGCTGGGCGACGGCGTGGTCGAGCTGCTCGACCTGCGGACCGTCGCGCCCTGGGACCGCGAGGCCGTGCTCGCCTCGGTACGCAAGACGGGCCGCTGCCTGATCGTACACGAGGACACGCGCACGGCCGGGTTCGGCGCCGAGATCGCCGGGGTGCTGGCGGAGGAGGCGTTCTGGCACCTCGACGCGCCCGTCGAGCGCTACTGCGTGGACGACGTGCCGATGCCCTACCATCCGACGCTGCTCGAGGCCGTGTTGCCGAGCGTGGACGGGATCGTGGCGCGACTCGGACGGGTGCTGCGCATCTGACGGGGACGGCGTCGCGCGACGGCGCTGGCACCGGGCCTGCCATCTTCGGGGCGTACCGACACCGGAGGAACTCATGCGCCGCGCGCTTCGCACCACGCTCACCGCTTTTGCCTTGCTCCCCGCCCTGGCCGCCTGCGGCGTGGGGCGCGCGCCCCGAACCACGACCACCGCGTCCAACGGCGCGGTCGAGCTGCGCAAGGACGAGTTCCTCGTCCGTGTGAACAACAGCTACCAAGGGATCGTCGACGTCTACGCCGTGGGCCGCGGGATCGTCGACCGGCTCGGGACGGCGTCGCTCGGCTCGCCCTCGACGTTCCGCGTCCGGCTCACGCAGTTCCCGCCGTCGACCCCGATCCAGATCATCGCCCGCCCCGTCGGCGGGAGCGGCGTGGCCAACTCGGGGCCGCTGCAGCTGAGCGGCGGCGAGGTCGTCGAGTTCAGCGTGAACGGGCTGCTGGCCGGCAGCGTGCTCATTCGCTGAGTGGCGCGCCCGGCGCGCCGGTCAGATCGGCTTGAACTCCTCGAACGGCTGGCGGCAGGCGTTGCACACGTGCAGCGCCTTGCACGCCGTCGACCCGAAGACGCTCTGCAGCGCGGTGTCGGGCGAGCCGCAGAACGGGCACGGCACCGACGCTGCCGCCGTGGCGGCGCCGCGCCGCAGCAGCGGCACCAGCGTCGGCCCGGCGCTGCCCGCCCGCGGCGGGGCGATCCCGTAGGCGCGCAGCTTCTCGCGCGTCGCGTCGCTCATCCACTCGGTCGTCCACGCCGGCGCGAACACGGTGCGGACGCGTGCGTCGGTCCACCCGCGCGCCGCCAGCGCGGCCAGCACGTCGCGCTCGATCTCGCGCATCGCCGGGCAGCCCGAGTAGGTCGGCGTGATCACGACCGTCACCCCGCCCCCGTCGATCTCGACGTCGCGCACGATCCCCAGCTCGACGACGCTGATCACCGGGACCTCGGGGTCGGGCACCGTCTCGAGCGCCGCCCACACCGCCTCGCGCGTCAGCGGCTGCGCGTCGCCCGTTGCGTCGGCGGGCCCGGCGCCGAGCGACTCGGGCTCCCACCCGTCGCCGAGCGCGCGCGCCAGCGCCGCCGGGTCGAACGCGCGGGGACGCGGGCGCCCGTCGCCCACGCCTACCAGCTCGCGCCCGGGTGCGACCGGGCGACGATCTGCATCTCGGCCAGCAGGAGGCCGAGGTGCTCGGTGTGGCGCCCCTGCCGCCCGCCGCGCGCCGGCAGCACCCCGTCGGGCGCGCGCAACCCCGCCTCGGCGAGCACCTCGCGCACCTGCGACTCCCAGCGCGGCCGCAGCGCCTCGAGGTCGGCGCCCACGCCGGCGGCGAGCATCGCCCGGTCCACGTCGTCGGGGGCGAACAGCTCGCCCGTGAAGCGCCACAGGTCGTCGAGCGCGCGCTGCGCGCGCCGGTGGCTCTCGGCGGTGCCGTCGCCCAGGCGCACCACCCACTCGCCGCTGTGGCGCGCGTGGTAGGCGGCCTCCTTGTGCGCCTTCGCCATCACGCCCGCCAGCTCGGCGTGCGCGCTGGCGCGCAGCGCCTCGGTGAGCAGCACGTCGTAGGCGTCGAACAGGAACTGCCGCACCATGGTGACCGCGAAATCGCCGCGCGGCATCTCGGCCAGCTGCACGTTCCGGAACTCGACCGCCTCGCGGAAGTACGCCAGCGCGTCGGCGTCGCGCCCCCTCCCCTCGGCCGCGCCGGCGAGGCCGAGCAGCGACGTCGCCTGCCCCACGAGGTCGAGCGCGACGTTGCCGAGCGCGATGTCCTCCTCGAGGATCGGCCCGTGCCCCACCCACTCGGAAAGGCGGTGGCCGAGGATCAGCCGGTCGTCGCCGTGACGGAGCAGGTACTCGACCAGCGGGTCGGCGACCACGCCCGACGTCGCGAGCGAGGGGGCGGCGGCGACGGCATTCGCCGTGGGCGCGCGCTCGCTCATACGCCGCGCACGCCGCGCGGCGCCTTGTAGAAGTGCGGGTGCACGTACGGGCGCTCGTTCATCGGGTCGAAGTACGGCCCGGCGTCGCCCGGCGTCGAGGCGGCGATCGCGCCCGTGGGGACGACCCACATGCTGATCACCTTCCCGCGCCGGCTGTACACGTCGCGCGCGTTCTGCAGCGCGTGCGCGGCGTCGGTGGCGCGCACGCTCCCCGCGTGCTCGTGCGGGGCGCCCTGCTCCTCCTGCGTGAACACCTCCCAGAGCGTCCACTGCCCGTCGGCGACCGCGCCGTCGACGGGAGTGGTCGCCCCGGGCGCCGCCTCGGCGCCCTTCTGCTCCTGCCCGGCCGCGCCGGGGACCGTCAGCACGTTGCCGTACACTCGACGCTCCTCGTCGCCCGGGTCAGGCCGCGCGCGTCGCGCGCCCGGCCTTCTTCTCGGCGTGCGCCGTGGCGGCCGCGCGCACCCACTCGCCGTCCTCGTGCGCCTGCCGCCGCGCGGCGACGCGCTCCCGGTTGCACGGGCCGTCCCCCTTCACCACCTGCCAGAACTCCGCCCAGTCGATCTGCCCGAAGCTCCAGTTCCCCGTCGTCTCGTCGAAGCGCAGCGCCGGGTCCGGGATCGTGAGGCCGACCGCCTGCGCCTGCGGAATCGTGAGGTTCACGAAGCGCTGCCGCAGCTCGTCGTTCGTGTACTTCTTGACCCCCCAGCGCAGCAACTCGGCGCTGTTGGGCGAGTCGGTGTCGGGCGGGCCGAACATCATCAGTGTCGGCCACCACCAGCGGTCGACCGCGTCCTGCACCATCGCGCGCTGCGCCTCGGTGCCCTGGGCGAGCGCGGCCACGCTCTCGAAGCCCTGCTTCTTGTGGAAGTTCTCCTCCTTGCACACCCGCACCATCGCGCGCTTGTACGGGCCGTAGGAGCAGTGCTTGGCGAGCGCGGTCTGGTTGACGATGGCGGCGCCGTCGACGAACCAGCCGATCACGCCCACGTCCGCCCAGGTGAGCGTCGGGTAGTTGAAGATGCTCGAGTACTTCGCCTTCCCGGTGATCAGCTCCTCGAGGAGCTGCTGCCGGTCGACGCCGAGCGTCTCGGTGCCGCAGTAGATGTAGAGCCCGTGGCCGGCCTCGTCCTGCACCTTGGCGAGCAGCGAGAGCTTGCGGCGGAGGCTGGGCGCCCGCGTGAGCCAGTTCCCCTCGGGGAGCATGCCGACGATCTCGGAGTGCGCGTGCTGCGACATCATGCGCACGAGCTGCCGGCGGTAGCGCTCGGGCATCCAGTCCTTGGGCTCGATCGACTCCCCGCGCGCGATGCGGGCCTCGAACTCGGCGAGCTTGGCGGGATCCTCGGTCATGGCGGGCTGCGGCGTCACGGCGTTGGCGTCCTCGGAAGGGGCTGGCGGTCGTCAGGGCGTCGTCATCCTTACGCGGTACTACCCCGGAGCGTGGTAATATACCCGCCGCCGACGGGCCAACGCAGACCTCGCCGCCCGGGGTTTCGCCCCCTTTCCCCCACTTCATGACGCACGCCGCCCCGCTCCCCGCCACAGGCCAGGTCACGACCAGCACGGCCGACGGGATCGCCACCGTCCAGTTCGGCCACCCGAAGGGGAACTCGCTCCCGGGCTCGCTCCTCCGCGAGCTGGCGGCGCACGTCCGGCGAGCCGGCGAGGACCCGGCCGCCCGGGTGATCGTCCTCCGCAGCGTGGGCCAGGGACCGTTCTGCGCCGGCGCCTCGTTCGACGAGCTGGTGGCGATCGACTCCCCCGAGCGGGGGCGCGAGTTCTTCAGCGGCTTCGCGGGGGTGATCCTGGCGATGCTGCGGGCGCCGAAGTTCGTCGTCGCCCGGGTGCACGGAAAGACGACGGGGGGCGGCGTCGGGGTCGTCGCCGCCTCGGACTACGCGGTCGCCACGGCGGGCGCGGCCTGCAAGCTGAGCGAGCTCGCGGTGGGGATCGGCCCGTTCGTGGTCGGCCCGGTGATCGAGAAGCGCATCGGCGCGGCGGCGTTCGGCGCGATGGCGGTCGACGCCGACTGGCGCGACGCCCGCTGGTCCCACCAGCACGGCCTCTACGCCCGCCTCGCCGACGACGTCGCCGCGCTCGACGCCGAGGTCGACGCGTTGGCCCGCCGCCTCGCCGGCTTCAATCCGGACGCGATGGCGGAGATCAAGCGCGTGACCTGGGCCGGCACCGAGGACTGGGACGCGCTGCTCGCCGAGCGGGCGGAGATCAGCGGGCGGCTCGTGCTGTCGGAGTTCACGCGGAGTGCGATCGCGACGTTTAAGGCGTCGTGAAGGGCGGGGTACGGCGGGTGGGGCGGGGCGGGTGGGATGGGGCGGGCGGGATGGGGCGGGGGGGGTTGGGGGGGGGGGGGGGCGGGGCCACCGCGGGCCCCCCCCCCCCCCCAACCCCCCCCGCCCCATCCGACCCGCCCCATCCGACCCGCCCCATCCGACCCGCCCCATCCCACCCGCCGTACCCCGCTCAGAGCACCCCCGCCGCCTCCTGGAACGTCTCCTGGTACCCGCCCGCGACCACGCGCCCCATCGCCTCGCGCCCGACCACGCGCAGCCGCTCGGCCGCCGTGAGCAGCGTCCCGCGATCGAACGGCACGCCCGAGCGGCGCGCCAGCGACTCCTCGGCGGCGGTCAGGTAGCCCATCATCCCGCCGAGCTCCGTCGGCGCGTAGACCTTTCCCGCCGCGAGCAGCGCGCGCTCCCCCGCGGGGTCCGGCATCGCGAGGTTCTCCGAGCCGCACACGACGCGAACGCGCGGATTCGCCGCGAGCGCCGCCACCGCCGGCGCGTCGAGCGAGCCGCCGGAGGCGTTGACTACCACCGCGTCGAACGGCTCGGCGAGGAACGCGACCTTGCGCTCTACCGGCCACGCCTCGACCCCGGCGGCCGCGAGCGACGCGCGGACGCGCTCTTCGAGCTCGAGCGCGTGCACCTGCGTCCCGTGCTCGCGCAGCCGGGCCAGCACGTGGCGGCCGATGTTGCCGGCGCCGATCAGTCCGACGCGCGCGCTCTCCAGCGGCACCTCCGCCGCCTCCAGCATCCCGCGCAGCAGCTGGTAGTTCCCCTCGGCCGTCGGCCGCGACGTGTCGGCGAGCACGCTCCCCTCGAAGCGCGCGTGCAGGTAGGAGAGCGACGACGTCGCGCCGTCCGACATCGTGCCGTGCCCGAGGTCCTGCCCCGTGGTGACGTGGATCCCGCCGGTCGCGTCGCAGTCGCGCAGACACGCCACCGCCCAGTCGAGCAGCGCCGCGTCGCGCGGCCGGCCCACGCGCGCGTCGTCGGTCGGGCGGAGCACGCACTTGCCGCCGACGATCCGGTCGAGGTTCGCGCGCACCAGCGGCCCCCCGACGCGCAGCACGCGCGACCAGTAGACCTTCTCTTCCATCCCGACCGCCAGCCCGATCGCCTCGCGGTCGTTGTCGTAGCCCGCGAGCGCCGTCCGACTCTTCGGGGCGATGCGGAAGCCGCCGAGCGACAGGCGTCCCGACCCCGGCGCGGCATGGGTGGCGATACTGAGCCGCCACCCCGACTCGGTGTCGGCGTAGCGGTACAGCCAGAGGTCGGGCGCGCCAGGGCGGGCGGCCGCGGCGTCGAGGGTGCGCACCTCGGCGGGGCCGAGCAGGTCGCGGTGCGTCGTCGCAGGGAGGGCGGACGTCAACGTAGTGGTCACGAACTCGGCGGGTCGGGTGAGGCGGGCGCTTCCGCCGACACGGCGGTGGGGCGCGGGTCCGGCCCGGCCGCGCGCAGGCGCTCCGGGGCCGTGTGAGCGAGCGCGGCCCGCGCGCGGCGCAGCGCCGCGAGCCCGTCGTCGTAGTCGGCGGCGTCGAAGACGAGCGCGCCGCCGTCCGTGCGCTCGAAGCGGAGGCGCGTCGGCGAGGCGTCCACGCGCACGACGTCACGCCAGGCGACGCGGCGACGCACGAGTGGGCCGGTGCGCAGCTCCACCCCCTGCGCGTCGAGCGTGAGCCGCCGCAGCCGCGTCGTGCGCGTCGCGATCCAGCGGTGCCCGCCGAGGCCGAGCGCGAGGAAGGCGAGCGCGCCGAGCACCCACGGCCGGGTGACGTGCCCCGTGTCGTGCCAGTGGTGCCACGTCTCGACGGCGAGCAACACGGCGGTCGTCAGCGCGCCGAGGTGGAGGCGGCGCGCCCCATGCGCGTCGGCCGTGGCGTGGTCAATCGCGTCGCCCCGGCGCGCAGCGCGGGCGGCGCGCTCGAGGTGGCTCGATTCGCGCAGCTCGCGCGCGAGCACCACGCCCTGCCAGAGCCCGACGAGCACCTCCGCGACCGCCAGGGCGAGCGCGGTGCCGCGGGCGCCGCCGTCCAGCCGGCGCAGCCCGGCGCCGACGAGCACTGCCGCCGCCGGGCCGTGCGTGGACAGCGCGTGCAGCAACTGCGCGCGCCGGACCCGCGCAGGGCGCAGCGGTACGTGCACGGCGTCCACGCGCGCGGCCTCAGACACGGAGCGCGGGGTGGGCGCGGAAGTGCTCCAGCGCCTCCGGGTTGGCGAGCGCGTCCACGTTCTTCACGGGGCGCCCGTGCACCGCCTCGCGCACGGCGAGCTCCGTGATCTTCCCGCTGATCGTGCGCGGGATGTCCGGGACCGCCGCGATCACGCGCGGCACGTGGTGCGGGCTGCAGTGGTCGCGGATGCGGCGGCGCAGCCGGTCGGAGAGGGCGTCATCGAGCGCCACCCCCTCGCGCAGACGGACGAAGAGCACGATGCGCGTCGCCGCGTCCGGACCGTCGCCCACCGTCTGCTCGACGGCCACGCTCTCGACGACCTCGGGAACCTGCTCCACCTGCCGGTAGAGCTCCGCCGTGCCGATGCGCACGCCGCCGGGGTTGAGCGTGGCGTCGCTTCGGCCGTGGATCACCATCCCGCCGTGCTCCGTCAGCTCGGCCCAGTCGCCGTGCCGCCAGACGTTCGGGAAGACGTCGAAGTACGCGGCGCGGTACTTGGCGCCGTCCGGGTCGTTCCAGAACGCCACCGGCATGCTCGGGAAGGGGCGCGTGCACACCAGCTCCCCGGCGGTGCCGCGCAGCGGCCGCCCGCGCTCGTCGAACACGTCGACCGCCATCCCGAGCCCGAGCGCCTGCAGCTCGCCGCGCCAGACCGGCGCGGTCGGGTTGCCGAGCGCGAAGCAGGAGATGATGTCGGTGCCGCCGCTGATGCTGCTCAGGCGCGCGCCCGGCCGGACGTCGCGCGCGACGTAGTCGTACGAGTGCGCGGCGAGCGGGCTCCCCGTCGAGAGCACCGCGCGCAGCGCCGTCAGGTCGTGCGTGCGCGCGGGCGCGACCCCCGCCTTCTCGACCAGCGCGAGGTACTTGGCGCTCGTGCCGAACACCGTCACGCGCTCGGCGGCCGCGAGGTCCCACAGCACCGCGGGGCGGTCGGCCGGGAGCGGCGCGCCGTCGTAGAGCACGACCGTCGCGCCCACGGCGAGCGACGAGACCAGCCAGTTCCACATCATCCACCCGCAGGTCGTGAAGTAGAAGATGCGGTCCCCCGCGCGCAGGTCGGTGTGCAGCACCAGCTCCTTGAGGTGCTGCAGGAGCGTCCCGCCGGCGCCGTGCACCATGCACTTCGGCAGCCCCGTCGTCCCCGACGAGTACATGACGTAGAGCGGGTGGTCGAACGGCAGGCGCGCGAACGCGAGCGGCGCGTCGGGCGTGCCGAACGCGCCCCACGCCACGGCGCCGCGCACCCCGCGCAGCTCGCCTTCCAGCACCGATTCTTCGCGCAGCCCGGCCACCAGCACCGTCGCGCGCACCGACGGGATCGCGTCGACGATCGCGCGCACGCGCGGCAGCACGTCGACCGGCTTGCCGGCGTACTGGTAGCCGTCGGCCGCGACCAGCACCACCGGCGCGATCTGCCCGAACCGGTCGAGCACCCCCTGCACGCCGAAGTCGGGGGAGCACGACGACCAGACCGCGCCGAGCGACGCCGCGGCGAGCATCGCGACCACCGCCTCGACGCCGTTGGGGAGGAAGCCGGCGACTCGGTCCCCGGCCCCGACGCCCGCGGCGCGCAGCCCCGCGGCGACGCGCGCCACCTCGCCGCGCAGCGCGTCGAACGACAGCCGCCGCGCCGGCCCGCGCTCCGTCCACGCGACCAGCGCGTCCTCCGCCCCGTCGCGGCGCAGCAGGTGCTCCGCGAAGTTGAGCCGCGCGCCGGGGAACCAGCGCGGGCCGAGCACCGGGTCCGGCGGCGCCATGCGCCCGCCGCCCACCAGCACCGCGTCCCACGGCTCGCCGTCGCGCCCCTCGGCGTGCCCGCCACGCACGCCGCAGAAGCGCCACACCAGCGGCCAGAACGCCTCGGGCGCGCGCACGCTCCACGCCCACAGCGACGCGTAGTCGTGCACCTCGTCGCCCGCCACCGCGCGCGCCTCGGCGAGGAAGCTGGTCAGGTTCGCGCGCGCGACGTCGGCGTCGCTCGGCACCCAGATCGGGGCGGGCGAGGGGGTGGCGTGCTCCGGCGGCATCGGCCAAAGATGGTCGGTGCTGCCGGGGGACGTCAGGGGCGCGCCCTCACGGCCGCGCGGCCAGCGACGCCGCGCGGTCGCGGGCCTCGCGCTCCGCCGGCGGGATGTGCCACTCGGCGAGCCCCGCCCACCAGGCGTCCGCGCGCAGCCCCTCGGGGCGCAGCCGGCGGTGCGCGCCGGCGACGTTGCGCGCCTCGTACAGCCAGACGGCGGGCGCGTCGTCGGCCAGCACGGCGTAGGCGCGCGCGAACAGCGCCGCCGCCCGCGCGCGGTCGAACGTGGCGCCGGCGCTGTCGACCAGCGCCTCGAAGGCCGCGCTCCGGTAGCCGGTCACGTTCGCGCCGCCGCGCCCGCCCGCCGCCGGCGCGCCCCATCGCTGCAGGATCCCGCGCGGGTCGGGATCGGCGTGCCACGCCTCGAGCATCGCGTCCCACTCCCCCGCGCGCAGCGCCGCCGCGAACGCCGCCGGGTCGCGCGCGTCGACCGCGACCCGCACGCCCGCGCGCCGGAGTTGCTCCTGCAGCAACACGGCCAGCTGGCGGCGCGCGGCGCTCGTCGTGTGCACCAGGAGCCGCAGCTCGAGCGGGCGGCCGCCGCGCTCGCGCACCCCGTCGCCGTCGGCGTCGCGCCACCCCGCGGCGTCGAGCGCGCGCGCCGCGGCGGCCGGGTCGAACGCCGGCCCCATCGCCTCCGGCGCGTCGGGCGCGAGTGCGCGCGGCGCCGGGACGCCGCGCGGCACCGCGGCCGAGTCGAACACGTTGCGCACCACCGGCGCGCGGTCGATCGCCGCCGCCAGCGCGCGCCGCACGGCGCGGTCGCCGAGCACCGGGTGCGGCGCGTCCCCCAGCCCGCGCAGGTTGAACGCCAGGTACCCTTGGTCGAGCGACGGGTACTCGAGCGCACGCAGCGCCGGCGCGCGGCGCACCATCGCCAGCCCCTCGCCGCGCACCGACTCCCACCAGTCGGCGGCGCCGCTGACGAGCGCGCGCGTCGCCGCGCCCGGGTCCGAGTTCACCGCCCAGATCACGCGGTCCAACCGCGGGCGCCCGCGCCAGTTCGCCGTGTCCGCCACCAGTTCGATGCGCGCGCCGTGCTCCCACCGCGCGAACCGGAAGCGCCCGCTCCCCACGGGACGCCGCGCGAACTCGCTGGCCGCCAGCCGCGCCGGGTCGACGCCGCGCAGCAGGTGCTCGGGGACGACGTACACCTGGTACACGGCGTCGAAGAACTGCTGCGGCGAGCGGCGCGCGAACCAGACCACCGCCGTCGCCGAGTCGGGCGCCGTGACCGAGTCGACGTTCGCCAGCAGCGCGGCGGTCGGACTCGCCGTCCGCGGGTCGGTCGCGAGCCGGAAGCTGAACGCCACGTCGCCGGCCGTGACCGGGCGCCCGTCGTGCCAGCGCGCCCGCGGGTCGAGCGCGAAGCGCACGCTCAGCGAGTCCGCCGCCCAGCTCCAGCTGCGCGCGAGGCGCGGCTCGAAGCCCTGGTCGCCGACCGTGTTCAGCGACGGCCCGATCTCCGCCAGCCGGTCGAACAGCTGCGCGATCACCTGCGCCCCCGCGAGCGACACAGCCACCGCGGGCACGAGCGATTCGGGGTCGCCGACGGTCGCGATGACGAGCGTTCCGCCGGCCGCATTCGCGTGACCGGCGTCACTCCCCGACGCGCCGCCGCCGCATGCCGACAGGAGGGATAGCGCGGCGAGCCGCGCGACGGGCCGCGAGAGGATCGGGGGACGGCGCGACATCGGACGGGGTGCTGGGGATTGGGGGCGTACGCCGGCGTGTGCGCTGCGACACAGGACAGACGCGCCGCGCGACGTCGGTGTCACGTCGCGCGCGCCGCGGCGAATCCGGTCGCGCCGCGGGCGGCGGCCGCCGCTAGTCTGCTCGCCGGCGATGCTCGCCCACGGCGTGACCGCGGACCGACGCGGCTCGTCCGGCCAGCACGGGGCGACGCCGCTTCGCGCACGACGACGTGTGACTCGGCCGTCATCGGTCCGAGGTCCACGTCCGCAGTCCGCACCCCCGGCCGACGCAGCGCGCCGCGGCCGGTTCCCCTCCCCCAGGAGCAGCACAGATGGACACCCACCGGATCGGACGCGCCCTCGCCCTCGCCGCCCTCGCTGCGGGCGTCGCCGTCGCCTGCGCGCCCGAGCGCGCGCCGCTCGCCCCCGCCGCGCGCGCCGCGCGCACGGAGCTCGTCGCGGCCCCCACCGTCGACGGCGCGACGAAGCTCGTGAGCTGGCGGGCGCCCGCGCTGCGCCGCGCCAACGCGCTGCGCGAGGACGTGACCGTCGGCGCCACGATCGGCCCGCGCGGCGGTCGCCTCGCCATCCCCGAGGCGGGCTTCGCCCTCGACATCCCGGCCGGCGCGGTCGCCGCGCCGACGGCGTTCACGGTCACCGCGCTCGCCGGCGACCTGCTCGCGTACGAGTTCGGCCCCTCGGGCTCGAACTTCCCGGTCGCGCTCCGCGCCACGCAGGACCTGCGCGACACGCAGGCGCGCAAGCTGCGCAAGGGCACGACGCTCAACCTCGGCTACTTTCAGACGCCCGCGGACCTCGACGTCGCGGCCGGCACGGCGAACGTGGCGCAGGAGATGCGCGGGACCGTGGATCAGTCGGGCCGCTACCTCACCGTTGGCATCCCGCACTTCTCCGGGTGGCTGATCCTGTGGCGCGACGGCGAAGAGGACTCGACGCAGACGCCGTGAGCGACGACGGGCCCCGCCTTTCGGGATCCGCCCACGCGGCCGGCGACGCTCTTTCGAGCGTCGCCGGCCTTCGCGCGTCGCGGTGAGACCGCGCTCCGCCTCGCGCGCGCTGCTCGACCGCGCCGACGCGCTGTGCGCGCGCGGCCAGCCGTCGGCCGCACGCGCCCTGCTCGAGCGCTCCCTCCGCCGCCGCTCGCGCGCCGGCGGCCCGCCCCCGTCGGCGCTGCTCAGCGCCGTCGCGCGCACGCACCTGATGGAGGGCGACGTCAAGGCCGCGCTGGCGTGCCTCGACGCGGCCCTCGGCGCCGCGGAGGCGGTGGACGACGCGGCCGGCGCCGGGAAGGCGCTCAACGGCCAGGCGATCGTCCTCTTCCAGCGCGGCGAGCTCGAAGACGCCGAGCGGCTGTTCGCCCGCGCCCGGGAGATGGGGGCGCGCGCGGGTGAGCTTCCCATCGTCGCGACCGCCGCCAGCAACCTGGGGATCATCGCCAGCGTGCGCGGCGACCTGCCCGCCGCGCTGGCGCACTTCGACGAGGCGACGAGCGTCGCGCGCCGGCTGGGCGCGCCCAAGCCGCTCGCCTACGCGCTCAACAACCGCGGCATGCTCCTGCGCCGCCTGGAGCGCTGGGACGACGCGGCGGCGGCGTTCGACGAGGCGCTGCACATGCTCGAGGCGCTGGGCGACCCGAGCGGGCGGGCGCTCGCCCACGTCAACCGCGCCGACCTGGCCGTCGCCCGCGGCCGCCCCGACTCCGCGGCCGCCGACTGCGACGCGGCGGAGGCGCTCGCGGCGCAGGTCGACGACGACGCGATCCGCGGCGAGGTCTCCAAGCTGCGCGGCGTCCTCGCCCGCGAGCGCGGCGACCTCGCCGCCGCCGAGGCGCACCTGCGCGCGGCCGAGCAGGGCGCCGACGCGCGGCGCGACCAGCTGCTGCTGGGCGAGACGCTGCGCGAGCGGGCCGAGCTGCACCGGCGGCAGGGGCGCAACCGCGACATGTTCCAGTGCCTCAACCGCGCCCACCGCCTCTTCGTGCAGCTGCGCGCGCGGCGCGACGTCGCCGACGTCGACGGGCGCATGGGGCGGCTGGAGGACGAGTTCCTGCGCCTCGCGCGCCGCTGGGGCGAGGCGATCGAAGCCAAGGACCGGTTCACGCAGGGCCACTGCGAGCGCGTCGCCGACCTGGCGTGCGCGATCGCCGAGCGGGCGGGCTTCGACGCGCGCGCGCTCTTCTGGTTCCGCATCGGCGCGCTGCTCCACGACGTCGGCAAGCTCGTCGTCCCGCCGGAGGTGCTGAACAAGCCGGGCAAGCTCACCGACGACGAGTGGGCGCTCGTGCGCAGCCACGCCACCGTCGGCGTCGAGATGCTGGCCGACACCGAGTTCCCGTGGGACGTGCGCCCGATCGTCGAGTCGCACCACGAGCGCTGGGACGGGCGCGGCTACCCGCACGGGCTACGCGGCGAGGACATCCCGCTCGTGGCGCGCATCCTGTGCGTGGCCGACGTCTACGACGCGCTCACCAGCGCCCGCAGCTACAAGCGCGCGCTGACGCACGACGAGGCGATGGCGATCCTCCGCCAGGACGTGGGGACGCAGTTCGACCCCGAGGTGTTCGCGCACTTCGAGGAGGTGGCGCCGGCGTGGCGGGTACACGCGTCCGCCGCGCCCGCGGGCGCCGACGTCCCCCCGCCCCTCCCCGCCGCCGACGACGCGGACCCGCTCACCGCCCTCCCCGGGCGGCAGACGCTCCTCGCCGAGGCGGCGCGCGTGCTCGAGGCGCGCCGGCACGACGGGCGCCCGACGACGCTCCTCGCGCTCGGCGTCGACCACATGTCGCGCGTCAACGCGGAGCACGGCCGCGCCGCCGGCGACCTGCTGCTGCAGCGCGTCGGCGAGGCGGTCAGCCGGCGCACGCGCGCGAGCGACGTGGTGGCGCGCGCGGAGGGCGACGAGTTCCTGGTCCTCCTCCCGGACGTCGCGCCAGACGAAGCGGTGTACATGGCGGAGCGGCTGCGCGCGGCGGCCGTCGCGGTGCTCGCGCCGACCTGCGCCGTCACCGTCTCCGTCGGCGCGTGCACGCGTGCGTCCGACGCCGGCCCCGCCGAGGCGCTCCTGGACCGCGCGGTCGAGGCGCTGGCGGCCGCCAAACGCCTGGGCCGCGACCGCGTCGTCGCCGTCGGCTGAACGGCGAAGAGCACGTCGGGGCGCGGGCGCGCCCCGACGTGCTCTTCGCTCAAGCTGCGCGGGCCTCGAGGTAGCGCAGCGCCTCGTCGGCCGCGGGCTCGGTGAGCCCGCCCTTGAGCCGCTTGCGCACGCTCCCGCTCACCTTCTCGTCGGCGACGCGCGCCAGCAGCGTCTCGATGCGCGCGAGCTGCTCGGCGGTCGCGGGGCGCGGCTTGGGCGTCGCCCAGTCCGGCAGCGCCGGCGGGTCCCACTTGAACCACTTCCCCTCCTTCGTGCGGGCGGAGAAGCGGCCGCTCTCGGTCACCTGCGCCCACCCCTCCTCGAGATCGTAGAGGTACCTGCCCGCCCCCCACTGCACCGCCGCCCGCTTCATCGCGTTCGACAGCCCGCCCTTGACCGGCTCGACGTCGGTGTTCTCGGCGCCGTCCCACTTGGTGATCCACTCCGCGCTGCCGTCCGCGCGCACCACGCGGATCGAGAGGCCGCACAGCACGCCGCCGCCCGGGCCCTCGCGATACACGTTCTGCCAATTCTCCGGCCCGACCACCTCGTCGAGCCGCTCCATGATCGCGCGGTTCGTCACGTACGCCAGCACGCGCGCCCACGGCTTCCCGTTCTTCTCCCCCGCCTGCTGCACCCGCCACTCGATGTCCGCTGGCGCGAAGGGGTCGCGCAGCCGGGCCAGATCCGTCTCGTGTGTCATCCTGCCGTCTCCTGTTCGTCCGTCCGTTGGGTGAGAGCGTCCGGCGCCGGCCCGTGCCGGGCACCGAGAACTCGTACCCCGAACAGGAGCCGAAGTTCGCCGGCCGATCTGCCTCAATGCACACCGGGCGGACCGCCGGGCGCGGGCGTTAGCTTTGCACCGTGCCCCCCGCGATGCGCCCCGACGTCCCCCTCCCCAGCGCCGACGCCCCGTTCGCCGGGGCGACGATGGAGTTCCCGGTCTACGCCCCCGGGCAGGCCATCGACGCCCAAGGGTACGCGGTCGGCCCGGTCCGCCGCGGGATCCGCCCGCGCCGGCGCTCGCGGCTCCAGCGGGTGCTGATCGGCCTCTCCGGGGGTACCCTGCTGCTCATCGTCGGCGGCGTCCTGGCGCTCGCGACCGTGCTCTCTCCCATCGGCGCCCGCCGGGCCGCCCGCGCCACCGCCGAGCAGGAGCTGGTCAGCGAACTCGAGCCTGGGGAGCGGATCATCGGGCGCGCCTACGTGTCGCAGCGGAACTGGTGGGACAACCTCCGCGAGTCGTTCGGCGTGCTCGCCGCCACCGACCGCCGGCTGCTCTACGTCGGCCTCCCCCCGGCGCCCTGGCTCGGCCGCACGCTCGAGGGGCCGCCCGAGCTGCGCGCGCAGAGCTTCCGCTACGACGCCCCCTTCGTCGCCGAGGCGCGGCGGCTGCTGCTCGGGCTGACGCGGGGCGTACTCGTGCAGACACCGGCCGGCGACGTCGCCTTCCTGGTCCCCCGCGGCGAGGCGCCGCGCGTGCGCGACATCGAGCGCGTGGTCGAGCGCGCGCTGGCCGCCCGCACCGAGGCCCAGGAGCGCGAGCAGCTCGCCCGCAGCGCCCCGCCCCCGCCCCCGCCGGTCTACGGCACGCACACCGTGCGCTACGGAGAGGCCGTCATCAGCATCGCGCGCCGCTACCGCACCACCCCGGACGTCATCCGGCAGCTCAACCGCCTGCGCAACGACAACGTCCGCGCCGGCCAGCGCCTCCGCGTGCCGCTCCCGCCCGGGGCCGGCGACTCGACTGCCGCCCGCACCGCGATCCCGGGCGCCCGCCCGCAGGCGATCACCTACTGACTGCGGCGTGCGGGGGACGGCGTGCGGGGGACGGCGTGCGAGGTAGGGCGAACAGTCGCCTCACCTCGCTCGCAGTTATTCGCTCGCCGTGCCTCGCACGCCGTCCTCCGCACGCGGCATCCAGCTCCTACATCCCCAACACGAGCGCGAACACCAGCGGCGCCACGATCGACGCGTCGCTCTCGATCACGTACATCGGCGTCTCCCCGCCGAGCTTCCCCCACGTGATCTTCTCGTTCGGCGGCGCCCCCGAGTAGCCGCCGTAGCTCGTCGTCGCCTCGGAGATCTGGCAGAAGTACCCCCACAGCGGGACGTTCTCGCGCTGCAGGTCCTGGTGCAGCATCGGCACCACGCAGATCGGGAAGTCGCCCGCGATCCCGCCGCCGATCTGGAAGAAGCCGATCGACGACCGCGCCGACAGCTCCGTGTACCACTCGGCGAGCCACGTCATGTACTCGATCCCCGAGCGCACCGTGTGCACGTTCTTCACCTCGCCGGTGATCACGTGCGACGCGTACATGTTCCCCGTCGTCGAGTCCTCCCACCCCGGCGTGATGATCGGGAGGTTGCGCTCGGCCGCCGCGACCATCCACGAGTCCTTCGGGTCGATCTGGTAGAACTCCTTCAGCTTCCCGGAGTTCAGGATCCGGTAGTAGAACTCGTGCGGGAAGTAGCGCTCCCCCGCCGCGTCCGCGGCCATCCACTCCGCCAGCACCACCTTCTCCAGCCGGCGCATCGCCTCCGCCTCGGGGATGCACGTGTCGGTCACGCGGTTCATGTGCCGCTCGAGGAGTGCCACCTCCTCCTTGATCGACAGCGTCCGGTAGTGCGGCACGCGCTCGTACGCGTCGTGCGCCACGAGGTTGAACAGGTCCTCCTCGAGGTTGGCGCCGGTGCACGAGATCGCGTGCACCTTGTCCTGCCGGATCATCTCGGCGAGCGTGATCCCCAGCTCCGCCGTGCTCATGGCGCCGGCGAGCGTGACCATCATCTTGCCGCCCCGGTCGAGGTGGCGCGTCCAGCCCTCCGCGGCGTCGACCAGCGCGGCCGCGTTGAAGTGCCGGAAGTTGTGCTTCACGAACTGCGAAACCGGTCCGAGCGCGGTCGTCATTGCGAGTGCCGAGTTGGGGGTGCGGGAGCGCGGCGAAACGTAACCGGTCCGGCGCGCGGGCCGGCACCGGCGGCGCGGGCACCGTCGGGAAACCCCCGACGCGTTCGGCGGAAATCGCCGCGCCCGGCTGCGCAATGCGCCCGACTGAGCGGGAGGCGCAAGACGGGTACCCTCCACTCGTCCTTCCTGCCCGTCCCCCTGACGAGAGCCGCGATGCCCGCCGACCCCCGCCCCGCCTTCCCCGCCCCCGCCGCCCTCCCCCTCACCGAGCGCCTGCGGCGACAGATCGGCGTCGCCGCCTCGCGTCGCGCCTTCCTGCGCCAGGCCGGTTTCACCGCCGCCGCCGCCGGCGCCGCCCACGCTCTCGCCGCCTGCGCCGACGGCGGCGCCGCCCAGGCCGCCCAGACCGGCGGCCCTTCGTCCACCGGCGACCATAGCGGGGGCGCCACTGCCGCCCACCCGGCCCCTCCGCCCGCGCCGTCGGCCGCCGGCGTCGGCCCCTACGCCGGGCTCACGCTCGCCCAGGCGCGGGCCCGCGCCGACGCGATGGACGCCATGCACGAGAAGGGCGTCAAGGCCTTCCCCGCCAAGACCGAGCGCATGGGCAACCTCCCGCTCGACCCGCGGATCGAGAAGGGGGTGAAAGTCTTCGAACTCACCGCCCGCCCGACCAAGTGGGAGACCGAGCCCGGCAAGTTCGTCACCGCCTGGGCCTACAACGACCAGGTCCCCGGCCCGCAGCTCCGCGTCACCGAGGGCGATCGGGTGCGCGTCGTCATCAAGAACGAGCTCCCCGAATCGACCGCCGTCCACTTCCACGGCGTCGTCCTGCCGATCGCCCAGGACGGCGTGCCGTTCATCACGCAGCCGCCCGTCAAGCCCGGCGAGTCGTTCACGTACGAGTTCGTGGCGCGGAACCCGGGCTCGCACATGTACCACTCGCACATCAACGCCGCCAAGCAGGTCGGCTCCGGCCTCCTCGGCGCCTTCATCATCGAGCCCCGGCGCCCCCGCGCCGTCGAGAAGGTCGACGTCGACTACGTGATGGTCTTGAACGACGGGGTGCACGGCTACACGCTTAACGGCAAGGGCTTCCCCGCCACCGAGCCGATCAAGGCCAAGCTCGGGCAGCGCGTGCGCGTGCGCTTCATGAACGAGGGGATGATGATCCACCCGATGCACCTGCACGGGATGCCGATGACGGTCATCGACAAGGACGGCTGGCCGCAGCCCGCCCCCTGGAAGTGCGACACGCTCAACATCGCCCCCGGCGAGCGCTGGGACGTCGTCATCGAGTGCGACAACCCGGGCGTCTGGGCCTTCCACTGCCACATCCTTCCGCACGCCGAGATGGAGCACGGAATGTTCGGGATGGTCACCGCGCTGATCGTGGAGACGTGACCGCGCCGCCGGCCAGCCGCACGCCCGCCGCGTCGATCGCCCGCGCGCCGCGCCCCGCCGCCTCGGCGGGGCGCGCCCGCGCGCGCCCCCGCTGGCAGCGCGCCGTGCTCGGCGTCCCGCTCACCGTGAAGCTGGCCGGCGCGAACCTCGTCGTCCTCCTGCTCGCCGTCGTCGCGCTCGTGTACGCGGCCGGACGCCCCGACCACCTCGACGCCTGGATCGTCGGCGGCGCGCTCGCGCTCGGCTTCGCCGTCAACTCGGTCCTCGTGCGCTACGCCCTCCGCCCCGTCTGGGAGCTCGAGCACGTCGCCGCGCGCGTGTGGGCCGGCGACTTCGCCGCCCGCGTCCCGCGCTCCGACGTCGCCGACCGCGAGATGACGCGCGTCGGCCGCACCTTCAACCTCCTGCTCGACTCGCTGGCGCAGGACCGCGAGCGCATGCGCGCCCTCGCCCTGCAGGCCGTGCGGGCGCAGGACGACGAGCGCTCGCGCATCGCCCGCGAGCTGCACGACTCGACCGCGCAGACCATCGCGGCGCTCACCTACCAGCTCACCGCGGCCGCCCGCGCCGCCGCCGAGGCCGGCCAGCCGGCGCTCGAGGGGACGCTGCGCGACCTGCGCGAGCAGACCGGCGCGCTGCTCGAGGAGGTGCGCCTCCTCTCTCACGCCATCCACCCCCGCGTGCTCGACGACCTGGGACTCGTCGCCGCGCTCGAGTGGCTGGCGCGTCGCACGCGCGAGCACCGGGCCCTCGACGTGCACGTCGAGGCCGACGTCCCCCCCGACGCCGCCGCCCTCAACGACGCCACCGCCGCCGCCCTCTACCGCGTGGCGCAGGAAGCGCTGCGGAACGTCGAGCGCCACGCCCGCGCCGGCGCCGCCCGCCTCGCGTTGCGCGCCGAGGACGGCGACGTCATCCTCGACGTGGTCGACGACGGCGCCGGCTTCGACCTCGCCGAGGCGGAGGCGCGCCGCCCCGGGATGGGGCTCTTCTCGATGCGCGAGCGCCTCGGCCTCGTCGGCGGCACGCTCGACGTGCACACCGCCCCCGGCCGCGGGACGCGCGTGCGCGCGCGCGCCCCGCTCGACGCCTTCGCCCCCCGCCAGGCCGTCCCGTTCAGCCCCCCCGCCACGGAGCTCCGATGATCGAGGACGTGATCCGCGTCATCCTCGCCGACGACCACGCCGTGGTCCGCGCCGGCCTCAAGGCGGTGCTGGGGGGCGCCAAGGACATCCAGGTCGTCGGCGAGGCGTCCAACGGCCGCGACGCGATCGCGATGATCGAGCGGCTCGACCCGGACGTCGTGCTCATGGACCTCACGATGCCCGAGATGGACGGCGTCGCCGCCACCAAGGCGTTGACGGCGCGCAAGGCGCGCACGCGCGTCCTCGTCCTCACCATGCACGCCGAGGACGAGTACCTCGTCCCGCTGCTCGAGGCGGGGGCGAGCGGCTACCTCGTGAAGAGCGCCGCCGACCGCGAGCTGGTGGACGCGGTGCGCGCCGTGGCCCACGGCGACACCTACGTGCAGCCCTCGGCGGCCCGCGCGCTCGCCCGCGGGCTGCGGCGCAAGGAGGCGCACGCCGACGAGCGCGAGCGCTTCGAGCGCCTCACCGAGCGCGAGCGCGACGTGCTGCGGCTCGTCGCCAGCGGTTACAGCGCCCCCGAGATCGGCGAGAAGCTGCTCATCAGCCCCAAGACGGTCGACACGTACAAGCAGCGCATCGGCGAGAAGCTCGGCCTCACGCACCGCTCCGAGTACGTGCAGTTCGCGCTCAAGCTGGGGCTCCTCGCGCAGTGAGCGCGCGGTGAGCCCGCGCCTCACCCCACCAGCGCCCGCGCCAGCCCGCCCAGCGAGAAGACGCGCGCCGGGTCGACGGTCTCGGTGAGGATCCCGGTCAGCGCCTCGCGCAGAGGCGCGCGCCGCGCCGCGCGCCCGAGCACGAGGTCGGCCAGCCAGGGGCGCCCGATCCAGCGCTGCGCCACCTCGTAGCCGCGGTAGCGCGGGCGCAGACGCGCGGCGAGCGCCTGCGGATACGCCCCCAGCGGCGCGTTCGAGTTGTCGCGCAGCGCCGCGTCCGCCGCGTCGCTCGCCAGCTCCGCGGTCTCCATCGCCTTGCCGATCCCCTCGCCGGTCAGCGGGAAGGTCGCGCCCACCGCCTCGCCGATGGCGAGCACCGCGCCGCCCCCCCACCCGCGGGCGCCCGTGAGCCCCGTGCGCAGCAGCGCCCCGCGCACCGCCCCCCGCCCGACCTCCTCGCGCACCAGCGCGCGCCCCGCCGGCGCCTGCGCCAGGAAGCGCTCCAGCATCGCCCGCAGCGCGCGTTGCGGTGCGTCCCCGTCGCCGTCGCCGAGCACCACGCCGCAGCCGACGTTGTACTCGTACGCGCCGTCGCCGCCCCGTCCCACCGGGAAGATCCACGCGTACCCGGGCAGGATCGCGCGGTCGAACGAGACCACCAGCCGGTCGATCACCGCGCGCGACCGCAGGTAGCAGCGGATCGCCACCGCGCTCGCCCGCTGCCGCTTCAGCAGCCCGACGTCCGCCAGCAGCCCGACGTGCGCCCCGGTGGCGACCAGGGCGAGGCGCGCCCGTAGCGGCGCGGCGCGCCCCTCGACGTGAATGGTCGCGCCGCCGGCAGCCCCCGCGGCCGTGTCGTCGACCACCGAGGTCACGGCGCCGTGCACGAAGTGCGCCCCCGCCTCGACCGCCGCGGCGGCGAGCGTCGCGTCGAGCAGGCGGCGTGGCACCGTGAGCGAGGGGCAGCGCACCTCGACGCGCGCCCCCGACGGCGCGTGGATCTCGCCGCACTCGCTCCGCCACGCGAGCGCGCGCACCCGCTCCAGCAGCCCGTTGCGCGCCAGCGCCGCCTGCGCGTCGGGGATCAGCGCGTCGCCGCACGTCTTGTCGCGCGGAAAACGCCGGCGGTCGAGCAGCAGCACGGCGTGCCCGCGCGCCGCGAGCCGACGCGCCGCCAGCGCGCCCGCCGGCCCGGCGCCCACCACCACGACGTCCCACCGCGACGGCGTGCGGTCGTCGACGGCGCGTTGCGCGACGGGCGGCTCGTCGCGCGCGGGCGGCGGGTCGGGCCCCTCTTCCATGCGCCGAAGCTGCGCGTCGCCGGACGCCGGCGGAAGACCGCCGCTACCGCACGCGCGCCGCGCGGCCCGCGCCGACGCCGAGCACCGCCCCCAGCAGCCGGTAGCGCACGTAGTACCCCCACATCAGCAGCCGGCGCAGCCCGACGAACGGGCGCGCGTCCGCCCACCGGCGCCCGTACACGACCAGGCTGTGCCCGGGCCCGAGCGAGACCCCGTGGAAGAAGTCGCGGCGCAGCCGGTGGCGCGGCCCCGCGCCCGGCGCGTGGCGCCCGGCCAGCCGCCGCGCCAGCAGCTTTCCCTGCCAGATCGCCTCGATCGCCCGCACCATCGTCGGCCACTCGACGCCGTCGTCGCCGACCACGCGCACCGCGTCCCCGATCGCGTGCAGCGACTGCATCGGACGCCCGTCTGCCCCGCGCACGTCGAGTCGCGGCGTCACCAGCAGGTGGCCGCGCGCGCCGAGCGGCAGCCCGAACGCGCCGAGCGCCGGCGACGGCCGCACGCCGCCGGCCCACAGCACCGCCCCCGCGGGCAGCCGCCGCCCGTCGTCGAGCGCCACCGTACCTTCGCCGTCGACATCTTGCACCGTGCGGCCGAGCAGCAGCTCGACCCCGAGCCCGCGCAGCACCCGCGTAGCGTGCGCCGCCACGCCGTCGCCGAAGGTCGGCAGCACGCGCGGCACCGCGTCGACCAGCGTCACCGCGACCGCCCGTCCCCCGACCGGCGAGCCGGCCAGTTCGGCCGCCCACTCGACGCCGGTCAGCCCGCCGCCGACCACCACCACCGGCACGCGGCCGTCGCGGACCCCGGGGTGCGCCGCCACCGCGGCGCGAAGTCGCGCGACGTCCTCCAACGACTTCGAGCCGACGACCGACGGCGCGCGCGACAGCACGGCCGGCACGGCCGGCGCGCTCCCGACCGCGATCACGAGCGTCGCGTAGCGCACCACCCCGCCGTCGTCGAGCGTGACGACCTGCGCGCTCGGATCGACGCCGACGGCGGCGGCGCGGCGAAACTCGGCCCCGACCGCGCGACAGAAGGCGCACGCGTCGAACGTCGGGGCGCGCCGGTGGCCGCTCCCGGCCAACTGCTCGTGGAGCAGCGGCACGTACTCGTGCACCGGGCGCGGGTCGACGACCAGCACCTCGCCGTCGGCGAACCGGCCGCGACGCCGCGCGTAGTGGTAGAGGAACTCGAGGCCGGCGAACGAGCAGCCGAGCAGCACGACGCGCGCGCCGGCCGCCTCGGACGTCGGCGCGCTGGAAGCGGCGCTAGACGCCCGACCCAACGGCGGCGCCGGCGGCGCCCGTCAGCTGGTCCGCCATCTCGGCCGCCGACTGCGGGCGCGCCGCCGGGTCCTTCGCCAGCGCGGCGAGCACCACGTCGCCCACCCAGCGCGGCACGTCCGGGCGGAGTGCGCACGGGTCGGGCGCCGGCCCCTCCAGCACCTGCGTCAGCACGACCAGCGAGCCGGCGCCCGACCCGAACGGCGGCTCCCCCACCAGGCACTCGAACAGCACCGCCCCCACCGCGTACACGTCGCTCCGCGGGTCGGACGTCGCGCCACGCAGCACCTCCGGCGCCATGTACGCCGGGGTGCCGAGCAGGATCCCCGTTTCGGTGATCCCGCCCGGCAGGTCCACCACGCGCGCGAGACCGAAGTCCATCACGCGCAGCACGCCGGCCGCCGTCACCACGGCGTTGTGCGGCTTCACGTCGCGGTGCACGATCCCGTGCTCGTGCGCGTGCGCCAGCGCGCGACAGAGCTGGCGGGCGCACGCCACCGCGGTGTCGACCGGCAGCGGCCTGTGCTTGTCGACCAGCGCACGCAGCGTCGGCCCCTCGACGTACTCCATCGTCAGGAAGTGCAGCCCGTCGGAGGTGCCGAGGTCGAAGGTCCGCACCACGTTCGGGTGCGCGAGCACGCGCGCCGTGTCGGCCTCGCGCGCCAGCCGCGCCAGCGCCTTCGGGTCGTCGAGCGCGACGTCGGGGCGCAGCACCTTGAGCGCCACCCGCTCCTGCCGCTCCGTGTCGTGGGCGCGGAACACCACGCCCACGCCCCCCGCGCCGATCATCGCCTCGATGCGGTAGCGGCGGGCGAACAGCTGCCCCGGGCGCAGCGCGTCGGCGGCGCCGCGGATGCTGGCCAGCGCGCCGACCAGCGGGTGACGCACTGCCGGGGGGCGCGGGGTCACGGCCGGCGGCGTCGTGAGCGGCGCGCGCTCCGCCACGCCCTCGCCGCCCTCGGCGGCCGCGAGAGACACCGGCTCCGCTGCCGGGAGCTCGTCGGCCGGGAGCCGCTCCGCCGCCGGCGCGCCGGCCCCGCCCGCCATGCGCCGCCGGAAGGGCGCGGTCGCGAAGTCCGCCGGCGGGCTGCCGTCGTCCGACACCGCGGTCTGCGGCGTGACCGGAGACGACTGCCAGCGCCGCCCCGCCGGCCGCACCGGCGTGAGGCGCGCGAACTCGACGAGCACCTGCTTCTCGCGCAGGTCGTCGAGCAGCGCCTGGAACGCCGCGGCCAGCACCCCCACCTCGTCGCGCGACCGCACGCGAATCGGCGTCCCGAACTCCCCCGCCGACGCGCGCCGTGCCGCCTCGGCCAGCGTCGCCAGGGGCCGCGTGACCTGCCGCGCGACGGCGAACGAGACGAGCAGCGCGACCAGCAGCCCCACGCCGCCCGCGACCAGCATCGTGCGACGCAGCGTCGCGAACGCGGCCAGCTCCGCGTCGCGCCCGCGCAGCACCGCGTAGCCGCCGACCGCGCGCCCGGTGGCCGCCCGCAGCGGCTCGGCGAGCGCCAGGTAGCGCGTGCCGTCGAGCGTGAGCTCGTCGGGCCGCGCGGCGCCGGCCCGCGCGGAGCCCGTAAGCTCGCCTCCCGAGTCGGCCGCCGCGCGCGGCCACCGCAGCGCCCCCACCGCCGCCGTCAGCGCGGGCGTCACCCGCAGCGTGGCGCCGCTCAGCCGTACGCGCCCCTCGCGCGGGAAGATCACGAACGCCACCTCGCCGTCGGCGGCGCCGCCGCGCGCGGCGCGGGCGTCCAACGGGCGCGCGACCACCATGGTGCCCACGATCCCGCCGGCGGTCGCCCCTTCCACCGGCAGCGCGACCACGTGCACCAGCGACGTGTCGTCCAGCGTGCCGAACGCGCTCACCGTGCGACCCGCCAGCGCGTCGCGCACCAGCGGCGACGTCGTCAGCCGCTCGGGCGGCGCGTTCGGGTCGTCGCTCTTCGCCAGGCGCACGCCGTCGGCGTCGGTGACCTGCACCCACGCCGCCCGCAGCAGCTCGGCGGCCTCGCGCGACTGGTCGAGCGCGTCCGCGGCGCGCCCCGTCGCCACCAGGGAGCGGAACGCCGACGCGCGCGCGAACACCGCCGCCCCCTCCTCCAGCGCCCGCTGGTCGCCGGCGAGGTACGCCGCGACCTCGTCGCGCAGCGCGCCCAGCCCGCGCGTCGCCGCCACCGCCGCCGCCTGGTCCGCCGAGCGGGCCGTCCACCACATCGACCAGGCGCCCGTCACCGCGAGGACGAGCGCGGTCGCGAAGAAGAAGCGCCACGCCAGCCGGAAGCGGACCTGCGGTGCCTCCTCGGACGCGCGGCCCCCCACCGCGCGCGCGCCCGACCGCGACTCAATACTCGTCACGCCCCGACGTCTGATACCGTTGACCGAACTTGTTCAGGTGCGGCACCGCCCGGTACCCGCGGGCGTCGAGCGTCAGCCGCACGTCGCGCGCCCCGCCGCCGTCGATCGTCACCACCTGCGTCACCTCGCGCGCCCGCTCGTGCCAGGCGCGCAACCGGTAGCGCCCCGGCGGCACCCCCGGGACGGTGAAGCTGCCGTCGTCGTTCGGCTGCACGTAGAACGGCGTCGGCACCGACACCACGAACGCGCTCATGCGCGGGTGGATGTTGCAGAAGATCTCGTACACCCCAGGACGCCGGAACGCCGCGTCGCGACTCTCGCCGCGGGGGTAGAGCCCCAGGTCGAAGGCGCCGCCCGGCGTGTTGGAGAAGACGTTGTGGCTGAACGGGTCGCGGTTCGGCCACTCCACCGCGCTCCCCGACGGCACCACGCGCACGTGCGGGCGGAACTCCTTTCCCTGCATGACCATCCCGGCGCGCGTCGGCACCGCGGTGGGGAGCGGCGGAGGCGCCGGTCTCGGTTCGGCCACCGGGCGCGGCGGCGCCGGGCGCGGCGCGTCGGCCAGCGCCGCCACCGCGTTCAGCGGGGCGGCCGGCGCCGAATCGGCGGCCGAGGGCGCGCGCCCGCCGGCGACCGCGGCGTAGAGGCGCGCGAAGCCGTCGCGCAGCTCGCCCACCGCCACGCCCAGCTCGCGCGTCGCCGACCAGAGCAGCCGCATCGAGTCGCGCGGCGCCTCGGCCACCGGGCGCGCGGGCGCGACGGCGACCGGGCGCGGCGCGGCCGGCGCCGGCTCGGGCGCGATCGGCTCCAGGTACACCACCGCGTCGGTCACGCGCCCCCCCTCACGCCCCGTCGCCCCGAGCAGCGTGAGGCGCCCGGCGACCGTCACCGCGTCCGCGCGCCCGGCCGGCGCCGCCGCGCGCGCCGATTCGGCGCGAGTCGCCGGCGCCCTCTCGCGCTCGACGCCGCCTCCACCGAAGATTGTCGCGCTCACGAACGCGGCGCTCGCGGTGCGAGCCCGCCACCCAAACGTCACGGAGTCTCTCATGCGTTCTGCTCTCTGGGCGGTGCCGTTGCCTCGTCGGCGCGCCGCCCTGTGCGTGGCGCCGATGGTGTGCCTCGCCGCGCTCGCGTCCCCGGCCCGCGCCCAGCAACCGACGCCGCCGGCCGCGGACAGCGCACAGGCGAGGACGGCGGCGGACACGGCCGCAGACTCGCTGCGCGCACGCCTGCAGCGCGCCGAGGAAGCGATCGCGTTGCTCCAGCAACAATTGGCGACGCAAGCGGCGAGCGCAACCCAGACCGCCACCCGCGCGCGCTTCGAGCTCTCCGGGCGCGTCCTCGTCAACGGCTTCGCCAACTCGCGCCGCGTCAACAACGTCGACGTCCCGCAGTTCGTCCGGCCGGACACGGTCGCGGGGGTCCGCCAGGGGGGGCTCGGCGCGTCGATCCGCCAGACGACGGTCACCGGCGCCGCCTTCGTGCCGCGCGTGCTCGGCGCCGAGTTCCGCGGCGACCTGACCGTCGACTTCTTCGGCGGCCAGCCCCAGCCCAGCCCCGGCGCCGCGCCGAACCCGGGCGGGCGGCACTTCCCGCTCGTGCGCCTGCGGCTCGCGCGGGCCTTCCTCCGCTGGCGCGACGTCGAGGTGATGGCCGGCCACGACGTGCCGCTCGTCGCCGCGGTGGAGCCGGTGAGCCTGGCCGCCATCGGCGTCCCGGAGTTCGGCACCGCGGGGAACCTCTGGCTCTGGCTCCCGCAGCTCCGCCTCGCCTACGACCACCCCATCGCCTTCCGCGACACGCGCGGCCCGCTGCGCCTCGGCGCGCAGGTGGGCGTGCTCGCGCCCAACAACGGCGACCAGATCGGCACCGCGGGGGCGATCGAGACGGACTTCGACCTCGCCGAGCGCTCCCGCCGCCCGTACGTGCAGGGACGCGTGTACGCCCGGTGGGGGGAGGAGGACAACGCCGGCGAGATCGGCCTCGGCGTGCACCGCGGGTGGATCGCCCCGAACCTCGCCAATACGACGGCGCTGGCGACGAGCGAGGCCGTCGTCGCCACCGCGCTCGTCCCGCTCGGGCGCTTCTTCGACCTGCGGGGCGAGGCGTACGCGGGACAGGCGGTGCGCGGGCTCGGCGGCGGCGGGATCGCGCAGACCTTCATCTCCCAAGCCACCCCCACCACGCCCGCCAGGCCGCTGCGCACGCGCGCCGGCTGGGCCCAGGCCAACCTGCGCCTGGGCGACGTGCTCACCCTCGGCGGCGGCGCCGGGATCGACGCGCCGCGCGACGACGGCTTCCCGGCCCTCCCGGCCTTCCGCCGCGAGAACCGCGTGTACGAGGCGCACGCGATCGCCCGCCCCGAGGGCCCGCTCGTGATCGGGCTGACCTACCGCCGCCTGCGCACCCAGTACGCGGCGCGGGCGTTCGCGAACGACCACGCCAACCTCGCCATCGGCTTCCAGTTCTGAGGAAGCGGCCGGCGGCGGCTGGCGCGCCCCCGCACGACGCCCTACTCTCACCGCACCACCCGACCACGGACCGGCACCGACCGGTCCGCGGCCGCGCCCCGTCACGCAGCATAGGAGCCCCCAATGCATGTACCGTCCCGTCGTCGGGGCACGTCGTCGGTCGCGGGCCTCCTCGCCGCCCTCGCGCTGAGCGCGGGCGCCTGCGCCGACCCGCCGGTCGCGCCCGCGGCGGCCGCGCGCACCGAGGCACTCGCGCCCGCGGCGCGTCCGGCGCTGTCGGCCGTGTTCTCGCTCACCACGAGCTTCGCCGACGTCGCCGCGATGGGCGGGTTCGTCGAGAACTTCAACGTCAACCCGAGCGACCAGGCCACCTGGGTCAAGCCCCCCGCGCCCTGGCAGCCCGCCGACTGGTCGGTCGTGCGCCACACCCGCGACCGCGCGGCCTGGTACGCGGCGGAGCCGCACGACGCCTGGCACGAGGGCGGGACGTGCAACCCGCCGCCGCTCGTGCACCAGGTCGCGACGTACGAGGACGCGGTGTTCCTCTGCCGCAACCACATGATGACGTCGACGAATGCGAGCGGCTACGGCGTCACCTACCTGACGCCGAACCGCATGGTCGACTTCGCGTCGGGCACCGCGGTGGTGCGCTTCGACGTCGCGTCGCTGCGGTCGACGGGAAAGGACTGGATCGACCTCTGGATCACGCCGTACGAGTACAACCTGGTCGCCCCGCTCGACGACGACCTCCCCGACCTGCAGGGCGACCCGCGCCGCGGGATCCACGTGCGCATGACCGCCGAGCAGGGGCGGTCGGCGTTCGAGGCCTACCGCATTGAGGAGCACTACGATTTCCGGCTCCCGCGCGCCAACACGGCCGGCTACGAGACCGCCTTCGCCGCCGCCGGGCTGCAGCCGAGCGCCACGCGCCGCGACACCTTCGAGCTGCACATCTCGCGCACGCACCTGCGCTTCGGGATGCCGCGATACGGCCTTTGGTGGGTCGACACCCCGCTCGGCATCCCGCTCACCTGGAGCCGGGGGGTCGTCCAGCTCGGACACCACTCGTTCAACCCGACCGCCGACTGCGCCGGCTGCAAGGCGACGACCTGGCACTGGGACAACATCGGCATGGCGCCCGCGGTCCCGTTCACGATCGTCAACGCGGCCGAGCGGTACGCCGACCCGTCCAGGCCGCGCGTGACCTTCCCGCGGGGCGCGCCGGCCGACGCCCACCTCCGCTTCGCGGCGTACGGCAGCGGGATCCAGGTCAGCTTCGACGGCGGGCGCCGGTGGCAGAACGCCCGGCGTCAGGCGGAGGAGCGGTCGGTGTCGGGGCGTTTCCGGTCGTACTGGACGCCCGTCCCCAGCGGCGTCACGCGCGTCGACTTCCGGACGGACGACGACGATGACGACGACGATGATGACGACGACGACGGGAGTTCGGGTGCGCAGTGGTTCGTGCGCGACGTCTCCGTCTGGAGTCCGCGTACCAACTGACGGGCCGGCCCGTCCGGCCTGACGGTCGCCCGGTGCGCCGTCGGGCCGGTGGCAGGAGACGCGAAACGCCCCAGCGAACGAATCCGCTGGGGCGTTTGCTCGTAGGACGTTCTTGCGAGTGGGCCAGGGAGGAGTTGAACCTCCGACCTCACGCTTATCAGGCGTGCGCTCTAACCACCTGAGCTACTGGCCCCGAAGAGCCGCGAAGTATAGACCACACCGTAGCTTCCGTCAACGTCCTGGCCCTCCCCGCGCGGTGACGCGCGACACGGCGCGCGCGGCCGGCGCGCCGGCACTCTGCTGCGGGGAATGCATCTTGCGCCGGCCGCGCCGTGCGGATGAGTGCGCCTGAATGGTGTGGCGTGCTCCCATCACGGCTGTCACGCCGGCGCCTCGTGCGACCGGATCGTGACGGCGGGCGCGTGCCGAGCGACGCGCTGCGGTGTACTGTCGCGCGAGCGACGCTTCGCGCTCCTTCTCGTTTCCGCCACCCCCTGGATGCCCAGCGGACCCGTCGTCGCCGCCCTCGTCCTCGCGCTCGCCGTGCTGGTCGGAGGCGTCTACCTCTTCCTCGAGCTCCGGCACCACGCCGGGCCGCGCGCGCGCTCGCGAGAGCGCGACGGCGCCCGCCTGCCGCTGTTCGGGTCCGGCGGAATGATCGAGCGCACCGGCGAGCCCGCGGCCCCGCCGCGCCCCTTCCCACTCGCCAGCTACACCCCGCCCCGCCCCGCCCCCACGGCGAGCGCCGCGCCGACCAACGGGAACGGGCACCACGGCGCGCCCCGCGCCACCGGCTTCGAGCCCCCGCTCGACGGGACGCGCGACACCCCGCCCGCGCGGCGCCCCATCCCGACGCCGCGCCCCGCGCTCGCCGAGGCGCCCATCGGCCGCCCCGGCGCCTCCGCCCTCGCCGACCTCGGCGCGCCGGCCGACGCGATGCACGACGGGGCGACGCTCCGCTTTGCGATCCCCGACGAGGGCACCCTCCAATTCCTGCCAGGACGGCTTGAGGTCGTCTCCGGCCCCGACCGCGGGCGCGAGGTGCGCTTCGTCCGTAGTGGCGCCGGCGACCGGATGGAGGTCACCTTCGGCCGCAGCGAGGGCCCGGCCTACCGGCACGTCCAGCTCATGGCGCGCACCGTCAGCCGACAGCACGCGGCCATGGTGCTGACCGACGGACACTGGGCGCTCAAGAATCTCTCCGCCACCAACCCGGTGCTCCTCAACGGGCGCGCCCTCGAGGCCGGCGAGGTCGCCCCCCTGCTCGTCGAGGGCGACCGGATCGAGATGGGAGAGGTCGTGTTCGTCTTCCACGAGCGATGACCGGCGGCATCCGACCGGCGCGCGACGCGGCGCGGCCGCCCGTCGCCTAGGAGGCCGCCGTGCGCCCCGACCCGCGCGACCGCTCGCGGGGCGCGTCCAAAAACGCGCCGGCGGGGGGCGGCACGTACGGTGACCTCGACGCCGACTACGAGCTGTTGGGCGAGCTGGGGCGCGGCGGGACGGCGGTCGTCTACCGCGCGCGCGACCGGCGGCTCGGGCGCGAGGTGGCCCTCAAGGTCGTGCGCGTCCCCCCCGCGCTCGCAGCCGGCGGCGACGAGGCGCTGACGCGACTGGCCCGCGAGGCCCGCACGATCGCCCGCCTCGAGCACCCGCACATCGTGCGCGTCAACGCGGTGCGCGAGCTGCGCGACGGGCTCGCGCTCGAGATGCCCTGCATCGCCGGGCGCACGCTCAAGCAGGTCATCGCCGAGGAGGGCCCGCTCCCCCCGGCGCGCGCCGCCGCGATCCTGGCCGACGTGGCGGCCGCCCTCGCGTTCGCGCACGCCAACGGCGTCGTGCACCGCGACGTGAAGCCCGAGAACGTCTTCATCGAGACCGCCACCGGGAAGGCGCTGCTCGCCGACTTCGGCGTCGCGCGCTCGCACGAGGCGGACGCGCGGCTCACCCAGACCGGCGTCACCCTCGGCACGCCGGCCTACATGAGCCCCGAGCAAATCGAGGGGCGCGACGTCGACGGCCGCTCGGACGTCTACAGCCTCGGCCTCGTCGGCTGGGAGATGCTCACCGGGCGCCGCCCGTGGGAGGGGGAGGGGCTGTTCGCGGTGCTGCAGCGCCAGCAGCGCGACGAGCTCCCCCCGGTCGAGGCGGTGCGACCGCCCGACCTCGCCCCCGTGCCGCCGACGCTGCTGTACGTCGTCGAGCGCATGATGCAGAAGCGCCCGGCGGCGCGGTGGGCCGACGCCGGCGCGGTGGCCGCGCAACTCGCGCACCCCGTCCTGCCGGCCGACTTCGCGCAGTGGAAGCGCGCGCACGCGCGGCGCGTGGCGGCGGAGCGCGGGGCGCCGCCCGGCGTCGCGGCGCGCGGGGCGTCGCTGGTCGGGGCCGCGCTCACGACCATGCGGCTCCGCCGCGACGACGCGCCGTCGGCCGACCCGGCGACGGACGCCGGCGCCGAGACGGCGCCGAGCTGGATGCGCGACGCCGACAGGCGCCGGCGCACCCGCCCCCTGGTCGTCGGCGGCACCGTCGTCCTGCTCGCGGGGGCGGCGCTGGCGCTCGGCGTGCGCGCGCGCGACCGCGCCGACGCCGCGGTCGCCGACCGCCCGTCGGTCGTCGCCGACGGCGAGCGGCGCGTCCCGGTGCCCGCCGTCGCCGTGCCCCCCGCCGACAGCGCGCGCGAGCCCGTCGACAGCGCCCGCGAGTTCGCCGCCGCGTCCGCGGTCGCGCCCGCCGGCGCGCCGCGCGACACCGTCTCCGCACCGACAGCGGCGAGTGCCGCCGCGTCCCGCGAGACCGCGCGCGTCGACGCCGACTCGGCCGCGACGCGCGGTGAACCGCCGCCGTCGCGCGTCGCGGCGGCACGCCCGCGCGACGAGACGACGCGCGTCGCGGCGCGCGCGCTGCCGGCCGCCGCGCCGCCCGCGTCGACGGCGCCGATCCCGCTGAACGTGCCGCCGCCGAACGAGCGCGCCGTGAGCGTTCGCTTCGAGCGCGCCACCGCGGCCGCGGGCGGCCGGCACTCGTGCGCCGTCGGCGCCGACGGCACCGTCGCCTGCTGGGGCGCCAACGGCGACGGCCAGCTCGGCACCGGCGACCTGCAGGCGCGCGACGAACCCGCGCCCGTCGTCACCGACGTCCGCTTCGCGCAGGTCGTGACCGGCGGGTCGCACAGCTGCGGCCTCACCGAGGACGGCGCGCTGCACTGCTGGGGCGACGGCGAGCGCGGGCAGCTGGGCACGAACGCCCGCACGGCCCGCCCGACGCCGGCGCGCGTGGTCGGCGCCTGGCGCTTCCGCGGCGTCCGGCTCGGGCTCGCGCACAGCTGCGGCGTCGCCACCGACGGCTCGGTGTTGTGCTGGGGCGCCAACGACCGCGGGCAGCTCGGCGACAACGGGACCGCGGACCGCGCGGCCCCCACCCTCGTCCCCGGCTTCCACGCGGCGGCCGTCAGCGTCGGCTGGCGGCACAGCTGCGCGCTCACCGCCGACGGCGTGGCGTTCTGCTGGGGGGAGAACGGCGACGGGCAGCTCGGCGACGGCACGCGCAGCGCGCGCCGCGCGCCGGCCCCCGTCGGGGGCGGGCTGCGCTTCGTCTCGATCGCGGCCGGCGCCGGACACACCTGCGCCGTGGCCGCCGACGGCCGGGCGTACTGCTGGGGGCGGAACTCCAACGGGCAGCTCGGCGTCGGCTCGCTGGCTCCACACCCGCTGCCGACGCCCGTCGACACGCCGCAGCGGTTCGCGAGCGTGGTGACGGGGAGCACACACTCGTGCGCGCGGACTTTGGGCGGGCTCGTGTTTTGCTGGGGTGGCAACGCGTACGGGCAACTCGGCGACGGCACGACGGTCGGACAGACGCGGCCCGTGCGCGTGGCTGGCGGCCCGTACGCCGGACTCTCCGCCGCCGGCGCGCACACGTGCGCCTCGCTCGACGGGGCCGCGGTGTGCTGGGGCTACAACGTCGACGGGCAACTGGGCGACGGGACCCGCGCACACCGCGCGAGCCCCATGCGCGTGACGGCGGCGGCGCACTGACGGCGGGCGGGGCCCGCCTCCCCCGCAGCCGCATCGCCCGCATGTCACTCCCCTCCAGCACGCGCGCCTTCTTGGCGGGCGCCGCCGCGTTCGGCGCGCTCGCGACGCTCGCCGCCTGCGGCAGCGCCACCGACGGCGGCGGCCCCGCCGTCGGCGCCGTCCAGCTCTCCGACAGCGTCCTGCGGCTCCGCGTCGGCACCGAGGGCGCGCTCACCGCGCGCGTGCTCGGCGCGGGAGGCGACGAGGTCGCGGGAAAGCGCGTGTTCTGGTCGGCGCGCGACACCGCGATAGCACGCGTGTCTCAAGCCGGCGTCGTGACGGCGCGGGCGGCGGGGAGCACGCAGGTCGCCGCGAACGTCGAGGGGCGCAGCGCCGTCGCCACGGTGGTCGTCGGCGCGCGCCCGGTGAGCGACGTGCGCGTGGAACCAAGCACCGTGCAACTCGCCGTCGGCGCCACCGTCGCGCTGCGCACGCGCGCGCTCGACGACGTGGGCGCGGAGGTCGCCGGCGCGTCGGCCGCGTTCGCGAGCAGCGCGACGGCGGTCGCGCGCGTGAGCGACGCGGGCGTCGTCACCGGCGTCGCGCCGGGCGTCGCGGTGGTGACCGTCACCGTCGACGGGCGCAGCGCCGTCGTCCCGGTGTCGGTGTCGCCGGTGGCGGTCGCGCGCGTGGCGGTGAGCGCGGCGCGCGACACGCTGGTCGCGGGCACGACCACGCAGCTCGTGCTGGCGCTACAGGACGCCGCCGGGCAGACGCTGGCCGCGCGACCCGCGACGTGGAGCTCCAACCGCCCCGCCGTCGCGACGGTGAGCTCCGCGGGCGAGGTGACCGCGGTGGCGCCCGGCGCCGCGACCATCACGGCGACGGTGGAGGGGCGGAGCGCGTCGCTGACGCTCACCGTCGTCCCCCGCCCCGCGGCGGCGGTCATCGTCTCCCCCGACGCGAGCACGCTCTTCGTCGGCGGCACGCAGCGCCTGCTGGTGCTCGTCACCGACGCGCAGGGGAACGTGCTGCCCAACCGCCCCCGCCAGTTCGCCAGCGCCAACGCGGCCATCGCGCGCGTCGACACCGCCGGCGTGGTGACCGCGGTCGCGCCCGGGACGACCACCGTCACCGCGACCAGCGAGGGGCGCCGCGGCACCGCCACGATCCGCGTGCTCCCGCCGCCGGTGAGCGCCGTCGAGGTCGCGCCGGCGACGCCGACGGTGCGCGTGGGCGAGGTGATCCGCCTGAGCGTGACTGCGCGCGGCGAGGACGGCGCGCCGCTCGCCGACCGCGCGGTCACCTGGTCGTCCGGGTCGCCGAGCATCGCCGTGGTGAGTGCGGCGGGCGAGGTGCGCGGCGTGGCCATCGGCGCCGCCGTGATCGCGGCGCGCGTGGAGGGGATGACCGACACGGTGACCGTGCGCGTCGAGGCGCCGCCCGTCGCGCAGGTAATGGTGTCGCCCGGAACGCTCGGGCTGGTGGTCGGCGACAGCGCGCGCGTGACCGCGACCGCGCGCGACGCCGGCGGCAACGTGCTCGCCGGGCGGGCGGCGTCGTGGAGCAGCAGCGATCCGGCCGTGGCGACCGTGTCGGCCGCCGGTACGGTGCGGGCGATTGCGGTCGGGACGGCGCGGATCCGCGCGGGCGTCGACGGCACGGTCGGCGAGGCAAGCGTCACCGTGTCCGCACCGGCGCCGCCCCCTCCTGCGCCAGCTCCCACGCCGCCCGCACCGGTGCCGCCCCCCGCGCCCACCCCAGCTCCCGCGCCAACTCCCGCGCCAACTCCCGCGCCAACTCCCGCGCCCACCCCGACGCCCGCGCCGACTCCGGCCCCGGCGCCACCAACGCCAGCGCCAACGCCGGCGCCTACCCCGGCGCCCGCACCCACGCCGGCGCCGACACCAACGCCCGCTCCGACACCGACCCCGGCGCCGACTCCAACGCCGGCGCCCACTCCGACTCCAGCGCCGACTCCGACGCCGGCTCCAACACCAGCTCCCACACCGACTCCGACCCCCACACCAGCCCCGACTCCGACCCCGACGACGCCACCGAAGCCGACGCCTCCACCCGCCCCGATCGTCACGACCGTTCGCGTCAAGCCCGGTCGGCTCAAGCTCGAGTCGGGCGAGCGAGGCGCGCTCGCCGTCGAGGTCCTCGACCAGAACGGCAAGCCGATGAGCGGCCGGACCGTCACCTGGAGCACGAGCAACCCGTTCATCGCCGTCGTCAGCGCCAACGGCACCGTGCTCGCCCTGCTCCCCGGGAGGGCGACGCTCACGGCCACGGTCGACGGCGTGCGCGGCAGCGCAACGGTCGAAGTCGAGTACGACGACTGAGCATGCCCGGCGCCCACCCCCTTCGGCCGCTCGGCCGCGCCCTCGGCGCGACGCTCGCCCTGACCGGCGCTCTCGCCCTGGCGCCGGCCGCCCACGGCCAGGCCCTCGCCCCCAAGCGCGCCCTCACGCTGCCAGCCGCCCCGCAGTGCGCCGGCGCCGCGGCCCCCGCGACCGCGCGCGACCCGGGCGCCGCCCGCGCCGAGGCCGCCCGCGCCCGCGAGTTGGCGCTGAACGGCGAGTCGCGTGGCGCCCGCGACGCCTTCGCCCGCGCCGCCGCGCTCGACCCGGCCGACCCGGCTCTCGCCTACGACCTCGCCCGCGCCGCCGAGGAGGCGAGCGACCGGCCGACGGCGACGGCGGCGCTCTGCCGGTACCTCGTCCTTGCCCCCGACGGGCGCGAGGCCGGCGAGGTGCGGTCCCGCCTCGCACGGCTGGCAGGCGGCACCGCGGCGCCGCGAGACGCGGCCGCCCGCGCCGCCTTCCAGCGCGGCGTCGACGCACTCGAGTCGCGGCGCTACGAAGCCGCCGTCGCCGCCTTCGACGACGTCCTGCGCCAGGTCCCCAGCGCGCCCGAGGCGGTCTACGACCGCGGGCTGGCGCGACTGGCGCTCGAACAGGACGCCGCGGCCGCCGCCGACCTCGCGGCTTACGTCGCCTCGCCGTCGGCCGGACCGGACCGGGCGCAGGTGCTTCGCGCGGTCGAGGCGCTGCGCGCCCCGAGCTGGAGCCCCGGCGGCGCCCTCGGGCGCGGCCTCCTGGTCCCGGGCCTCGGGCAACTCTACACCGGACGCCCGGTCGTCGGGCTCCTCGTCCTCGCCGGCGCCGCGACCGGAGTCGGGGCCGCCTTCGTCGAGCGCACTCGGCAGGAGACGGTCGAGTTCCGCGACGCGTTCGGGAATCCGTACTCCGGAACGGTCACGCGCATCAGCCGCCCCTACGCCACGACGGGGCTGGCAGCGGCCGGCGCGGTCGCGATCGCCGGCGCGGCGGAGGCGGCCTACTACGCCATGACGCACCGCCGCGAGCGGCCGCGCCTCCAGCTGCGGGCGGCGGCCTGGCGTCCCCCTGACGCCGCCGACCCCGCGCGACTCGGCGTGTCGGTCGGGGCGACGCTCGCTTTCTAGCCCAGACCGCCGACCACCCCGACCGGCGCGGCGAGCCCGACCATGACGCGGCGCATGGCTCGTGCGTCCCCACGGTGGGCCGCCGCACGGCGCCCCGCCGCCCGCGCCACCAACGGTCGCGGCACCGGCGCCGGACGCCTACGCACCGAGGGATGGGGAACCAGGAGTGGGCGCTCGACGCCCGGTCGGGCGACGGCGCGGACGTCGCCGAGCTGGCGAACGAGTACGAGCTCGCGGGCGAGCTCGGACGCGGCGGCTCGGCCGTCGTCTACCTGGCGCGCGACCGCGCCCTCGGCCGCGAAGTGGCGATCAAGGTCGTCACGCCGCGCGCCGGCGCCGACGACGCCGTGGCGCGCCTGGCGCGTGAGGCGCGCACCGTCGCCCAGCTCCAGCACCCGAACATCGTCGCCGTGTATGCCGTGCGCCGGCTGCGCAGCGGCGGCCTCGCCCTGGTGCTGCAATACGTCCCGGGCACGACGCTGCGGGCACTCATCGACCGCGAGGCGCCGCTCCCCCCCGACCGCGCCGAGCGGGTCATGCGCGACGTCGCGTCGGCACTGGCGTACGCCCACGCGCGCGGCGTCGTGCACCGCGACGTGAAGCCGGAGAACGTCTTCGTCCACGCCGACGACGGCCGCGCGCTCCTCGCCGACTTCGGCATCGCGCGCTCGGGGCAGCAGGACGGGCTGACGATGGCGGGCACCGCGCTCGGCACGCCGGCCTACATGGCCCCCGAGCAGGTCGACGGCGACGCGCTGGACGGGCGCGCGGACCTGTACAGCCTCGGCGTCGTCACCTGGGAGATGCTGACCGGGCGCCGCCCGTGGGAGGGCGAGTCGCTGTACAACGTGATCTACAAGCAGAAGCACGACGAGCTGCCCCCGGTCGAGGCGCTGCGCCCCGGCGCCGTCCCGCCGCGCCTGCAGTACGTCGTCGAGCGGATGCTCCAGAAGCGTCCCGCAGCGCGGTGGGCGGGCGCCGACGGGCTGCTCGCGCAGCTCCGCCACGCCGTGCTTCCCAGCGACTTCGGACGCTGGCAGGCGGCCCTCAAACCCCGCGTCCGCCGCTGGCACGAGCAGGAGCGCGAGCAGGCGCGCGAACGGGAGCAGGAGCAGGAGCGCGCCCGCGCGCGCCCGAAGCCCGCGCCGGCGGGCGAGGCGCTCCACGCGTCAACCGTGCAGTTCCGGCGCTCGGACGACGGCGCGGAGACGACGGCCGTGACCTTCGACGCGCGCGGCATCCCGACGCTCGCCCCCGTCGGCAGCGTCCCGGTCGGGGAGCGCGTGCCGCTCGACGTCCCGCTGGGGGTGAGCGCCCCGATCGCGGTCGGCGCCCCGCTCGCGGCGGATCCGGTCCACTACGACCAGGCCGAGCCCGAGTGGGGAGCGCCCGACGCCCACGCCGCGCTGCGGCCGTCGTCGCGACGTCGTCCCCTGTTCGTCGGCGTCGCAGCGGGCGCGCTACTGTTGACCGGCGCCGGCGCCGCCGCGGTGGCCTGGCGCGGACGACCGGCACCGGCAGCCGAACGGCCGGTCGCGGCGGTCCCGAAGGCGACCGACGCCGGAACGCCCCCGACCGACCCGGCCCCATTCCCGGCGGGCGCGTCCGGCGCGGTGCTCGCGGTCGGCGGGCGCCACGCCTGCGTCGTGGTCGACGACGGGGGCGTCACCTGCTGGGGCGCGAACGAGGGCGGACAGTTGGGCGACGGGACGACGCGCCGCCAGACCGGCCCCGACTCCGTACGCCTTCCGGCAGGCGCCGTACAGGTGGCCGCCGGGCGCGCCCACAGCTGCGCGGTCGCCACCGACGGCCAGGCGTGGTGTTGGGGCGCGAACGGCGAGGGGCAACTCGGGGCGGCAACGCCGGCCACGACGCGCTCGACACCGGTCACCGTGGAAGGCCCGGCACGTTTCGCCACCGTGCGAACTGGCGGCGCCCACAGCTGCGGGCTGACCTTCACCGGCGCCGTGTGGTGTTGGGGCTCGAACGCGCGCGGGCAACTCGGCGACGGCTCCGACACGCTGCGGACACGCACGCCCACGCCGGTGCCCGTCGCCGACGGCGCACGCGTCATCGAGCTCTCGCTGGGGCGCGATCACAGCTGCGCGCTCGCCGCCGACGGACGGGTCTTCTGCTGGGGCGCGAACGGCGACGGACAGCTCGGCGACGGCTCGCGGGAGGACCGCCGTACGCCGACGCCCGTGCGGGGCGGTCTGACGTTCGCCGCGCTGTCGGCCGGGGGCGCCTTCACCTGCGGCACGACCGCCGACCGTCGCGTCGCCTGCTGGGGACGCAACGCCGACGGCCAGTTGGGCGCCGCGAACCGTCGCGCGGGAAGCACGACGCCCGTGTTCGCGACCCTCCCCGACGGCGCGCTCGCGGTGCAAGTCGCCGCCGGCGCCCGCTCGGCGTGCGCAATCGGCGCGGGCGGCGAGGCGTGGTGCTGGGGCCGCGTCCCCGCAGGACCGGCCGGCGGCCGCCGCGCCGCCGTCCGCCAACCGCCGCGCCCCCTCGCGTGGCCGGCGCCGATCGCGGCGCTGGCGCTGGGCGACGCGCACGGCTGCGCGCTGTCGACCTCCGGCGCCGTGCAATGCTGGGGCGCGAACGGTAGCCGGCAACTCGGTGACCCGGCGAGTGACGGGGACGCCGCGGCCGCCGTACCGCTCGGGGGCGATCGTGTCGCTCGTCCCGGCGCCGTACCTCCCGAGCGCCGCTGAGGATCGGCGGGTGAATGGGGGGAAAGCACCGCGCCCCGCGTGTCCGGAGACACGCGGGGCGCGGGAATGCTGGCAATCGAGAGAGAGGTCGTGCGATGGCGCGACTACCATTGAGGCGTTTCGGCGCCGGCGTTGCCGCCGGGTGTCTACTCCGCGCTCCGGTAAGGAGGTGATCCAGCCGCAGGTTCCCCTACGGCTACCTTGTTACGACTTCGCCCCAGTCATGACGCTCGCCTTCGGCCGCTCGCCCCCGTGAGGGTTGCTGCGCGGACTTCGGGCGC